>ERZ1106948.128-NODE-128-length-36634-cov-33.371907_pt1 | contig 36634 bp, 46 predicted proteins | sample MGYA00403673_ERZ1106948 | MGnify/ENA primary metagenome ERZ1106948 (study PRJEB35170, sample SAMEA104062409) | human gut metagenome | biome: human gut; feature: human-associated habitat; material: faeces | place: Denmark | collected 2012-05-07 ...
CCGCAGCGCCCCCAAGATCAACCTGAAGAACGACAAGGCTTTCCCTAAGCTCTAATGGAAGCGAGCTGTCAATCCGTTTAGTGGTTTCCCTGTTTGTTCAGTAATTGATTGTCGCTGTGGGAGCGCACTGGCAGAATGAGTGACACGGTAGAGGTTGTGTGGATGGGAAGAGGATATAGGACCGCGCTGCTACGATCGCCACGCTTCAGACTCTCCTCCAATCTCTTTCCGCGAAACTATCCCAAACAGTGTAACGAATACAGTGTATAGTATGAATTCTAGATCCTTGTACGAGAGGCAAGTCCTGGAGCTAAGACGAGAAAGGGATGAATTGAGAACGCTGCACATATCTTGTTGAATGCATTTCGTTGATGAGAAGATTCCTTAATGAAACGAGAAGGAAAAACGTGAATGGGAGCAGGAGAGGGAGCATTTACGCAAGGAAGTGGAGACGTTGAAGAATCAAAGAGATGGATTACAAGCGAAAGCGAGGATACAGGAGGATGGGATCATCGGCGTAAGGAAGAACTGCTCCTCTCTTCAGGATGACATACAACAACTGAAGAGCACGGTGACTACGTTTGTGAAAGAAGCCAGCAGTTGGTTTCCTCATGTGGAGTTGCTTTATTCCTTTCATAGTAGCTGTGCAATGCCGTCGATCTCATGGGTCGTTCTGTCAGTTGTCTTCCTGAGATCCTAAAGCAGTTGGGATACTCCCACTGCTCTTCTCAGTTGTGTTCCCACGATTCTCACTGCATTCATTTTTCGTCGAGTATGGACAGCAAACCAGAGTCGGGGAATGCCATTCTGTTTCCGAGCAAGCTCCATCCCCACCTGCTGTTTCCTCTTGTTCGGCCCTTTCTGCGATCGTCCAGCCACTTCTATCTTCTTGGTCGTTCGTCGGAAGTGATGTCGAGTGTGTGGCGCTATCTCACGTGGAATCTTCTCTGCGCTCACTATTCGTCCGAGCCACAGTTGCAGGCATGTCATGACTTTGGCGTATCACGAATAGGTGCAGGCCTTGTCGATCGAGGAAGATGATTCCCTGCTGACGATCCACGATGGATCGGTGAATTCGATTACAGACATAAAATCACTTGTGAAGTCTGCAGCAACCATCGGACACGATCACTATATCCGATTAACCGTCACCCGCAGAGGGAGAATGCACGCGTTTTCCTTCTGGGGAATCTCCATGAACAACGAGAGAGGGAAGCTCGATCGCGGCTACTCCGTTCTCTGCGAGCTGCTCCAGCTGCTTTCTCAGCAAAGCGCCGTTCTGCCGTTTTCAAACAGCACGCTGACGAGGCTGTTGGAGTCCGAGCTGACGCAGCCCTCTCCCAGCGTGATCATCACGCTCGACAAGGAGGTGGAGCCGACGGGAGAGCGGCTGCGGCAGCACTTGAGGAGGAGAGCGGAGGAGGACAACCCCCGCGTGATGGCGGAGAATCTGAATGCTCTGAAGAACGAGCTGTTCGTGATGGAGAACGACGCGGACGCGTATGAGGACGAAATCCGTCGCCTTCGCTCGATCATCGATTCCATGTACCATAGTTGCCGTCTTTGTTAACAAACACGTCACTCACCCATCTTCAACTCATTCAGTGTACTCAACATATCACTCAACACAGCTTCCGCATTCTCTCCAACCGTATCGCTAACAACGCCCTTCTCCATCTCCAAGCCTCGGTTCAGTATCACTCGATTCTTCTCTTCCTTCCACTTCGTGTTGTCCTCCTCTCTCTTCTCTTCCACAGCCCCACGACGCAGCGCCGCGCTCAACAACGACTCGTCGTCCAACTCCGTCACTCTTATGACGACAGGTTGTGCAAATCTTCGCCGAAGATCGGGTGACGATTGACGAGGCGTGCTTCTGTTCTCCGTGGTACTTGAGCGAAGAGCGCGGAGGCGTTGCTCGATCGATTTCTTCTTCTGCTCCATCTCCTCGCACACCCTTCTACTCGTCAGCACTCACACTCTCGCCCACAGCGATCGCTCCACCAAGCGCGCGATGACGTCGTCGTACGAGCTGCACCTACCCATCACGCCACGCCGTCGCCACGACCTCAGACTGTTCTCCTCCTCCTTCAGGTCCTTCAGCGCGTTCACCGACCTGACGAGCTGCGCCGTCTTGTGCGTGAGTTGAGCCAGCGCGCCGTCGACTCTGGCGAGCAACACGTACTCTCTGGACTGTGTGGCGCCGCTCTCGCGCAGCTCCCTCTCCACGCGCTCCAACGATATGTCGCTCAGCGCGCGCTTCTTCTCCTCCAGCTCGCTCACCAGCTGGTGGAGCGCCTGCACGGAGTATGCGACGGCGTCGAAGGCTCGCTGCTGCTGCTGGACGTGGTCGAGAAGCGAGTTGAAGGCGGCGTCGAGGTGGTCGAAATCGGGCATGACGTGTGTTGTGGACGGGATGTGTTGGATGGACGCGTCGATGGCAGTCAGGAGAAGGCGCAGCGGCGCTGAATATAGGTCGTTCGCGATGGAGATGGTGGATTCAGCGTTCTTGTTCTCCTGTGAGGTCGCGGGAGCAGTTGCTTGCGTTGGGTCGTTGTCACACGACTGCGTTCTCGCCTCGGGCTGGGCCTTCAGAGAGCTCAGCGAGGGCGGAGCGATGTCGGTGTGTGTGGGGTTGGGGCTGAGTGGAGTGGGTTGAGAGTCCTTCTTGTCGAAGAGTTTACTGGATGAAGTGAAGGAGGGCATGGACGGTTTGGGAGCAACTGGCTCTTCCTTCTCGTTCTTGCTGAGCAAACCTCCTTTCTGAGAAGAACCAACCAGACCGGATGACCCGAAGGAGGGCATGGGCGGTTTCGGTGCTGGCTCATCTTTCTTGTCATCCTTGCTGAACAGACCACCACTCTGACTCGATGAACCGAACAGACCAGATGATGACTTGAAAGAAGGCATGGGAGGCTTGGGAGCTGGTTCTTCCTTCTTCTCTTCCTTCTTGGCGTTGAACAGTCCATTGGACGAAGTGAAAGTGGGCACAGGCGGCTTGGGAGCAACTGGTTCCTCCTTCTCATTCTTGCTGAATAGTCCACTCGTCTGAGTCGAAGAACCGAACAATCCGTTGGAAGATGTGAACGAAGGCATCGGGGGTTTCGGAGCAACTGGCTCCTCCTTCTTCTCATCGTCCTTCTTGGCGAACAGACCTCCACTCTGATTGGATGACCCGAATAAACCACCCGAAGACTTGAAAGAAGGCATGGGAGGCTTGGGAGCCGACTCCCCCTTCTTGTCATCGTCTTCCTTCTTACTGAACAAACCTCCACTCGTCTGAGTCGAAGAACCGAACAATCCAGTGGAAGATCCAAAAGACGGGACTGGAGGCTTGGGAGCAACTGGCACTTCCTCCTCTTCCTTCTTGGCGAACAGACCACCACTCTGTGTTGATGAACCGAACAGACCAGATGATGACTTGAACGAAGGCACTGGGGGTTTAGGGGCAGATTCCTCCTTCTCTTCCTCCTCTTTCTTGTTCTCTTCCTTCTTAGCGAATAGACCACCACTCTGAGAGGATGAACCAAATAATCCACTTGAAGGCTTGAACGACGGAACTGGTGGCTTCGGAGCAACTGGCTCTTCCTTCCCCTCCTCTTCCTTCTTGGCAAACAGACCTCCACTCTGACTCGATGAACCGAACAGACCAGATGATGACTTGAACGAAGGCATTGGGGGTTTAGGGGCAGATTCCTCCTTCTTCTCTTCCTCCTCCTTCTTGGCGAACAGTCCATTGGACGAGGTGAAAGTGGGCACAGGCGGCTTGGGAGCAACTGGTTCCTCCTTCTCATTCATGCTGAATAGTCCACTCGTCTGTCTTGACGAGCCGAACAATCCGTTGGAAGATGTGAACGAAGGCATCGGGGGTTTCAGAGCAACTGGCTCTTCCTTCACTTCTTCCTCTTTCTTAGCATTGAACAGTCCTCCACTCTGGTTGGATGATCCGAACAGACCCGTGGAGGATCCAAAAGACGGGACTGGAGGCTTGGGAGCAACTGGCTCTTCCTTCTCATCCTTCTTGGCGAACAGACCACCACTCTGTGTTGATGAACCGAACAGACCAGATGATGACTTGAACGAAGGCACTGGGGGTTTAGGGGCAGATTCCTCCTTCTCTTCCTCCTCTTTCTTGTTCTCTTCCTTCTTGGCGAACAGACCTCCACTCTGACCCGACGATCCAAACAGACCACCTGAAGACTTGAACGAAGGCATCGGGGGTTTCGGAGCAGGCTCTTCCTTCTTGTCATCGTCTTCCTTCTTGGCGAACAGACCTCCACTCTGTTTCGCCGCACCGAACAGTCCACCACTCTGAGAGGATGAACCAAACAATCCACCCGACGTGTTGAATGAAGGCATCGGTGGCTTGGGAGCTGGCTCCTCCTTCACTTCTTCCTCTTTCTTCCCTTCTTCCTTTTCGTTACCCTTGCTGCCGAACAGTCCTCCACTCTGAGAAGAACCAAACAGACCACCCGACGGTTTGAACGACGGAACTGGTGGTTTCGGAACAACCGACTCTTCTTTCTTGTCCTCCTTCTCTTCTTCCTCTTTCTTGTCCTCTTCTTTCTTGGCAAACAATCCACCACTCTGTGTTGATGAACCAAACAATCCTGTAGAGGGTTTGAAGGAAGGCATCGGAGGCTTGGGAGCTGGCTCCTCCTTCTTCTCTTCTTCCTTCTCGTCCTCTTCCTTGTTATCGTCCTTCTTGCTGAACAGACCTCCACTCTGAGCAGAAGTACCGAACAGACCACCCGAAGAATTGAAAGAAGGCATAGGAGGTTTCGGAGCAGGTTCTTCCTTTTTCTCTTCTTCCTTCCCATCTTCCTTCTTGCTGAACAGTCCTCCACTCTGAGAAGAACCAAACAGACCACCCGACGGTTTGAACGAAGGCATTGGTGGCTTAGGAGCCGACTCTTCTTTCTTCTCATCGTCTTCCTTCTTGGCAAACAGACCACCACTCTGAGAAGTACCGAACAGACCTCCACTCTGATTGGAAGAACCAAACAATCCACCAGAAGACTTGAATGAAGGCTTAGGCGCAGACTCCTCCTCCTTCTTCTCATCTTCTTCCTTCTTCCCAAACAAACCACCACTCTGATTGGAGGATCCGAACAATCCACTTGAAGGCTTGAAGGATGGTTTAGAAACAGCAGACTCTTCCTCCTTCTTGCTGAATAACCCTCCACTCTGTTGTGAAGATCCGAACAACCCAGAAGACTTGAAAGAAGGCATCGGAGCCGCTTCTCCCTTCGAGCCCTCCTCCTTCTTGCTGAATAACCCTCCACTCTGACTCGATGAACCAAACAAGCCACCGCTCTGATTCGACGTATTAAAAAGGCCACTGCTCTGATTGGAAGAACCAAATAGTCCAGAAGAGGGCTTGAACGAAGGCATGGGTGGCTTAGGGGCGACTGGTTCCATTACTTCTTCCGTTTTATCACCTTCATTGCCCTGAACGGGCTCAGTAGCAACATTCACTGCATCTTCTTTCTGATCAGAACCAAACGATTCTCTGGGAGGATCACTCGTTGACATTGGCCGTCTAGACGCAGCGTATGCACGGTACTACCGATAGGAATGATAATTGGCGAGAAACAAGAGCGGCTTTCATTCCATAACCATCTGCGAGGAATCATCGATTCCCGCGATTCATCTTCTCTCTTTCCGTTTGTCATGGATTTGAAGGAATGCGAGCTTCCATTCAAACCCTTTTCTCTACGCATTGACTGCAAACCATTCCCTTCAAATGGAAGCAATCACCCCTCATCATTCCTTCCTACTGCTCCATAACGAACAACTACCGCGAAACAACATCAATAGCGGGGAATCACCCAAATCTCGTTACCACTCCACAAGCCGAAAGAAACCATTCTCTTCCTTCTCTGCTATGCATCCAATTCCCAAACAACCTCATCGTTTTCAACAAAACGCGATTCAAAACACTCACCAAAATACCGCCAATTACAGCGATTCCCCAAAGACCGTGCTTTCTGTCTTGTGCGTCGGACTTGTACGACGACATGCGCTCTGGAAGAGCGGAATACAATTAGTAGTTCCTTCACTCCCGGAGCAGAATGTTTGTTTCTCATTCTAAAGTGGTTTCTCTTTTATTGGCAATCATGACGATGATTACCTGGGGTACGAACAAGATTGCCGTCAAGTACCTGACCTACCCCGTTTCTCTGTACACAATCGACTTCTTCGTCTGGGTGTTCATTTTCCACACCATTCTCAGCCTGACTTTAGGCGCTAGATGGTTCCCTGGCGATAACAAGGACGCCTTCTCCAACATCATCGACATCATCAAGAGTGGAGTAAAGTGCTGCTTCCTTGCCTCATTCGTAGCCATCTCACTACTGGAGACAATTGGGAGGACCGTTTGTCGCTGGTGCGACCACCATGGGCTTCACCCTGATTATGTTCGTCCTTGTCGACGGCTACGGCCTGACGAGCGCCATTCCCCTTCTCTTTGGCTCCTCCATGCTTATCGGCGTCATCCTCACCTACCTGATGGAGCCCAAGGGCAATCCGTGGCTCATTTTCACCGGCGTTGGCGTCCTGTTCTTCGCTGTGGTTCTGAACACGATTTCTTCCAAGTCCGTTTCCGGATTCTTCCCTCATCCTGTAGCATGAACCAGAAGTGCCAGAAGAAGAAGATGGAAGAGGAGGCCGCTCAGAAGGCGCAGGCGGCGAATCAGACTCCTGCTCCTTCAGATGCCACCTCTGCCGTAGCGACTTCGGAGCCTGCCACCGCTCCCGCCACGGAATCCGCCGACACGGTCACTGTTCCCCTGATCGAGGAGGAGCCCAAGAAATTGGTTCACTTTCTGCCACCCCTTCACCGTAGCTGTCCATGAAGGCGTTCATCACGCTGGGCATCTCCGCCGCCGTCTGCGATGTGTTCTACGCGCCGTGCACGGCGATGGGCAAGGACCCGTCGGGCACGCTCTCGCTCTCCCCCTACGTACGCGCTCTCGCTCCCTCTAACTCGCAGGGTGTTTTCCAGATCGTCAGTTTAGCGTCCGTGGTGGTGGTGTTCCCGTTCGCCTAGTGGGCGCCTCGCTCTCCGCTCACGCGTAGCATCGTCATGCGCCACCCGCTCAAGGGCCCCAAGTGCAGCTGGAAGGACTACTTCACCGCCTCCTGGAAGCAGCGCTGGCCCGCCATCTGGTCCGCCGGACTGCTGGCGCTGGGCAACTTCGGCTACGCGAGTGCTGGCGACAGCTTGGGCTACGCCATCGGCTACGCGCTGAGTCGTGGAACGCTCCTCGTCTCCGCTCTCTTGGGCGTGTTCGTCTACAGAGAGTTCAGCGGAGCCGACTGCAAGACGTGGACCACGCAGATCATCGCTCTGCTGCTGTTTGTTACGGCTATTCTCCTGGAGGCCTTTGCGTAGTTCGGGTGCTTCTTCACGGGAAGCCTTTGTGTAATTGGGGTGTTTCTTGACAAACAGCGATACACGCTCCATTTATGCTGGCATCGCGGACACACGACCGCCCAGTTCTTCATCTCGTGTCCGCAGTTCAAACACACGTTGTTCTCGATTCGAGTGTTCATTACGACGTCCATCGTCTGCTTCCACTGCACCTGGTTTGTTTCGCAGTTGTAGTAGTAGTCCCTGTCATCCTTGCTCGTGTAGCGCAACCAATTCACTTCATTGTGCATTGCTTTCCGACTCATCACCTTCTCGTCGCAGAACGACGACTCATCGTACATATCACTTATGACGGGCTCCTTCCAACTCACCTCCTTCTTCTCATTGTACCAAAATTGGGGCTGATTTTGGTCGTTCACCACGCGATGCCATTCGGCTTCATTCTCATCCACAACGACCTGGTAGTTCTCTCCGCTCATTTCAATCTCCCTCCGATTCCAATTCCGACAGTGCAAGCAGTACAGCGTCTTGTCCACCGCATCTTGCAATGGGTCCGCCTTCATGCACGGAATGCAGTTTAAGCAAATGCTACGGCCACAGCCACGGCAGATGATGCACTTTAGGCTCTCCTTCCCGGTCTCGGACCCATTCTTCAATTCCGGCAAGCCGCCCTCCATCTGCACGGCGTTGTCAATGCTGGGACTGTACTCGCAGTTGCGGTTGCAAATGCCGCACAACCGATGCTTCTTCTGCATGTGCTGAATGCCGCTCTGAATGTGGTCGTACCACTCCCGAATTCCCTTTTCGTTCGTGATCGTGGATTGGGCCACGGTCGGGGAGTAGAACGTCAGACACTTCTCGGCATCTTCAATCGTGATGACGTCCTCGTCCATTTCCGCAATGCAATCCACTACAATTCATCATCTCAGCTCATCACACACCTAAAAAGAAACGGCCGCGGATGTCGTAGTGATTACTCTTCTCTGTACCATATAGCAGCAAATCGTCGCACAGGAAGAAGAGCAATTGCTTGGTCCCCTCCGGAAACACGCAATTGAAGTAACCCTAGTCGTGATGGCTGTGATGCGCAATCGACCTTCGTGATTAGACGACGCGTCGGAATGATGATCTTCATCACGTCGCCGATCAGATTCTGCAGATTGAGGAGATCGCTCGCACTCCGGTCGCCAACCACCTCATCCAGCTTCATCACCGTCGCCTTCAAGAGGGCGTACTGCTCGACAAGGAGGGGACGGTTCGGATCGGAATCGAGCGTGTTCTTCAGAATTGTGGAGATGAGAAGATCCATTTGTCCCGGGTGCTTGATGATGCGGTCGAAGTAGTCCTGGAGGTCAGAGAATGAAGAAGAGAAAACCATCAGAGAAGGACCGTACCCGACCACAGTTGTGCGCTGGTTCTGAATAAACTTGGCGAGCGGATCCCGCTCGTCCAGGTTGTTCAAAAAGGACGTGGACTTCACCGCGTTCTTCATGAATATCTTGTATCTACATGAGACGCCCTTTCCAGAAAGTACAATGACAATCTTTGAATCATCACATTCTTGAGGAATAATCCGATGTTGGCCTTCTGGCAGGCCTCTTTGTCGTTGATGTCGCTGATGTATCCTTTGTTCGGCGTATTTCTCTCTCCAACAAGACCGGTGTAGGCGTCGTCTGCATACGCCTCAACCATATTCACTCCTTCGAATAACCATTCGTATTTGTTCGGAAAGCGCTGGCTGATGGGCTTCGCATACAGCTCTGTTTGGTCTCTGCACATGAGGAATAGCGTCCTCGCCTACTTGATGACCTTCTTTAGCGCTAGAATCTTCTCCACAAGCTCCCTCACGGCACCGCCTCTCCGGATCAACTTTGTTTTGCTCTTATCATCCATTCTTGCTAAAGAATGCGCACAAAAACGGACTGAACAAAATCCCCCCGATTTTTGGAACAATTCGATTCGTGTGATGGAACAAGGAATCCACAAACGCATTCTATTCGTGAATGCGCGAAAGGAATGGTGCGAGCGTGACGAGGAAGCCGATCCACACCATCTGGAGGAGGAGGGCAAGGACGGTGAACACGTAGGCCTCGACTCGCTGCTGCTTCTCCTTCTGCGCAATGCTGTCCAGAATCGATTTGTGCATGTCACTCGCCTGATTCCACACAACCTCCCCCTTCTTCGTCGCTGGAAGAACAATTCTATTCGTTACCGTCTCTAACAACGGATTGCCTGACGTCCTGATACGACGTGCTCCCCAGCCGCAGCTTCTTGTAACTGCTCACCAGCAGAACGCGCGACAGGTTGAGAATCAGCCATACCACGAATGCGACGCCATACACCGCGAGCGAGCTGTGCACGAACCACTCGGCGGTACAGCCCGCGACGAAGGACTGGCTACGCTCAACACACAGCCCATCTCCTACTCGGCGAGGAAGTGTTCGTTGGGAGTGGCGCAGGCGACGACGCACGCGGGCAGCGAACAGTTGGCGGAGGGGTGGACGAACGCGAAGTCGGTCTGCGGCAGCACGTGATACCGCTCCAACACAGCGCGGATTCCCGCGGGATCACTCACACACTCCCAGTTCAAACACGTCTCCGTCAGGTCCAGCGTCTCTCGCGCCGTCTCTCGCGCCTCCATCAACTCCTCCGCCACCTCCGCCACGCTCCTCCAACTAGCTTCCTCGCTCCTCCGCACGTTCTCGCAGTAGTCGCTCCGCTTCTGCTGGAACCGCTGCTCCGCCTACAGTGCACGCGCTGGACAAGAAGTACGATGACGCGCGCGCTGTCGCCCTGCATGGTGACGTAGTTGAGGGCGACGGAGTTGAGGTTGTGGGTGACGAAGGTGCCTTGGTTGGACGCGACACAACCAGTGACGTAATTGTGGACAATCGGGACATAGAGGAACAGAATGAGGGTAATCAGGACGACTCTACGATAAACGGGACAACGAAGTCCGACGCACAAATGCACACGACACACAACGGCATCATGAATGGCAGAATCAGGTTGCACAGACGAAGGCATGTCGTCGAGCGCGTCGGCAGCTTTGAAACGCCCACCACCAGCGTGGACAAGTCCCCTCTCCCCAACACCTTCACCACAGTCTAAACCTGAGCGGAGAAGGCAGTAGCAACGCGCAGCACGGAGACCACTCGATACGCGGCGTCCAGCCAGACGACCCACGCGAGCAGGCGGCTGAGGCGTGTGGATAACGCGCTCCAGTCCACACTCAGCTTGGCGAAGGGACGTGGCGTCCACGTGGAGAAGAAGGAGTACACCGTGTCTCGAATGAGCGGGAGACTGGCTTGAATCGAAGTCGCTGTGGCGTTTCTATGGGTCAGCGAAGACGCGAAGAATGACAAGAAGGTGACCACTTCGGACGAGTTCATTACGGTTCTCCAGACGATCTGCGTGTACTCGTTCATGCTGCGTTGAAACTGAGTCAGGTATTCCGTCGTGTTCAGGAGTGGGGGATCATAGTCGTCGAGGAGGGATCCCAACGATTTGAAATGACCGTCCATTGCCTGCATGACGTCACGTGCTCGTTCCTTCGTTAGGTTCGCGTACTCAGTGACTTGGTCAGAGAGCGTTACCAAATGAGGAGCCAGCTTGGCGTAAATCGCCTCCGGTTCTAGAGGGAAGGATAGGAACTAAGTCATACGCGGCATCTGCCAGTCGATTCTGAGTTCGGGCAAGTGGAGCGAAGGCACATGCAATGAGGGCAAGTCGCCGATATCGATGTGGAACTGTCTCAGCACGGAAGACACTCGTTCAATCCGGTAGTACAGCTCTTGAATGTCAGCCAACACGCCCGCAACCGCCAATTGATATTGTACGACGGACTGCTTGATTTCACTGCAGATAAGGAGTCAAATGCCATATCTACCTATACTGGCGTTGAATGGCAAGGCAGGACGCATTGTATTCCTCCATGATCCTCACGTACTGATCATACATGCTATCCAAGAAAACACAACGGTTATCCATCGTAACGCAACGAACGAGGTCCGTGGTATTCAGATCTAGAGGGGAAGACTCACTGTGAACAAGCACTGTAGAAGGGGAATGAGATGTTGCCGATTTGGATGGATATCGCATCAAAGAAGAGGGATTGCGACAAAACGAGGGAACGGGACTTGTTCTGCACGTATTCCAGATCGTAGTCGATCCTACCCATTACCACTCTCTACATTCTCTACCTCTGATGGTATTGCTGAACCAGATTGTCTAGTGCGGAAGTCGTGACATTGTTCCCTTGGTCGATAATCTGCCCATTACGCTCTTCCACACGAGGAAAATACAGCGATGATTGCGTCCTCATTTTGAGAGATGCCGTAGGCACGGTTCAAGAAGGAGATCGCATCTGCTGAACAGATCCCAGAGAATATGGCTGAATTCGCATTCCGCACCACTTCGTTATGAATGACAAGCTTGAGATCGTTCTCTCTACGCGTCACCAACAAACCGCTCGATTACATGGAGCGAATTGCATTTGTCTCGCTTTGTAACTCCTCCAAAAGCAGTCGGTTGTGACTCTCCGTGTGAATCGCCGAGTCCACCTGTTGCTGATAGGCTTCCTCCAACGTCTGATTGCATCTCTACTCTTCATCTCTCTGGATAACAGATTACGTTGATTCCCTGGTCAATGCAAAACTCGTATGCGTTTCGCTGGTGCTGGGTTTCGGCCGCATACTTCTACTCATCATTCTGAAATGCTGTGCTCAAACGGAGACGGATTCTCTCACCTGATCGTAACTGGGAATGGTAATGAGGGTCTGAACGATGAACAGACATGCCGAAATGCTTGTCAGCGAGATGAGCACGCTGGATACGAGGATAAGGAGAGTCTTCTCTTTGCACGCCGAGAGATGTCTCTCAAGGCGACCCGTTTTGGACAGCGGAAGTGTCAGAAATAGACCTCCTTCCATTCTATACGGATATGAGGTGAAATCCTCCTTCGTGTGACACGTGCCTGTTGGACGCTGTATCTCTTCTCATTCTCTCATTTCATCCAACAAACACACATGACTCGATCTATGGAACAAGCAATCACTAAAAGAACGGCATCCAGCCGATGTACATTCGCGCCAGATTCAGCGAATCCGTCGCATCCTTTATCACATTGTCAACCTGCCCTTGGACCGACAACTCCGTGTGCCGTCCCGTGCTGTTTCCGCTATCCCCCTTCCTCCGCACGATCATCCGCTCTCCGTACACGCCCCGCAACCGGTTCTCAATCACCTTCAGAATCTGACCGAACACGTCACTCCCCTTCGAGCTCTCCTCCGTGTGGAACGTCTTCCAGTCCATCAGCGGGTCGTACAACAGCGACTCCAACACCGACATGATCAGGTCGCGATTACTTCGCATGCATCGAATCGCCAGCTCGCACGTTGACCGGAACACGCCCTCCACGCCACTCACGCCGAACGCGTCGATGAAGTTCGCCGTCAGACGGAACGGCACGCGCTAGCCCGTCAACGACACAAATCAGGACTACTTCTGGAATCGGCAGAATGGTCCCCTTTTCAAACAGGCAGTCGAAGTCGATATGTGACACGGCACCGTTTCGCTGGATCAGAATGTTGTCGTTGTGACGATCGCCCAGACCGATAACGTGCGGTGAAGGGGCCCCAAGAATTCGACCACAAGGATATGTACCCCGTCATGCACCAGACGGCAGTGGTTTGCGTGAACAGTTCCCGCGCTCTCAACCAGTCTCCCGAGGACGGGTAATCCAGCAGAAGCCACTCGTGCAGTAACGGCTCGCAAGCCGTCATGATGGAGTCGAAGAACATCTGCAGACCCAGGTCCTTCTGCCCGCTGTTGAGATAGCTCTGGAGGCGGTCGTAGTCGGGCTTCAGCTCCATGGCGGTTTTGCTGCAGGAGGGCAGACCGTGGAGGGAGCGAAGTGTGTTGAGCTTGCGCAGGACGGGTTCGGAGTTGCGCACCCACTCGATGAGGCCGATCTTCTCCGAGAGACACGTGACGCACTGAGAGGGGTGAGTGGTGTGATGTGAGTTGTGAGTGATGTGATGTGAAGTGAGTGATGTGAATGAGTGACTTAACTGAATGAAATGAAGTGATGAAAAATGAACAGAGATGAATGACTCAACCGAGCTAACGTAACACCATCACAACTCAACCACACACTTACAAATGTATTCAACTGCAGGTGCTTCTCCTTTCCCTCCTCGTCCTGACTCAGCACGCGATTCACAATCGATATGTATTCCATCACACGCAAATCCTTCCGCAGATCGCCCTTCTTCTCCTGCTTGCACAGGAAGAAGAACTCCTCGCCCTTCTCGTTGCGAAAGATCAGCTTCTTCGGACGCTCCTTCGACGCGAAGATGTCGATCGACGACGACATCCGCACGACATACATCTACACACAGTGAACGAAACGCCACTGCCGACGCACACCTACCTCGCTTGTGGTTTTGACGACGTTCACATCCGAGTGGAGGTACTGGTGTAGCGGCAGAATCAGTGGCCTCGTCTTAAACTGATTGTTGATCGTCTTCAGGTAAACTGCATCACAACCCCTCACGATCACGTCGGCAGAATTCACCTTGTCCGAACGACTGATGTTCTGCAGTGCTTTACTGACCTGGTACGCCTGCTCCAACACGCACCGTTTCCTCTTGTTCAGTACCTTCGTGTCCTGGATGATCTACTCCCATCACCCCCACAATTCGAGTCTACGGGCATCATGAAACTCCTCTTCACTCCCGCGTCATTGTTCAGCATTCCGATGATTTGCCACACCACGAACTCCGTGTACTCTCGAAGCACCGTCGCGATGATCGCACTGACCTGTCGCTTCAGCAGCTCGCACGGGTGCTGCGCCACCGACACCAGCTGCTGCAACACCACGTACCACTGGTACGCTTTGACCTCCGCCATCTCCTTCACCGTCGCCATCATGTCCACCGCCGACTCCTGCGAGACGCGGAACCACAGCGTGGTGATGCGGATGATCGAGTGGTACAGGAAGGCGTCGCTCTGCTGCAGCGAGAGAGAGAAGTGTCTGATGGCTTCCTGCACGTCCGAGATTGCTCTAGCTGTCAGCGTGGCAGGAAGACACAACCCTGAGCGCTGTGCCGAGTACACGCGGTCGTGAAGCTGGCCCCAGAAGTAGTGCGTGGTGGCGGCGTTGTCCTGCAGCTCCACCAATTGTTTGTACTCTCTGCCCGTCACACCACCCCACACCACACACTCAATGATCGACACATCGTACGGTTCGATGTCGCGTTTGATGGAACAGTACTCGCGCAGCACCACCTCCTGGAGCGGTTTTGGGTCCGATTTCTGGACATCACATCACTCCCACACTCCCACGTTCACTCGCAGTATATTCATCGCGCTGGTGGGGTACCCCAACAAATAGTACAGCTTCGCGCGCAGCACCACGTCCTTCTCCTCCTCGCCCAGCGCGCTCAGCGCCAGCCACGCCGCCGAGTACATTCCGTGATGAATGGCAAGTCCAGCTGTCTACGCCTCACTCCACTCGCTCTCACACACCTCCTTCCACAGCGCGCTGATCTCGTGAGGGTGGTTTGCGTCCGTCAGCACTCGGTGAACCGCCAGCAACTTCTCGCGGTTCTCGAATCCGGTCATCATCGCGTCCAGACGGTCGTGCAGCAAATCCCTCAGCGAGGCGTCGTTCACTCCACGCGAACTCGTTCCCGTGTTCACCTCCCACTTCCACTCCGCATCCTGCAGAATCTGCAGCGACAACAGCAACTCGTACACTGTGTACAGACTGCTCGTGGCGCGTGCCGCCAAATTCTTTACCGCCATCAGCCGTCCCTCCTCAATGACCTTCTTCACGTCGTTCTTGTTCTCTTTGATCGCCAGCAACACCTTGCCCAAATAGTACTCAAATCCGTAGTCGATGTCGCCGATTCCTTCTCCAAACAACAGCTTCTCGCTCCTTTTCACATTCCATTTATTGTGGCTATTTTTCACGAGCCACTCAACGTCTCGAACGAACCGCGAGCACTCGCCCCAGTCGCAGCAGCGCCACGCGCTCTCAATCTTCCAATTCAGGAGTCGCAGCGACTGCGCGAAGGACGCTGAGGGCTTCAGACGCACGTACCGGACTTCCTTCCAGTTCCCGCCACACTGCAGACAGTGGTGGTAGTTACTGTTCGCCTCCTCGATCAGCGCGCCGTCGTCGGACCCATCACCGCTCTGGAAGAGTAACTGCTCATAGCTCATGCGTGCAAGCTCCCACTGTCGTCGCATCTCGAGGTCGCGTGCCGAGTGGAACAGCGAACGCTTCTCCTGCACGCGCTCGAGAATGAGTTCGTAGCCGCGCATCAGGTCGCGGTTCTGCAGCTTGTAACACATGGTTAACAGATCGGCCGTCTCACTGGCCTTCAGCTGGCCCACCACGCTCAGAATGTGGTTCTGCTTCAACCCTGTGACCACCGAGTGCTCGCCGCGAATCACCTCCTCCATCTCTCTAACCCTCACACCACTGCCCCTCGCTTACTTCAGACTGCGTGTGTACTGACCCAGCAGCACGCTCACACGCACCACTTCCTTCTTCACGATCCTCTTCAAAAACCCGTCCAGCACCTCGCTTCGCGCGCTCAGCTCCGCCTTGTTCTCCTTCTTTCCCCGCACGAAGCACACGCCGCGCCACGCCTCCAGCGTCTCCAGCACGCTCAGCACATCCGACAGACAGTGGTGGAACTCATTGTCCGACTGCGCGTCTGCCTTCGCCAACAGGTCGTTGAGGTACCCCGCCAGCTGCGTGGCGAAGGCGTCGTCCTGGCTGTGGAACAGAAGCGCGAACTGGATGATGTACGGGAGAAGGAAGCTTGCCTTGTCGGCGCACGCGGAGGAGAAGAGCGAACGGAACAAGTAGAACACGCTGTCCGTCTCTTGCGTCGCGACGCTTCGGCTCCGCGGATTGGAGTCCACTTCAACGGTGGACGAACGCGCGGTGGCGGAGAGTGTGGAGGCGGTCTGCTTGAGGGATGACTCCTCCTCGCGAGGACAGAGAATGAGAAGGCGCGAAGCGAAGCGCGACACCCACTTCCCGTACGACTTCACACTGATGCCCTCAAAGCCCTTGTACGCCACAGAACTCTCGTTGCGCACCGCGTACTCCGTGCGCCAGTACTGCGAGATCACGCTCACCTCCTCCTCCGAGAACAGTGACTGCAGCTCCACTGGAAAGTGCTGCTCCTTCAGCACCGGCGTGTCGCCAGACCCCGAGTCGTTCTTGTTCTTGTTCGCCTGTTCCCGCGCCTTCGCCACGCGCGCGAGCAGTTCGCGATCCGCCGTCAGACCCTCCGTTAATCCCCCACTCAGTTTATTCTCCAGAAACCGCAACAGTCGCTGCACGGTCAGCGCGATTCGGTTCTGAATGTCGCGTTTGGGCAGCCCCATCAGGTCCTTCACGAAGAACTGCCGAATCATGTGACACGACAGGTCGAACTCCGAGAGAATTGGGCGAATTGCGGTTTTGCTCTTTTTGGCCTCAAATCGGTTGGGGGCAATGGCGCCGAGCTGGCCCAGCAAGCGACCGATGATGAGAAGGGTATGGTTATCATGACTCGGGTCGATCACTGAACAGATGTGCAGACAGTAGTAGTAGAATGACTGGACAACCGCGGGAATCGTCTGCTCTCCGCGGATAAGCTCCCGATACGCGCTCTGCGACATGTCCAGCACGAACGAAGCGTACTGAAGCGCGGGGACGATTTCGAGAGAGAGTTCGGGAATCGTGATGATCTGTGCGAAGAGCGTCAGAAGTGCTTCCTTTGAGTACGAGTGGTAATACGACGATGGGAGAGGACAGTTTAGGATGGTGCTGATGTAATAGCGACCGTACTTGAGGAAGTACAGAAATGGGCGGGAATTCAGGCAGTCCAGAATCTGCTTTGGATACTTGGTCGCCACTTTCTTGATGATTCCCGCGAAGAAGTCGGACATCGCCATCTTGTAACCCACCGGGTCGTTCTGGATCGTCGTGATCGTTGTCTTCGTGAAACTCCGAAGCGGGTCGTTTTCCGCCATTCCCGAAACATCCCCTTTTTCTTCACTTCCATAAATGGAGAGGATAATGCCGGTTTCTTCCACAGCTCGTTCCGTGTTGTTCGGGTCGTTGGATTGCGAGAAGTACGAATCGATCGTGTGTGGCTGCGAACTCTTCGATTCCCCGCGGTTCACCACGCACCTCTGTTTCCACTCTGCGGGATCGAGGGCGAGGAACTCGGGGTCTTGCGGTGCGAGGTGGGCAAGGAGGGTTGCCATACGCTCGAAGGCTCCCGCGACGCAGACGAGGACTTCGGAGAAGAGACGGAAGAGCATGGCTTCGGAGAGTGTGTCGAGGAAGGAGTCGAGGAGCACGAAGGCGTAGAGTTGGATTTCGGGGCGCTAGGGGGTGTGAGTGTGAGTTGTGAGTGTGAAGTGAAGTGAGTGTGATGTAAGTGTGAAGTGAGTTGTGAGTGAGTGTGAAGTGAAGTGATTGTGACATGACAATGAAATGACAACACAAAATGAAACGCCACACAACAAGAACAACGCACCTACCTGCAACACGTTCTTCACAAACGACAACACACCCCACAGAAAGTTGTCCGGCACGTTCAGTTCCGCATTCTCGCAATACCCCTTGTAATCGTCCAGACTCCGTTTCAACGCCAGAATCGCGCGCTCCAAGTCGTACTGGTTGAAGGACAACGCCTGGTTGATCTGGAAATTGAAGTAATGAAACGACTTCAGAAACAGCTCCGTGCGCGTGGCTCCGCCGTCACTCTCGTACAACTCACACAGTGACTTCAACGCGGTCTCGCTAATCTCTCGATCTCGCACGCTCTCGCTCGTGCAGTCGAATAGGAGGGGCCACAACACGCAGTGTCCCTGACGCTTCACCATCTCCAACAAACTCAGCTTCGACGACTGCGGAAACACGATCGCCCCGCTCTCGATCTCCTCGTCCGTGAACGACGACTGGAGGAAGAAGAACAACTCCCACGCCTTCATGTTGTCCCCGTTCATGTGCTTCAGCAGGTACACGAACACACTGTACACGCACCGATCGCCCTGAAACAGCGTCGCCAGCGAGGTGGACACCGACTGCTCCGGGAAGATCGCTCGCGTGAGCAGCACAATGGACGCCACGTCCTGCTGGTTGATGTACACGGGCAGGATGTAGATGGACAACTGAAGGTAAAAATCGGACCGATTTATGGAATTGTCGAAAACGGAGTGGATGATGCTGTCTTGCCGCTGTGTGGAGACGGTGAGCAATGACTTCGCCAGCTCGCCCACAATACAGTCAGGCAGAACGGAGTACAACTGCTTCTTGCACACGATGACGGAATACCGGGCGATTTTGATCAGCTGGTGAATCGCGAGGTCGTAGAGAACGTTGTTGTCGTTGCTCACGACCCATTTCATTAACTGGATCACCAGTAGGGACATGAGGGGTTTCAGCGTGGGATACTGAAGCAGATTAATACTGACCTCGCCGAGCAGCGTCGTGATGGCGTTGAGTGTGGGCTGATAGCTGACCACGCGCTGACGGTACTCGGCCTCCGACTTGCACTGCTTGAACGAGTTCTCCATCGCGTTCACCAGCTGGATGAGGGACAGAAACACGTTGAACTGCAGCGTGGTGGCGTTGGCGTCGTCGTACATGGACACCAGCAAGACGTCCGCTGCGACGAGCGCGTACACGAAGAGAAGCAGGGACGAGGCGGCGTGGACGAGGAGCGAGGAGTTGGCGAGCAGCGTGTTCTGCAAGAAATCGCGGAGTTTCGGCGCGTTGAGGAAGAGCCAGCTGTTCCGGATCACCTGGTTCGTCTCCGTCATGTCCGGCGTGTGGCGCAGAGGTCGCAGGAGCGAGGGCGAGAGCCGGTTGATGGAGAAGGAGACGAAGGAGGCGGAGTGGTGGATGATGGAGGCCTCGCAGGCGCAGAGCGGCGCGAGCGAAGAGGAGAGAAGAGGAAGAATGTGGGTGTGGACGAGATCGAATAGACTGAAGTAAAGTTCGTTAAAGTCCATCTCGGAATGCGTGTTCTGGATGGAGGAGGCGAACACGAAGTCGTAGAACCGCGAGCGCCGCTGGTTCAGGCACAGGTAACACGCGAAGTGGTTGGTAAACTTGCTGAGGGAGCACGCGAAGTGCTGAATGGCGTACAGCAGCGTGGCGAGCGAGGCGGTGGGAGTGATGAAGCGGAGAAGGAAGATTGAGAGCTGCGACACGGATGTCAGACGGAGGAAGAAGGAGTGGATGCAGAGGGGGAGATACCCGAGTCCGCTACATGTGAAAATGGGGGGCCACAACCACTTGACCACGGAGCAGGTGGCGAACTGTTGGAGAGTGGAGGAAAGGAAGAGAAGGGATTCGTCTGACACAGCGGTGGGCGTTTCACTACAGTCACAACACGATCACACAGTTACACGATGGAGGAGAAACACGACACGAGAACAAGAATGCAGTCAAACCGGTTCATATCCCCGATGTCCCAATTCTGGCTCTCCTCGTGTTGGAGGGAGTTCGTGTGACACTCCTTCACCTTCACCAGCCGGTTGTCTATCGCTCACACCGCCACTCCACACTCACGCGCGCCGTCGAACACGATCACGCACTCGTTCTCCTGCTGGGTGTTCTCCTTCACCTCCTCGCCCTTCACACACAACTCGATGAACCGCGCCAGTCGCCGTCGCAGCTCCTTCTCCTGCTCCAGCAGCTGTACCAGACACACCTTCACACACACCTTCAACACCAACTCGTCCTCGCGAATCGCCTGCGCGTCGGCGCCCACGCGCTGCGACGGCAGCACCACGCGCGCGAAGTACTGCACCAGCTCCAGGCGGAAGTGCGCGAAGGAGTCGACGAAGGACGCGTTGAGCAACGCGGAGTTGTTCTGGTTGATTTCGAGAAGAAGCGAGTTGAAGAGATCGAGGAGGAGGAGATACAGAACGAGGGGCGTGTGGTCGGAGAGAGACGGTTCGGAGGCACGTGCCTTCTTGGAGGGAGTTTCATCGAAGATGGAGATGCAGGCATCGAGAAGGAGAGTGAATTGTGCGGGTTTGTGGAGAACGAAGTGGTAACAGAAATCGCTCAGAATTCTGGAGTTATGGATGGCTGTTGGAGTGGGCAGCGCGCTCAGAGAGCCGACCTGCTGAATCACGAAGGACAGACACACGGAGTCGGAGATGAGGTCCATGATCATCAATTGGGTCAGCATCGCGCATATGGGCTCTAACAGACAGGGTCTCGCCTGGTAGGGCAGAATCGTTACGAAGGTGGGCAGGACGCCCAGCAGGACGGAAACGGGATACGACACGAAGGACGAAGAATTGACAAGGAGAAGAACGTCAACCACCTGGTTCAGGAACTGGACGAAATGGTCATCCGAGATGGACGCGATCGCCGTCAGACCGCCGAAATCGTTCGTCTGTTGAAGCTGGCGGGTGATGAGCTGAATCACCGACGTGATGGAGGAAAGGGACGAAACAATATTCGAATCGCGACGAATGAGCACCGTGATCATCTATATGAGAAGAGCGGAGAAGCAGTACCTGAATGGCGAGATCAACGGTGGCGTAGTTCTCCAGCAGTTCTCGCGCAAGCTCATTCATGCAGAGAATCGAGTCCGTGAAGAACACCGCCTGGTGGAGATCCGAAAGGATGAAGGAGACGAAACTCACGCAATTCTTGAGCAGCGTCTGTCGCGTGATTCCCTCTGTGCAGTCGTATATCACGAACAGACTGGCGTCAGACGAGTTGCTGTCTATTCCTCAGGAACGGAGAAGGAATCAACATGTCTCGCTCTGTGAATTCAGCGAGCCGTACGAATTCCCGATGTGTCTCGCCACGCCACGAAACGCGTGCAAATAGGCTTTCGGAACGGTTTCATTTGGAGAGAACGCCTTGTGGAATTGGAGCACGTCCTGGACATGAAATAGATCACGAGATGGATTACCTCGATAACCGACTTGCAGTCAAACAGAAGGAGCGACAGCAGACGACTGTCATCATCAACTAGCAGCCGAGTCATGCAGTTGCGCGTCAAGTAGTACATATCTGACGTGAACGATTCCGAAAACTCGCTAAACGACAGGCTGTATAGCACCTGGACCAAGATGTTCACGAACTACTCATTAACCACATTGAGGCTGTACTACCGGGATAGCAGAACCGTTGAAGAACTGTAAAATGTCAATATCGCTCAGTTCTGGGGAACGGCAGAAGGAAGCAAGCCGCGTCATATTCTGTGCATACATCGTCTTTTGCATCTCATCACCATTGAGGATTTGGTGAACGCCGTCGTCTCTTCGCACCATTCCAAATAGCGCCATCAGATACTCGATCTGTTTGCTGGCGGCAGCATCGTTTGTTGCCATCGCGCCTTCTCTGTCAGACCCGTTCTGACGATAATGCCGAAAGGATTATGAAGCATCATTCTTCAAGTATGAGTGGCTTCTCGTTTCACTGCATTGCTGCTACTGATGCATAGAATCAAACGGAGCGAGATAGAGATAGAGAAACTGCGGCACTCGTGTTGTGACGCCATTTCAGATCGTCTTGCCGAGTTCATCGACAAGAAGGGCGGAATGGGAGGTCAATCGAAGTCGGCGATGCGGGCAAAGAGAATGAGCACAAAGGAGGGGATTTCGGCGATTATGTCTCGTTGGTTCCTCATTCAAGAACTCTATGGCGTATTATTGATAGTTGTATGTCATTCTAGGCAAACACAGACGATCCGCTCGTTCCATCAGAACCCAAAGAGGACAAGTGGTTACGTCGCGAGATGAAAGAGGCGGGATTCTCTGAGGAGGTTGCAAGTGAAATTGACAAGGAACTGGTCCGTCTCGCAAAGGAGGAGTACGAGGCGTTTTCAAAGGAGAAGGCAGGTGTGGAATGTGTGATCGAAGTGAGTAGTAGCGCTTTCGGACGAAATGATGACGGTTCACGTTGAGCGGGGGAGCGATGTGACCTTTCACTATGCGCTTGCTGGAAAGGAGGAAACTGCGAAAATCCACAAGAGTGATTATGACCATCTTCGCAGTCTCTTCGACAAGGCCAATCCTTCCGAGAAGGATGACGATTCATTTCACAAGTGTCTCCTCAAGCTTCTCTTGCGGTGCTGTTCGTCTTGCTCACTCATGCGTAGCTACAACACCGTCAGCGGGAACGTCCGCGGTTACCAGATGGCATTGCCGACGGCTGTCTTCCAATACCTCAAAGACAAGTACAGGCTCGAGCACGAGTGCTTCGCGTCGCCGATGAACTCCTGCGCCGCCATCGGGTCCTTCTGCAGCCGTTTCAAGGACACGGACACGCCGTTCAACTCGAAAGGGAGTTTCTTTGCGTTCAACCCCGAAGAAGGCGTTTTTGAAAGCAACCCTCCGTTCGTGGAGGAGTGTATGATTCGGAATATAAAGCACATTTTGGAGCTATTGGAGAAGGCGGAGGAGGAGGAGAAGGAATTGACATTCTTCATCATCGTGCCGAAGTGGGACGAGAAGGACTGTGAATCGTACAATCTGACAGTGTACACTACGCCGGATCGGAGTACAGAAGAAAATAACAAGTTCTTCGTTCATCGTTTTGTGATTAACCGCAATGACCACTTCTACCGCAACGGAATGGGATACCAGGACAACTACAAGGTGATGTCTGCGAAGAACGACTCGCTGCTGCTGGTACTGCAGTCCTCTGCCGCGCGGGAGAAGAATCCGATCGACACAGATGAGTTCGATCGCAGAGTGGAGGAGGGGTGGAAGAAGAGTTGTGAGGAGTATCAGAAGGAGCAGCAGACGAGTCAGTGGGGGAGACGAAGCAGCAATAGGGATTCGTATCAGTTCGATAGTCGGAAGAGGGATTCAAGGGATGATCGCCAGAGATATTCACATGACAGCAAGCGCAGACACTAACTCTGTTTCTTCAACAAACACGGGAATCGGTCTTTTCGGACGATGGTTCTGACAGCTTGCTGTTCAGATGCAAAAGGGTCGGAATGCTCTGAATCAGTTGGTCCTTTGCCTTTTCAAGCAATTCCAAGAGCTTCTTTCCAATGGTGGCGATGCCGTGGTCGATCTTATCTCCGTGCTCCTATGATGAATGAGTGAGTGCAACTCGTACGTTCACAATGGGCGTAATGATCACGTCACTCACGAAATCAACGCCCTACGCGTAATGGAATCAACGTCCGACAACTCCTCGCGAGGGAACGGAGATCCAAAAGATGAACAGCAGCTTGCTCACTTGGTACACGAAATTCCTACACATAACGCAGCAGCTCCTCAACAAACCGCTGGAACAGGTAATCAGTAAACAGAAAAATGACTTCACACAGAGAAAGGACCATCCTACAGAATGAACACCCCAAATGGATGCGACCAATAGCCTATCCATCTCTGTATCTTCTGCTTGTCGTCTTTCACAACCGCGTTGTATGAAGAATAGCAGGGTATCACATAGGCCACTATGACGCTAGCCGTGATGCAAGGAGAGTGAGACTACAATGGCAGTTTGTATAGCATATTAAAGAGAAACATTTGTGATGGAGAAAGAAATGATTATCTTCTGTCCTATGGAGGTCACTCCTGTGCTGTCCAAATGGTGTACTGCGGTGTAAGAAAGTCTGGAGGTCACTGCTGTCAGGCATGAGTATCACTTCGAGAGGAAGGGCTAAACTATTTGATCGATTTGGAAATCCACCCATTAGGTCATTCCCTGGGCCAGAATTCTATTCTCCTCCCCGCACACTTCACTTAACTGATTGTCAAACCTCACGTCCTCTTCACGGTATAGTGCAAATGACACATGACTAGCCCATGAATCACATGGTATCTCGCGAGCGAACTCCATCTGTGTCTTCAACAAACAAACAGCGGGAAAATAGCGCTCGCTACTTACTAATTGCGTTTCTACACGGCAGATGTCATGCGCTACCCTCTTCTGTAGATGTGAAAGAACCATCACAATCGAGGGAGCAAGCATCCGTTTCAGAAAAACTACGGCAGGCCTCTTGATTTGACTGCGAATTGCTCTCAATGATCGGCTGGTAATCGCAGTCAGAAAGAGGGGTGGGAGCTACGATTCATGGGTCCCAGATGCCTTTACGTGATGGATCTCTGTCATCATCCGTATCCGACCCATCCCCTTCACTGGACTCACTCATAGGTGCATAACGTTGACTATTAGATAGAGTTGAGTGAGGTGTAGCATCTGCCTGAATTGAACTTGAGTTGAGTGAGGATCTACTCCCCTCCTCATTTTTGTCAGATCTTTCTCTCTCCGTCTTATTTACTCCACCGCGGTCATGATCCGTTTCAGGAGAATCTTCTTGCATTTTTAAAGTGAATAGAATATAGAGAAACGTGGAACCGTAAATGAAACTTCGTTGATTTCAATTGATCTCTCCTCAACTTATTTGTATTCCCCTTCAAGAAACTGTAATTGTTCAAATGACTATTTCAAAAGCATTCACTCTCTCACCACCCACACAAACGAGCATTACAGTTCATTCCCCGCGAACAGCGTTTCATTCCGATCTCCCCATTCCGTTAACGAGTCATTCACCCCAATAACACTCTTTCAAACAAACACCCCACTTAGAAGTCAACAATGGGAACGCCCCAAGTGCAACCACTCTCGATCATCAGGTTGTCCTTGTACATCTGGATTCTGAACCAGCCGTCCTCGCCCCAGTACTCGCCCCACGAGTTGCGACCAATCCAGTACTCCTTGCCGTCCTCGGTCTTGCCCCAGCCCGTCACCTCAATCACGTGACCGCCCATCCACTGTTTGTCGTTCATCACAAAAATGCCGCCCGTGTAGTCCAGGAACTCCTGCGTCACCATCACGAAGCAGGAAATGGGACCACGCGCGAAGATCTCCGCCTTCATTTTGTCGACGCCCGACACCTCGCCGTATTCGTTGATCTTGTATCGCTTGTAGTCCTTCACCGCGTGACACTCCTCGTCCGGCGGGCAGTCCATGCAGCGGTTCAGGTCGTTGCACTCCTTGTCCTTCGCCTCGTACACCTGGCACGTCTGGTCAGGAATACCCTCGCTGTGCGCGTAGGAGTACACACCGCTGTCCCAACTACCCATCAATCTACTTACTCACTCCTACCCGCCGTGGCAGCTGCCGCTGTGACCGCAGTTGATCACCTCCTGCACGGAGAGCTCAACAGAGGGCCACGCGCCCTTGCGCATCAGGTTGAAGCGATCGGCGATGGCGGAGGTGGAACCCTGAGCCCAGCAGGAGCCGCAGTACTGAGGGATGTGCTGGTTCTTGTTCCAGGTGGCGTAGTTGTGACCGTCGATGTTGCGGATATCGTAGCTCTCGGGGATCTGAGCGTTCTTCAGGTAGGTGTGAGGCAGCGGCGTCTTGATCACGGGCTTCACCTTCGACCAGTCGTTGCGCACGGCGCACGGCTCGGGGAAGTAGTGCGCGCGGTTGTAGGCGGAGCGCATTCTCTCGTTGCGCATCATTCTCTGAGGCACCTTGGGGACAGCCCACGTGCACTCGCTCTCGATACCGAGGTTGTTCTCGCCACGCACCACGCGAGCCCAGCCCTGCTCGCCCCAGTAGCTACCCCAGGAGTTACGCATGATCCAGTACTTCTGGCCGTCCTCCTCGCCCCAGCCCACGACGGAAATGGCGTGGTTCAGGGACTGAGCACCGGTGGTGTCCTTGTAGATTCCGCCTCTGTAGTTGTAGAAGAAGTCGTCGGTGGCGTCGATGGCGCAGGTGATGGGACCACGCGCGTAGATCTCCTTCATCATCTTCTCCTCGCCGGACACACTGCCGTACTCATCGACGAAGTACTTGGTGTAGTTCTGGACGGCGCGGCAGGGGTAGTCGTGACCGCAGTCGCGGCAAATGTTGATGTCCGTGCACTCGTTATCCTTGGCTTCGTAGCGCATGCAGCCCTCGTCGACAGCTCCTCTCTCGTGCATCAGCTCGTACCCAGAAGTCATACTGCCGCCGTGGCAGCCATGAGCATTGCTCGCGCAGTTCACGATCATCTGGGGAGAGAGCTCAGCAGTGGGCCAGGCACCCTTGGTCATCAGACGCAGACGGTCGGACACGGCGGAGGCAGCAGCCATAGCCCAGCAGGATCCGCAGTACTGGGGAATGTGCTGGTTCTTGGTGACGGACACGTAGGACACGCCGTCGATGTTACGACTAGGAGTGAGGTCGAACGCGCAGCGCCAACGGATCGTAGCTCTTGGGGAGCTCCTCGTTCGTCATGTACTCCCAAGGCTGGGGAGTCTTCACGACGTCGGGAATCTTGTTGTTGGGATCGAGGCATCCCTTGGCAGCGACGAGCGCCACAACTACGTGTCAGCGGGTGGCAAAGCGACATACGCAGAAGAGCGAGTACAGAGTTCATGTACAAAGAATAATCTGTCCAAAACAACCGTGACACACTGGACCCAGATAATACCAGTCCATTTCGGGGCGGCTGATCGTAAACACAGTTTCTCCGTTTTCGCTGATTGTCGATTTGGACCCGCGGAATCGCTTTGGACGGGTGCATAGGGAATTGCACCCGGTGAGGGAATAAAGGGCCGTCGATTGCAATTCACGTGGAAACCACGGTATCCTCCTCAGTCGTCTATGGTGTGGCGTGAATGCGTTTGCAGTGGAAGAGAACCGCTCGGAAGGCAGTGATCGCTATCGAAGGAATCACTGGAACTGAGCAGGTTCTCTGCACAGAGGAGAGTGTGAATCGTGCATGGAAGAGGAGAAACGCTGTGTTTCGTCACACTCTTCGGGAGAGGGAAAGGAGCGGCCAGTCCCCACGGACATCCACATAGAGGGTGAAACAAAGCGCCATTACGATAAACGATTACAATCAACAATAGCACACTCCTCGCCGGACCACTCCGCCTCTTTAGTGCTTAGGCACATACTTGTATCTCTGGCCGCAGTACTGGCAGCGGTTCACACCTCCATTCGGTCCATTCACGCGCAGGTACTGCATAGGGTGGCCCATGGGTCCGCAACCTACACGCATAACGGCAAATCAAAGGGAGCGCATACCTCCGTCGCAAATGATCACGGGCTCGCTAACCTCGATCACGGGGGTCTGGGACAATCTCCACTGACCGTCCGAGTGCTGCTTGTTGTCGGCGTGCTACGACCATAATAGGAGGGGCGAATCGGCATACGGGGTCGATCTTCAGCGTTCTGTAGGAAAAGGAGCGAGCGACGACGGGAGCAACGACGTTTCTCGATCTCACCAAGTTCTGGATCGTAACTTTCGCAAGAGAAGCCATGGGAATCGGATTATTTGCCCTGGATTCCCGATTGGTGGTACTCCCGGGATTGCCGGAATAACCGCGACTTCCGTCTCTCGCGCCCTTCCTCGTCCGATCATCTTTGCGGCCCACACAGAGTCCGTGCAGCATGTACAAATCGACGAGACCGTGGCGAGTCCTGAAGGTTGCGGGTTTGGGGGAGAAGGGTGGGGATTCACCTGTTTCGTGATGTGCAGTGCTCAGACAGAAGTGCAGCCTGATCAAAGACGTGACGAGCGACGAGATCCAGGACTTCACGATGAACGCCATGTTCACCTGCGTAACGCATGGTTGCGGAACTGATCGGAGTAGCTGCAAAACAACGCCTTCGGAATCTCCGCACCGCAGCTCTATCGCCCCATCCGCATGTTCGTGATTCGCGACTACACCAATATTCCGGACCCTTGTAGAGAAGTGGATGGCGTGTGAGGACTAGCGCAACTCGCTCCCGAGCAACATCTCCAGCTCCCGCTCCTGCCCTACTTTAATCCTCGCATTGAGACGCGCTCGAGGAAGATGATGGGCGAGTTTGAGGCGTGCTTGAGTGATCCCTGGTATTCTCGCTCCCCGCTCGTTAGGACTAGGAACGTTGCGTTCGTGGCGCGCCCGTACACAATTGGGATCAGCTACACGGACGGCTATGGGAAGTACCAGGAGACGGAGCTCAGCGGGTGGCACGCGCAGGTGTTCCAGCACGAGTACGACCACCTGGACGGAAAGACGATGGCGGACATGTGCACGCAGCCGGGAGTAGTCCTTCTATCGCTCGTTTACTCTAGCTGTATATGACGAAGAAGCAGTACGCGCAGTGCGAGGAGTATTGGAAGCACGTGAAGGAGCTCCCCCAGTTCGACACGCTCGTGAAGGCGTCGCAGCTGCTGAACGACGGAGGGTACTGGGGACCGGAGGCGGAGAGCCACATCGCGCCCGAGGACCTGAACATCGAGGCTCTGAAGGTGCAGATGAAGCTCTTCCTAAAGCGGTACGGCGAGGACGTTGACCCCAACGACGTGTCTTCTGACAGTTTCAAGGACCTCGTGGCGCGTGTGATGAATGAGAAGAGAGGGAAGCCGGCAGGTGGGTCCTCCGCTTCAGTACCGACGGAGGAGATCGTCCATTTTTCAGATAGTGGGAAATAGCTGTGTTTTTTGCATGGAATACTATCGCACGCGGATAATCGCGGCAAATAGCCGTTTCCAAATCCGGTGAATCAGGACCACAAATCTTTATCGTTTGAATTTGTCATGGGTCTGTGTGATATTCCTAAGGTGAACAAAACCGTCGCTATCATTCTCCTCATCGTCAACATCTTCGTTCCCGGTACGCTGTGATTGTGCGTGCTCAACGCTAGGTGTGGGTTCCATCATCGGTGGTATTGCCAACGAGAGCGGCTGCGACTGCGGTATGGTGATTGCCGGTATCCTTCAGGCCCTTCTCACTGTCTGCCTGGTCGGCTGGATCTGGGGTATTGTCGAGGGCGTCAAGATGGTCACTCAGAGCCACTAGTGTTGTTTCTTCCAAACACAGAACCTAGAGTACATTCTCACCGAAAGCCCCCCTTGCACCTGCGGAACACCACACTGCTGCCACTCGCCACTACCATCAAGAGGAAGCGATAGGACCTACGCAGACGATACTTGCAGTTCCGCAGACTCGACATCCCCTGAAACCGGTCGTCGTAGTACTGGCTGTTGTAGTAGAAGTCGTCTCCCGTCCGTTTCTTCGTGTGCTGGTTGTAGGTGTCTCGCCCCTCGTGAATGGCGATCACTAGGCCTCAAATTCAAACTGTGAGCACACCCGCCTTGGACACATCGATGAGCGCAATCCCTCTCCTGGCCGTGAAGAACATGATGTAGCTGTCGATCTTCCGTCGTCCGATGACTGCCGGTTGCATCCGTCCCACAGGGTAACCCTCGCTAAACAAAAAGAGGTCCTATTCCGTGAACGGGGAGGGAAAACGCGCACGGCGCTGTTTGGATTCCTCAGGCCATACCTCCTGGGCAGCCGCTGTAATGAAGTTTCAAAGGAGGACAGTGAATCAAAGGAGAGGTGGAGGGCGGATTCCCTCACATCGTACACTCGGCTGGCGATGCAGTACTACGCATGACAGTTCACAAAGCATTGAAACGGAGGATGAAAGCGTATGCCTCTCCTCCTGCTGACGGAACAGGGACACGGACTGGAAGAGCGCCGTTGAAAACAGAATGTCACTGTTCATGTAGCCCACGTAGTGTGTGGCATACAGCGATCGTGCAAGGAGGATCATGCTCTTCAACACGGGCAATCCGTAGCGATTCACCGGGAAGGAGGATAAAACACGAATGCCGTACTTCTCGCAGTAGAGCTGGATATCCTGGGACGTGGAAAACATGACTGCCTTGAAGGAGAAGTGTTTCTGGTACAGAGACAGCATCTGGAGGGTGTTCTGGATCTTCTTTGGAATGGAGGACTACAAGATGATAGGAGGCGAGGAGAGCAACGGCGGAGCACTCTGCTGAAAGAGTCATCACCACATCGCAGGGGTTCTCAGGATGTCCACACGTGTCATTTGAAGATGATAGCACTGCTTCTGAAGGGAAAGGAGGAGGAGATGTTTGCACTGTTTCCGAAGGGAAAGAAGGAGGAGATGTTGGCAATGGCCTTTCCGTCAGAATCGCTTCACTATCGTTTCTAGAGACTGGGAACGACGATGCAGTCAGAGTAGAATTGAGCAGTTCCACTGAAGTTGAATTCATGAAACCGGATGACGGCGTTGGATTCAACATTTGATTCTCTTGAAGGAGTGGAGTAGTTTCCACAACTGGAAGAGCATAATCCACGTCAGGGGATGGCGACTCCTCCAAACGCACTGACAAATCACTTCTCGAATAACGCACTGGATGTACAACCCATTGACTCGGAATGGAAGGGAAAAGAGACGGATATGGAGAATCGGACAGAATGCGGATCCCGATCCACAGAACGACGAAGAGAAGGATGTCGAGCAGAACTCTTCTCATATCCGTCAGAGAAGGAATGCAGTGAAGGAGATCACGAAATAGGGCGTGTTTCCGGAGTTTACTCAAGGCATTCATTCTTTAGGTTCCACTCATGAATTCGGAGGAGGCGCATGCTGAGCACAGCGAAGAGAAGAGTCTCGCGCTGATTGTGCCCCAGTATACATACGACGCGAAAACCTTTCGGCTGCTGAGGAGGAAGAACAGCGAGGAGTTCGACAAGATCCTCAACAGCGTTTCCTTCCGAAAAGATGGCTATTCCATCACTGATGCGGAGGACGACGCGCCGTGCGACCCGAATCACTCCATCCAAGACGAGAACTGGATGAACAGTGTCCATTTCATCGGAAACGCAAGCACGCTGACGAAGCTGTATACGGCGCTGTACGAGAACCGTGCGTTCTCTCAGGTTCACTTCACTACCTCCTATCAGGAATAGATCGTGTACTCGCTGGGTGATTCGGTGATTCTCGGAGAGGAGATGCGCGACGACTTCCTGAGCGCGAAGGAACGCCAGTTGCTGCTGGACTCGAGCAAGTAGCGTTCCATGCGACGGTGATTCCTCCTAGAGCGATGACGATGAAAGCGCTTGCGAACGGGGACGCGAAGCTCATCCAGAACGCGGAGGTAATGCTCGTTCAGCGATTTGATGTTCAGCGCGCTCAAGGCACAGATGCGAATAGCAATCAGAATGCGGAGGACCCCGCACTGGCGCTAGCGAAGCGCCTGCCGCGCTCTCGACGAACCTTCCAGTCGCTGCACATCCACACAGAGTCACCGATCATCGTGAACGAGCAGGGCACGTACCCCGCCCCTACCAACGAAGAGACGAAGCCGAGCGAGTCGTGCTGGAACCACACCGTGATCTGGTCCACCGGCGATCACTACGTTTCTATTCGTGCTTTGGGTTCACCGTAGTGCATCGTGGAGACGGACTATCCCGTGCTGCACAAAGCGAACCAGCCCTCGAGCGCCATTCACATTCACGTCGATGATGCTGTCCGTGCTAACAAACAGGACGACAATGCTCCCTTCACGGAGGAGGAGACGATCCACATGTACCTGAACAACGTCATCTCCTCGGCGCAGCAAGTTGTCATTTTCAACATTGCCGACAACAAACCGAAATAGTGCCGAATCGCGGAATTCCTCACGTGTAGCATATCCGTGGTGAAGACGGAAGACATCCCCTTCCTGTCCGCGTCGAAAGAGCCCTCTCCCTCCACGACCAAAAACGTCCCGATTAATGTCGCCACGCTGCAACACAACATCAAGACGCTGATGGAGTTCCTGCTGAACGGGTGCGCGAGCGACGGGACGTACTGGCTGTACAAGGAGGAGGGCGATCTGACGGTGCGTCTGATGGAGTTGTCGAGCGTGTTCAGTCTGCCGGAGGGCGAGGAGATGAGCGAGGAGGATAAGAAGCGTCGGGAGATCACGTGGAAGTGGAGGTGGTGGTGTGGTGTGAGAAACAGATCGATGATGCTGAACCTGTGCATGCACTACGCGGGGCTGCTCAAGCGAGAGGCGTGGAGTCGAAACAGTCAGAGCGAACAGTACCTGTTGGTGAATGGCATTTGGATCGTGCAGGTGGCGGTGTGGAGAGAGAGTGAGGTATAGAGCATTCTCGCGCTGTGCGAGCCCAACTCCTCCCAGCAGCACCACTACAAGGACATCAACATCACGCTGTTGGACGCGCTGGGCGACTGCGAGAGCGCCTTCTGCGAAGACCCCGCGTCGGGAGCAAGCCATCTCTTCCGTACGGATCTCCCGCCCTCACGGGTGCTCACTCACGCACACAACGCGCTGGACTGTTACAACACGGTGAGGTGACGTGGGGCGTGTGAGGGGTAGGCGTGCGTCACCATCTCCCACGAAATCACCAACCTGTCGCAGGGCGCGAACGACGAGGCGCTCCAGCACACGATGCTCTCGCGCATCCAGAAGTACAACCGGCAGTTCGCCTCCATCGCCAAGAAGATGAAACTCCTCCTCCAACAGCTCCTCCTCTTCTCCGTGGCACTCGCTCCGTCGCCTCACGTGTAGAGTCAAACCAACGAGTTGGGCTCCTTCCTTGGCGACGTGAACGTGTTCCTGCGCATCACGCGCACCTTCCGCGAGATCGTGCGCGACGAGGCGCAAGCCAACGCCTTCGCAGGCGACATGGTGCTGCGTCTGTACCAGCAGGCCACCACTACCAACCTCCGCGCCAGCGTGTGGACGCTGCGCGAGGAGCACGAGGAGCTGACGGCGCGGCTGGAGGCGTTTCTGAAGACGCGTCGCGGCGAGGAGCTGAACTGCCTGCCGGACGACGCGCTCTTTTCCCTCCTTCTCCTCACGCTCTCCTTCCTGCCGCCGCGCTCGCCCAACTACGCCGGCGTGCTGAACGAGATCGGTCGGTACCTCCAGAGCGTGCTGTCGAAGCGCGGGACCAACACCTCGGTGCGCGACGCGTGCTTCCAGACGGCGGTGCGCGTGTACGAGGAGGCAACGGAGGTGTTCGAGGCGGTGGCAGATTGCGTGAACGAGAGTGTGGTGCTGTCCAACATGGCGCAGCTGATCCGACTGCCGCTCCAGCTGCAGGCGTCGCTGCAAGCATCGCTGCCGACGGAGGAGTGTCAGTCGCTGTATGGTCTGCTGCATTGGGTCAACACGCATCTCGATGTGGTCCTGCAATCATCTTGCAGCGAACAGCGCAAGCAGGCTGTATCGGTTGTGTTTGATGGTAAGGAGTAGATGGTGGGCGAGTTTGGCGAGTCGCAGATCCAGTTTGTGCAATTGCTCCTGGACATGGAATCGAGGTCCCCCGGGGTCATTCCGAAGGTGCTCGACACCTACGAGCGAATCGAGAACATTCTGGACTACAACATGAGCGTGTTTTCGATGCTGGTGGGCGTGCGCGCATCCCCGTGATGCGTAGAAGAACGAGAAGAAAATCGTGACGGTGAAGTACCTGTTCATCGAGTACTACACGCTCGTGAAGAAAACGGAGCAGCTGCCTGATCTGCGCGTGGTCAAGCAGTACGTGGACGAGGTCTTCTGCTACATGAAGTACGCGCACTGTTGTGGACTGAGCGCGTAGGGAGCGCGACATTCGGTACGCCGTGCGCATCACCGAGTGGATGTGCGTGCTGCTCTTGTCCTACTCCAACCGGAAGTCGTTGTGCGCTTCAATGCTCACGCCTAGAGACCTGTCGCTGAAGGAGAAGCTGAATGCGCTCCACGAAGTGATTCCGGAGGTGCTGAACTGCTCCCCTCTCTTCCTGCGCACCAACTACGACAACAAAATCGATTCATTCAATCTCCTTAAGAAACAGTACATCTCCGTGGTGCTCCGTTTGAACGCACTGGGAGTGACCATCCGTGACAAGGAAAAGAGGGAATTGTTGACGAAGCGCTGTCGTCGTTGCATCAAGGTGTTCAACAACGACGATTTCTATTACTTCTTTGCGAACATTGAAGAGGAAACGGACCCTCTGTTTTCTCTGTTTGATCCCTCTGACTCTTCTGTTTCTTTCCAAAAGTGTCGATTGTTCACACCGATAGCAAACAACACCGGCTATGGAGTCCGATTCAACAAAAACTCCTCGCATCGCGAGATCACTGCGAGATTCGGGAAGGCGTTTCATCGAGAGTGCATCGTGTGGCTCTTCATAAAGTGACATTCGTGCGTCCTTTGTAACAGTATGCAAATCTTTGTCAAGACCGTTACTGTAAGTGCGTTGTCCTGTCGTGGAATGGAGTCGTTTTGCGCGGAGTTGGGGCACTCACCGGCATCTAGGGAAACACCGTCTCTCTTGAGGTCCAGCCCACGGAAACCGTGGAGGACGTGAAGAAGATGCTCCAGGAGAAGGAAAACATCGACTACGAGAACCAGCGCCTGGTTTTCGCTGGCAAGGAACTCGAGGACTCTCAGGCCATCGGTTCCTACAGCATTGCTGGAGAGGCCACTCTTGAGATGCTGTTCAAGATGGCTGGTGGTGTGATCGAGCCCACCCTCGCCGCCCTCGCCAAGAAGTACAACTGCGAGAAGATGATTTGCCGCAAGTGCTACTCTCGTCTTCCCCCTCGTGCTCACAACTGCCGTAAGAAGAGATGCGGACACAGCAACCACCTCCGCCCCAAGAAGAAGCTGAAGTAATTTCTGCCTTCCAGGGTTGTCGAAACGACTGTCACAGCGCCTGTTTGTTCAAGAAACAGCCCATATAAAGAACAAGTTGCGTTTACGCGCTCTTCGTCTTTTCCTCCTTGGACTTCAGCGCCGGGAGCTTCGCCACGGTAAGGAAGCAGGACACAAAGAACATACCGAAGATAATCCACAGAGAGCTGGAGCTGATGTTCTTCCAGGTCAGCTTGTCGGGGTAGTAGTCGAAGAACTAGGGCGTGAGAATGGCAATATTGCGCGTTACGATGTGTCTCAGACCGCACACGTAGTGGTAGCCCAGAGCGTAGGAAAGGAAGAACTTGCCGCCGTAGAGCACGATGGGGTGGTACTTGATCGCCTCCATGAGAGCAGGAACGTTGCAACCGCACAGAGCAGCAATACCGACGGCGCTGAAACCTACGCGGTAATCGTCCGCTCAGCGGATTCGCCTACCGGCCCAGAGACCGAGACCCGTGAGACGGTGGCAACCGGAGGACATGGTAGCCCAGCGAATCTTGTAGATAGAAAGATGGGGAGACACCATTCTTCCTCTAGCATATTGTTCTTCAATGTAGCTACACGCCTCATTCCCTTTCGCCAGCTCCCTACGACAGATTTCTCTGGAACACCACAGGGGAGGCCTTCAGCGCCATAGTCTGGGTGGACTTCAAAAGAGGCTGGAAACGACGAGCAAGAAGAGCAGGCTGCATGATTTCTACTGCGATAACGGCGAGGAAGTGGAATCCACCGCGGTTCATTGCCGTACGAAGACCCCAGTTGGAGTCTGCTTTCTCATTATAGCAGATTCCGCCGTGATCGCTCATTTCCTTTCATTCTTCGCTCGTTTTGCTTGTTATGGGATGTGGAGACGGTCAGTAATCGAAATCGACGGACTGTGCACTTCCTCTGAATTGGTTGCATTCCGACACAAGAAGCACGTGGTAATTCGCTACCCGTGCAGAGAGAGTCAGGTATCGAAATCATGAAGAAAACACAAAATGAATCCCATTGACGTCTCCGACTTCCTCGGATTGATCGTTTTCGCTTCTACCAGGGCGTGAGAAATAGGATAGCTGCTCCGCGGACAACATTCAGATTGCCGCTGGAGATGGCGATATCGAGAAGGTGCAGGCATTCCTGGATCAGGGTGTGAGTCCCAATGCGCAGGACGGTGTTGGCTACTCTCCAATGTGGCTCTCCTCTGAACTCGGTAAAGAGTAGGCACGCTGCTGCGTCGTATGGAAATTTGGATATCCTGAAGCTGCTCATCAGTCGCGGAGGCAGTCCTTTCTGCTGTTGCTGTGTGAGGCGTAGATGTGATGCTTAAGGACTGCGACGGAGACACGCCTCTGCACGTAGTCTGCAGGAAGTTTGAAATGACGGGAATAGGTCTGCGAGGACCGCGATTGCGCCGAACTGCTCCTGGCCAACGGCGCCAAGTACGACGAGCCCAACAACGAGGGAAAGACCGTGCGGTCGTGCGTTCCGTGTGATGTGTAGCCCATTTGGTACGCGGTGGAGGAGGAGTTCTCCTTCATGATCGATTACTATTTGGGTTTCTTCCCGCTGCGCCGTCTCACTCGTAGAGAAGGGCATTCTCACGAACGAGCTCATCGAGAGAATCAAGCAGGACATAGAGAAGGACGAGGACTACGCCTGTTTGTTCCAAGAAACACGCCACAGATAATGCACTAGTTCACCCCTTTCCTTACAGCTTTCTAGCCGTCAGGTCGAGCTCCTTCTGTCCGTTCTTGGTCAGCTTGCGACCGCCGTTCGCAGCCTCCTCCACGAGACCCATCTTCTCGAGGTTGTGGATGCAGTGGC
>ERZ1106948.132-NODE-132-length-36175-cov-37.079236_pt1 | contig 36175 bp, 53 predicted proteins | sample MGYA00403673_ERZ1106948 | MGnify/ENA primary metagenome ERZ1106948 (study PRJEB35170, sample SAMEA104062409) | human gut metagenome | biome: human gut; feature: human-associated habitat; material: faeces | place: Denmark | collected 2012-05-07 ...
CAGGTGCAGTTCGGCGGTCTGTGGAAGGTGAAGAAGGACGTGCTGAAGACGATGAGAGACGGCAAGCTGATTCCCGGCAACATGTACTACACGAACGACCGCGGCATGATTCTGCCCGGTGGTCCTGCTGGTTACATGCACTACGACTTCGGCGTGTTCTACATCCAGAGCAGAATGGATGATTCTCTCCTCAGTCTCCAGAACCAGATCGGTATGGCCATTTCTGAGAGCGAGATTCTCATTAAGATGAACTAATCGTGGTTCTGTCTGTTTGTTTGAAACTTTGAAACGGTGAGGTTTCCCGCGCTTTTCAGAATAACGGTTGCAGCGTCCATGGACCTGAAGAATGCTCTCGCGGCACTAGCTTCGCGTAAACCGGGGGGTCACAGCGAGGGAAGGACACGATTGGTTGCCGAGGGCGCAGCGTCGGGCGGGAGTCGTACCAGCTACAAAAGAGGGTACAGGAAGTTTAATGGTGGTGCTTTCTCGGGGTAGGGAGATGAGCCCTATCCTTAAGACTAGTTCTCACATCCATCTGTCGGAAAGGAGCATTGACGAGTTGCCGAACCCGACAAAGAATACGGCAAAGAAGGAAAGGTGGGGGCGAGCGAGTTCAGTCAGTGGTAGAGACATCGAGGATTTTGTCGACGAGTATGGATCGGATCTATCTCCAGAGCAGAAGAGCGTGTTTGAAGGCGTGCTGAAGGGATATGTGCGTCGGAGTGGTGCATTCTCAGCGATAGAACGTGTTCTTCACCGGCGACGCGGGGACGGGAAAGAGCTATCTTCTCCGAATCGCGATCGAGGCGCTCCAACAGCAGCTGGGCAAAGACAAGGTGTTCGTGACGGCGTCTACGGGCATCGCGGCGTGCAACGTCGGCGGCATCACGATCCACTCCTTCGCCGGCTTGGGCATCACGAATCTGGACGTGAATCAGACGCTGCGGAAGATACGACAGAACGAGGCGGCGGTGGAGCGATGGAAGGCGTGCCAGGTGCTGATCATCGACGAGATATCGATGTTGGACGGACGACTGTTTGACATGCTGGAGTTCATCGGCCGGACAATCCGCAACAACTCGTTTCCCTTCGGAGGCATCCAGGTCGTCACGTGCGGTAATGCAGTCGGGAGGGAATGACGGGAAGGGGACTTCTTCCAGCTGCCGCCCGTGGGGTTGGGACACGGCGGAGTGATCTTCAGCTTCGAGTCGAGGTGGTGGAACGATGTGATGGATGTGCGATCGATCGAGGACTTCAACGCGTAGAAGGTGATTCTCCTGAAGACCGTGTTTCGGCAGAAGGACACGACGCTGCAGCGAGTGCTTCGCGAAGTCCGCTATGTTTCCCATTGGGGGTCATATGACTGCGTAGGGCCGTGTTTCGCCCCAGTCCGTTCGGGTCATCGAGTCGATGGCGAGCCACGATCTGGAGCGCGTCGTGGCACGGCGGAATCTGGACGAAGAGGACGAGGAGCTGCGTGTTGAGAGCACGAAGTACGCGCGGGAGTGATTGCTGATGAAGAGGCTGTTCGCGTTGAATCGCGACGTGGACAGCTACAACGAGAAGAAGCTGAGCGAGCTGACAGGACCGGCGATGGAGTACGTGTGCTCAGATTCTGGGGGTAGTGTGGGGTGGATGGGGTGACGCGCAGTGGAGGACAGTTACCTGTACCAGCTGAACAAGTCGTGCCAGGCGCCGTCGCGGCTGGTGTTGAAGCGCGGCGCGCAGGTGATGCTTGTGAAGAACCTGGCGGTGAGCGAGGGCTTGGTGAACGGCTGTCGCGGCGTCGTGACGTCGTTCTCGAAGAAGAGCGAGGCGGAGCAGGCGCTGCCGGTGGTGGCGTTCACGACGGCGAAGGGCGTGAAACGTCAGGTGCTGGAGCGCGTGGAGTTCAACGTGGAGGCGGGCGCGAGCGTGGTAGCAAGTCGTGTGCAGCTGCCGCTGAAGCTGGTGTGTGGGGCGTGGGAGTGTGAGGCGTAGGCGTGGGGGATCTCAATCCACAAATCGCAGGGAATGACGATTGATTTGTTGGACGTGGACCTGCACGGCGTGTTCGAGGTGGGCATGACGTACGTGGCGCTGAGTCGCGGCGTGAGCATGGAGCGCATGCGCGTGACGGGGTTCAGTGCGCAGAGCGTGCGAAGCAACCCGAAGTGGGGGAGAGTGTGTGGTGTGAGGGGTAGAGTGGTTGCGTTTTACACGGCGATTGGTCAGGGGAGGGTGTTTGTGCCGTATCGGCGGAGTGGGGGTGTTGGTCAGGGTGCAGTTCAGAGGGGTGTTAGTCAGGGTGCAGTTCAGAGGGGTGTTAGTCAGCCGAGTGCAGTTCAGAGGGGTGTTGGTCAGGGTGCAGTTCATAAGGGTGTCGTTCAAAGGAGCGTTGTTCCGAGTGGAGGAAGTGACACGCAACAGAACAACGGAAATGGCTTTCACCCGAACAACGCGAATCACACCCAGAAACAACGGAATGACACTCAGAGCACACACAGAAAGAGAGAAGCCACTCCCAGACAAACCAACGCTCCGACAACAACCCCCTCTCAACTCAAGACCAAGCCAGTCACTCCCACCCCCAGGAAGGAGCCGAAGAACTCTCTCGTTGGACTGGCACTCGCGCTTCAACAGTTCAACAAGTCCTTTTCCTCTCTTGTTTGGAAGCAAACACGCACTACAAAGTACATTTACAAGTTATTCAGTCTCTTCGACAAATCATCAACCTGAGCCGCGTCCACCTGAGGCTTCTCAGCAGAGGAAGGATCAAGCAACTGACCCGTTACCGACACGCCGATCTCCTGGAGAGTCTTCTCCACCAACTCATCCTCCGCCTCCTGGTCGTTCAGGTTGCCCATCGCGTCGTCCATCGCGCCCTCCATCACCTCGCTCATGATCTCCTGACGCATGCTCTCCTTCTGGTACTCGGCCATAATGCGCTGCATCGCCTTAGGATCCATCAGACCATTCAAGGAACGGTACGCCTGGCAGCAGCCCTTGAGCGCAGATGTGATAGCTTCCTGACCGCTCGCAGTCATGAGCTGAATCTGAATGCCCTGCAGATTCGCCTTGGCCACTTCAAACTTCTCAATGGCCTTCTTTATGCGCACCAAATCCTTTGCAAATATCTTCACCTCGTTCTACCCGTGAACCACACTCGCCTCCCCTACGACACGGCCCTCCTTGGCGCTCTTCTTGATTTTCGCTTCAACCTCGGTCCTGCGGCGCTGAATTTGCCTCTCTTCACGGTCGATTTCTCTGATGGACGTGCGAATGGCGTTCTTGTTGTCGCGCAAGATCTCAGCGGTCGTTTTGCTCGGAGTTACACCCATGATAGCGTAGGAAATAATGAAGATTGGCTGTGAACTGGAAAGGAGTGAATTCGTGCGCGCCGCCTCATTGGACGCACCTCTTTTCTCTATCCCGTTTACTTGATTGTCTCCCGGGGACGTTATTCTCTTCTCCATGCAGTCCACTGGCGTTGTGGAGATCAAGGGAGCACAGAAAAGCACATGCTTGTCTGGTCCTCTCAACGTACCCTCCCATTCATGTAGTGAGACACGGATAGCTTCGATCATCCGCACATCACATTTGTTTTAGATGAATGAACTGGATCCTTATGAAGTCTACAAAGAGAATGTCTACACGAGAATGGAGCCGGGCCATCTCGTGAAGTGCGTATCCGTGTCAGAAGAGGGGTTCGTGGCATTCGCGGATAAAGCGAACTGCAAAGTGCTAAATCCATATCTCAACGTGTCTTACTGTCTGAGAAGTGAATCCAAAGAGGGTAACGGGGAAGAGGAAGGGAAAACAGCGGGAAAGAAGGTATTCAAATCCCTTTCTGTTGATTCGTAGCGTAAACGAGACAGTGAAGAGGAATCAGCGAGTGTGACTCGAGACGCGTACTGGTGTGTGGAATGGGGTCCTTGTGAGGCGCGTTTGGGTTCCTCTTCTTTCCTTTTAACCATAACACGCTCAGGGGAAGTGAAACTGTGGAGATTGCCGTCAACGCTGGGTCTTCTGTATATGGAGGAGGTTGGCGACCTTACACCTATGATTCGGTCTGTAATGAAAGACGCATCGCTTGTTGCATGCAACTGTTGCTTTCTCCCGTCTTCCTCCCTTGTGGTGACTGTGAACGACACGCTCTTCCGCTTTGAGTACGTGTGGAAGGACGAACAGGAAACGCAACTCGTTTTCAACGTATCATGGTGCGCCAAGTACTCCGACATTATCACGAGCATTCTGCATGCTGACTCCGTTCTTCTATGCGGAACGCTATACGGGCGCATTGTTGTTCTCAATGCATCGGATCCCACGAGTCCTGTGTCGCTTCTCCCGAATCCATCGACTGGAGGCAGCATGGTTCCTCCAGTGATTATTCCTCCATATGTCGGAGAGGACCAACACAGGGAAGAGAATCCGGTTGTTCCCGCTTCCGCCACTGTGTGCTTCGATTCCATTCTGGAACACTCTCACCCTTGTCAAGCGGCGATCAAGTATCTTAGCAAACAGGACGATGTTGTGATCGCGAGTGACGGAGTGCACGTGTGCTGCTTCCGATTCGCCCTCCCGCAAGCCCCCACAGTGCTTTCCCGTTTCGCGGAGAATGAAGGAATTGTGGTGATTGGGGGACCGGTTTCTGCGTGCCAACTCCTCACCACAACTTTAGTGTATCGCATAGTGGATCTCCTTTCCTCGACCGTCGCCTCTTCCACGTCGCTTGTCCCATTCTTCGACTGCAACACTGACTTCTCTCTGCTTGGAGGCGTTTCTCTCTTTCCTCTCTTCCCCGCTCTTCTCTACCTGTGCTACGACCAGACGCTGCCGAAGACGTCCACCGTGGACTACCGTGTTCAATTCCTGGCTCTCTCCTCTCTGCCTCTGCCAGAGCTCGCTTCACCCGATTCCATCTGGCTGCCGGCAGCAGCGCTCGCTCCGACAGCCCTCCACGCTCTGATGTGCAGTGCATGGGAGGCGATCATCGCCCAGAAGGACGTGAGCATCGAACACCTCCACCTCCTTCACATCACGCTGTGTCGCCAATTCCGCACGAAGGAGCCGTGGACACTGTCGGGAGAGAGGAATGTGGATGTGATCGTGGCTCTTCGGAGGAGACTGTTGTACGCTGCTCTGGAGAAGCGAGAGGAGGAGGAGGCGCGGTGGATTCGCTTTCAGTTGGAGGAGAAGGATCCATATTTGAGGAAGAGGAGACGAGAAGAGGTGCATGACGAACCAGTGCGTCGTGTGTGTGAGTGCTGTAAGAAGGAGGTGGTTTTGAACGAGGGTCATGAGGCGTGGTGCAGTCTGCAGTGCATTGACGATTACTGTCCTGTTTCGTGGAAACCGACTGTGCACAGAACCGATGTGCGCGTGTGTAGTTGCTGCTATCAGAAGTACGTCGAGGGAGAAGAGTGCGTGTACTGTGGTCTTCGTTTGCGCTCCGTGTTCTCGGGTCCGAGCTCCGTAAGAGCGATAAACAACCAGTATCTTTACTCGATTCGCGAAAACGCGTTGTCGGCAGAATGGAACTGTCTTTGATGCTGTTTGTTTCAAGAGTGAATGATCATGGGCTTGGATGACTGGACGCTCACTGATGTGGATGGCTGGTCGTTCATGGATTTGGTTAACTAAACGCTCACTGATGTGGATGGCAGGCTGTTCATGGGCTTGCTTCACTAGATTCTCCAAGATACGGATAACTGGACGACTGTACGGATCCTCCTTGATCATCATGGACAGTGAACACAAACCCCCAGTACTCTTTCTCTTCATCCATGAGTGCTATTACCCCCACCGTGCCCTGCTACCACACGTAAGAGAAGGGTGCACTGAAAGACTCACTCTCTAGCGTCAACGACGTGTATGACGATGTCCCTGCGATTACTTCCCGCTTCCAGGAATTGAACGCTCTGTTCAAGGAGAAGTACGGCTGCAGTCCCGATTTCTACGTCCGCGCTCCGGGTCGTGTGAATCTGATTGGAGAGCATATCGATTACCACGGGTATGTCTCTTTCGATGTTATGATCGTATAGATACTCTGTGCTGCCGATGGCGATTGCCAACGACATGATTATGGCAGTCGGATCGGAGGAGAATAAGGACGGACAGACCGAGTTTAGCATCCATAATGTGGTAAGTGGGCTTAGTAGCCTGTTTCATTGGCGTAGGATTCCCAGTTCGAGAGCAAGCAGCTTCCCGTCGACCCCAAGGCGGACATGGGGAAGGAGCACAACTGGTCTCTGTACTTCCAGTGCGGTTACAAGGGCGCTTTCGACAATCTGAACAAAGAAGTCTTCCTTCTCGTGCACACTCACGAATAGAACCACACGCCCCGTGTACTCAAGGTCTGCGTCAGTGGCACCGTGCCGCCCGCGGCAGGCGTTTCCTCCTCCTCGGCTTTCGTCGTGGCATCGTGCATGGCGACAGCCCTCGCGAACGGAATGCCCTTCGACAAGAACTCCCTTGCCGAGACGAGCCGCGTGTCCGAGTATCATTTGCCTCCCCTCCTCATTCGCAGATTCTACATCGGCACGATGGGCGGCGGCATGGACCAGGCCATCTCCGTCCACGGCATCCGCGGGTACGCCTGCCACATCCAGTTCAATCCGCTCCATGTGACGCCCGTCCAGCTACCCTCGGGCGGAGTGTTCGTGATCTCCAACTCCTTCTACCAGGCGCCGAAGGCGGTGACCGCAGCGAAGGGCTACAACCTGCGCGTGGTGGAGGGCCGACTGGCGGCGAAGATCATCGCGAAGGCGTACGGTCTCGCGGACTACCTGAATTACGCGTCGCTGCAGGACCTGGCGCGCGATCTGGGGAACAAGTCGTTGAAGGAAATGGAGACGATCGTGAAGAGCACGCTCCATGAGGAGCCCTACACCACGGAGGAGATCGAGAGGATTCTCGAAGTGCCCTTGAAGCAGGAGACGCTCTTCGCGGACCGTCCCGCGGCGGAGAAGGTACTGATGGTGAACTCTTCCTTTAAGTGCCGTCAACGTGCCCTTCACGTGTATTCGGAGGCCGGACGCGTCCTCGAGTTCCGCGCCGTGTGCGAGAGCGACAAGGAGGAGCATAAGCTGGAGAAGCTGGGAGAGCTGATGTGCGCGTCTCACCGTTCGTGCGATTCCGACTACGAGTGTTCGTGTGACCAGCTGAACGAGCTCGTTCAAATTGCGATGTAGTGGTGACGATGTGATGTAAGGGCATAGGAAGCACGGCGCTCTGGGTTCTCGTTTGACGGGCGCTGGATGGGGCGGTTGCGCGGTCCATCTGGTCCGCGAGGAGGCGCTCGCCTCCTTCCTGAAGGCGCTGGAGGAGGAGTACTATCGAAAGCACGGCTTTACGGATGACCAGATCAAGCAGGGCCTCTTTGCGTCGAGACCGAGTGCTGGAGCGTGCTACTTTGAGGAAATGAAGTGGGAGTGATTGTTTTCCTTGTTTGTTGCCGTAATATGGGAGTGAACACAATCCATCACCCCACATCGAAACAATAGAAATCGGATGCGAGTGGAATTCTGCCCCACAGGCAAAAACCGTTCAGCCAATTGGCTTTCCCGTGATGACGCAGCCCCCGAATCTTTGTTCCCGTTCATAAAAACCTTGTAAGCAACATGAAGGCTATTGTGTTTGTCCTGTTCGCGGTTGCTCTGAGCATCAACCTGCGTGACTCCGAGTTCTACGCTTTCCAGAAGCAGTATGGAAAGTTCTACTCTGCCCCCGAGGAGCAGAGATACCGCCGTGCTGTGTTCAGCAACAACCTTGCTAAGATTGCTGCCCACAACGCCAAGAACCTGCCCTGGACTCTCGGCGTGAACCAGTTCGCTGATATTGCTGAGGACGAGTTCGCTTTCAAGTTCTGCGGTTGCGCCAAGGACCCCAAGTCCCGCACTGGCCGTGTGACTCCCATCTACGGTGATGCTCCCGAGCGTGTTGACTGGAGAGAGAAGGGTGCCGTGACCCCCGTGAAGGACCAGGCCATGTGCGGTTCCTGCTGGGCTTTCTCCACCACCGGTACGACCGAGGGTGCTTACTTCATTAGCTCTGGCAAGCTGGTCTCCCTCTCTGAGCAGCAGCTGGTGGACTGCGCCAAGAGACCCAAGTACGAGGCTATGGGCTGCAGCGGTGGCTGGCCTTGGAGCGTGCTGGATTACGTTTCTTCCCACGGTCTTTGCACTGAGCAGGACTATCCTTACAAGGGTGTGGACGATCAGTGCAGAGATATGTCTTGCGAGGTTGCCGTGCAGAGCAAGAGCAAGGTGCAGCTTCCTCAGGGTGATGAGGCTTCCCTCGCTAACGCTGTCGCTCTGACCCCCGTGTCTGTTGTCCTCGATGCTTCTGCCTTCCAGTTCTACAAGGGAGGTGTCATCACTGAGTGCACGGAGAGCATCAACCACGCCGTCCTTGCTGTCGGTTACGGTGTTGATGAGGAGACCGGTATTAAGTACTGGCTCATTAAGAACTCCTGGGGTGAGAACTGGGGTGAGGAGGGTTACGTCCGCGTGGAGAAGGACGCTGGTGGCATGGGTCGCTGTGCTATCACCTACAGCTCTGTCTATCCTACTTTCTAAGGAGTGTGGTGTTTGTTGTGACACTTTGTCTTTCAGTTTGATGCTCGTTGCGTGATGTGACGCTTTCGGAAGATGACGTCGCAAGAACAGCCCTTGCTGAAACAAACACTCCACTCCCTCCCTCCGATGAGTCCGAACCGTTTATCAATGAGTACGTTGTTATACCACAGATGCTGCTGTTCTCCCTTCTCTTTGTTTTCCCTCCATATCTACACACATCACGCGGAGCAGAAACCACTACCACTCGAATTGCTTCATATCCCCCCTTGAATCCGTTGAACTCTTCAATTCGTTGGATTCCGAGGAGTCGACACGCCTTTAGCCGAATATCCTCAGCCATCTAGGCATTAGCCGTTTGTCGTTTGCATCGCCCCTACCCAATCCGGCAGAAAATCTCTTCGGATTCGCTCCCATTCGCCAACTCCGTATTCCTCAATACCCTTGATGAGCAGGTTTTCCTCGTCCAGGGTCCACGTTTTCAGTTTCTTTAAATGGAAATACCTGTGCAGTGATGGATAACACTATGACATACTCTTTGACCAAATTGCCGTCTTCATCAATCATATCCTTCTTACAGAAGCTCTTTCGCATTTCCCGTCTCCACTCTTCTCTGGAAAGAGGCGTGGGATGAGCCGTTTCGACTTCCATCCTTTGCGGTAACAAACAAATGAAACAACCGATCGACTCCGTATTCTTTCTCCTGATTCCGCTTTTCGTCTCTCAATGCGACTCCGTGTTCACTCTCCTAATGCGATTCCGTATTCGTTCTCTTCAGACTGCCGCGCGCCTTCGGACCCCAGTTCGCCTCCGGGTTTCCAGGGAACCGCGCGAATTCGTACTCCACGTCCTTCAGCTCGTCGAGAATGGTGAAATCGTACTAGACATCACGCACTCCACACACCCCCACCGTTCCCTTGGCAGGCTGCGACAAGAACTGCTTCACGAACCCCTCGGGCTGCTTCGCCAGCCACTCCTCCTTCTCCTTCAGCTGCTTCTCGCGGAAGTACGCGCGGAACACATCGAACACCACATCGCCCGGCGCGTCCGTCTTCAGCGCCAGCGGGTCGCAGTGGCACTGCGAGGTGTGGTAGCCGGCTCTGCGCAGCGCCGACACGATCTACGCTTCACACGCCGCTCCCACACGCACCTCCACGTACTTGGGCGCCGTCATCTTGAGCACGGACGTCACGCCGTGGAAGCTGAAGTACAGCGGGTCCGGCAGCTCCTCCTTCATCTGACCGTCACACACACCACACGACCCCACCGCCGTCAGCAGACCCAGCAGCAGCTCGTGCGTGCTGCACTTGTACGTGCTCGCCGCCACCAGCGCCGCGTCCTTCTCCACGTACAGCTTGCGCAGCCGCTCGATGGCCGAGGCGATGAACGCGTCGTCGTGCAGCGAGCCGTTGAACAGGGGACCGCCCAGCTATGCGTCACGATAACCGCGGGAATCTACGCGATACTGGTACCCGCAGATGGGGCAGTGGGAGTCCACCTCGCAGTTGGGCGGGTGGAACTTGGCGGGAGCGTCCTCTAGCGATGAAACGCCCCTCCGAAACGCACTGTGGGTTCTGCCGAGCTTCTGGAGTTGGTAGTTGTGACAGTTGTTGCAGTAGTACAGGAGCGACGACTGCGAGGAGCACTGCTTAATCGCGGTTTTGGAGTCGTGACTAGAGCTCATTCCATCCGCACGCGCACCACATTCGCACGAATACCCGCACGTAGAAATCGATCTGGAAGGCGCCCAGCACCTCCATGCTGCGTCCGTACTTGGCCGCCGTCATCATGATCGTGTACAGCACGATGCGGACGGCGAGCTCGTGGCAGAACGGCGTTTTGGGACAGTTGCTGCCGTACTTCGTGAAGACCACCTCGGGATGATTACCGCAGAGGACCGTCAGATCCGTGCTCGTTACGCAGAGGAGGCCTCCGTCGCGGATGCTCTGGACCGCACCGTCGAGGAAAATGCTGCAAGAGCCGTAGGGGTCCAGATCGATGACATCGAACTGGTTGTATGCGGGGCTGCGATGCTCGTACATGACCATGGTCGCGTCCCTGTGGGTGATAGCGAGAGTGAAGAAATACGCCTGGTTGGGGACCACACGGTCTGAGGTCACGTGATTGTACATCAGGTTGTCCTTCATGCTCTGAACGGCAGCGTCGGCAATGTCGTTGATGATCAGGCGACGAATGTTCGGAATCTCTTTCCAGTAGCGAATACTCCGCAATCCCGAAGCGGCCAAGGCCTCAAAGATGTACAGTCCGTCTTCCGCCAAATAGGGCTTTCCTAGAAATCAGGAGAGAGGAGAACACAAACCCTCTGCTTCTGCCACTCGCTTTCTCTCTGCCAGAATGCCTTCATATCGCTTGGGCTTCTTCTCCTTCAGTTCCTCCATCTCCCTCTTTTGGAGTTCTCCGAAGAGAGTGATCATCAGGATGGACAGGTCGCGGTTCTTCACTTGAACCTACAATGGATCGAGCGTGCGAAGAGTACTTTGTTGTAGAACACCTCATTGCTTTCTGGGTAGGGAATGGTCACACTTCCTTCCGTCACAAATTTGTATCCTTTTGAAAAGTCTTTTGTCGCTAGGACTCACAGGAAATGCAGAAAAGGAATACACATTTTGGGTAGCGTAGGGATAATCGAGAAGCAACGTCTATACGCGAATAATACTCTGTACGATGAAGTAATTCCGTGAATAGAGTACCTGTATCTGGGTAGGAGGCGACAGAACCTGCTCCAATCAAACATATACAGAGCTAAGCGTTTTCGCTATTCCAGAAAGCAAGACGAAATTGGAAATGGAAGAAAGAGGGGGAATTGCGGGAGATGGAATTGGGGTGATTTTTGGAAGTGGGTGGGTTTGAGGAATGATCGTGTCACGGAACAAACGCACACAATGCAAATGACCAATGCGGTTCATCAATTCGTTCACGACAAAGATGGAGTAATCCACCTGAAGGAAGAGACTGTTGTCTTCGCTCACTTTGATGTGGATCGTCTGCTTCTCTTCCGTTTCTTCGCTCACGAGAATGTTCAGCATTTGAATGTCACTCAGGCTCATCACAAACTGAACAGTGTAAGAGTCGCAGCTCGCCCAGTCTCGTTGTTCTGCGTCTTCTTCAGAGAATGAGGTGAACACGTCTAACGAATCCACAATTCTCTGAATTGCTTCAGTTTCTTCTTCTGTGATTTGACATGTGTTGTCTTCTTGCGGTGATGGCTTTTCTTCCTGCGACAATTCCCCTTTTTCCTGCGACGACTTCATCTCTTGTGAATTCCCCACTTCCTTTGAAGCACTTCTGTCTTGAGACAAGTCATCCACCTCCTGCGAGCCCCAGCGCGGCGAGAGAAGTAACAACTTCGTCTCCGTCAACACAAGCAGATGATCCCCCTTCGACGCGCTCGCGCTATCCAGCGACGACGCAGACTCCATCGCCTTCTGGTACGTCTGGATTGCCGACACGCCCTGCTTGAGGTCCTCCTTCGGCACGACGACAACTCTGTGCGTGTACAGCAGGGGATGCACGATGGTCAGAAGATGGGACGAAATGACGGCGTGAAGCTCTGCCGCGTTGATCTCCGTCACCAGACCGTCCAGGCACGTGTGAATCGCATCGAAGTACTCCTTTGGATGGCTGTCCTCCTGCTTCACGATCTCCTTCACTGTGTTCACAGTGCCTTCCTTCGATGAGGTCATCACACCCTCCTTCGATGAAACCACCACACCCTCCTTCACCGAACCCACAGGCTTCGCCTCCAGCGTCAGGTCGTCACTCGCGCTCTGATAAAACTCGCTACTCGACGTCTCGATGTCGCTGCCCTTGCGCCACCGGCGCCACCAGCTCCCGAAGAGAGTGCGCTGGTGCAAGGGCAGCGGCTTGGACACGGAGAAGTCGTTCGACAACAGGATGTCGAGGAGGTGGGAGAAGCTGTCGGGCTGGGCTGGGTCGGTGATCGCCGTGGAGACGAAGCAGCGATCGGCCTTCTGAAGCAGCAGCGCGACGAGCGACGCTATGCGTGAGGCGAATGAACCAGCAGGAACTCTCCTCCTCGGAGTCGCCGAGAACCACCACGGGCTATGCGTGAAGAGAAAACATGTCAGGAACATAGTTGAGCGACTCCACGAGGTGCTTGTACTGCGACTCCTCCGCGTGCAGCGAGCTGTACGGCAGGTGGCGGTACAGGAAGCGCGAGTAGCGACTGGCGGAGAGCGAGGAGTACAGCACCGCCTCCACGCGTCCGTTCACCACGTTCACGAAGTCGTTGTGCGCCCTGACGTCCTTTCGGATATCAAGGATGAAGTAGTCGCTGCACTGGGCGGACTGCGTGTGTGTCGTAGCCTTGTAGCGTCCCTCGGTGGTGAGGACGGAGCCGGTGATCTAGAATGAACGAGAAGAGAGAGAGAAACGTCGGAGAAGCGCGTGAAGAGAGATATCGTGCTGTGGCTGATGTGGGCAAAGCAGTCGCTCTAATCGTCACTCTCGCGACCATTCACACGACGATGTAGCTCTGCGAGGGGCTGGGGAGCTGGTGAAGCAGCTGCGCGATGGAGAGGAAGGGGACGGCTGTCAGCTCGCTCACGGCGTTGGAGAGGAATTGCTACGCGTGAGAGAAGGAGAGGAAGAGTACCTTGAACGAGGGCTCCTGCTTCCCGCCATACACAGCGAACGCGTCGACGAGCCACAGCATGAACCAGATCACGGACTGAATCTCGACGCTCTGCAGCGGCTCGAGAATGAGGAGGAGTTGGTCCGATTCCAGGAGAGTCGTCGGATCGATGAGGAAGGAACCCATTTCGTCCTCCCAGCTCGCGTACAGGGCGTCCAGCTGAAAGGCGAGAGAGGGCTTCAGGTAGAGAAGGAGGAGTCGGAAGAAGTCACCCGCGTATTCCGCTTTCTGAATGCACATATCCCTCGGATCGGAAATGGAGCAGATCAGACGGTCCTGGAAGAGTTTGCGGAGCACGATGGCATCGTTGTCGTTTTGCATAATATCAACGAACTGCATGAGTACATGAATCTGGGCGACGTTCAGCAGCTCGTTTGCGGAGGGAGCGAAGGCCAGCTGAAGAAGACGCTCCTTATCGGTGCCCTTCCATTCGGAAGGGATGGTAGACTGGATGAACAACCGCGATTTGTCACTTTGCTTCGTATTTGGGACGGCTAGGGTCGGAGCCTTCTGGAACCACTCCCTCCACCGGCTTTCAATTGTACTTGATGCGATTGGGGCATTGCCAACGCCAACTTGGATGACGGTTTCCTGGGAATCGCGGAATGACGGTTTGAGGTTGAGGGACTGACTACAATCCACTGCAGAAGGTGCGCTCATGGAAATTCTGCTTCTGTCACCGCTATATCCCTCGAGCGCGAATCACCGAAGATTGACAACTCCCACTCCCGGCTCTGCAGAGAGTGCACGCTCCGAGCAGGATTCAAATCGAGCAAGTGACACTCGCGATTCATTCTTCCCTTCCCTCTTGCCCTTCCCTTGCATCGGTGTGAATGGACCCAAGCAACCATGGCGAAACCGTAGAAGAATCCCCGGAAGGAGCGAATGGGTGGGATAGCGACGACTTCAGTCTTTCGAGTGACTTTGACGCAGACATGATTCGAATCGAGGACGGTGGCGTTCAATTCAGCGCCCAAAGCGACTTGCATGTGAACTGCGTGGACAAACAGATATACGAGAAGGAGAAGCACGCGTGGGAAGACGCAATGAACGGGTTGTCACAGCGGTTCGAGCGAGCGACGTCGATGCTGGAGAGCATGAAGTCCATCGCGCTGGCCGATCAGAAACAAATCAGAACGCTGGAGGCGGAGAGAGACGATGCGCTGAAATATAAAGAAACATTCGACAGACTGCAGCAGCAGATTGTCGATCTGAACAACGTCCTTTATGAATCGAATGAGGAGACGAGCTCTCTGCGGCGCCAACTCCAGGAGGAGAAGGAAAGGGGCGACAAGTTGGAGAGCCTTCTCTATGGACCGACGAATTACTACTACCAAGAGTTTCTGAAAGTGTGTAGTTGAAGAGGTGGGTGATGTGTAGTCGCAGGAGGAGGTGAAACAAATGGAGCACGAGAAGGATGAGATGGAGGAGCAGCTGCGGCAAGTGAAGGACATTCTGCGCAACATGATCATCGAGAAGGCGAAGGGACCGACGGAGACGGACCTGGAGAGAGAGAGGGACTCGTTTGCCAAGCAGGTGCAGGCGTACGAGAAGAAGATTTCGAGGCTGGAGGACGAGCTCGATACACTGAAGCGGAAGAGCAATTGATTCCCTTTGAAAGGGGTATTTAGTTTGACTAGACCTATTTCCTGTTTTTTGAGCGGATGCGTTAGGGGGCATAGGATGTTGATGCATATAAGGGGACATTGTGCCCATAACTCTTTCAATAGACGAATGATGAGCCTGGTTTGTAGCACGTTCATCCTATCTCTTGGTATTGCTGTGGCGGCATCAATCACTCCCCTGACTGCTGAGGGGTATTGTGCGAAGTGGCATTCGGAGCGACTAGACACTTGTCTGGAGAATGTCCGCGGCAGCGTTGATTTCGAGAACAACGTGGCTATTGTATCGAATGAGGCCGCTTCAGATCCCTCTCTCTGTCTTAGTTTTTACGCGAACTACTCGCTGAATTACTTCAATGAACATATGCTAATGCAAAGAGACCCGTTCCCCTTGAGAATGACTGGTCCTGGTGCTCCTCCTACGTGTGGCGTGCCTTCTATCTCACGCTCATACCCCTATCTCGAAGGTCTTTATCTTCCTCAGGAGCAGACGCATTGCGTTTCCTACGCGATCACCGCTGCCTTGGATCTCATGTGGACTCAGTTTAAGAAGAATGATCCCTCGTTCAACGTGCACTTCTCCGTGGATATGGTGAAGAACATTCTCGGCGAGAACGCCGTCATTTCTGACGTCCTTTCTTTCTTGAAGGAGGAGGGTGTGTGTTCTGAAGAGGATTACAACGCCGACCCCAACCCGCAGAATCCCACGTGTTGCACCTACCGTCTCTCTTCCTATCGTCAACTGCGTGGGCTCTCGAGCTGCGACTTGGCGGAAAAGGTTGCATCGGACCCCGTGTACGTCGAACTGGCTCTCGATCCGCAGCGCTACTTGCTTTCCCTTTGTGATGACTCTCACCCCATTCTCCGTGCCATCAACCGCTATACTGTAGCCGGCGTCATCACTGGTTTTAACAACCCCGACAAGTACTGGAACGTGCTGGTCCGCCGTCACATTCCCGGTCACAACATGGTGAAGGTGCAGATCCTGTGGCGCACCGGCTTTGCCGCCGTCACAGGTCGTGTCTACACCGTTGAGGCGGACATGAACTCGGGCGTGACGAGCATGACCGGCGGCACTTGCACTGCCGCGCATCCCACCACCGTTCCTCCCACCGTCGCTCCGACGACACCCGTGCCCACGACGGTTGCTCCGACGACACCCGTGCCCACGACAGCAACACCTATCGCCTTCCACGCGCCCAAGTGCGGCGCGGCGTACAACCAGTGCTGGCTGGACCACCCGATGTTCTCGTACTGGTTATGCAGCGAGTGCGTGGTGACGAGCCAGAGCGACCTGCAGCGCTGCGGCGAGCTGAACGTGAACCACCTGCGCTTCGTGGCGGACTCGTTCCCGCAGAGCTCGCTGAACATGAACATCAACAACGGCGGCATCGAGCACGTGTGCGTGGAGGACGGCGTCGGCAAGAAGACCAACAAGTTCACCATCGACTGTCGCAACTCGCTGCCCGCGCTGCGCAGCGTGTACGTGGGCGAGTACTCCTTCACCGCCAACGGACCGAACGCGGCGCCCACGAGAAGCAACTGGGGCAAGAACAAGCAGTTCGCGCTGAGGAACTGCGCGGCGCTGGAGAGCGTGGTGGTGCGCAAGGGCGCTTTTGGCGACTTCGGCAACTTCGACATGCGCAACACGCCGCTGCTGAGGGAGTTGCAGGTGGGCGACATCGAGGAGAACGGCAGCACGGCGTGCAGCAACTTCTGCTTCGTGATCGCGAATCGCTACTCGTGGAACAACGCCCTGGTCGTTGTGGATTCGCTGACGATTGGCAACGGCGGTTTTAAGAAGCTGGAGAAGCAGAAGATTGATAGCATCAACGTCTCCGCGAACGGAAGCAGATCGTACGGTGCCGGTGCTTTTAAGCCCACGCGATAAGAGTCCACGTCTTGTTTGTTGCCAGGAAACGGTCCGATTTTGCTCATTCATTCTTCATTTCTCCTTGATAGGAAGAATAGCCACTCCCATTCCATGCAATCATCAAATCCGAACAACCCGAGAGATAAGGAGAGCGAGCAGCCCGAATCCGTCCTGAACATCATCAGGAAGGAGTTCTTCGACATCGGGGGCCACGACAAGGACGAGGATCTTCGCGGTGATGAAAGCGAGCGCGTGTGATGCGTAGCGTCTCCCTTCTACGGTTTGACGAAATCCGGGGTTCTCCAGGAGTGCAGAGCCTTCAACGACCCGAACGTGGTGATGCAGAAGCCCGAGGTGTGCCGCCTGCTGATGTCCAAGGTGCTGTACCTGCTGGTGGTCGAGGGCGAGACGCTGACGACGAACGAGGTCACCGACGTGTTCTTCGGCGCAACCAAGCTGTTCCAGAACCAGGACGTGGGTGTTCGCTCTGCGTGTCATTCCGTAGCCCGCCCTTCGCCGCATGACGTACCTGTTCATCAAGGAGGTGGCGGAGAAGACCTCCGCGGAGGAGGTGATCATCGTGGTGAGCACGCTGCTGAAGGACCTGAACTCGGAGAACGAGCTGTTCCGCGCGAACAGCCTGCGCGTGCTGAGCCGCATTCTGGACGTAGGGATTTGGAGCTGAGGTGATGCAAAGGCGTCAATGCTGGCGCAGGTGGAGCGATACATCAAGCAGGCGATCGTGCACAAGAACCCGTGCGTGGCGTCGTCGGCGCTGCTGTGCGGCCTGTACCTGTACTCCGTGAGCCCGGAGCCGATTCGCCGCTGGGTGAGCGAGATCAACCAGTCGCTGAGCTACGAGGACGAGATGGTGCAGTACCACGGCTTCCTGCTGCTGTACGCGATGAAGCAGAACGACCGCCTGGCGCTGAACAAGGTGCGTGCGCGCTGCTGGTGTGATGATCAGATGTTGTCGCAGCTGCGCCAGCGCCTACCGACGAGCCCGCTGTCGCTGTGCATGCTGATCCGCTGCAGCGCGCGGCTGTTGCAGGAGGACGAGAACAACGAGTGCTCGCGCGACATCTACGACATGATGGTGAAGTGTCTGCGCCACAGCTCCGACGTCGCGCTGGCTCGCCGCCCTCACGCGTAGATGGTGTGCTTCGAGGCGGCGCGCGCCATCATCCACCTGCCCGGCGTGCGCGACGAGGACCTGGCGCCCGTGATCTCGATGCTGCAGATCCACCTGGGGTCGTCGCGCGCGTGCGAGAAGTTCGCGGCGATCCGCGTGCTGAACGAGCTGTCGGTGAGCCACCCGATGGCGATCGAGGGCTGCAGCAGCGACCTGGAGGCGCTGGTGAACGACGCGAACCGCTCGGTGGCGACGCTGGCGGTGAGCACGCTGCTGAAGACGGTGGAGCCGGCGAAGTGGGTGTGAGCGGCGTGTGTGAGGCGTAGGATTGAGTCGCTGCTGAAGCAGATCGCGTCGTACCTGACGGAGATCGACGACGAGTTCAAGCAGCTGCTGGTGAAGTCGCTGCTGACGCTGACCGCCAAGTACCCCGAGCAGTACTCCGTCATCCTCACCTTCCTGAGTTCGATCCTCCGCGGCGTCGCTCTTTTCCCTGTGCGTGACGCGTAGGAGTGCTCGGAGGCGCTGAAGTCGACGATCGTGGGCACGATGATCTCGATCCTGGAGCGCATCCCCGACGCGCTGGAGGCGTGTCTGCTGCACCTGTGCGAGTGCATCGAGGACTGCGAGTACCCGCAGGTGATCATCCGCGTGCTCCACGTGCTGGCGCAGCACGGCCCCGACGCGGTGGCGCCGGCGCGGTTCATCCGCTTCATCTACAACCGCATCATTCTGGAGGACGCGTGCGTGCGCGCCGCGGCGGTGGAGGCGCTGGGGCAGTTCGCGGGGCGCGTGGAGAGCGTGAGGAAGAGCGTGGTGGAGCTGCTGCGCGGGTGTCTGAAGGACGAGAACGACGAGGTGCGCGCGCGCGTGGTGGTGGCGCTGACGGGTCTGCAGGGGGATGCCTCGATGCTCTTCGCGCGCCTGCCGCTGTCGCCCGCGCAGCTGCACGCGTCGCTGCTCGCGTTCCAGCAGCGTCCCGACGAGGTGCTGGACTGGAACCACCTGCCCGTGGTGGAGGAGAAGAAGGCGAGTGTTGCCAGTGCTGGCACTGCTGGTACTGCTGGCACTGCGGCGCGCGAGGAGAAGAAGGAGGAGAAGGTGGAGGCGTCGGCGAGCGAGCTGTACCAGATTCCCGCGTTCGCGGCGTACGGCGCGCTGGTGCGGAGTTCGAGCGCGGTGTCGCTGACGGAGGCGGAGACGGAGTACCACGTGCGCGTGATCAAGCACGTGTTCCGCGAGCACGTGGTGCTGCAGTTCGTGGTGTCGAACACGATCGAGGGCCAGGTGATGTGCGACGTGCACATGGAGCTGCACCTGGAGGAGGGCGACGCTGCGCGCTGGAACATCGACGCGATTCTGCCGTGCAAGACGATCGGTCTGAACGAGGAGAAGAGCTGCTTCGTGTCGCTGTCGGTGCAGCCGAGCGCGGAGGAGGTGGTGCCGGAGGCGACGTTCTCGGCGATGATGAAGTTCGTGGCGAAGGACGTGGAGGAGGACGAGCTGGAGGCGCTGGACGAGATCGAGGGCTTCGACGAGGAGTACGAGGTGGAGACGTTCGACGTGGGGTTCGGCGACTTCGTGGCGCGTCCGCTGATCAGCGACTACCGCAAGCAGTGGGAGGCGCTGAGCGGGGCGTGCGAGGAGGAGGACCAGGTGGGTCTGTCGTTCGAGGACGTGAGCACGGCGGTGAAGGAGATCGTGAGTGTGCTGGGTCTGTACGCGTACGAGGGCACGGACCGTGTGGCGATGGGCGTAGGTGTGAGGAGAGGGCGTGAGGCGTAGAGCACGAGTCATGTGTTGCTGATGGCGGGCAAGGTGATGGGCGAGGTGCTGGTGATGGCGCGCTGCCAGATCGTGATCAGTCAGAAGTACGGGTGCGTGTTGAAGATTGGAGTGCGTTGCGAGAGCAAGGAGGTGGTGGATCTGATCATGTCGTTGTTGCATTTGTGTGTTTGTTCGTTTTGCTCTGCGTGAGTGGGTTGCTTTGTTTTGCTCTGGGTAAGTAGATACCCTCGTTTTGCTCTGGGTAAGTAGATACCCTCGTTTTGCTCTGCGTAAGTGGGTTATCTCGTTTGAGCAGACCATCCCCCACTTCGTCCCCTAAGGAAAACAGTTCACGACTCCCCATGTCCAGTATTCCTTTTAGAACAACAAGAGTTTGTTTTCTCTTGCTGTATGCCTCACACCTTTCTCTTCCTAGCACTTTCATGCTATCTCTTCTTGGTCTTTTATACTGAGTACGCTGATCCCTTCCCTGTCTCTTTAATCATCTCTCCCTGTTCCGTTCGTGTCTCTGATCTCCCTCGTGAAGATGAAGCGCAATATCTCCAAGGAAACACTAACACTGGAGCGCGTCCAGTTGTGCCCGTGATACATGTGCCATCGCACTCTTCTCCTGTTAAGAAGAAGAGTGAGGGTGTTAGTGTAACCGTTTTTCGCTTAAACCCGTCATCAGTTCATCACAAGAAGAGGAGTTCGGTTCGTGCTGCGAAGAAGAGGCCTGCTGTTTCTGTTCCTGTATCAAAGAAGAGAAGCGCGGTGGCTGTTCCCCATCCAAAGGAGAAGAGTTTTGTCCCTGCTCCAGATAAGAAACACACCGCTCCTGCCCAAGTATTCTACAAGACGAATAACAACAATCGCTTCTTCCCCTGGAATGATGGCGTGGGTGAGTTCCTGTGGTGTTCGCCTTACGCGTAGATTATGAACAACTGTGTAATACTGTATTGTCGCGTGTGTCCAATCGGAGGGCACACGCCATTGTGATCGATAGCAATTCTGGCGGTCTTGGTCACAAATTGCTCTCCCTGTACCATGCTATCACGATATCTCTGGTGTTAGGGAGACAGTTCTATAGTCATCCTCTCTTTCCGTGCTAACGTATAGTCTATGTGGACGACGTGTTTTGGAACAACACGAATTCCTGCTTTCGCGACAGGAAGTGGACGAAACCGACGAGTGGTATGCTGGAGTGCTACAAGAACCTGAACTGCTTCAAGAAGACAAGAGACATTCATTCCCTCTTTCACACGGACATTCTGATGCACGATGCGCGATTGTATCCCACTGCACTGGAAAACCCGGAGAACCGGTACATACTGCGTAGAATCGGCGTGATGGGTCCGACGGAAACGTGGATGAGTTTTCGGAGGCACATTTTGCGATTAGTGATCAATCCGAGTGCCGAGTTGACGAAAGTGATTCTTGCGAAGAGAATGGAAATGGGACCGGAATCACTGCAAGTCGGAATGCATGTGCGTTGTGGAGGTAAGCTGGCTGATCAGCATGAATCCGTGGTGATTGTCCAGCGTTACATGATTGGGAATTTCCTGAGTTTGGCGAAGTCCACGCTCCGCACACCTCAGTTTCGTGATGGGGGTTATGTGTTTCTCTCGACGGACTCCACTTCGATGGAGAAGACACTGAAGTCGAGTATGCGTCATTTGAAAGTGCATACGTTTGACGACTACACCCGTGGTCACACGAGAACGACACTCGCGACTGATCAGACAATGAAGCGCGCGATCGTCGATCTCCTGCTGTTGTCGCAATCGAAGACCCTCATTATTACTTCGGCGAGTGGATTTAGCAGGGCTGCGAAGACAATGTCTTATGCAAGTGTAAGGGCAGTGAGGAGCTCCTACCATCGTATGAAATGCCCCTGTTTGGAACAAACACGACGCAAAAGGGTTTATAGAACATTCTTGAGGAGGTTTTTCACGGCTGCAGTGAATATGGCAGGATCGTCTTCGTGCACCGCCTTGAGTCGCTTTTCCAGCTCCCTGAACATGAACAGAGTCACTTCGGGTGTCTGCAGATTCATGTCGATGTTGTACTTGTCCGCCACGATCTTTGCTCGCTGCAGAATGGGCTCGGGAATATTGGCCAGACGCGCAACGTTAATGCCAAAACTGTCCGGACAAACGCCCTCGACCAGCTTGTAAAGGAAGGTCACGGACTCCTCTTCGTCCTCCTTCTTCTCCAGAAGATAGGACATGTAGCCCGTGCTGATGGACGGGTGGTGCAGGAAGGACTGGATGATGAAGTTGTAATGCGTCGAGAAGAGCATTCTGCAGTGCTTTTCCTGCGACAGGTAGCTCAGCACGGCGAACACGATCGCGGAGCCGTCGTAGGTGCTTGTGCCGCGACCCAGCTCATCGATGATTAGGAACGAGTCTTGCGTGCAGTTCGCGAGGATCAGCGACGTTTCGATCAATTCGACGTAGAACGTGGACTGGTTGGCGAGAATGCGGTCTCTACACGTGAGCACACACGATCATCCAAACTGTGCGCCAATGCGAGTGAAGATTCGGTCCACGGGCGACAGTTTCATGAACGACGCGGGGACGTAACACCCGATTTGCGCCAGAATGATGCTCACCGCCACCTGGCGCAGCAGCGTGCTCTTGCCGCCCATGTTGGGTCCCGTGATGATCTTGATCAGCGCTACGCGTGAAACGCCAATGAAACGCCCACTCGCATCCCCTCCGAGTGCGATGTCGTTAGCGATGAAGTCGCCGTGGCTGAACGTCGTCACGACGCAGGGGTGGCGCGAGTCCTTGATCTCCAGCACCGCGGGACGGTTCGCCTCGCGCGCGACGAAGACGGGACGGACGCACTCCCCGCGGTTGTCTCCGACGGTGGAGGTGATCGCCAGGGAGCACAGCGCGTCGAGCGTCGCCACGCAGCGCACGATGTGGGACCAGTTCCTCTCGTGCTACGCGTCAACGCAAGCAGCCACACGGACCTCGTAGAAGCGACTGAACACGGACGCCGTGACGTTCTTCAGCAGACTCTGCTTCTTCTCCTCGAGACTCTGGAGCGTGGCGAGGCGCTGCTGGATGAAGGGCGTCCAGAAGCGCTTCACGCCCTTCTTCTGCGACTTGAGCAAGAACTCCTTGGGCATGGCGCCGATCTTCTGGCACACCGCCTCGGGGAACTGCAGCTGGAAGCGGTCCTTGTTGCTGCCGAAGAAGACGATCTTCCTACTCCTCAGAGACACGGCACAGCGCTACTGGCAGTCGAAGCGGTTCTGGATGTCGCAGAGATAGTCGTCGAGCTCGCCTTGCGTGGACTCCAGCGCCTCGTTCACCGCGTCGAGGTCGGCGTTCATGCCCTGTTGCGGCATGATGATGCCCTGCTCGATGGCGGTGTCGTGCTGGAACGAGGTGTCGAAAAACGAGAGGGTTTCTGTCATGTCGGGGAAGACGAGTTCTTGGTCGAGAGCCTGCGAGGCGGGTACAACTGTGAGGAGTTTCTTGAGCAGCGCGGACTGGACGGGCACGGTGTTGGCCTGCTCGAACGCCAGCACGCGCTTCATCGCCTCCATCAGCTCCACGAAGTCCTTGATCTTCCGCGAGTTGTACTGCTTGTCCTCGTAGTACAGCGCGCGGTTGTCGGGGTGCTTCGGGTTGATCATGGCGCCGCAGTAGTCGTGCAGGCGCGCGAGCACGCGCTCGATGTCCAGCAGGCCCTTGAAGGACGACGCGACGGCGGAGATGAACGAAGGGTTCGCGATGAGTTCGGAGACGGCGTCGAGACGTCTAGGGTTGAGAGGAGGGCGTGGGCGTACTCGTTGATCTCATTGATGTTGTAGAGGGGTTGGCAGAGCCAGGAGGTGAGGAGTCGCTTGCCGCAGGCGGTGACGGTGTGGTCAATGTAGGCGAAGAGCGAGTGGAGCGAGGGGTTGGTGGGGTCGGGCAGGATGTCCAGGTTCTTGAGCGTGACGGCGTCGAGGATCATGATGGAGGGGGTGGTTGTTTCTCGTTCGTGTTTCTCTTCGTTTCCCTTCTCGTTTTCCTTTTCGTGTTCTTTCTCTTGAGAAGAGGTGTTATTCTCTTGAGAGGGGGTCTCACTCAAAGACACCACACCACGCAACATATCCCTCTCTACACCTCAAATCACACCACAACCCAAACCCGCGTCAATGCTGTCGATGAAGGAGAAGGCGCGCGCACTCATCAGCAGGTTGGCGACGCAGCAGCGGTTCAAGTACGCCACGCAGAGGAACAAACACGACATGGAGATCTCGAACTCGGGCTTGAACGAGTGCGCGTCCTTCATCAGCCGCCTCAGCGCCTCGGGCCACTGCCCGTTCTGTTCGGGTTTCTCCGCGTTGTCAAAGAGGTGCGCCGTCTCCACGAGCGACACGAGCGCGGAGGAGGAGAAGGGCTTGTTGGGGTCCACGGGAGTGATCATCGCGAAGGGACACTCCTGGTGAAGCAGCTGCTCCGTGGCGGGGCGCAGCGCCTTCTTGTGGATCAGGATCTCCGTGGGCTCGAAGCGAAGCAGCTGTGTGCGAAGCGCCGTGCGCTGGTCGTCGTCGACGAACTGTCCGATCCAGAAGGTGCCCAGCACTACACGATGACGAGAGAGAGAAGACCCCACCCGTGTCCACGATGCACAAGCCCACCTTCACGGCGTCCGTGTGCCCGCTGCGAATCATCTTCCGCCCGATCTCCGAGTCGGACACCTGCACGTCGTCCTGCAGCGACTGCTCCACCACGCAGCACAGCACGCGGTGCTCCTTCTGGTAGTACAGCTTGTCGATGGAGCCGTGTCCCGCCACGCCGGGAGTGATGATGGAGCAGATTTCGCGCCTCACGACCTGCGACTACGCCTCACGCCACTTCACCGCCGCTACCTTCTGTCCGCCCGTCTTGTTGCGCTCCTTCATCTGCTGCGGCGTCTCGGTCTGCTCGATGCGCGCCACGCGATAGCCCCGGTTCACCAGCATGTTGCTGAACTTGCTGTAGGCCGCTTCGGGGAAGCCCGCGTGCGCCGTCTCGCCCTTCATGTAGATGAGGTCCAGCTCCTTCACCATGATGTCCGCGTCCATGTGGTACGTCTCGTAGAACTTGCCCATCTTCATCAGCAGGACGCAGTCCAGCGCCTCCTCCTTCAGCGCCCACCACTGCTTCATCGCGTTCGTCGCCTTCTTCAGGAAGGAGGGCGGGACGAGGATGGACGTGGGGTCGTAGTTGGGGTCGTTGGAGTCGTGTCCGTACTTGTCCTTGGGGTGGCACATCCAGTCCGTGTGGTCGTGGAAGTGCTCGCCCGCGTTGAGGATTACGGGTGTCTTCTTGTCCGCGGTGTCGTCCTCCAGCAGGCTTGAGTCGGGCGTGTTTTGAATGGACTTTCTGGGCGTGTTTTGAATGGACTTGGAAGGTGTGTTTTGGACGGACTTTCTGGGCGTGCTTTGAGAGGACTTCGCAGGAGACTTCACAGGAGTGGAGGTGTACGACATGCCCCAAAGAGGATTCGCAGACTCCTTGGTGGGGGTATTTGGGGACTGCTTCGCGCGCTTCCTCAGAATGGGCTCGTCCTCGCTGCTGTCGTCCACCACCACTTTCCGCTTCACGCCTATGTGTCAGTGAGAGCGAGAGAGTGTACTGCGAACGGGCTCGTCTTCGCTTGACTCCACGTCCATGTCGATGGAATCATCGCTGCTCTCCTCCTCCTTCGGCACGTAGGCGTCTTCGTCGTCGTGTTTTCTCTTTGAAGGAGTGGATTGCTTTTGAGGCGTGCTCTTCTGGGGGGTTGATTGGGTAAGGGATGCATTCTTCTGCGATGACACTTCCTTCTGTGGAGAGGTTGCTGTTTGTGACGCTTCAGACGGCTTTGGACAAGAGTCCGAGTTGACAGCGCCCGATTTCCCCGTAGCTTCCCTTTCCGGAAGAAACTCGTACTTCTCCTTTGTGCTGTCAATCCACTCAAACTCGCCATCCTCGTATCTACAGATCACACGCATCACACAGAACGCACTTCACTCTCCACTTTTCATCCAGCTGATCCACCACACTGCCCGAGTACCACTCATTATCCTATTCGTCACAAGGAATACTAATCACCACGGCAGGCCAAAACACTCGAATTCCCTTTCCTTTTGCCTGTACAGTGCATTTCACTTCCTTTGGTTTTGCATTCGCTTCGATGCTTTTCAAGGGAGTGGTATTCACGGACGAGGACGCTACATCTCACAACAATTAAGGAAACGCACTACTTTGACTCTTTGGAGACGATTTGGACTCTTGATCTTATAGTGAGAGGGGAAGCGGGAGACATACTCTTCTTTGGCGATTTGAAGTAGTCAAATAGCGTCTTCTTCTTCGGACTATTCGTGTTACCGCGATTCATGCAATCCAATCGATCCGAAAAGGAATAATGGCAAAGGCGTGAAAAGGCGGGCTTTGGCGCGGGGTTCCATTCCTTCTGGATTGGTGAGATTTCACTCGAGAGAGTTGTTGGCGGTGTGGTGATGAACGGAAAGAGTCAGAATCGCGATGGTTGCGAAGAGCGAGATGGAATGCTGTACAGTGCATGTATCGCATCCGCATATCTATACCCTCTTTCACAGCACCAATTTCACCCCCATTCCATTTCATTCTTGTGGAACTCATTTCATTCTCGATTTGAAATGCCCATTGTGAGAGAAACGGTCGTTCCACAGAACTACCTCGACTTCTCAAGGAACGCCTTGATTGGTGTAGGTTTCGCTGTTCGCGTCCTAATCTGGTTAGACATCTTCGAATGAGAGCAAAATGGAGATAGATCAGGTCGAAGAGGAGAAGAATTGGGGCGGGAACAAGTACAACACCAAGTGGAAAGAACTCCAATCGGCATACAACGTTCAAATGGTAGTTGTAGGAGAATTGAATTTGATTGAGTAGTTCGCGGTAGATGCGCGTATTTCCTATCCCCCTTTCATTCGGGATCTCCAGTACTCTCACATGTCTCTATCGTGCTACATAAAGGAGTACAACCTGATCGCTGTTGCTTCGAACGATAAGCTCTTCTTCTGGAAGATGGGGAGTCAGGAACGGTGGTTTCCATACATCGGCATTCGTCACCCCATTTTGAAGATGCGCTGTGTTCCCCTGAATAGCAGCATCGTTGATGGCGGCTTCAACCATGGTCTTGTCATCGTAACGAGCGAGGAAGTGTGCGTTCTTGGTGTGAGAGAAGTGGATTTGTCTGTTGACGGTAATGCATAGAATGGAGTCACGGATTTGAAGATCGTGGTGTCTGTGGATGGCAGCAAAGTGATCGACGTGGCTGGAACGAGAACAGGACGCATCTTCGTAGCGATGCAGGATGGCAGCATTCAGGAGTTGCTGTATGATTCCTACGTTGCTCCTTGTCTCTCCGTTCACGCGTAGATGTCGCTGTGGAGCCTCTTTGGTTATTCGATGCGAGGTCAATTCCGCCATTGTTCCCTGGGCTTTTTGCTGAAGAGTCCCTTCCACTCGCTCCGCTGTGAGTCGAGTCAAGACATCCTGTTCGGCTTGTGTGAGAACGGCGATCTGTTTGCCTACAACGTGTCGGAATCCGGCTTCTCCCTTCTGGACTATCAACCGAGCATCACTGAACGCGCATGCGCCCTCCTGCACTACGCTCCCTCTGTGTGGATGTCAGCCGCGTGGAAGGTGGAGTCGCTGGCCAGTGTGTGCAAAGCGGGCGTGGCTAGCGTCATTATCACCACTTGCGGAGGACACCGTGTGGTGTACACGTGGCGCGACCGCTTCGTGCTGCAAGCGGTGAAGTTGGGCATGGAGTCTGCCGAGTTGGTGCGGAACTGGTGCATGCCGGAGTGCTTCGTGCAGGTCACGCGCGATGACCGTGTCCGTATTGTGTATGATATGGGTCGTGGCGAGAGCGATGTCGTGCTGTCGGGTTGTGGCATGAGTGTGTTGGACGTGTGCGAGGTGGCCGATGCCTCCTTCGTGGTGCTCAGCGTCGGGCAGGCCACGCTCATTCACCGCACCTCTCCTGAGGAGCGCGGGGCGTCGCTCGCGGCGCTGTCGTTGGATGCCTACGCGCAGTACGTGAAGGAGTTGAGTGGGGTGTTGAGTGAAGAGGAGAGTGTTGGGTTCTTGAAGAGTGATGAGTTCTTGATGGGAGAGAAGAGTGATGACCTCTTGAAGAGTGTTGCGCTTTTGAAGGAAGAGAAAACGAATGACCTCTTGAATGGAAAGAAAACGAATGAACACCTACTGAAGGGAGAAACGCACTCCCTCTTCAACGTCCTATCCTACTACTGCAAGTCGAACGACCCCGCTGCGCTGCGCCTGCTCTCGCGTTCCCTGACGCCCTCTCTGACAGCTGTGCTACTTCAATGCGTACGAGCGTACTGCTGATCCCCAATCATCATCCACAGGTACATCACCGCGCAGATCGCACCCCTCGTTCACCTCCCTCTCCTGCCCCAGCGTCGCCTCCCCCTGCCGCACGACCACCTCACACGCATCGTTCACGCACTCGCCACGCTGTCCGCCTTCCTCGCTTCCTCCTTCCACCTCGCGTTCCCCATCGCGTACTCCATCCCATCACCCCTCACTCCATAGCCTGCACGCCATCGACCCCGCACAGAACGAGGCCGCCATGCTGCTCTGCGAGACCAGCCGCGTGCTCTCCGTTCTCCGTTACCTCCTCATCGTCCTCGCGTCCTCTCTCCATCACGCGTAGCTCCACGACCTCTCCTTCTCCCCTCTCGCCTCCGTCTCCACGTCCCTCCTCCACGCCGTTACCTCCACGCCCTTCCTCGCCTTCGCCACCTCCCCCGACGCCATGGCGCAGCTGACGCACGTCATGCAGGAGGGTCTCGTCAGCGCCTACGCGCTCCCGTGGGACGGGCCTGACGGATTTGAGGCACTGTGCGAGCGGCTGTGTACGGAGTGCGGCGGCTACTTCTCGGGCGTGGAGAAGATGGTTCAGGAAGCCGCGTTCCTCCTCCACCTGCGCGCGATGTCCGAAAACGAGCTCGATTTCGCCAAGGAGAAGTTGGAGCTGGCTTTCCGCGACTGTCTGCGCTCCGAGGTCGCTGTGACGTGCGAGCGCGTGACGACGCTGCTGGCGGCGCACCCCGTGGCGCTGGTGAGCGTGCTGCTGCGTGGGCAGAAGCAGTTGCAGCTGTTGAACATGATGGCGGTGGAGGACACGGACATCGAGGCGGGCAGACGCGCTCTTCTGGAGGAACAGGCGAAGATGGAGGCGCTGGCACTGACGCAACTCACACAGAACACGCCTCCAGCGTGTTTGTTGGCGTGCTGCAGCGTGGTGTGCGTGGAGGGATCGGCGGCGCTGAAGAAGAAAGCGCTGACGTGGCTGTTGGAGAGCGGACAGTCCGCCGTCGTGCTGCAGCTGGACGAGAAGGACGTGGAGTTGTTCTTGATAGACACGGACTACTACACGCTCCACTCGGTGTACGTGGCGCACGGTCACTGGATGCGCGCCGCCTCCTTGCTGTACGAGGTGTGCGTTCTGAGCGAGCCCGCGTCGTACAAGACGCGCTTGACGCTGCAGCAGCGTCACGAGGGCGCTGCGATGTGCATCGAGGACTTGAAGGACTCGGAGCGCGCGGGCTGCTTGGAGCGCGCGCCGTACCGCGAGATGAAGGTGCCCGCGCTGAGAAGGGTGCTGCGACGGATCAGCGTTCAGGAGGAGTTGGATGGAGTGCGAGCGGTGGAGGAGGTGAAGGAGGAGGAGGCGTTGCGGAGAGAGTGCGAGGAGAGCCAGCGATTTGACTTGGTGTTGGAGTGTCTGGATGTGCGCGAGAGTCTTCGGATGGAGGAAAGCGATCTCCACAGGGAGAGTGGTATTGAAGAGGAGAACGATGCCATCTCGCGCGTCTGGCAGCGCTTCATCCAGCAGCAAATCACACAGTGCGGATCGCTGCGCACGGCGATGGACAACACAACGGCGCTGATGCGACGCCTGACGTGTCCGACGCTCCTTCCCTTCCACACGATCCTCTCCTCTCTGCTGAAGCTGGATCTCGCTTCCGAGGACCGGAGCGCCTTCCTGAGCTGCGTGGGCAACTGCGGTCTGACGCCGGCGACGGCGGTGACGGAGTTGTCGCAGTTGCTGACGGAGATGGAGGACGAGAAGGGGAAGATGATTATGGGTTACGTGATTCTGGAGTGGCTGCGTCGTCTTCCGAGGGAGCGCATGCAGCAGGAGGAGGTGAAGTACCTCGTGGAGATGGTCATGGCGGAGCTGAAGGGAGTGATTTCGCAGCAGGAGGAGGCGGAGGCTCTGTGCCAGTCCCTGTGTTCGTTTTTCAGTTGGGGTGTTTGTTTGGTGATTGCTTTTCCGTTATTCCCAGTTCACTGTAATGGACTGAGCCTTTCCATCGATATACTGAGAGACTGCCATCCAAATGAACTCAAACAAACACACCAACTCTTCGCTCTCGCCAGAATCGTTTCACACAAATCAACAGCGTCCGTATACAAACTCGACTGCTTCGCACCCACGTTCTCCAAGTAGTTCACCACGGTGATCACGTTCATCGCCCAGCGACGCAGCATCAGGTTCGTGGGCTTTCCGATGAAGCACGCTCTCTCGTTCAGCACCATGTCGTACAAATCCTGCGCTTCAGCGATATCGCGCGGCACGGGGTGACGGTTCTTGTCCACGTACTCGCGCGTCGCCGGCACCGCGTTGTCCATCATGCGCAAGCCCTCGTCCAGCAGAGAGCGCAGCGGCACCACGATGGGGATCGACTGCAGCAGGTTCTTCATTCCCAGGAAGGCGCGACGCACCGCCTGCTTCAGCAGCACGGGGTTCGCTCTGGCGTGCGCCACGGAACAAATCGTCCAGTCCAAGTCGGTCTTCATCGACTACACGTCAGGCGGCGACAACGGCGGTACGGTGAGGATGGAGTTGATGGCTTTGTCAAAGTCCTTGACGCCGTTCTCGCTGAGCGTCGGGATGACGGAGTGCACGGAGGTGCGAAGCAGGTTGATGATTTGCGCGGGCTCCGAGGAGGGCACGAACACGATGAGCTGCAGCATGCCCTACGGGTGACAGCGAAGTTCAAGGAATGCAATTGAAAGACAGCTCGTCATGATGTTGCACGCAACAACGCAGGACTGGCAGTACATCTTGATGTCAGCGGTGACGGTGATTCCGTTCATTTCGAGCGTCTTGATCAGCATCGTAGCGTATTTGAACTCCGGATTCTCCTGGTACACCACTCGCAGCGTGTCGATTACGGTTGTCAGCAATCGGGAGACTTGCTCGGACGCACCCTGGAGCGCCTAGCCGATTACAAGAAGCGAAACAGGAATACGCTGCGCAACTGACTCCAGTCGCGAACCATTCTCTCGATCACCAGTCCGATGTCGAATATGTCCTTCATGAACTCCTTTCCGCTCCCCATGCTCGGCGGAGGCGGGATCTTGGCCATTTTGGGCAAGAAGCAGTCGATGATCTCTTGTGAGGACATTACGGTGATATCTATATCGTTGAGTGTGTTGACGATGGCGCTGTAGGCTTGGGAACGAACGGTGGTAAGAACCTCGTACAAGTGGAGGATGTTGCTGTTCATGGTATCGTTGATGATATCGACAAGACACTCCGAGTGGTAGGTGCAGTAGACGAGGATTGCCGTGGTCTGACTGAGCTCAGGCTCGTTGAAGATGGGCATAATGGGAACGCTCACTACGGCATCAAGAATCGAAGGAGAGAATTACACGGGTCAATCTGTTGCATTGCTTTTGTGGGATGAAAGTATAAACTGGAGTCGAATCCAGCGTCGTGCATTGAAATCGGTGGGGTGATGGGAATCGAGTTTGTTTTGTGTTGTTGGAGAGAGCTTTCATCCTTCATTCTGATGACAGGTACATGCAGTACGTGGAAGGGAGTTACACTCAGAAAGCAATCACATCCTTTACTCGTAAAGCAATCGCACTCAGGAAGAAACCGCACTCATTAAGCGTCCATACTCAGAAAGAAACCACACTCAGAAATCAATTACACTCCGAAATCAATCACAACAAACACCCCAACGAAGCAACAGCAAATCCTTACAAATTCTTGATAGCTCTCATGAACATATCGGAGTTGAGCACGTGCGTGCCTCCCAGCACCACCTGCATCTGCCCCTCCGTGTTCCACACGTCCACCGTGTGCGCCTCCTCGTAGGTCGTGCCACCCACGTAGAAGATCACCACCACAGACGGCGCGCCGCTGCCGCTGGCACCCTCGTACGGGTAGTCCGCCTCGCTCAGCTTGCCCTTCTTCACCTGCGACAGCACGTCCTGCAGCAGCGGCTGGTGCTGCGTGTAGATGTTGCTGTTGCCCTTGATGGACTTCGCCAGACCCGACACCAGACCGCCGATGCCGCTTCCGCCGAACAGATCGCCCGTGCGACCGCTCGAGGGCGAGAACCTACGCGTGACCCCGGCGGAGGAGTTTCACTTCATGAAGGTGTGGATCACGCTGATCATGTCGTCGCTGATGCCGCGGTCCTGCAGCGCGGAGATGACGCTGTTCAGCTTGCTGCCCTGCTTCTGCTCGTAGTGCAGCGCGTACAGCACCGCCAGGCGAATCGCGTCCTCCTTCGACGTCTACGGCTCACGCGTCCCCCACGCCCCCCACATTCGGGTCCTCGATGATGCGCATGAGCTCCTTGATCTGGTTGGCGTGGTCGTTGCTGCACGCCAGCGACTGCTCGAGCGCGCTGATCGTCGTCAGGCCGTGCTGCTTCACGATGCGACCCAGCTCCGACGCCAGCGAGATGTGGCGCTTCGCCGACAGCTCCAGCAGCTTGTAGTCCTTGAACTCCTCCACGAACGCCGCCATGTCTGTCTCTACGCGTCAGCGCGCGCCCTCGCTCCCACTCAGCAACTCCTCCTTGCGCTTGTCGGCGGCGGCGAAGGCGTCGGTCTGCTGCTTGACGGCGGTGTAGAGGTCGCCGAAGTTGTCCCACTTGTGCTCCTTGAGGAACTCGTCGGTCTGCGCGTTCAGCACGAACTCGTCCTCGTTGTTCACCTTCACGCGGTTGTTCCAGATGGGCATGAACTCGTGCACCATGCCCAGGTACAGCCACTGCATCAGCAGCGGCGTCACGGGGTCGCTCTTGCGGTCCATGATGATCAGCTGGCAGTTGCCGCGGTAGTCGAACAGGCTGCCGCGCTGGTCCTCGCGCTCGATCTGATGCAGCACCTCGCGCGCCAGGCGGCTCGCGGATTCCGACGTGGCTTGGTAGCGAATGTACGGGCGCTGCTTCAGGGCGAGGCAGGCGGCGAGGATGCTCTAGAAGTGAGGGGGGTTAGAAGAAGGAACGTCGGTGGCACGGTGGAACATGTTGTTCTCGGGCACCTTCCACTGGCTGGGATTGCGGCAGAGCTGCACGCCGTCAATGAGGTTCAGTGTATAGTGGTCTGTGTCGATGGGGATGAAGTCGCCGTAGTACTCGTGCACCTCCTTCACGCAGTTGGTCTCATCAGCGCTAGCGAGCTCCTGGATGTTGTCGGGTCGGCAAATGTTCGTGAAGTCTAAGGTGAACAGGACGGGAGCCGCGTACAGATATGATACTCTCCATACTTGGGCTTCTTCAGCTCGGCGCAAAGCAGCTTGATGTTCTCGTCGCTGGGACGCACAAACACGATGGCCTAATTCATGAGAAGATTGGAGAGAAAGAGCAACGATCAAGTGTTTCATATCTTCGTGAGCCGCACCGAGTTTCTCCGTGAGAAAAACTACGCAGTGATTGAAACGCAGCAAATTCCAAACCATCGTAGTCCAAAATCTCGCTCTGCGAGAAGGCAACTGAAATGGACTGTGTCTACGCCGGATAAGACGGAAAACGGAACGAGGCCTACAGTGTCGTTGTCGAGGATGAGAACCTTCGCAGTTCCCTTCTCTCTTCCCTGGAAAGTCAGCATCTTCTTCACATAGTTCCGAAAAGGAGTGTACAAATCGGCCATTGTTGATTTCGCTTTCGAATCAATTGAAAAGCAATGATTTCTGTTTGTATTTCGCCGAAAGCATCCTTGAATGGGCAGTGATCGCTATGGATTGATGATCAAGGAGAGATGGCGAGTGGATGACTGAACGGTTGTGTGGGAAGGAAGTGAAAGGGTGGTGAGTGATTTTGATTTGGGTGAGTGTTAGGGGGTTGTGTAGGGAGGGTGGAGGGGATTGATGGGTGCATTGGGGATGAAGTGATTTTTGTGTTGGCGTTGTGTTTGTTGCGATGGGAGAAGTGTGGTGGTGGGAGTGAGAAGGGGAAGGAAGGTGGAATGGGTGATTGTCGGGTTCTTTGAGTGATGGGGTGGATTGGGTGGGTATGGAGTGCATTGTGGTGATTGTGGAATGGAGTTGGAGTTGTGTCAGAAATGAATGCGATGGGAGTTCATTTGGCGTGAATTGGTTTTGTATTCATGGCAGGTATTGCTGATTTGAAGTGGAGAAGGGAAGAGTGAAGAATCGCGAGTGGAGACGTGCATGGAGAAGCAAGGTGTTTCCCTGTTTGAGTGGATTTCGCAGTATTCATTCGTGCAATAGGAACAGAAATGGGAGAGATGCCTTGAATACAGCGAATTGTTTGGGAATCCGTGGTATTCTGAGGGGGTACGCGATATCGTGTTGGATCCGAATGCAAATCGTCGCTTTGTGTTAAGGGAGAGGCGTTTGAAGGGCGTAACGCGTTGGGAGAGGAGAGTGCGTTTAGGTAAAGAAGGCGTTCCACAACTCCGTATTCAGAATTTGTTTGCGTGTTGGTTGAGATATCATGAGTTTTGGTTCTGAGCATGTGTTTGAGTTCAAGAGCAAGTTGGGCGAGGGGTAAGGGATGGATGAGGATGATGAGGGTTAGTGGTTTTGGCGAGGTGTTCGTGGCGTTGGATAAGAAGTCGAACGATTTGGTGGCGATCAAGCGAGTGAAGATGGTGATGGAGGACGATCAGATTGCGAGTGAGTCGAAGTTGTTGAAGGAGTGTCAGTCGCGTTACATCGTGCGATACTATGATGTGTTAAGGAGAGAGGGAGAGTTGTGGGTGTGTATGGTTAGAATGGATGATGTGTAGATTGTGATGGAGTACTGTCACTGTGGGTCTGTGGGAGCGTATTTGAGGAGTGGGAATCGATTGAAGGAGGAGGAGTTGCGTGAGGTGGTGAGTTGTTGTTTGCTGGGGTTGTCGTATCTTCACAATCGGAATGTGATGCACCGAGACATCAAGCCAGACAATCTGTTCATCTCAGAGAGTGGTGTGATCAAGTTGGGCGATTTCGGATTGGCTATTCAGTTGGAACACTCGTGTTCAAAGCGGAATAACGTGTGTGGCACTTCGATGTACATGGCTCCCGAAGTGTACGAGGAAGAGGCATGTTTGAAGAGCGATGTGTGGGCGCTTGGTATGAGTGTGATTGAGATGGCAGAGAGCAAGAATCCGTTCGCTGATTTCACATCCCTTCAGGTGATGAAGAAGGTGTGCTTTGGGGAACCACCTTGTCTCACTTCATCGGGCTGGTCTTCCGATTTGGTGGACTTCGTGAATGCGTGTTTGGTGAAGGATGTGAAGAAGCGAGCGTCAGTGGAGGCGTTGTTAAAACACCCATTCGTGAAGGGTTATGTGGAGATGATCGAGAGGGGAGTCAAATCTCCTATCCTTCAACATCTCAAGTGGAAGAGCTGTTTCTTCACGACAGCTATCAATCCGAATCACTCTCAGTATTACTATTTCACGTTTGAGTGTAACAAGAGTTGGAGTGTGTCTCACATTCCGAAAGGCGTAATGAGACTGGAGGATGGCGTGATTGTTGAGTATGGGAGCAGAGGAAGGATTGTTTGGGCAGATGTGAATAAGAAGGAGTTACTGGAAGTGGAGGGCGTGGATTTGAGTGAAATGAAACGAAATGAGGTATTGGATCTGAGTGTGGAGGGAGATCGTTGGGAAGGCGATGTGTTGAACGGCAAGCCATGTGGTTGGGGTGTGATGTACGACAAGGACAATAGGATGATGTACGAGGGGTTCCGAATGGGTGATGTGAATATGTGCTATGGTCGCAAGTACTACAGTGACATATCGAGGGTGGAGTACGAGGGCGAGTGGTGTGATGGAGGGCGATGGGGCAGAGGCGTTCTATTTGATCGTAATGGTGTTGTTGTGTATGATGGTGAGTGGTTGAATGATGCTCCATTGGAGAAGGCAGTAGATATCGGGTCTGCGAGTGTGTTGTTACACAACCACATTGAAGAATTGCGTGTGAGTGATAGGTGCTGCAATGACGAGGGATTGAGGGAGTTGGATTTGAGGGGCTTTGTGAATCTGAGGAAATGGAGTGTGGGGAATGAGTGCTTTGAGAATGTGAAGAAAGTGAAGTTGATTGGGTTGAGTGAGTTGGAGAGTATGGAGATTGGAATGAACTGCTTCACGAAGTTCAAGAATACATATCAAATCACACCTGATGCTAATCGTCACTTCTATTTGAAGAATTGTCCCAAGTTGAAGTCATTGAAGATGGGTCGTTACTCCTTCTCTGATTACACTGTGATTGAGATTGAGAATGTGGATGCGTTGGAAGTGATTG
>ERZ1106948.135-NODE-135-length-35952-cov-38.637881_pt1 | contig 35952 bp, 48 predicted proteins | sample MGYA00403673_ERZ1106948 | MGnify/ENA primary metagenome ERZ1106948 (study PRJEB35170, sample SAMEA104062409) | human gut metagenome | biome: human gut; feature: human-associated habitat; material: faeces | place: Denmark | collected 2012-05-07 ...
TGGTTCGCGAGGATCCGAGTGGGTGGTGGGAAGGGCGACTGAACGGCGAGACGGGCCGCTTCCCCTTCAACTACACTCAGGCTTGCTCGCCTCTTTGTTGGAACAAATGGATAGCAGGAACGAAACAGAGCAGTGGCACAACACCCAGTAGTTTGAAATCAGCAAACGCGTCATCAAACACAAGAAACAAGCCATCCCCCAATCCCCTATAATTTCGATGAACGCTGACTCCGAACTGGGAACAGAAAGACTGCTTCCATTCCTCAATAGGGTTGGCCTGGATTTGACCCCGCGTTGTAATGAGTTGGAGCCCACTCGGCGTCTGATGAATAGACAAATCAGAGAAACGGAGCAGAGTGACAGAAAGCGGTTGGCCTTTCCGTGCTAGTTGTCACAAATAGGGGAGACACAAACAGCGTCTGTTGATGCTCAAGAGGGTTTGTTTCTCTTCGAATTTGAATTATGGAATAGCAGATAAGCGGCAAAAGAGAGTGGATGAGGGGAGCGAGGGGGAAACTCACTCGGTATCAAGTACGGTTCCCAACACCATAAGCACCATTCTCCACATGGAAGGAGAACCGTTTCGTGAGGACGAGGAAGTTAACGGCAAAACCGTGAATATCGGCGAGTTGGACGTAGTATTGCGGCTGTGGGGATAAGGCACAGAAGATCATAAACCAGTCGACTCCAGATTCATCCGTAATGGAGGACGCGTCGAAAACGCCTCCCCAAACAACGCCTCGCAAGACAACGCCGCTTCCTCCCTGTTTGTCTGAAAAGCTTACCGCATCGGCAAAGCGCATTCGCTTCGGAAACAAGGCGACAGTGGATTTCAGCGAGACGGATCCCGTGTCCTCCATGACACCTCAGCTTCAACGAGTATGCTGTTTTCCACAGGCGCGATATATAGATTGAAAGTGATTTGAACACGCACTCAACGGCCATTACGGAGCTGGATTATCCTGATAGTCCGGAAACAAGCCGCAATTCGAGTTATCTGTCCCAATTCGACGTACCTGTTTCATTTTCATCTCAATAGCAGGACGAACCCGACGTACCCCGCGTCATTCGCAGCTCCGCTCAATTGCGGTACCACCTCCTCAATCATCTTCACCCTAGTCTCTCGATGGCAGCGGACACCGTCCCGCTCGATTCCCCAGACTCCTCTCTCCTCTCGCCCGTCGACGGTTCGCGGCGTCAGACGGCGGACCTTCAGGAGCTTCAAGCGCTTCTCAACGACGACAAGGTGATGGAAGGGGTCGACGCGCCTGCAGGACCGTCGCGCGACTCCCTCACCACGGGAGACAAGACGGCTCGGTTGTCGCGCGTGCGTGCGTTGCTGGAGGAGTCGTCGCGCGTGTCGGACCCGTCGAAGAGCTCGATCGACGCGGAGGAGACGGTGGCGCTCCAAGACTTGCTCCACGTGTCGCAGCAGATCGAGGAGTCGAAAGACTCATCCGCCATGTCGATCTCTCACGACTCCGACTCCTCGCTCCTCACCGGCGCGCTCTCCCTCCCGCGGGAATCGGGAGAATCGCGGCGCAACACGATCGGTCTGGGCGAGGTGCAGGCGCGTCTTATGCAGGAACTGAACGAGTACGAGCGACGGTCCTCCATGTTCACCCAAACCACCTCGCGACTGGACGCGACGACGCAGACGCTGCCCACGGACAGGCTGATGGACCTGCTGAAGGAGGAGGGCGGCGAGTCGCTGGACTCGACGCTGGAGCTTCAGCAGTACGCGGAGGAGTTGCGAATGGAGCGGAGAGAAGAGGAGTTACGAAGGAAGGAGGAGACGCTGCAAACGGAGACGAAGAACAAGAGTCATGAGGAACAAGACACCACTGAACGCACGGACGAGATCCTGCGACGCATGCGCGCGTCGACGACGTCGGAGGCGGTGGAGCAGTTCGACGCGACGGTGACGGAGGACCTGAAGCGGCTGTCGGAGCTGTTGGAGAAGACGAAGGAGAGCGAGCACGTGTCGGAGGACTCGATTCAGGGCGGCGAGGAGCCAACGCACACGTCGCGCTTCTCGCCGCTGGTGGTGAAGTCGGGAACGAAGCAGGTGCTGCACAGCGTGAAGAGCAACCAGAAGTACGCCAAGCAGGTGGACGAAAAGGTACGCGTGATCGACGCCATGACGCCGAAGCCTCTATTCCAGGAGGAGGAGAAGGAGGTGACGCTCAGTGTAACTCCCACGCCAGCGCTGCCCACAGAGACGAGTCTGAATCTCGACCAGTACTTCCTGCCGTCCAAGACGCAGTCGTCGCTGAACGACTCCATCACCAACTCGCCCTCGCTCCCCCTCGTCTCTTCTGAGAGCTCCACCATGGAGTCGGTAATCGCTGCCACGCCGTCCACGCCCAGCGTGCCAGAGCCTACTGTGTCACCAATTCGCGCGCCAGAGCCTACTGTGTCGCCGATCCGCGCGCCGCACAGTGCGCTCGAGGAACCGTCGTTGTCGCCCGTGGAGGGAAGCGAGGGCGAGGGGCCGATCCAGCCGTCAAAGCCGGAGAAGAAGCCTGTAGTGCTGAGCGCGTCTGTGCGGCAGAAAAGGGACCGAATTCTGTCGTTCAATCATGTAGGGAAGAGTGAATGGCGTGAGGTGTAGCGTGTGCTGGGCGTGTCGTTCAGAGCGGAGCGTGTGCTGAAGACGCAGCGTGTGTGCGAGGAGTTGGTTGCGTTGCGGGGAAAGGAAAGGGAGTTGAGGAGTAGCGTTGATGCGAAGGAGAGGGAGAAGGAGGAGTGGAGGAAGCGCGTTGAGGAGTTGGAGGGAAAAGCGAAAGAGATGGAGACGAAGAAGGAGAAGCCTGTAGCGAGAAAGAAAACGGAGAGGACGGAGGACGGACAAGAGCAGGAGAACGCCGTAAGAGAGGACGTCGAACGAATCGAACGAGCACTTGAGTGCTATGTGAGGCTGCTCGGCGATGATGCATTTGAGATGCTGGTGAAGCGAAGAGGGGAGAGCAAGGCGCGCTTTGTAATACACATGCTGTCGGATCAATCTGTGTCGCTCCGAGTGGTGCTCCATCCCAGCCTATCGAAATTGCTACGGAAACGGTTGGAGGCGCGCCTGCCCGTTTTATCCGAGAAGGTGATCCGCGCCAGAGACCTGACGGAGATGGTTTGTCGCTGCTACTGGATTGTGTGTCATACTTGTTAGTCTTTTGAGAGGGTGTTTGTTCAACAAAGAGGCGCTATATCTTGATCAAGCTCCGAATTTCTTCTCATTACACACGGCTGGGGAAGAGCATCACGCGGACCTGCTTGCCAATGGCAGTGGAAGGAAGGTTGCGGCGGAAGATCACGCGGACCTATTCGTCAACCCCTTCGCAAAGCGCGTACAGTTCCGTTGCTTCCGTGAGCGCACATCACCTTACCCCAGATGGTGCGGTAGTGAGTACCGTTCTTCATGGTGGGGGCCTACGCAACCGTGAGAACACGTACACGTGGTCACAAACGGCAACTTACCTTGTAGATGTAGACAACGCGCTTACCGAAGTAGAACTCGGCGTCCTTCTTGGTGTTCACTCCCTCCATCTTGATGAGGTGCTGGTTGGTGTTCTGAAGAACCTTGGATCTACGACGTAAGAAATCACTCCCCACACGGCTTTCCTACCTTCTGAAACCGAGGAATGCTCCCTTGACGTAAAGCTTAGAAGGCTTGTAAGACATTGTGTCTACAACGCGGTGAATGCTGACTGCCACAGAATCGACACAAACAAGCGTCTCCTTTGAACATTCGGGCCACAACAACGCGCAAAAGAAAAGAAAGAGACTTACAGCAACAAATTCTTTGTAATGATCAAGAATCTGCCTCTCACCAAAAGAAAAAGGGACCCAGGGGCACAATTCGTTTATATGAGAATAATACACGGAGTCTCCACCCCCTACAATTAGTCCATTCGTCCTCTTTCACGCACTGATAGGGTATAGAGAGAAATGGATATGCGAAGAGAGAGCCATGGAGTGGTCCGGAAGGTGTGGTGCCATGAGGACCAACGAGACAAAGGACGAGAGAATAATGCCAAATCGTGTGGAACAAAGACAAGGATGGTGATTGTTTTTCAAAGTAACACTTTCTTCCCAGCATGCTTAAATCTGCTCCTTAGGGGTGTCTATGCAAATCAGCTTCAGCAATCGCGTTCATACTAGGAGGGAGGGCCTTGGCCAGCTTCTCAGCCTTAGCAGCATCCTTCACGACGAAGGTGTAAAGATACTACCGTATTAGACTTATCGATACCACAAGTCTCTTACCTTGCTGCAGCGCACCTTGAACTTAGTCTCGCCGTTGGCATTCTTCTTGATCTTGATCACTACGCGATCACACGGACAAACTACGCTATTTACAAGAAGCATCCTTTCTTCTGGAGGCAATAACGAAGTCGCGAACGTCCTTAATCTCCTTGGGCTACACCACGGTAAATACGGCATTCACAGGAATACGAGTCGCTGCATGTGTCACACAGCTTGGTCAAGAATCGCACTACTTACCATGATAGTATTTAGGAATGAAATAACAATCTTTAGGACTAAACGGGTGGAAAGGAATCGTGAATAGGCTACCCCCTGGGTCCAGTTTCTCCGTCCACACAACCCGTGTCCCATATTGCCCCCCAACACCCACTCTTTTCCCAATTCAAATCGTCGATTATGCACATTGGTTGATTCATTTGTATCGATACCACTCGATGGGACGATTTTGTATTTAGAAGTGGGGTTGTTCTCCTTGCTGAACGACTCAGTTTTGATTCATTTGGAAAGAAGTGTCTTTCTTCGCACGTGTGTCTTCCGATTAGTGTTGTTACTCATTTCGGAGTGTTTTGTTGATGTAAGGGGAGAAGGCGTTGTTCGTCCTTCGTGTGACTGTTGTTCGTTTCTAGATGTGCGGATTATCTCATTCTTCCCTTCTTTTCGTTTTCCATTCACCCCTCCAATCGTTCCATTCCCACATGTACACCAAGACACAACACGTGTTTCCGTCAATCCTTTGAAACAATTCAAACTTGAACGGAAGAGTCATTCAAATCCAAAGAGAAGCGCCATATCTGGTTTCCGCATTTCTGCCACTATGGACGATCCATTCTCCAGTTCTGAGAAGGAGATGGAGCTGGAAAGCATAGTATCGCCTATCCGACCCAGAAGGAACAGATACGATGATATCGATGATGACGATTCGAGTGAAGACTCGATTTTGAATCCAGTTTCTCGGAATATAGCGTAGTGTTTGTTTTTGAATGTGACGCCTAGACGTCGTGCTATTGATTCAGAATTGGCTGGAGAAACGGATAGGGGAAAGCAGGAAGAGTCAAGTCGGAAGGCGGAGTGTTTGAAAGAGACCTCGACAGATGCTGCAAATGAACTCAAATCGGTGATCCAGAGCGATGAGACGAAACAGCCGTACTGCTACTTTTGCCACGGAACAGAGGATGTGATTTGCTGCAAGGGAGGGTGCAATCGCGCTTACCACTTGCGGTGCATCGGGATGAAAGCGAGCAGCAAGTACGACAATTGGAAGTGCAAGCAGTGCCGAGGATCCGAATTGAAGTCGTCTGACTTCCACAAGAAGCACTGCTTGAAGCAGTGGTATCTGAAGTCTACCGTGGCAACCGGACCGAACGAGAAGTCGCTGATTCTCGAGGGCATTCGCTGCTTCGACAATACTGTGTGGAAGTGCTCTCCTATCGCCTTTCTGCTGGACAGCACGCACTTCCAGACCATCAATAGCACCATATACATACTGATCGGCGAGTGCGACGTGAAGAAGAGCGTCGAGAACGGATTTGAGGAGAGCGTGTCCCAAGCGTTCGCAAGGGGCGTTCCGGACAACTGGAGGGAGCTGATTGGCGGCTTCAGTCCTGCGTCATCTGAAGCGTCGCCAGACAAACAGAGTATGGAGGGTACGCCAGACAAACAGAGTAAAGAAAGCACACCAGAGAAGAGGAAAGGAGTTGCAACGACTCAACGTGAGGGAGTTTCAGAGGGCGTGAAGGAGGGAGTTGCAATGAGTCAGAAAGAGGGAGTTGCATCGAAGCAGAGGAAAAGAGTTGCATCGAAGCAGAAAGGACGCTCAGAACAGACGAGCAAGGAAGGAACCACTGAACAGAAAGAAGCGACTGCGCCAAAGCCAAAGCAAGCGTCCAAGCCAAAGAAGGAGAACAAACCACGCAGCGAAGCCTCCGTGCCTTCTGTCCGAGTCATTCCCCTCGACTCCGTTCCGGAAGACCCGCTTCCTGTCGTAGAACCCAACAGCGAAACCACTGCCTTCCCCGCGGTGCGACGCAGCTCGCGGATTCGCATGCCTCCGCTGGCGTTCTGGAAGAACGAGTACTTGCGGGAGAACGTGAAGACGGGCAAGATGGAGCTGATCGTGGGCAGCTCCAACGCTGACATCCCGAGTGTGGTGAGTCGCGTCATTCCAGCAGAGGAGCACTCGACACTGTACGAGATCGACTCGTCGTTCTTGGAAGAGTCGGAGCTGTTGGACGAGGAAGAGGTGGAGAGTTCTGAGCAGACGGCGAGAAAGAAGGCCTCCAGAAGTGGAAAGGAGAAGTCAGGTCGCGAGCCGAAGGCGAAGGTGTCTGACGCGACGAAGAGGGCAAAGAAGGCTTCTGATGGAACGAAGAGGATAAAGAGAGTTTCGGAAGGAGTGAAACAGCCAAAGAAAGCTTCAGAAGGAACGAAAAGACCGAAGAAGGCTTCGGAAGGAGCAACCAAGAAAGCAAAGCCCGAAGAGAAGACCCAGAAGAAAGAAGCCGAACCACTGCCCGAGCTTCACGTGTGAACCATCCATCCATGTAACACGTAGTGGAGCGACAAGGAGGTGGACGAGCTGCGTCAGGCAATGACCTCAGTCCAGCTCGCGCCGTCGAGTCCGCTGTACTGGATCCAGGTCAGTTTGCGCGTGTCTGGAAAGACCGCCAAGGAGTGCGAGCAAGGAGCGTCTGTGTACCATATCGAAGCGAAGGGTTGGGGACTGCATCGGGAGTGACGCGTAGAGAAAGCGAAGGAGGAGAAGCCGGCAGAGAAGAAGGAAGAGTCGTTCGTAGGCACCGCGCGTTCTTCTGACGCGTAGAAGCTCTCGCGAAAGGGCACGCTCAAGCGGAAGAAACAAATCCGCGAAATCCTCTCCACCATCGAAGAGAAGGACACGGCGGAGCAGAAGCCAGTCTCCTTTGAAGGCAAGCGGCTGAACAGCGACTGGACGGCGGCGTTCAACCTGAAGACTCCCTCCATTTCGCGAAGGAACGAAGTGTCGCTGAATACCTCGGTGATCGTAGCCACATCCCGTTCGACTCATTGTTAGGGCGAGGCCCTCTTCGAGGATCTGGACGACACGGAGAAGGATCGGATTATTCTCTCTGCCGAGAAGAAGAGGAGTCGGAAGGCTGTTCCGAAGAAGGCGGTGCGGGAAAAGAAGCCGGATCGTGAAGTGGAAGAGAGTGCGAAGGGATCCGTTGTGGGGTATATTGGTGCTAGTTGTCTTTGGGATGGGGCTTGACGAATAGATGGATTGCCTGTGGTGAAGGTGAATCGGAAGCAGACGATTCAGGACTTGGACGAGGAGGAAGAGAATTCCTTTTCGGACAGTCTTCTGGACGATGAGTGACTTTTTCTCTTTTCGATCCATGTTTGTTGGAAATGGAGGGAAGGATGGAGGAGAGGAATCGCCAGAATTAACCATGCAGGTGAAGTTCTGCTGTGTTGACTACTATGAAGAAGCGTGCGAAAAGGAAAGAAGGGAGGATGAGCGTCTTTCTCAGCTCTGCATCCATCTGCCCTGTAATGAAAAGCAATGCACCTCCCATCCAATGTCTATCGCGTTTCTCTACAAAAAGATGATCATTGCCTTTGGACGGGCGAAAGCAGTGAGCGCAATTCAAAGTGGGATAATATTGGTTTCTTAATCATATAGACGACGTGCATAGTGCAGTGAAACAAAATGAGGACAAACTGAAGCCTATTGGGATTCAAACCATCCTTTCAGCGCATAACGCCCTCTCCCTATTCCAACGAGAGGATGTCATCCGCATGATTGATGTTGACCTTCCGATGAAGAGTCGTCACAGCGCACTTCGATCTCGCCTTTCTGAGACCATGAAAACGGTTCATCCTATGCAAGTCCCTATCTGTAGTCACTCCCTTTCCATGTTGAGGAGCATGGAAGAGAACCATGACATCCGGCAAGCAGTTGTGCCTTCGTCCACGATCCTTCCGCAAAAAGAAGACGATGACAGCCTTATCCTCTTTTCCACTCCGTTCAATGGAAGAGCCCATTCCTCCATCATCGAGTGCGTCTGTTCTCAATACCTATCTAATCTCGCTCCAATGCCTATGGAGTCGCTGACCATCTCTCTCGCTGCAACACCGTCATTCGACTACAGCATCCATCCTCCCCAGTCTCCTCACTCTCTCCCAGTTCCCTCCAACCCCTCTGTCGCTCTCGACTACATCTGCCAACCCCTCTCCGTTCCCTCCTTCTCCCTCTTCCACGCAGCCTCCGAGCGGTGCGCTCTCCACCCTCTTCCTCTTCCCTCTCTTCCAAGCACCACCTCCACGCTTCACGAGCACACCGCCTCGCAGTTCACACGTCTCACTCACTACACCGCCTTCCTTCACTGCCACGCATACCTCCCTCTCCCCGTCGTACTCACACACCCCTCTCTGTGACATAGACGCTCAATGCACAGAAGCTCGACGCTCACGCTCACCCTCTCCAGCGAGTGTTTGAAACCCGACTTCGTGCCACAGCACCCATCGCGCTTCTGTCTCTCACTGTGCGCGTGGTCGGCTCGCTCAACCATAGATCCAGCTGTCCGTGCCCTTCGGAAACGACTCGCTGCAGCACAGACTGGCAGCCACGACCGAGCGACTTGTTCCCACTCTCCGCCCTCTCCCACAGCCAGCCAGCAACAACGGCTTGTTCGCTCCCATCGATGTGGAGAGTTCTCAGGAGTCGCGTGAACAAGAAGAGTCGCATTCACAAAAGGAGCACGAAAAGAAAGAACCCGCACAGGAACGAACAGAAGAGGACGACCTCACACTGCTCCAGATCCTCGAGGAAACGGAGAAGAAGGACCCAGCCGCGCACGACCGTGTCCTTCAGAGTGTTTGTTCCCAACTCCACGCCCACGCCGACGACCTCATCCACTATCTCCAGCACGAAGCCCTGCTCCCCACGAACGCGACGATCGACACGGTGAAGCCGGAATGGATGGCGTAGCACCCTCCACACAACTCACCCGTAGCGACCTCGTCGACTTCATCCAGAACCAGCTCTCGCTCATCTCCTCCTCCGTCTCCATCACTCACACCACCTCAAAGCTCACGCCTCTGCGCGGCGCGCTCCAAGCCGCCGTGGCTCTCCACGCCATCGTGACCATCTACGAGGGACTGCGAACCGGCGAAGAGGAGCGCATGACGGAGTACATCTGCGAAATCACCAACAATGACTCCTACGTGCGGATCCTGCCCGAGAGCGTTCTCGCACTCTTCACGGCGATCCGCACCTCGTTACAAGACGACGTCGTGATGAGTGAGCCCGAGTCCACTCCATCACTGCAAGAAGAGAACACGCTCCAACAGCCCGAACCCTCTCCCTGCGAGGACCCCGCGCCCACCACCATCATCGTCAACGAAACGCTCCTCCAGCAGCGCCAGTTGTTACAGTACGTCCGTCCTTGCCTCTTCCCCGTAGAATCCTCCAAATGCAGTTCGACGTCTCCTTCGTGTGTCGCTCCACCGCCAACGCCTCCATGATCATCGACATCGAAACCGCGCTTTTCCTCGCCGATCTGACCGCGCTGACCGACCCAGCGCGACTCCGAGCCTTCGTAAACGCTCTGGCGGAGGAGTGCGTGCGCTACTCCCGCTTCGTTGTTGTTGTCGAAACCCACTCCACCACCACCTCTGAGATCACAACCACACTCCAGTGCCTGCTGGCTGGAATCATGTTCTTCCCCACAGAAACGGTCGTGCTCTACACGTACCCACTCCCACTCTCGTGTTCCATAGCACCAACACCCTTGACACCGCCAAGCAAATCCGAGACTGCATTGACCGGCTCTATGCCAGACAGACTACGTGGAGAGTGCGTCATTGTCCTGCTGTCAAGGATAGGAGCGCTACTACCAGAGAGACTATCTCACCGAAGTGGAAACGAGGGGACAGATGTGGTACGCCGCCTTCCCCTGCATCAATGCGTTCGTGGCTTGCTTGCTGGATTCTGCCGCAGGTTTTGCAAAGGAGGATGATTCGTAGATGAAGCCGTGCGACCTCGCCAGTCTCCAACTGCCCAACCCGTGGTTGCCCGATTCCCTTGTTGCGTCCATAAAGAAGCGGATTCATGCTCATGAGAATGACACGTAGAATTCTCGAATTGGGGTGTAATCAGGATTTGACTGAACCCCACTTCAGCGATAACGACTCTCCGCTGAAGCGATTTCTCAATGACTCGATGATTCAGGTGAATAAGGAGCCGAAGAGAGTCCGTTTGGGATTAGACAAGAGCGATCTCCGGAATGGCCAAACGAAGAGTACTCTGCATTTCCCTCTTCTCTGATGCGTAGTATGCTGGTCCGATGTTGGGAAACGGAGTCAACCCGTGACCTCGCACTACTTCGCCAACAAGCGAAAGGCTTCCGTGCTGGACCGAATTGAGGAATACGACAATGCAGTGTACTAGCGGAACAAGAGATGACGCTTCAGTGTCAGTGTCCACGTCCCGTTCTCCCTCTTTGTTTGAATCTCGCCCATTTCACGAGAACGAAGAAGCGGAAATGCAGTCATGGAATAGTGTCGAAAAAGGGGGGATTTCGCGCATTCATGTCAGAAATTCTTTTGGAAATGATAAGCCGACTGATTGTTTTCTCACTCGCGCTATTCTGCTTGTGTACGGCAGGACGTGATTTCTACAAAATCCTGGGCGTCGATAAGTAATCGAGTCGAGAAGGGGTTACGGGATAGAAAGGCTTCCGAGTCACAAATCAAGAGAGCATATAGGAAACTCAGTCTGAAGTACCACCCCGACAAGTGTAAGACTGAGGAGTGCAAAACCAAGTTCATTGACATTCAAGCGGCCTACGACTGCTTGTCCGACGAAAACAAAAGAAGAGTGTACGACGTGAAGGGAGAAGAGGGAGTGGAGGAGCGAGAGAAGCAGGGAGCTCAGCAGGGCTTCAATCCCTTCGCCGATATATTCGGCTTCGGAGGCTTCGGCGGAAAGCAGAGAAATCAGGACATGCAGGCTACGGTTCCCGTCACTCTGGAGGATCTGTACAACGGCCGCGAAATGACCTTCAATATCAACCGCCAGGAGCTCTGCGAGCACTGCCATGGCACGGGCGCGGACGACCCGGATCATGTGCACACCTGCCCTGTCTGCAAGGGAAGCGGCGTGGTTCTTCAGCGTATTCAGCTTGCTCCCGGCTTCGTCCAGCAGGTGCAGCAGCCCTGCAAGAAGTGCGGCGGCAAGGGCAAGACCTTCGACAAGCCCTGCCACGTGTGCCACGGCAACAAGCTGGTGACGAAGCAGCACTCGATCACCGTGGATATTGAGCGCGGCATGAAGGACGGCGAGCAGATCACCTTCGAGCATGAGGGCAACCAGCACCCCGATCTGGACCCCGGTCACGTGATCGTTGTTCTCCAGCAGAAGAAGCACTCCGTGTTCGTGCGCGACGGGAACGATCTGAAGATGAACTACAGCATTAGTCTGAAGGACGCGCTGATTGGCTGGAAGAGTCACCTGACGCACCTGGATGGCCACAGAGTGGAGTTCGGCAAGAAGGGTATCACGAAGCCGGGCGAGGTGCTGAAGATCGAGGGAGAAGGCATGCCAGTTCATAAGTTCCCTTCGCAGAAGGGAGATTTGTATATCACTATCACAGTCGTAATGCCCAAGTCGCTGAACGAGAAGCAGAAGGAGGCAATTACCACTTTGTTTTAAGGGTTGTGTCGGCTTTGTTCAACAAACGGGCGTGGCGAATAGTACATGCTTACAAGTCAAAATCAAAATCGTCAATCGAATTCGAGCGCGATGACACGGAAATCTCGTCCATCATTTCGTTCAGCACTACAAGTCACGATGCAGCCAAAACCGAACGGTGGTTGTTGGAGGTGAACAGACGCGATCGCGAGTCGTCGTCGTAGCTGCTGCACGTCACGGTGAAATCCTCCGTGTCGGAGTCCTTGGCCTCCAAGTCGTCGTAGAACTCTATTCCTCATTCCGCTCGTTTCGTCGGTACGCTTCAGCTCCAGCTTGGTTGCGAATTGGGCGGCATTGTCCATATGTCCCTTGCCGCTCAAGGCGTCGCGAATCTTCGCCCCGACTTCCTTCAGCGTGAAGAAGTCCGAGGGAATCGGAAGATCGATCACGTGCATCACCCTAATCGTGAAAATACCCCAAGAGAGCAACGATTGGTCCTCGTACTTCTCGTAGGAGTGGCACTTGACCAGCCAGTTCAGAACGCCGTGATTCTCCGGATTCACCACGGCGGTGAGATGCTTGATGCCGTTGATTTCGGCAAGCTACCCATCAGGCCACCACAGTTCGTGCACCGTGCAAATCGAGTAGAACAGGAGAACGCCGATTCCCTCGCCATGGAACTTGTCGACCACGATCACAGACCACTCGGCAGTCGTCGGGTCATTCGGGTTCACGAAGTAGCGAGCGGTGCCCACACCCGGATAGCCCGGCTTGTCGAGAATGATGCCCAAGCCGTGATGCGCCTTGTAATCCAAACGAGTGAAATAGTCCAGTTCTTTCTCTGTAAACGTCTTCTTCGCCGTAGTGAAACGCATGAACAAGGAATTTGAGGACACGTCACCCTTATTCAGCACTACACTGTGAAACAGCACGAATCACGCAAAACCGGAATGCATCTTATTACGGTCCGACGGTATGATGGGTCTCATGATGAATGTATCTGTGGGAGCCTTCGGCACGGAGAATCTGCCCGTCAGTGCGTCCAACTGTGACTACGTGACTGTGTGCTCGCTGACAAAGTCAATCAGCGTGTCGATGGGCGGCAGCTCGGGGAGATTGTTCTTCACTTTCTCCTGAGGCACGGATTTCGCCACGATCGTCGTCGAATCCTTCTGTACGCTCTCTTTCGTACTATTCTCTACAACGATCACCCAGGAAAACACAATCGTACTCTCCACTTCTTTCGGGGGCTCTGTGTGCGTCTCTCCGCTTCCCTGGCCCCCGATCAGTCTTCCGAAAAAAGAAGTAATTCCTTTGAACATACGAAAAGAATTATTACGTCGCAGATTGTCTCCGCAAAGAAGAGAGGTGATTCCAGGACATAACCGCGGTGAGAGGGATACGAAAGACGGATGTGATTCAACAAATACGGCATGGTACTACTCGTGTCGGTGCTCTGCCGATCCCTGGTCGTCACGCTTCACATCCGTTGGGAGTGTGGGAGAGTACGCGGGCGATGTGGGAGAATACGCCGGAGAAGTAGGAGAATAAGCCGGGCTCGTAGGAGAGTAAGCAGGAGAGGTTGGAGAGTAGGCGGGAGAGGTTGGAGAGTACGCCGGTGAAGTGGGAGAATACGCGGGTGATGTGGGCGAATAGGCAGGGGAGGTAGGAGAGTAAGCGGGAGAAGTGGGCGAATACGCCGGACTGGTTGGGGAGTAGGCAGGAGAAGTAGGAGAGTAGGCGGGTGATGTGGGAGAATAAGCAGGGGAGGTTGGCGAATAAGCAGGAGACGTCGGGGAATAAGCCGGACTTGTTGGGGAGTAAGCCGGACTCGTAGGAGAATACGCGGGACTCGTCGGCGAGTAAGCAGGAGAAGTGGGCGAGTACGCGGGACTCGTCGGAGAATACGCTGGCGACGTGGGCGAGTACGCAGGAGAGGTCGGAGAGTACGCAGGACTCGTAGGAGAGTACGCCGGCGACGTCGGTGAATACGCCGGACTCGTCGGCGAGTACGCGGGAGAGGTGGGCGAGTACCCGGGCGACGTGGCGCTGTACGCAGAGTATCCCTTATCACTCTGTCCGTAGCCGCCCATGCCCTGCCCGCCAGCATCCGCCGAGCCGGAGGAGTAGCTGGGCGAGGTGAGCCCGTGGCTGAAGTCCTTCTCGAACACGCCCGGCGACGAGGGACCGTACTCGGGCGAGAACTGCGGCGACTGCCCCGACGAGGAGTCGAACAGGTTGTTCATCGCCGGCGAGCTGAACGGCAGCACGCGCTCCGTGTCGTCCAGCGTGAAGCGGTCCGCCAGCTCGTCGCCCTCCGGCGCCACGTCCACCGCCTCGCTCAGCTTCTTGGTGTCCAGGTACACGTCGAACACGCCCGTGCCCGTGTGCAGGAACTGGCCCGTCATCACGTTCTCCGACACGCCCAGCAGCTTGTCGTGCTCGCTGAACAGCGCCGCCTCCATGAACACCTCCTGCGTCTCCTCGAACGACGCCTTCTGCAGCGGCGACGCGTCGATGCGGTTGATGCCGTTGCGTGTGATGGGCATGAGGAAGCCTTTGTACGTCATCACATCGCACAGCATCGACAGGTGGCGGTGGTTCACGTACGAGCCGTCGAAGCTGATGACCATTCGCACCTCCTTCATGATCGCGCGCCGCGCCGCCTCGATGCCCAGCACCTCGAAGATCTCCTTCACGTCGTTCGTGTAGATCTTCGTGAAGTCCAGCGACTCCTCCGCCATGGCGCCGCGCAGGTTGGAGCCATCCGTCTGCAGAACGAACTCCTTGCGGTCACTCATCTTCACCTCGTCCGTGTCCTCGATCTCGTTGATGTTGTCCTCGCTGATGTACACCGTGTCGATGCCCTTCGTGCCGAACAGCACGAACTGCGACAGCAGCACGTTCAGCATGCTCTTCAGCATCTCGTTACCGCTCACGTGGCTGTCGCCGTTCGTCTCCTCCTCCTTCAGCAGGCGGATCTGGATCACCGGGTTGTAGTCGTTCTCCGTGGAGGCGATCGTGTTCAGCTTCAGCGGGATGAATTCCTTAATGCGCTCCGCGATGATCTGCGGTGACACCTTCTTCGCGACGACCATCTGCTGGTTCAGCACCAGACGCAGCACCCAGCTCGACAGCGACGCCGGGTCGATGTCTTCCGTGTCGAAGTAACCCTTCACCAGCTCCGCGTCCTGCTGGATCACCGTGTTGCTCGGCTCGGGGTCGTAGTAGATCTCCGCCGACGACAGCAGCTTGTCCAGCGTCGTCAGACCCAGCGTGTTCTGGATGCGCTGCGCCGCCTCCTTGCTCTCGCGCAGGTCCTTGCGCAGACGCAGCGTCATGGTGGGCGTGCTGATGTTGGACACCACGTTGATGATCTCCTCCAGACGCGGCACGCCCAGCGTCACGTTCTTCGCGGACACACCGGCGAAGTGGAACGTGTTCAGCGTCATCTGCGTGGCGGGCTCGCCGATCGACTGCGCCGCCACGATGCCGCACACCTCGCCCGGGTTCACCTGCGCCTTGAGGAAGCGGTTCTCGATCTCCGCGATCAACCAGTCGAACGCCTTCACCGTCAGGCGGTGCTCCTTCATCAGCGGCTTGGTCGCCAGCATGGAGCGCGCGAAGATCGAGAAGAGGAGCTTCGCGTTGTCCTGCGACTCGGGCATGCCCACGTGCTTGCTCACGACGCACAGGCGGTCCAGCAACGCCTTCACCTCGTGCAGGATGTAGCTCGGGTCCAGGTCCGAGCAGCCGTTCGGGTCCACGCGGAAGCGCGACTCGGCGCTCCAGATGAGGCGGGAGATGTTGACGGGGAGATGGAAGGACGAGATGTCCTGGATCTTCTGGTCCGTCACCGACACGATGTTACGCAGGTTCGCGCGGTCCTGCTGCAGCTGCGAGAACTCCGCGTCCAGCTCGTGCTGCACGTCCAGCGACTTGCGGATCATCTCCACAGTGGCTACACAACGGTGAGATCAGCCCAACCCTCAACACCACCTACACGACGCCACCCAGGTGCGCTCGCTGTTGCCCACGTACTCCAGCCGGTAGTCGCTCAGGTCCCACTTGTACTTCTCCGTCATCTTCTGCAGGTTCATATGCAGCGTCGGGATGCTCTGGTCCTCGATCCACCGCGAGTCCATGCCGTCCTCGCCGTACAGGAACTGCACGATCTGCCCGCGGCTGTTGCGCACCGTGCCGTCGTAGTACACCATCAGGTCCTCCATCGACTTGATCAGACGCCGCTGGATGTAGCCCGTGCGCGAAGTCTTCACGGCCGTGTCGATCACGCCCTCGCGACCGCCCTGCGCGTGGAAGTAGAACTCTTGCGGCGTCAGGCCCTTCAGGTAGCTGTTCACCACGAAGCCGTGCGACTCCGCGCCCAGGTCGTCCTTGCAGAAGTGCGGCAGCGTGCGGTAGCGGAACCCGTACGCGATTCGCTTGCCGTCCACGTTCTGCTGTCCCACGCAGCCCGAGATCTGCTGGATGTTCAGCGGGCCGCCCTTGGAGCCCGCCACCGTCATCGCCTGCAGGCTGTTGTCGCTGCGCAGGTGCTTCATCAGCTCCTTCTGCGTCTGCTTCGCCATGCTGTTCAGCTCGTTGTTCACGCTGAACTCGAAGAACTGCTCGATCGTCTTGCCCGGCTGCTTCTCCAGCTGCTTGTGCTGGCCCTGCTGGATCAGGTGCGTCACCTTCGTCTTCGCCTTCGCAATCAGCTCCATGATGCTCTTCACCGTCGACGGCGCCGGCACCATGTCCCCCAGACCCACCGAAAAACCGCGGTTCATCAGCCAGTAGTTCACCATGCGCTGGTTCAGGCCCAGGAAGTCGCGCGCCGCCTCGGGGCCCTTGTCGTTCATCAGCACGTGGGTGATGCCCCCACTCTTCGTGTTGCCGATGGAGTTCTTGTCGATGATGCCCATCAGCAGCTCGCCCTCCAGAATCACCACCTCCGTGTCCATCGCGTTCAGCGGCAGCTTGCTGTCGCGGTTGTACGACGTGGAGAAGCGCTTCAGGTTGATGTCCTTCTACGCGTCAGACACGCACGCCACGCCCACCGGCAGCAACATCGAGTACAACTGCTTGCCCGTCCACAGCGGCGTCACGCCGCGCTCGTCGCGCACCATAACCGCGGGAACGGGGATCATGCCGTCGAAGTGGTCGATCCACATCAGCATGTTCATCGTCATGTCCTTCGAGATGAAGGTGTCGCGCTGCGTCAGCTTCTGCGAGCCCAGCAGCGTGTCCTGCACGATGCCCATCACCGGTCCGTTGCTCTTCGGCGAAATGATGTTCTTGTGCACCATCATCAGCTGCGTCACCTCCGCGCGCGCCTGCACCGTCTATGCATCAAATCCGCCGGCCGGGCTGACTTGAGGCACGTGGATGTTCATCTCGTCGCCGTCGAAATCGGCGTTGTACGGCGTGGTGCACGACAGGTTCAGACGGAAGGTGGAGTAGTCCAGCACGCGCACGCGGTGGCCCATGATCGACATCTTGTGCAGCGACGGCTGGCGGTTGAACAGCACGATGTCGCCGTCGTTGATGTGACGCTCCACGATCATGCCCTCCTTCAGCGCCGGCACCTACGCCTCACTCGCTCTCCTCGCCGCTACGCCGGGCGTGTAGCGCAGGTCGTGGCGCACGCCGTCCGTGTCGATGAGGTACTTCGCGCCGGGCCACTCATCCTTGCGCGCCACCAGCTCGGACAGCTTCTTGATGTTGTAGCGCGTCACGCGTTCGGGGAAGGTGAGAATCGTCGCCAGAGAGCGCGGCACGCCCACCTCGTCGATGTCGATGGTCGGGTCGGCTGTGATGACGGACCGGCCGCTGAAGTTCACACGCTTGCCCATCAGGTTGCCGCGCACGCGACCCGTCTTGCCCTACGCGTCACCTCGCGCGCGCGCACCCACCTTGATGCGCTGCCGGAACGTCTTCAGCGGACGCTTGTTCTTCTGCGTGGCGCGCACCACGCCCGCGCGCTCGTTGTCGATGTAGTTGCTGTAGTAGATCTGCAGCATGTCGATGTCCGCGTTCAGGTCGTTGCTCGCCTTGCCGCGGTGTTTCTGATCATCAGGGGAGGCTCAGGGGGGTACGTCGCCGGTGATGGTGATGTTCACCTTCAGGATGTTGGACAGCGCGAACGTGATATCGTCCTCGCTCAGCGTCGTGCTTCCGGGCAGCATCACGGACGGGCGCACGGCGATGGGCGGCACCTTGATCATGACTCATCCTCGTGGGGCCTACCGGGATGTCGCTGAGAATCATGTATTCTGGTTTTACGGTTGGGTAGTCAAATCCCATGAAGCGCGCATCCTCCGGCGTGATGCGACGGAAGATGTCCTTCGTCGTTGACGGGGAGATAAACTCGCTCTCCTCTTGGCCGTCCTCGGCGACACGGGTCATTTTGATCTTCAGACTACACGTGAAGCAGGAATGGAGGCCAAACCCCTCTCTTCGGTACTTCACTCTGCGCTGCCCGCATCCGCCCTTCTTCTGGTCGCAGAACTTCACGTTCTTCGCGCGCTCAAACACTTCGTGGAGTCTCTGCGCATTGTCCAGGCTCTCGAAATCGGGGACCTCGCCGTAAGGCACCAGGCAGCGTCCACAGTAGTAGCACACGCTCGACAGCACGCGATATCTACAGCATCAAGAAAACGCGCCAGACACGACATAGGCTCGAGAAAGCCGACGTGGAAGATTTCCGCATTTAGGTGGATGTGGCCGAAGTGTCCGGGGCAATCCTCGTACTTGCGATGGCAAGTTTCGCACACGTCGGATCTGCCCACCGTTCCAAGGCGGGGATCGTTCAGACCGCCTCTCACCGGCTTCCCGTTCACGGCAATTTCAACACGATACACTCCATCGGGCTCGCCGTCCTTTCCTTCGGTTACGGAATCCTTAATCACTTCCTCCGGAGAGAGAATGCTGAAGTCAATCTCGCGAATTGGACGGAGAGGTGCAACGGTTCCATACAGGGGTGGCATGGCAATTCCTTTGTCTCTACACACATGTGTTAGCACGCAATCACCTCCGAGTGCAAAAAGCAAAATACATGAATTGAAATGATCCGAGGTGCGACCAAAATCAATTTCTGAACCCTTCTTTCCACACATTTGCAAACGCGATGTCTGTCGCCAATTCGGTTCCCAACAAACAGCCAAATCCACATCAATTAGCCGCGAAAGATAGGCGTTCAGAACATCGTAGTCGTTGCTGTTGATCACTTCCTGGTACTCCGGGTCCGAATCAGGAATGTTGAACCTCTTCTTGTAACGGTTAATCTTGATCACCACGATCTTGCGTTTGCAGTCGCGCACAATCTCTTTGTACTCCTTCTGGAACTCAGCCAGGGTCGAGTCCACGTCATTACTCAGCCTCCCATCTCTCCTCCGGTTCCGTGAATAGATGGAGCAGTACAGCTTTCTGTTTATCGCGTTATCCGTGTCGTTGTGCTCCACCACCGTGATGTTGCCATACTCATTTATCAGCAGCTTCAGTTGCACCTCGAAAGGACTGTCGTAGTAGTACCAATCCAAACAACACAAGAAGAAAGCCTTGTTCAGATCAATGAAGTCACCCTCCATGTCCTTCCTGTTCCCAGCGTACAATCGGTACTTTATCCCCACTCGATCCACTATGAACGAGTGCGGAGAGTACTCGATCGGCATCACATTTCTGTCCGAAAGAACCAGCTTCCCCTTGCAATCGCTGCACTGCTTGAAAAGACAAAAAGGAAGGGAGTGGTTCTCACACTTGGGGTGAATCTCGTTCATGCATCGACCGAGCGTTATGATGTCCATCGCTTGCGACAGCGCGCCCAGAGCGACCGAGCTGTCCAAATAGTCGCTTTCCACGCACATGTATTCCTTGAACACATCCGTAATCGTCTTCATTCCAATCTCTTTCACCATTCCGCCCGCAATGTAGAAGATCAGCTCGCTCTTCTTCACATTCCCCTTATCGTCCGTAAAGCCCGTCTCTTGCAGAGCATCCCTGCATGATTTGATCATCCCCTCCACTGCGGTTCCCGATTGCTTCACCACACGCGCAAAAGCGTCCAAATCGTTCATATCTACGTGGTTACGACCCTCGAAAAGGGAAACCATCAATGCAGTGGTTACGACACGAGCCGAGAATTGTGTAGTCCTTATCCTTCATCTTGATGAGGCTGCACTCGTATCCGTCCTCGCTCAGGCAGTATGTAATGATACATGTCGCCTCTACGAACTTCTTTAAATGCCGCTTTTCCCCTGTGAAATGGTTAAACTCGCACGCCACGGCTGCAGGCTCGGATATCACAGATCTCACGTTAAATCCTTGAATCTCCGCTGCATATATCAGGTCCGTCCTGTACGCAAGGGAAGAATACAACGGGACGGTTAGCACAATGTCGCGGATTCCGCTTTTGAATTTTACTATACTGTTCTTTATCTCTTCAAAAATCGCAGAAGCAACGTACTTGGCGGGGATCAATTCCATACTCCCCGTTGCATTCACTTCAAAACCATCGGTGCCAAAACGATCGCGGATATCGTAGAAGCAGTATGCGTTCCGATGCGTTGTCCGCTTTTCCACTCCATAAGTAAAGTGGATGTTTCCCTCCCGAATGCACACATGGGACACAATATAATCCCTCCCATCAAAAAGATCACTTCGAGGGTCACCATGAGAGTACAGGGCAGCACGAATACGGCGACGCCCAAAATCGACTCCCACAACCGGTAATGTGTCAACAGCCACAGAGTTGTTCATGCAAAAGCTGGCTTAGTGAACACAACGATCATAACAACTCAATAATGAAACTCCCCGGGGTTTCATCGCCAACCATCAAGAGCCATTTGTGAGGTGTGAATCTCCTATTCTGCCATGAATCCCTTTCTAAGACGCGTGCCATCCTGAGGGAAGGGTTCACTCCATAGAAGCCCGAGAATGCCCCCGTCGCCTCTTCTTTCGTGGCGCAAGCACCTCCTCATCCAACCCTTCCCACTCCCCTCACTCCGGCGACACAGCCCATCTTGCCTCCTCCAACATCCAATCCCCTGCCACCGTAATCCTCTCTTGTCTGTCTGCGTCTCATCCGATAGTCCGTCTTCCATGGCTCCTCCTCCCAGCGGTTTTCCTTCCACAGTGCCTCCTCCCTCTATTCCCTACGCTGCGAGAAAGGGGAGAACTGCAGCAAATCTGTACGCACAGCGTAGAGTGCTTGACTCGGTTCCTGATCCACAGCCCAGCAAATCCAGCCCAACCCACTTCCTGAAAAGGAGCCTGATTATACGCCTGCTCCGATTTACCACGAGCCTGTCGCTCTTCTCCATGCCTCTGAATTCTAGGTAGCCGCAGTGATTCCTCCCGAGCAGCGCATCAACAGCGCCTCCATTCCGCACCCACAGTCGAGTTACAGCGCTCCCGTCAAGGTGGCGAGCGATGATCCCCAGATGACGCTTCCGCTGGCCGGAGACCCCGTCGAAGTCATCGAGGGAATGAACAGCTCCCCTCTCTTCATGCGCGCCTCCGCCAACACCCTCGCGGAGGAGCGTTCCATGATGAATGCCGTTCTCGCGGGAAAAGACCCCTCCTTCAGTTCCGGACTTGGAATTGTCATCACGCCCTTCGCCAAGAATGTGTCCGATTTCTGGAGTGATGATGGGTAGCAGCCGATCCACCGCGTGGACCGCACACAGGGCATCCCGCGCTGCTCGAATTGCCGCGGTTATATCAACTGTTTCTGCACCTTCCTGGAGAACAACACCAAGTTCCGCTGTAACCTCTGCGGCGAGGAGTCCGAACTGCCCCTCTGGTTCCGCGCCTTCCTGCCCGCAGGCGCGATGAACACGGAGACGACGCCGGAGCTGCAGTACGGGAGTTACGAGGCGGTGATTGACAATGCGCAGTTCAACATGAAGCCGTCGCCGGTGAGTGTGATGGGTGAGTGTGACGTGAAGGTGGAGTCGTTCGTGTTCGTGATTGACTGTTCTGTGACCTGTGTGAACTCGGGACTGTTACGCGCCGCCGTGGAGGCGATTCGCGCGGGCGTGGGCATTCTGAACGAGAAGAACACCAAGGCGCGTGTGGGGTTCGTGGTGAGCGACGTGCGATCCCATTACCTGTGCGTGCGCAACGGACGCGTGAGCGAGAAGATCGACGCGGACTACGAGGAGGCGTTCGACTGCGTGTCGTGCGAGGAGTGGCTGATCGAAGTGAACGACATCTCACTCCCTGACGTCACCACAACCCCTCTCTGTCATCCATAGATCCACCGTGTGCTTGACTTCGTGTTGACGTACGCCTCCTCCGCCACCACCTCCACACACCCCATCCTGCTCGCCACCACCAAGGCGGCTGCGATGATCCTTCAGCCCTGCGGGGGACACATCATCATCGTGCAGGGAAGCCACGCCATCGGCGAGGGCAGCAGCTCCGTGCGCGAGAGCGTGAAGACGTACGGCACGACGGACGAGGAGAACCTGTTGTGACACAGAGATGGGTTGACGTGTAGTTATTCGCCCAACGTGGAGTCTGACTTCTACAGCACGCTGGGCACGCGCTGTCTGCTCTCCAATACGACACTCCACCTCCTCACAGCCGGCACGGGCGACGCGTTCTTCAGCATCTCCAACCTCCAAGACATCATCACCCAAATCGGCGGATCGCTGCGCCACACCACCGCGCTCTCCTCCGTGTACAAGGAGCACGCGCTCGCCGACCTCCACGCCACGCTCCAGCTCCTCCTCCTCAACCCCACCTACCGGTACATCTCGGCAAAACTCCGGCTGAGTGATGGTGACTCCTTCTTCTCCTCGGTTCTCAATAGGACTCGCTGTGGCGGGGTACTACGGCGGCGTAACGCAGGACGCGTCGGGAGACACCTACTGTGCCGCGGGGATGGCGTGCGACGACGCGGTGGTGGCGGAGATCGACATGGACCGGTACATCAAGGGTCCCTACGCGTATGCGCAGTATGCCGTATTATATCCTGAATGGGGCCATATGGTGGATCGTGTCCTTTATTTAGGTTTTATAACGAACACAACGAGAGCTGTCTGCGCGTGTTCAACAAGCGGTTCCCGGTCTCTACGGACTATATGACCGTTATCGGAGGGCAATTGGGTCATGCGTAGATCTACCACAACCTCGACTTTTCCGCCTATTTCCTGACGTTGCTTCGTGCTGCCATCGCTTTGATGAAGGAGGAGACGGTGTTCAAGATACGAAATCGCCTGACCGAGGTGATCGCGAATGCATTAGCGGCGTATCGCAACAGCGTGTGCTACTCCTCTCCCAAATGCATTCTCTGTCCATCCACATCACATCTAGCGCAGTTGAACCTGCCCGAGTCGCTTTCACTTCTCCCTCTCTATCTGAACGCCGCTCTCAAATCCCCGCTCTTCGCCCTCTCGCCCATGAACACCTCCGCTCGCATCGACACGATATATCCCCGCGGGGATCAACGCGCCTACTGGAAATGGGTAGGACACGAGGTCGAAAGTGAGGGGTAGTTGTGCTACACGGGCTCCGCTGAAACGGTTCTCAACGCGCTGTATCCGCGTTTGTATCGTCTGGACGAAGCGAAGCCGGAATGGGGACAGGAGAATGAGGGATATATGGTGATGCCTGACCGTCTCCCCTGTTCGGCAGTTTCACTGTCGCACGACGGAGTGTATTTGTTGGCGTGCAACGAGGCGTGAGAGTGGAGGGCGTTGCTGAGGAGTAGAATCTTTGTGGTCGTGGGGAAGGAGATTTCGATCGAGCTGTCCAACCGTCTGTTCGGCGTGTCGAAGATCGTGAACAGCGTCCACGCCGCCTCGCTGGCTCTGGCGGAGACGGAAGACCCGTTGGTGCAGCGCGTGTGGAACGTGATCGAGGCGGTGAAGGAGAGCGCGGGCGAGGAGTTGCAGGTGCGTGTGGTGCTGCGGGGCGAGCAGGAGATGAACGATGTGAGTCTGTGGCTGCGTGACGATCGGATTCGGCTGGACGGGAGTCTGTCGGAGTTCGTGTGCGAGTTCTTCAAGCGGGTGTTAGCCAAGTACAACTGGCGTGTTTGTTCAAGAAAGAGAGGAAAGCGTAATTCATTACAATGCAGGAGGAGTCGAACCTGCAATCATTGGCTTGTCTTAGTCGGAGCTCTCAGAATCGGAGCTGGAGCTGGAGCTGTCGGAGGAGTCAGAGGAATCGGAGCTGTCAGAGCTGGAGGATTCCTTCTCTTCCTTCTCTTCCTCGCTGTCAGAGCTGTCAGAGCTGTCAGAGCTGTCAGAGCTGTCAGAGTCAGAAGAGGACGAAGAGTCAGAAGAGTCAGAGCTGGAGCTGTCGGAGGAGGACGAACTCTCCGAAGACGGCTCTTCCTTCTTCTCTTCTTCCTTCTCTTCTTCCTTCTCCTCTTCTTCGCTATCGGAGCTGTCAGAGCTGTCAGAGCTGTCAGAGCTGTCCGAAGAGTCAGAAGAATCGGAGCTGTCGGAAGAAGAACTGTCCGAAGACGATTCTTCCTTCTCTTCCTTCTTTTCCTCCTCCTTCTCGCTTTCAGAGTCAGAAGACGACTCAGAAGACGAACTGTCGGAGCTGGAAGACTCCTCCTTCTTTTCCTCCTTCTTCTCGTCCTCGCTGTCCGAAGAGTCGGAATCAGACGATTCAGAAGACGAGCTCTCAGAGCTGGAAGATTCCTTCTTCTCCTCCTTCTTCTCGTCTTCCTTCTTCTCTTCCTCCTTCTCGTTCTCACTGTCAGAAGAATCAGAAGAATCAGATGATGAGCTGTCCGAGCTGGAAGACTCCTCCTTCTTTTCCTCTTCCTTCTTCTCTTCCTTTTCCTCCTCGCTGTCCGAGCTATCCGAAGACGACTCAGAAGACGAACTGTCCGAAGACGATTCTTCCTTCTTCTCCTTCTTCTTCTCCTCCTCACTGTCCGAGCTATCAGAAGACGAAGAACTGTCCGAGCTGGAAGACTCCTTCTTCTCTTCCTCGCTTTCAGAATCAGAAGACGAAGAACTGTCAGAACTAGACGACTCCTCCTTCTTTTCCTCCTCCTTCTTTTCCTCCTCCTTCTCGTCTTCACTGTCCGAGCTATCCGAAGAATCCGAAGAATCAGAAGAATCGGAGGAATCAGAAGAATCCGAGCTATCAGAAGACTCCTCCTCCTTCTTCTCCTCCTCCTTCTCACTCTCAGAATCAGAGCTGGAAGAGCTATCCGAAGAATCCGAACTAGAGGAACTGGAGGAACTAGAAGACTCCTTCTTCTCTTCCTTCTCGCTCTCCGAAGACGAGCTGGAAGAAGAAGAGCTGCTGGACTCACTCTCGGCGGATTCAACCTTTTGCTTCCTTATCGTGACATTCCATTCCATAAATCGCACTTAATACCCTCCTCGATGGCAGTATCCAGGGCGGCAATGTCAGCAGTACGCTTTGCCGAGTTCTACACTGTAAGACCACTCATACGCAAAACTTCCTACACATTCCGACATCAATACGTCCAAAGCGGAAGCACTCTTCTCCAAATTGAACTCTCTCAACACCTTGATTAGCTTCTTGATCTCTTCGCTCTGCATGCTACCACTCATTCCCCATGTCAACACCGTCTACTCTGCTGTAGTCTTTCTCACCAGAATGAGTTTCTGTTGTTGTTCCCAATCCACAGAATTCCAGAAATAGTCCCGGTTATCCGCTCTTCACAAGTCACAAATACAGCCTTCTTTTGACACTGCTCCAAACAAACAGAACGAAGAACCCTTCTACCCAACTCTCACGACGGTGAGGAATGCAACAAACAGCGAATACTAATACACTCCTTACTTCACAAGAGTAACATAGGTGCCCACAAAGGCCATCAAGAGACCCAAGAGCAAGTAAAAAGAAGCAACGATGTAGTTCAGCCACTTGTGCTTCGCGTCACTCACCTTCGTCCACTTGATGTACAGCAACGAAGGGATGATCGCCATCAACGAAGCACCGAAGATGGCTCCCGTGATACCGATCACCGTCGACAGGTCGTTGAAGAAGATTCCCACCGTCATACACGTCAGCACCATGATCACCGTAATCAGCGCCAGCTTCCAATACTCTATCCCTCACGCGCCACCACACTCTCCCACTCGTGTCCTGAAGGTGGAAGGTCTTCACGATCACCTCGCGCACCGAGTAGCCGTACAGCGGGAAGGTGAAGCACAACGCGAAGGAGATGATCAAACGACCCACCAAAATCAGCGTATCCAGCGCGGGGTAGCTGTCCAGTGCGTTCGACGCCTACCCATCATCACACCACCCAGCGCGCACCGAGTAGCCGCAGAAGCCGAAGTACCCGGACATGGAGTTGGTAACGTACAGAGCGAAGATCAGGAAATACGCGAAGAACACGACAGTGCCCACACGCTTCTTGGTCGGCTTCTCCATCTCCGACACGATGGGGATGAACTGCACCTGCGAGCAGTGGCCGAAGCAGAAGATCGGCAACACGGCGAACAGGTCCTTGTTGAAAATGAAACTCCTCAACTAGGTGTGAGATCAGATGATGGTGAGTACCGAGGACTTGATGGGGTCGGGTTCGCAGCCCTCGCAGAGGAGGGAGCACTCGTCGAAGCCGGTGTAGTTGGCGACCGCCGCGTTGGCTTCGATCAGGCACTGACCGCGATTACACACGTACTCGGCGACTTCGGCCAGACCGCATGCGTGGGTCTGCGTGGCACGGTAGAGCATCTAGCGGTGACAGTGAAGAGTGAACAACTCACCACAATGGTGATGTAGAGAATGCCCGAAATGGCGACGATCGAGGTGTAGCGCAGAGCGGTGATCTTGCGCATCAGGGAAGGAGGGAGAATCACGAAGATGGTGGCAAACACGAGAAGCCAAGTGCGCTCTACCCATAACGACGCTCTTGAAAGACACACCCGTGAGGAACTGGATTCCGCTGGGAACGACCTTTCCCTCCACAATGAAGGACACGCTAAGATACAGCTCGTTCGCAATGATGATGGCGTAGCCGCAGCAAGTACCGATACTGTACAGGAACTGGATCACGTCCACGAACACTTCGAACCATCTACCGTAGATGGACTTGGCGATTCCAGAGTAGGTGTTCTCCTTCGTGTAGTCGAAGACCTTCTGGAGCATCATATTCGCGCATCCAGCAAAGACTACGGGTAAGATTCACCGCCTAACTCGCCTACTGCCAAAGAAGATGTACAGACAAATGCCCATGCCCCAGCCGACTTTACCCACGGCAGACGTCAGAGTCAGAATGCCTGCTCCTACACATCAAACCGGAAAGGAAGAAACGACCAACAGCACCATTACACAGGAGAAAGATGCAAAAGGGTAATTTGGTCTTGGTCTCCTGCGACTGATCCAAAAGGGGTACGTTCTGTTGCTTATCAACGTCGGCCATTGCGGAATAATGAATTGTGTTTCGCTCAATGAATGGACAAAACTGCCGCTATTCTGGGATTCGTTTGAAACGTCTTCAACAAACAACGGAAAACGCTCTACAAGCCCAGCTTCTCCACGGCACGGTTGCCGCACCCAGCCAGAAGGTACTGCGCCTTCTCGCCGAACAGCACGGAGTGATAACCCTTCACCGCCTCCGTCTCCTCGAAGATCGCCTCCCACGTCTTCGTGTTCCACACGCGCAGCACGTCCGCACCGCCACACAGGTACGTTCCCGAATAATCGAACGCCACCGCATTCACGCCCGCGCCCATCTCCAGACTCTGCAGACAGCTTCCGTTGCGCAAGTCCCACACCTTCACCACCTCGTCCTTGCCGCCGCTCGCCATGTAGTACCCGTTCTCGCTGAACGCCAGCGCCTTCACCGCGCCCGTGTGCTCCTCCAGACTCGCCGCCACCGACTGGCTCTTCATGTCCCAAATCTGAATAGTGCCATTTGTCGCACCCAGTCCCAGCAGCAAGCCGTCAGGGTGGAACTGAACCGTCTCGGGCAGGGCATCTATTCATCACATCACAGCACCACACACACTCTCCAGCCCACACGCCACCGTCTGCACCACACGTGCCGAGGGGATGTCGTAGAAGCACCACATGTTGTCGCGACTGCAGCTGCAGAAGTAGTCGCCGCACGGCTGCAGCGTCACGCCCGTCACCTCCGCCGTGTGGTGCTTGAACACCGTCGGACGCTCGTCTGATCGTCACACCACACGCCCTCACTCACTGTCCACCCACATGCGCACCGTCTTGTCGTCCGAGCACGACACCACCACCTCGCGCGTCGGGTGCAGGATGACCGAATTCACCGCCTTCTTGTGCCCCGTGTAGTTGCGCTGCACCTTGCGCTCCGCCACGTTGTACAGAAGAACCTGACCGTCCGCGCCGCCGCTCAGCACCAGCTCGGGCTGCTCCGCACGCTGCGCGATGGCATTCACAACAGGACTGGCGGTCTTGTGCGCCGTGTAGGAGTTCGCTACCTTCCATTGCTTCATTACCTCGGGGGTGCACAGGTCCTCGGGGATCTTGCGCTTCGGACGCGTCTTGAAGCTCTCCTTCGCCTTCTTCGCCATCTTCGTCACCATCTCGTCCGAAATCTTGTCCTCCTCCACCTCCATTTGCGCCTCGGGAACCGCAACCGGTGTCGCCTGAACGCTACACGTTACTGCAAACTACAGGGAGGACTTCGCTAACGCCTCACGCGCCGCATCGCGCTCCTTGATCAGACGAGCGATCACACGGCACGCAGCCTCGTGCTGGTACAGCGCCTGACTCAACTCCTGACGGACGGCCTGCAGATGCTTCTTCAGCGTGAACGACTCCAGCATCATGCTGTCCCACTCGTTCTGCAACGAAACGAGCAGTCCGGGAATGCTGGTGGCGGGCACGGGCTTGGGCTTCACGATCGGCTGAGCTAGGAGGAATGAGGCAGGAGGAGGAAGGCCGTACTCTTCACATCGACCAGATCGTCCACGTCCATCTCGACGCCGGTAATCGGGCATTTGCCTTCCGTTTTGATGTATCTAGTCCGTGATCCTGTGACCCGCGACTGGCTACTTTGTAATCAGACTCTTTTCATATATGTAGCCTGTCTTCTTCGAGATCACAGGTTCTCTTGGCACTTCACCCGAAACTACACCCGGTGAGTATTTGGGAATGCCAACACGGAGCAAGGAAAGCAACCGTCCAGAACACGTACTTGCACAGAACATGGAGAGAACGGATTGAGCGATATGTGGTTTTGAATGAACTGTTCCAATTCCAGAGCCGATTTTGGTCCAACTTTGGGGAACAAACAACGCAAACAAATGATTACGATAACCATTAGATTTGTCATGACTTACGCATCAATCTTGGCCCACTCAGGGAATTCCAAAGGATTGTACCCGATGATCATGGGGAAGAAGGTGAACGAGTTGATCTCAAAAGCAATGATGCAGATGACGCTGAGAATGGCACCCGAGGCAAGAAGATTCGCAGTCGTAAAAGAATTGGAAGTGTAGGCAATGAGATTGGGCGGCGTCGACGAAGGCAGAAGGAAGGCTACACTGCAGCATAAAGTAACAGGCACGAGGAGGGTAAGCGGGTTGAACTCGGACTGGATGGCAACGCCCGTCACCACCGGAATCATGATTGATGCGCACGCCGTGTTGGACGTGAACACGCCAATAATCACCATCGCCACGGAGATGATCAGCACGACGAGATACTACCCATCACTCTCCCCCAACGACCCCACGATATTCATTCCCTGCAGGAGCTTCAGCTTGCTGCCCACCCACGAGGTCAGACCGCTCGTCTGCGCGCCCAGCGCCAGCGCGAAGCCGCCGCCGAAGAGGAGGATCAGATCCCACGGCAAACGCTTGGCGGTACCCCAGGTGAGAATGAAGGCTACACGTCAACTTGGCGGGAAATCTCCACCGTCGTCAGGGTTCTCGATGGGCTGTCCCTTGATCGCCTTCTTGGTGGGAATGAAGAAGAGAACCAGAGCGATGAACATGCCAACGGTGGAGTCGGAAATGTAGGTGGAGCCCTCCGTGAAGAGGTTGGACCAGCCTGCGGTGAACGCCACGCAACAGTCTTACCCGGGATCTTGAAGTTGTCGCCGAAGGCGAGGTCGGCGCGGAAGAGCCAGAGCAGCGAGAGGCAGACGAAGCCGATGGCGACGACAATCTCTTCATAGCTCATCTTGCCGAGCTTCTTGTGTCTGACGGTCAGGCCTCACACCACCTCTCACTCCTCGATGCAGTACGAGCGATCGATCTTGAGCTGGCGCGAGGACGGGCAGAACATGAAGCACAGAATGCCCCACGCGCACACCAGGAGAATCAGACTCACTACACCTCACCACACACGCCAGCGCGCACTCGGCAGCGTCGCGATCAGCCAGTTGCTGAAGGAGAGCACAGGCGCGCCCTTGCTGCTGAAGAAATCGTTGTAGTTCTTGAGGAAGATCATGTTGGGCGGCGAGCTGATCAGCGTGGGAATGCCTCCAATGGCGGTGGCGAAGCTGCGCGTCACTCACACACCTCTCTCGTACGCGATACCCAGGAAGATCGACTTCGCGAAGCCCGACACCTTCTTCTTTCCGAAGCGCACCTCCAGCGACTCCACCAGCGCACGACACGTATTCACCATCATCACAGCAGCAGCTACGCCTCACGCACCTCGACCACTCCTACCCGTGTTGCTCACGAAGATGGACAAGAAGGCAGACACCAGCATGATGCCGAACAACATGGTGCTTGGCTTCTCGAAGAAACGCATGATCGACAGCGCGATTCGCATGTCCAGGTGCCACTTCTCCATCGCCAGCGACATCAGGAAGCCGGCGAAGAACAGGAAGATCACTACGTGTGAGGGGGCCCACGGATTCGAACCATCGTTGAAGTACTCGCTTGCGACCTCCTTGGCTTTGGCGATGTGCAGCACGGGGAAGAGAACGAGCGGGAAAAGAGCCGTCACGGACAGAGGAATCACTTCACTAATCCAGAGCGTTGCTGCGCATCAGCACGAACATGAAGAATTACCAATGATGATCAGAACACCAGCACAGCGTTGCACAAGAACGTTGGAGGGGTCGAGGGGAATAAACATCACGATAATGGCGATTAGGATGCCGATGAGAGCGCCGATGGCCGCAGGCGACGTTAAACGTTTAATGAACGGAATACCAGTCACTTCCTGAGCTAGTCGTCACGGCAAACAAGAAACAGAAACGCTCCGTAATGGTGGTCAGATTCTTTGCCAGCAACGTCGAAGAACGCGTAAAACCATGCGTTCCCTGTCTCGCAATACCGATCAGGGTCACAGGATCATGATCGCTGAACAGAGGATCTTCGCCCAGAACAGAAGAGTGGCGGGTTCCCAGACCATAGAAACTGCTACGCGTCACGTGAAACGAGAAAACAAGACCTCTGGGAACGACTCAGATTCTTCCCAATGGAAGAAGATGACTAACGCATTACTCGGATCGTGCTCAGATACGGAATTCACTGCCTTGTTGTTCGCGGGGAAGGCGATCGTAGGGATATCAGAACGCATATCGGAACTTTTGCTCTCTTCAGGAATCGTGGGAAGCTCCTCTCTACACCGTCAACCACCGCGTACGCGAGAATACTCCACCGGAGACATGGCCTTCATTTCGATGTCTTTCTACGCATTATGCGCGCGAGGGGAAAGAGCTACAGGAGGTGAAGAATCAGACTGCATTTTGAGTGATACAACGGGTCGTGTTGTCTTTTTTCTGCGGAAACGAGAAGTCGTTTGAACCGTATGGCAATGCACACCTTTCGGAAGAGTCAATTCAGCAGTATCGCGGAATGGATTGAGAGTGGTCTTGAATTGTTTTCCGCCATTGGAGACGAGACGTCGGCGATCCTCTTCACACGGGTAGCACATTCAAAAATGAGGTGTATCCAACAAAGAACACAAACAGGGTGTCATAGAACAGGAGGGCTTTAGAACTTGTTTCTGGTGGAATAATCGAACGGAGACACGACGATGCCGCGACCCTTGATGGCTCCGCGATAGATCGTCTCCATGATGGCGATCATCTCGTCCTTGTCGGTGAGGGGCCAGTTGACCTTGTTGTTGTTACCCGTGCCCAGATCGATCATCATGTGCTTGTTGCGGAAGAAGAACATGGTGGTGCAAGGATCGAAGAGCTCGTACATGGCGTTAAACTCAGGCACCTCCGTAATGTCCACAAGATAAATGACGACGAAGTTCTTCACGAGATCCGCAATCTTCATAAGCGTTTCGTCTTGCTACACTCTGTCAGGACACACAGCACAAACACCTACCAGCATGCACTGTCTGTCGTTATCGTGGCCAAAACGAATCACTACCAGCTTCTCGGTCTCATCCTGAATGGCACAGTCAACAGCATACGCACTGTGAAGATGGGGAAGGAAGTAGGCCATTCTCACGAATTCCGCTACACAGAACAAAAGAATGATCCTCTCCAACAAACACGGCCTCATTTCATACTATCGAGTGCATTCTGTGCGAAATAGCGGACGTCACGATCCGAATCCTTTATATACTTCTGAAGGAGGGGTATTACAAAGGACTCCTTCACTGACGGAGAAAACTTGCTCCTCAGTGCCTTCATCGCCTTCGCAACGTTCAAACGAACATTCGCCACCGCGTCGTCCTCCACAACACGGTACAACGACACAACGCGGGAATCGACCACTTCCTGCGGCATCTCCAGCGCCGCTCTCTACCCCTCACTCCCCATCTCACCCCCCACCGTCAGAATGTGCACGCCGCTCACGCGCAGCAGATACTTCTCGTGATGGATCAGATCCTCCACCGTCGGGAACAGCGTGTCCTCCGCGAAGTCGATCCCATACAGCTGGTACAGCTGCGTCATCACCGCAATGCTGTCCTCGCGGATCGTCGCCACCTCGTCCGTGGTGTAGCTACACGTCACAGTGCACACGCGGTCTCACTCGATGATGATGGGTCGCAGCTCCTTGTACACGATCTCCCTCCCCAGCTGCGCGCTCAGGTGCGGGATGAACTGGAGCAGCGCCTGACGCACGCGCCAGTCCGAGTCGCTCTTCAGCGCGATCAGCGTCGGCAGCAGGTTGCTCACCAGCAGCTGCGGCGCCATCACCTTCTCCTCAACACAACCACCTCCACCTACGCTCTTGATCTTGTCGAAGTTCGACACGATGTTCAGACGCACCTTCGTGTTGCTGTCCACCAACAGGTGTGTGTAGATTGGAAGGAGAAGTTTCTCCGTTTCCTCCGCTCCCAAAATCGGGCACAAATCTGCCACTCAATCCTCCCACACAACCCTACTCAAGAAATCTCCCGCCAAACCAATGCGCACGTGCTCGCACGGGTCGTTACTCAACTCGCCGAGGAGTTTCACCACGTTCTCGGCAATGACCTTTCCCTCCAAGTACTTGCAGATTTTGCTCAGCGAGCTCGCGGCGGCCGTGCGTACCTCCACTTCGGGGTCCTGGAGGAGATGGAGGTATTCGGGAAGGAGTTTCGTTTCAATGATGTCTTTCGAGAACAGGTTGCAAATCACCCCGATTTCTGACACGGTGGTGAAACGGACACGCCAACTGTTGTCGCTCGCCAATTCCAAAAACAGAGGCAAAATCAGCGTGACGCGATCCGGCTCCGATAGCACCGAAGCAAGAGCCACGCAGCTGTTGTTGGCGCAGATTCGCACGGAGTCTTGGTCGTCGCGCACCAGCAGGTACAGATCGCGCACCAGAATCACCTTGCAGCTCTCCTTCTATTCATGAATACGGCAAGAGACAACAACGTCCATCACTTTGATGAAGTCGGGAATGACGGAAATCGCCGCCTTTCTGATCATGGGAGTATTGTCCTTGCAGAGCTCGTCATACATTTCAACGATTGTGTCGTAGTCTCCCGTGGCGAGTTTCACTTTGTAGAGAATGGGAAGCAGGGAGCACACGCAGATTCTAAGGGTGAGAATTGAAGAACGCTTCCACTTTGACGTAAACCACTCTCCATTGTGCATCCGAATTGCCGCCGCTGTTATGTATTCATTGATTTCTTCAGGAGTAAGAAGATCACAGATCTTGAGAATTGACTTCGTCGCCTACAACATCAAACAGTGCACACGGCGCATACCGCATCACGAACAGTCACTTCCTGCATTGTGCACAGTTTCTCCAAAAGCTCAACCACGCAGTCCGTATACTCGGATCCTCCCACAAGTGGTAGAAAGTCACCTGCCCATCACTCTCTTGCATCATCACAAACCCAGCTGCTCCGCCATTACAACGAGGACTTCATCATCACTGTCGATCAGATCTAACCATTACACTTAGTACTACAATCAATGTACCATATAGGTAGGGTATTAGTTCATCACGTGTCCTCTGGATGCCCAAGATGCTCGCTAAGAATGAATTTGGAAGTGGTCATGCTACCAATATCCTTCAGTTTTCTCATAGAAGCCACACGAACAGCCGTTTGATCATTGCGAAGGTTCTCGATTAAAACGCTAGCGTCGTACAGATTCTTTGAATCTAGTAGGCTCACATGGCAGTTTATAGTTCGTACCCGACATTGGTAGTTTTGTCAGTGATTTGCAAGTGGATCAGTGGATTCACCCCCTTTTGAAGGAAATGAACGTGAATACGTGCACATGAAAGACTATCTCTCTTTAACATTGAAATGGCCTCGTTTGACAGTGATCCCGAAAACGAGGAATCGAAATGCGTTTTTCGATCCAAATGAACGGTGCTGCTCTGATTCCTGCTACCGAAATGGAGTTGTTCCAACAAACACACTGCTTCGCGATTTCGCCCTTTCAAATTGAAAAGAGGATTTCTTGTTGACAGAAATGCACCACTCTTCGCCGTTTCACAACAAACAGCCGAATCAGACACGAAACACGAAACACGAAAAGACGCAGCAACTCGAGTTGCTACTCACACGCTGAAAACCGCCTGAGGCCCCCAACTCAGGCAGTTAACATTGTGCTTTCACGCTTCTCCTCGCCACAATCCCTCTACGAATGAACCGAAATCGGCAATTCTCACTCCTTATGCGCCTTTGAAGACGCCGTCTCCAGCATGAAGTGCGGTCGGCTGGAGCCCATGTCCTTCATCTGCCTCTTGGGCTTCTCGGCCCCCAAACGAGATTCCTTTCTACTCCGTTAGACCAAACGACCAGTACTTACGAGGCAGATGAATACTGCGCTGTCGCCTTTGTGGTTTTGGACGCCACTTTGAAAGGCGCTGGCGAAGCGTTGCGACGAACCGGCTTCGCCTCTTCTCTATACGTCAATCCTCGCAACAACCACTTACTGTGTGTTTCGTGCTTTGCAGCACGCCGTCTCCTTCATAAACGAAGGACGGACGTCCCCCACGTCCCGCAGAACCCGCTTCGGCTTCTCGGTCCCCAAACGAGAAGCCTTCCTATTCTGTCAGAAATCGCAAACAACACTTACTTCAGGTTCGCGCACGCGGTCGTTGCCTTCGTGGGCTTTGAGGCCACAGCGAAGGGCTGGACGTCCTTTCTCGCCACTTTCACCTCTTTCGTTTCTTTTCTATTCGTGAATCGCGTAAATGAATACTTACTTCACAGCTTGAGCTTTGGAGCTCTCCGTTTCCTTCATGAATGGAAGGATTGTGTTCCCGATGTCGGAAGGCATGCGCTTTGCCTTCTTCTCTTTCTTTGATTCCTTTCTACCGAATGAAGCAAAACCAAAACACTTACAGCGCATTCATATAAGACTCCAGAGCCTTCGTGGTTTTGAAGGCCACCTCGAACGCTCTCTCCTCATCATCACTAGACATCACCATACAACAACAACGCTCACTCTTCGTCGAACGAAAAGCTCGCGAAGGCTCTCTGTATCTCCTCCACTGCGATCATCGCAGACGCGAGGAGGATACAAGCAAGAACCACAACAGCAACAAGAATGAACTCCATTTCCATAGCAAGTAAGCCAAATCAAAAGAAAATATGAACTCAAAAATGAATGGTGAGGTCAGAAAACCCAGCCATTTTCTCCACCCGTCCCAGAACGGGGAACTCAGCAATCCGTCGGGGACCATCCACCAATCCAGTATCGAGGCGTTCCACGTTACCAC
>ERZ1106948.136-NODE-136-length-35906-cov-30.664723_pt1 | contig 35906 bp, 42 predicted proteins | sample MGYA00403673_ERZ1106948 | MGnify/ENA primary metagenome ERZ1106948 (study PRJEB35170, sample SAMEA104062409) | human gut metagenome | biome: human gut; feature: human-associated habitat; material: faeces | place: Denmark | collected 2012-05-07 ...
TGCGTGGAAGCGGAGCCGGTTATCTCTCGGAGATACTCATCGTTTGTAGGCGGGGGTGGGAGGTTCTTCTTCAGTCATTGTGTGTTATATTGTGATGGGTTTGTTGATATCAAACGCGTTATTGTCGATCATCTCTCAATGCGAGGAGAAATGAGTGGAATGGAACGTAGATAGGATGAGTGTGCCACCCAATGTGTTTCATTGACGAGAGTGCCATCTCTGGATTCCACACCCACCTCGGTCAGATTGAAATTCCATGAAGGTAGTCCAGCCACACATAGCAATACCGCAATACAAGCGTTTGTTTACGAGGGAACCATTATCGAGGGGAAAAGTGGAATTCTGCTTTGGGATGGAAGGAGGCTTGGAACCACTAATTGCCGTTTCAAGGAAGAGGATATCACCGCAATGAGTATTAACGCATCGATCAAGTCCGGGAAAGCGATGAACGATACTAGTGGTCGCCTTACCAACATGGTGTCCAGTAGCAGTCGTCAGAGACGCGAGAATATCCTCAAGAAGAAGAGAGCAGCGCCGCAGAGCATTGACGCTCCCGTGACTCTTAAGAGTGGTCCATCAAAAGAAGAAGTGAGTGTTTCGGACGGACGTTTGATTCGCTAGATTGAACATCACAAAATGATATTAATGGATGATAGTCTTTCTCCAGAATCGTATATTGACAGTGTCACGTACTTCCGTAAGCTGTTATCGAACGGTTTTGTTTCTAATTTGTCCGTGATGCGTAGACCACTACCCGCCAATCGATCTCGTGATTGATACGGGCTTGGTGCCTCGCTTCGCCATGTTTTTGAAGTACGACAACTGCCCCAACCTCCAGTACGAAGCGGCGTGGGTGCTGACCAACATCGCTTCGGGATCGAAGGAACAGGTGCGATTGCGAAGGAGGAGTGACATCTAGACGGCAGTCGTTGTGAATTGCGGAGCGCTTCCCGACCTCATTCGTCTGATAAACTCCCCGAATGACGGAGTGCGCGAGCAGGCGACATGGGCGTTGGGTAACATTGCCGGTGACTCTGTGCAGTACCGCGATGCCATCGTGAACTCGGGAGGCGTGACGCTGTTGTTGTCCTACCTCAACAACGTATCCATTCGGTGATGTGTTCATGATTAGCCGAACTGCACTCTTCTCTTCCAGAAGAACGCGGTGTGGCTCCTCTCGAATCTGTGCCGTGTTCGCGATGGTGTGGCCCCCGATTTCGAGAGAGTGAAGGAGTGTCTGCCGTACATGAAGGAGTGTCTGAACTCGGACCAGGAAGACATCGTGATTGACGCCTGCTGGTGCTTCGCCTTCATCACGGACAGCAACAAGGCGAATACAAAGGTCGTCCCACATGATGATGATCATGTCGTAGTTTGTGTTGGCGATGGGAATCCTGCCCACCGTGATCAGCCTCCTCGCCAGCACCAACGTGAAGATGGTGAACCCCGCGTTGCGCGTGGTGGGTAACGTCTTGGCGGGCGACGACGAGCAGACGCAAATGTGCATCAACAACAACATCCTGAAGTATTTGGAGCAGCTCCTCAGCTCCTCGCAGTTCTCCGTCGTCAAGGAAGCCACCTGGTGTCTGTCGAACATAACCGCGGGAAACGAGGCGCAGATTCAAGTAGTGGTGGTGTGTGAGGTACATAGTAGATCGTGCTGGACGACCACCTGATTCCCGTGTTGGTGATGATGATCCAGGACGGCAAGATCGATCTCCAGAAGGAGGCGTGCTGGGTTATTTGCAACGCGATTTGCGGCGGCAGTCCGAACCAGATTCTGACGATTGTGCAGGAGAACGGCGTGATTCCTGCGATCTGCAAGATGATGAACCCTAACTCGGAGCCGAAGCTGCTGACGATCATTCTGGACTCACTGGATCGCTGTTTGATGGTGGGGGAGCGAGGAGGCGATGAGGTGTAGTTGGGCGAGTACTTGATGCAGCAGAACCAGACGGACCGCAACGAGGTGAAGGAGCAGTTGTACGAGTGCGGCTTTTTGGACACACTGGAGCAGATGTCGTACCCGACGGACAAGCTGTACCAGGCTGCGGACGAGTTCGTGGTGAAGCATTTTGGATACGAGGACGACGAGGCGCAGATGAGCTAGACTTGTTTGTTGAACAAACCGTGGACTATTTGCTCTTCAGCGTGCGCTGCTTCTCGGCGTTCTCGACGATCTTCTCCTCCGTCTGCATGCCCTTGCGCTTCCGAATCGCGTTCACGATCTGGTACGCCTTGTTCTTCGTCGCGAAGCTGTCGCCCCACTCCTCGATCTCCTCCTCCGTCGTCGGCTTCGAGAAGGGGTCTTCGTCCAGCACGTGCCAGTGCGAGAACTGCAGCTGCGGCTGGTTCACCGCGCCCGAGGTCTGCTGCCGCAGGTCGTTCGCCAGTCCCAGACTCTCCGTGACGGGCAGGATGCACGTGATGGTGAAGATATCGGTTCCTTCCCAGATGTCCTCGCTCTGCACCTCGCCGCGACGCTGGTTCAGAACCGAGTACAGTTTGCCCAGGTGTTCGCTGCTGCACTGCAGAACACATCGGTACATCGGTTCGGCGATGCGAGGCGACGCTTGGGAGTACGCCATGTGACAGAGCTGCTTGCAACCGGACATCACAATACCATTGTTCAGTGCCTTCATCTGCGTCATCACATCCTCTTGAGAGATCGTGGCGTGCTTCGCCTCCGCGACGGCTTGCAGCAACTCCTCTTCTGTGGCGTTGGGAGGCGTTTCGGGAAGGAGGGAAATGTCTTCAATGACGAGCATCACGCCCCACAACAGCTCGCCGCACAGCGGACCCGACTCGCACGCCAGCTTGAATCCGCTAACAATACTCGTATAGAACTGTTGAACGAGAAGCGAGGACACGTCCGCGACCTCCAACTCCTCCTTCTCCGCCGCTCGCTTGTGAATGAAGGTGTCGTAGTACTTCATGAGAGCGGCGTTGAACGGGAACGCGGAGGAGCACTTCAGACCGGGGTCGCACACGAGGATATTGGTGTCCACGTCCTTCGGACCGAACGCCACGATGTGGGAGAAGAAGGGCTTCAGAAGCGGCGAGGCGTCGAACTCCTCCTGCAGGTGTTGCAAGAAGAGATTCACTTCACTACGCGTAACCCACAACCACCAACCCACACCCCGAAGGTGGCTCCTGTTTCATCACGGACTCGTACACGTGTTGAAGCGGACGGTTGTCGTTGTACAGCAGCGTCGTCAGCGCCTCGCTCAGCGGCAGCACGCGCATCTATCCCTCACTCGCCACCACCACAACCACCTTCATAAAGAACTTGCTGTGAAGCACGGCAGACGGGGGAACGCGCGGCTCCTTACCCTCCTCCAGCGGCGGCAAGCACGCGCACGCCTCTCGGATGTTGATGATGGGCGGCGACACCTACACGTCACGCCCGCACGGCGGAATCACGATGAGGTTGATCGACGGCAGTCGCTTCCGAAGGTCGTTGATGATGACATCGAGTTGGAGCTCGCCGATGGCGCTGATCACGTGCTCGCCGGTCTTCTAGAGATGAAAGGAGTGTGTGGGTGGTACGGATTGGGAGACCTGCACGCTGCTGTCGTTGTTGTTGAGGATCTCGAGCTGGTGAAGGAGTTGGGGCATGTCGTTGGACTTCTCCGTCTCGATGGCGATCTGCACAATCGGGTCGCTCTTTATGTTATTGGGACAATGGGACACGACCGCGAAGCGCAGCGAGGAGAGCGAGGGACAGCTGGGCGAGTCGCTGAGGGTTCCACTCTTCATAATGGAGCCCTCCAACCCGAGAACGCCGAAGACGTTGCCGGCGGGCACCTCGTTCACAGCGACGATATCACGACCCATGAGGATGAACCTACGGTGGAGACGAGCGCGAGACGGTACAGCTGCACGGGGTGGTCGATGAGTACAGGCGGATGGGTGGCTGGTCTGTGCGTGAGTGGTGGATGTGGCGATTACTGCGTCGTGTGGTACGGGATCACGTAGAGAGAGGAGGTGTTGCGCATTGTGCCACTGAACGACCGACACAGCGCGATCTCGTACTGTTTGTCTTGCTCTGTGGGGTGAGGGAGGTGAACAGCGAGTACCCGCGGGGAAGCCTTGGATGTCGCAGCCCTGGATGGAGAAGAGTTTGCAGACGTACACCATGAGAACGCCGTTGCGATTGCAGACGTCGAACGCTCGTTTGAAGGAGATGAGGGAGTGTTCATCCTTCTCCTTTTCACTCTTCTCTTCCTTCTCTTCACTTCCCTTCTCACCACCTTCACTCACCCCCTCCTCACTCTCCTCAACTATCCATCACAACCACACTCACAACCCCACTCTCCTTCCGCACGGCAGAATCCCATATGGAGGTATATCGCACGGGCTGAGCAGCAATGGGCGACGGCAGCACCTTCACGACGGATTCTATCGTGTCACACTCCGTCTCCACACCCACTCAACACCGCCTTGTACAGCGGCAGCCACCGACTCAGAATCAGTTTCACCATCAACGCGTTGTCCGTTGTCTTCAGTTCCGCAGGCGTCAGACGCACCTTCGTCAGCTCCAGAATGCTGCGAATCGCCTCGTCGTCTCGCTTGAACACGCTCTTGTATACCTTCCACACCGTGCTCAACACCATCTTCACGAAAATGGGGGATTGCGCATCGGTCGGTTTCCACGTCGAAATCTTCTTCGTCTTCGGATTGAACACGAAGTCGCCCCACATGTACTGGAGCAGCTTGGCTTTGTTGATTCCATAAATCGGGGCGAAAATCTCCGCGAACTGGCGGAGCGAGAAACACCAACCTACTTCTAAAGAACATTCGAGAAACCCACCGTGCGCGGCGCTGGCGAAGAGCACCGTGCTGTTGACGGGCGACACGAATAGCTGTTCCTCCTTCTTGCTGTCGATCACGTACGACTACGCGTTACCCGAAATCGGGAGAAAAACGGTCGTCGCGGTGTTGCTGATGACTTCGGCGGTGTAGAGGTTGCTGATGTAGGCGTTGACCTTTTCGATGATGTTGCGGATCTGCTGGTAGGCGTCGAGCGGCGACTGCTTGAGATGCAGGATGAGGCGGTCGATCTTGTTGATGATGAGAATGGGCTTCACGCCCTCTTGGAAGGCCTGCTTGAGGACGGTCAGGGTCTGGGTGCAGACGCCCTCGATCACATCGACAACGACGAGACAGCCGTCGCACAAACGCACCTACTCCGTGAAAGAGCATCGATGCACTGTACAGCCGCAGAAACATCAGAACTGAAATCGATGTGTCCAGGGGAATCGACGAGATTGATGAGGTAGGGGACACTCTTCTTCGTCTTCTCGCCCGTCTGCTCATCGGTGACCGTCGTCTCGTCCTCGTAGAAGAGAGAAATGGAGCTGGACTTCATCGTAATGCCTCTTTTCTGCTCCTCTTCCCTATTTGTGAGCGCCTGCACGCAATTCAAAACCAATTGTCCATGTAACGCACTTCTCCAGCAAGCCTGGAGGAAATGATGCCGTTTGAGCTGATTAAGCTGTCTGCAAGACTAGTCGTCACGACAATACAATAAATGGGTACGTCGTCTTTCCGTGATCCACGTGGGCGAGAATGCATATGTTTCTCACGTGGTTGGGATTGTTCTGCAAACGCTGAATTACCTGGAGAGGAACGTTCCGTGACATGACAAAGGAATAAATGCGGTGCCACTTCGATTCTTAGGCGGAAACGACCCAAATAGTGAGGGAAAACGGAGGGTGCAAAAAACAGGGGAAAAGACAACTATAACACGTTCACCAGCTGCTGTACCTTTTGACAAATGAAAAAGGCAAGGTAGTTGAAGGGAACGTTGTAGCAAATAGTGGCGACGAGCAGGAAAATGAGGTACGGCTGACGACTACCCCACGAGAAGGGGGGAATGTGAAGAAGGAAGTCGGGAGCAACATGCGACACGCAGATGTTGAGCTTTCGGATGGCCCCCGTCTTGTCGACGGTCACATTCGGGGTCATGAAGTGAGCGAAGAAGTTGAGCACCACGAACTGGACAATGGAGAGAATGTAGCCCTGAATCGGAATAAGAGGTTGACCGTACAGCACGACGAAGATGCACGGGAAGAACCAGAAGTGGTGGAACGTCGAAATGCGCTCGTGCCAGGGAGTCTCCTTGTCGTACAACCAGCCGGCGGAACCAATGACCTCGTGGCCAACGATGGGAGTGAGGATCGCGTCAATCCAGAAGGACATGTGCGGGAAGAGCGTGAGACACATGCACTCCGCAATGAGACTGGGCAGCTTCAAAACGACGGCCGCCGCAGTGAAGAGCAGCGCCAAACTGCAGTACCAGTAGATTTCATAGAAACCACCCGATCCGTAGAAGTACCATCGTTCGCCGAGAAGGTAGCACCAGTGAATAACGCAGAAGACCGCAAAGACGTTAGCCACCACAGGGAACCGCCACTGAACGGGCTTCGTATCTATGAACTTCCAGGAGAAGAACGTGAAAAAGACGAACGTGAGGAAGTACGGGATCATCATTAGCCAGTACGGACAGGGGGGCTCATCAGGAACGTCTTCTTTGGCGACGTTCTTTTCAATATCCTTCTTTTCTTCTGCGAGCATTGAAAGAATGGGAGTTGGTCTTCCTTATAACAACCGCGGTTATTTGGAAGTGCGGAAGGATACGATTTAGAACAACAAATAGAGCTCGTAGAGGAGAGCCATTACCCAGAACTTGTAAAACAATAGGAAATGGACGGGTTACGAACGAAAAGGGAGAGCGCGGAATCACACGACTAACTGAGCGGAGTTAACGACAGCATTGAGCAGGCCCGTCACTTGGCTGCAAATCCGTGCTCCCGTTTCCTCTGGACCTTCAATCTCTTCCCTTCCACATAGAAGCCATTCATCTCCTTGATGGCATACTCCGCTTCCTCGACTCTGCTGTAGCTGACGAAGCCGAATCCGCGACTTGTTCGCGTCTTCTCATCAAGATACACCTGCGGATGACAAACCCCATCAAACCCCAACTTTCGTGCTGACAATCGTGCCAAAAGGACGAAACAGGCTGCATAGCCTCTCGTCGTCGAATGAGCCGGGAAGATGATAAACGAAGAGATTCGCCCCGGGAGGCCCCTCTTCGTGGAAGCCCGAAGCGTCGGATACAGTTCGCACCCCGTCCGCGGTGTTCTGAAGTGATACAACAGGGAAGGGTTGTGTGACGGCTTCTGGAGCGTTTAGAAAGGGTATGAAACAGCACTGAAGAGGGGAGTAAGCTATAGGGCATTGCTGCTGTATTGGCGAAGGGGACGATTGTGGGATAATCAAATATGGGCAGAACTGTGGAAAAGATGGAGATATGGGCGAACAGGTGCCGCGGCGCGGACTCGTGTCGGTAGTGGGGGAAAGCGCATGGTTTGGATCTGGACGAGATGGGACGGTTGCGCTCGCTTCGTTGTCGGGGGAGACACGCTGACCGGCGAGATCATCGGCAGGCGGTGGAGACAGACGGCGACCACGCTGAGGAGACGGACTCGCCGTCTCCGCGGTGCACAAAACACTCTTTTCCTTACTCTTTCGGCTCCCTCGCTTCCATGGCGTGTAGGAGCCTACTGATAGATTTCCTTTGCTGGCTCGATCTTGGAGCCCGGGGCGATAGCGCCCGTTCCGCTCTTTCCTGGAGGCGAACGCGATGTGAACAGGGTTGGCCATCTACACAGTCACTCCTACCGCTAGAACTCGCTACGCCGTGAAACGTGAAGTTTTGGTCCACTTCGGCGATTATTCGGTTCCCCGTCTCTATCGTGTCCACGTAGGCGAACGCGCAGTCTACAGTCTGAGTCGCACTCGCCGTCCCCACTCCTGTGCCTGCCCGTCTTTTTGTCGTAGAGAACGAACACCTTCAAGATAGTACCATAGGGGAGCAGAAACGACTTCACACTTTCGCTGTCCATACTAGACGGAATCTCCCCAATGAATAAGCAAGGAGAATCCCTCTGCTGGGGAATACCGCGAGAACTGGGAGAGGACGCTCTTTGCATTACGGATTCTACACGTGAGGCAGAAAGAAGGAGAAAGAACGGCTACGTCGCAACAATGGGTCAGACGCCTCAAACAAACGAGTGGAAGAATAAGACGATAGGGAATGGAGTTCTTTTCTTTAAAAAGCGAGACGAGAGTGTTGCTCAACAAAAAGAAAGGATTGGAGAAAGAAGACACTTCGCAACGTGACCAGTCGTATCTTTGTGTTCAGTTATTGACCTTTCTTGATGATCAAGCGATCTTTCTGGATCACTGCACTTTTACTCTCAAAGAATAGAAAGCTTAAGGGTTGTACCGCCCGTGTTTCCAATAAACAACTGACTAAGGATCTCCCTCCCCGAAGACGGGATGGAACCAGCCCAATATCACGACGCGGAGAAAACAAAGCTCAGAACTCAACAGCTGGCTGGTTCTGGATGCTCTGGAGTCGCAGATTCAGCTGGTAGGCGAAGGCACGCAATATGATCTCCTCCTTGCAGCCAACCTTCAGCACCTGGATCGCTACCTTTCACGCCGCTCAAGCACACCCACAAGGCAGGTCGCGTCTGAATTTCACCGGTCTGTCCTCCAATACGCGATGGTGCCCCAGATCGTTCTCAAACAGCTTCACGTAGTAGTACATGCAGTTCTTGTACGGCTTCTTCATCAGCGAGCCAATCTTCTACATATCATCCGCGCCGCGCGTCGCCACCATCAGCGAGTGAAGGTTGATGCGCGAGAGCGTGTTCTCTTGCGCGATGTCCGCCAGACTGCGGTAGATGCGCAGCTGGTACTTCACGAGCTGCACCACGCACGGATTCCACTTATTCAGGAAGTTGAGCTTGCTCCCGCGGATCTCCATGAGGAAGAAGAAGGAGGAGTCGTAGATGAAGAGCTTCGGCACCAACATCGTGATGGTCTGCAGCCGTCGCACCTCGATGCGGTGACCTTCGCTGTCCTACCCAACACACGCCTCGTCCTCCGCTACCTTCATCGCCTTGATCGCCAGCTCCTGCTTCGGGAGTGCGGAGGAGCGTCGCTGGAGCAGCTCGTTGTACTCCACGGAAATGCCCCTACACGATCACGCCAGCGAGCGAGATGCACGAGTCGAGATAGCACTGGAGGACGCGTTCCACCGCCTTCTTGTTGATGGCCGCGCGCTGCTGGACGAAGTGCAGCTCCTCCTTCGTGATCTGCTTCGACAGCGTCAGCATCGTCAGCTGCACCTTCAGGTGGTCCGCCTCCTCCTTGAAGGGATTCTTGCGCTCCGACGGCAGCATCGCCTCCTCGTCCGACTCCTCCTCCTTGCACTCCGTGTTGTCCAGCGACACGAGTCCGAACAGGTGTGCCACGTCGTCGTTCGACGCGAGCGCGGAGGCGTCCACGTGGACGAAGTCCACATTGGCGGTGAAGGCGGTGGGAGGCACGGTGTCCTCCATCTCGCTCATGCCGAGGAGATCCGCGTTGGTGTTGGAGGTGCGACGCAGCAGCCGATTGAAGGTGGAGGCGGTCTGGTCCTTCATCTTGGTGAGGGAGGAGCCTATCTTCTTCATCAGCTCGTTCCCGTTGGCGTCGGGGTTGTTTGGCGGCGTCAGCTCCAGGATCTCGTCGATGGACGATTCCTTCCGAGGTTCCTGCAAATCCACCAATTCGGGCGGGAGTGGAGGGGGCACCTCGGGCTTCTTCGGAATTGCGGGTACGGGACGCTCCGCGTCTCTCAAGGGGGAGGAATGCACTGCCGGGGAATTGTCCCCGATATCGTGAGGAATGTACGACTGGTCCGCGTACTCCATGCAGTCTCCGTCGAATGACAAGTCTACTGTCGAAAAGGAGCGGCAATGCCCACCATCACAACCCACGCCGTATGCATCCGGGATTGACTTCATATCGGGTCTCTCGGGTATGAGCGGAGTTGTACACTCCTCTCGTTGCTCTACTGCGAATTAGACCACGCGAAAGGAATAACCGGGAGTGTCCTTCTCTTCGTGCGCTACGTCGGGAGTCTGCTCAGATTCGCACGAAGGTTCTACGATCTGCGAGTCAGACCTCCGAATGGGCAGTATCCTTACTCTATCCTCGTTGGTTTCCATGGCGATGCGGTGAGAAATCAGAAGAAATGCGAAAATCACAAATCGAAACCGTCTTGTGTTCAAAAGAAGAACACAACACGAAAAACGAGGGATTCGTGGGGTCGTAGACGACAATTCGTATTCTCTCTCCCTTCTTCCGAGTCAAAGGAGACGTTGCTGTAGCTGCCGCGCGTGGACCGAGAAACGAGACAAATGCCCCAACGAAGATACTATTGCGACTACTGCGGCCGGTCGTTCATCGACTCAAAGGAAAAGCGGGACGCGCACTTCCAGTCGGCGATCCACCAGAGCAACGTGAAGATGTGGTATCAGTCGAAGAAGGGTGGGAATGATATGAGCGCAGTGTAACGAACAGAAACGGCGGGCATTGTGGCCCAGACGTCGGCCGTCCCGATTTGCGAGACGTTTCGGAAGAACGGCTACTGCCAGTGGGGAAACAACTGCCCCTATCGACACATATCTGTGACGGAGGACCAGAGAGACGGGTACAGCGTGATTCCGAGTCGTTGGCTGATAATTCAATGTCACGCGTAGTCGGACTGCTGGAGACGACGGTTCGCCCCATCGAGGACACTCCGTGGACGCCCGTGACCCATGACGCCGTCCAGATCAATAAACCCCAGGAAAGCGATATACTGCCGGACGCGTTTCGGAAGAAGCTGCTTCCCCTTCAGGTGGATCTTCCGCCCTCCTTGCTTCCTGTCCATGCGAGCATATTCGAATCGATACCACCGACAGAGTGGGGCTAGTGGAATAGCGCGTTGTTTGTTCGGAAAGGCGATTCGCGAAGTCCGTTAATAGGATCGACAGGAGAGATGACCACTCGTCTCTAACAATGGAGGGAGGTGCGGATACGCGATTTGTTGCGCATTCGAGCCGTTGGCCGTTATTCAAACGATTCTTGATGAATTCCAATCTGCCCGATCCCACGCGTATCGGCCGCGCGAGATATAGAAATGTGGTGCGTGAAAGCGACGTACGCCAAGATCCTGAGTACAAGAAGAAGGTGGAGTTCTACGACTCTTTGAAAATCAAGGGTGGGCTCTGTTTTGGATTTCCACACTCATGGTGTAGTTCAAATGCATTGCAGACAGCTGCAGGAGAATGCGCTTCGCGAGGCTACGGGCGTCGAATCCGCGGTATCGCAGCTGATTCTCATGCTTCCAAAAGACGTGCAGAATATGAAAGTGCTCGTTTCCTGTGAGTCGTGAATGGTAGGTGAAGGACTTTTGCCAGGAATACGGCTACGATCTTATTGACGGAAATCTGGTCTACCGAAATGGTCAGATGGAGTTTTCGTTCCATGTTCGTTTCACGACTAGTGTTGGAATGAAGACGCAGGCACACGTTCCACATACCATAACGAGGACGCACCACCAGAACACACCTCTCGCCTATGGAGCCGTATGGGTGGTGATTCATTCTGACTTGTAGAGAAGAAATGAGTCCGTCATTTCGCGGTAGCAGTTGTGCGGTTTGCACTGACGCACTAGGTTTGAGGTTGTGCGTGATAGTGGGAGCACCATGCCGCACCTTCGTTTGGTGAAGGGGGACCGAACGTACGATTTGACAGAACAAAGAGAAGTGCGATCTCTTGCGGAGCGCTCACGATTAGAGAGAACTGACTCGGACGGAGAGGGAGATGATCGGAGGCGAGATCCTGGCCTTCACCCAGCTGCTGAGTAAATACTCTTCGCGTTAGCGTTCGAGGTGTTTGTTTCGACCCCCTTTCATTTTCGGTTGTATGGTCGCGCCGTTTCTTCGCGTCGGTCGCCACCATGAAAACGGATCATTCTAACACTGTATTGGGACCGTCCTGCAGCGACCCGCAGAACACGCCAAGTCCGTCTCAAACGCCCACAGTTTCTATTCCCTCCGTTTCTCCTCACGAGTGTAGAAGGAGTCGAACCTCGAAACGACGGGAACGGACAGCGTATCGAGAGAACAACCGACACTTGTACTGCGTGAGCGGTGGGTGTTTGATGTGCGTAGACACGTGTCGCTACGACGGACACTGAAGACGATGTCCGACTTGACGACTTCACCATCACTCAGCCCTCCTTCCAATCGCTCGACGACTCCCAGGAATATGAGGTCGTACTCGTTGCGTGCATTCATCTCGCAGGAGATCCACTGTACCGTTTCATCTGGAGTATGTGTCGACAATCACGCGGAAAGGAGTGCCAAGGTCGACAGCTCCCTGCTGCGCCGTCATTCCGAACGGACGTCCTCTCTTCCCTCGGTGCCAAGCATGGTAGCGCCGTTGCGGAGGATGAACCGTAGTTGGAGTGCTTGTACGCGAAGATTGAAGAGGAAATCAAGCGTCTCTGGGCCCGTGAAGAATCCCAGTCTCCATTCCCTTCAACGCCCGTCCGGCCGAAGGTACGTGTTATACAGTGTTGGATAATGCAATAGAAGCGATACTCGCTTCAGTCCTGCTTTGAGTGCGATTTCGATTCCATTCAGAAGCGGAATCGGACGACCGTGATACCCCCTAGCAATCTGTAATTGTATTATGTCTGTCTTTTCGTCTTTTGCGATGCCCTGTTTGTTTTCCGTGCGAGTTGTCTCACTTATCTAGCACACGATACCGATGATTGCTGTGAGCCCAGTTCCTCCTTTCGTCCTGGATCGAAACACAACCCCAATATAGCGTCAGAAGAGAGAGCAGGAAGAGTTCGTTTGCTGGGCATCGACACCCGCACTTCGATGTGGAAAGGGAGAGAGAATGGGCGCAGCATGTTTCCAATTGTATTCCCGAGAATGGGGCTGATAGTGCCACCGAGGTGCATGTGCGTCGGACACGGAGCCCATTTGGGGCGGTAGAATCCGATAAGGCAAAAGGTTTTCGTGAAGTTTGGATTGTCGATCGGGGAGGTGATCTTGTAGACATGTTTTTACAAAAACGTTTTGATCGTCACTTCGATTATACGGGAGATATCCCAATCCCCGCCTGCTTCAACTGCAGGAAGCCTACATACTACGTACATACGAAGCAGTGCATCCAGGAATACGATTTGTTCACAGGCGGCCTACTGTCAACGATTCCTTCCGGGGTGCCCTCGAATCGCAATGTCGTTCAGCTGTACTCTTCCTTCTCGAAGAAGGGTCAGGATTATGTCATCGCCGTCCAGGATAACACCGCCACGACCAGCTACGACATGACGCGCCATCACTTTGTCGCGTCGACCACGGGCTACGACGAGACCTGCGATGTGGTGAGCGCCGCCACGCACAGCGGCATCAATCCCTCCTTCTTCTCCTGCGCGTTCAACTCTCCCGAGATTTCCGTAGTTGATTTTCCTCCGTCTCATGCGTAGGGCAGCTGCCTCACCGGAATGATGTCGGACATCGAGTGCCCCGTGAAGAAGGTGACGTACAAGATCTACATCACCGCCGCCGCGTGCTCGTACAGAGGCTGCACGCTCGCCGTGGGCACCAGCGACAACCTGGTGCTTCTCTACCAGATCGGCAAGCGCGGCTTCGACATCCCGGAGGACGAGCAGGTGGAAGAGGACGAGCGTACGGCGTGCAATGGGCATCTCACCCCTAGCCGAAGCCACGCTGGAGAAGGTGATTGATATGGAGCGCGGTCTGGAGGCGAGCGAGGACCGTTTGGACAGCTCGACGGGGTCGTACATGATCAACTGCATGTGCTGGCACCCGCAGATGAAGATCCTCGCCGTGGCGCGCAACGACAGCTCCATCGTCATCTACTCGTGCCCGCTGGGCGCGTGGTGCGCGAAGCTGGACAACTGCCCCTACGGCGACGAGATCACCTCGATGTGCTTCCACCCCACGGAGCCGCTGCTGTTTGCCATCGTGAAGGGCGGCACCAACCCGCCGCTCCTCACCGTCTGGACCTACGCGCCGCGCAAGTTCCTCAAGATCTGCGAGGTGTACCACGTGCACCGCCTCGCCGAGGGCCTCTCCGAGACGGCCGTGCCCTCTCTCTCCTGCCACCCGCGCGAGAACGTCATCATGCTCACCTTCCCCGACGGGCGCGTGATCGGTCTCTCTCTCTGGGACAAGTACTCGCACCTCGGTCGCGGCATGACCTCCGCCTCGCCGCGCCAAGTGCCCTTCCGCGCCTTCTACCAGGGCACGACGGAGGAGACGATGGCGCCGCTGCACCTGCCGCTGATCCACTACTTCACCAACTACGAGCTGGAGCTGAAGAAGAACAAGCCCGTGCCGCGCTTCGTAGTGAACTACCGCGGCATGCGCGAGAAGTGGTCGCACTACCTGATCGAGCTCACCTCCGCCGTGCGTGGTCCCGACAACGAGGCCATCGTGGTGCGCAGCGACGGTCTGAAGGTCAGCGAAGACGGACAGGACGTGATTCTCTTCATGCGTCCCGAGGCCTCCGAGAAGCGTAGCGGCATCGACGCCGTCTCATGAATAGCTCGTAAGCGCGTGCTGCTGCCCGGCGTGGACGACAAGGCGCCCGGGTTCGATCCCGAGGACGACGCGAACTACCTGTACCTGCCGATCGAGGGCGACGACTCGCGCCGCTTCTTCATCTTCCTGTCGGCGAAGAAGGGCTGCGATATGATCAAGCAGTGGGAGGAGCGCGACCCCGAGGAGGAGGTGGACGAGAACGAGGAGGAACAGTTCTACTCGCAGGTGATGTACAACAAGATGCCCAAGGAGGAGAGTTGTCAGGACGCGCTGCCGCTGAACAATGGCTTGTAGGCGCGGCGAGGGCGAGTGACGCGTAGCTATCTGATGGTGAACCAGGAGGGCACGCAGCTGGAGTACCGCGAGTGCGTGGTGAAGAACCTCAAGACGCCCACGCGCCGCAACGAGGGCGACGAGGAGGTGGAGTTCAGCTCGCAGACCCGCAAGATGTGGCGCCTGCACGTGTCGGTGCGCAAGATCCTGGCGACGCCGCTCAAGACGAGCGAGGGCATGGCGGTGGTGCAGTACGTGCTGGAGGGCACCGACGGCACGCAGTGGCTGGTGTACTCGAAGAACAAGGCGGACGCGCAGCAGGGCTACACGCCGATGCCGAAGTCGAAGGGTCTGCGCTTCCAGGAGGGCGAGGTCGTGTGCGAGACGGCGTGGCAGCAGCTGGAGGAGGGCGAGCGCCCGCTGATGGCGATCCGTACCAACCAGGTGGGTGAGGCGATGTGAGGTGACACGCAGAGAATCCTGATGGTGGACGAGGACTACCACGTCATCGCCTCGCGCCCCTCGGTGGTGCTGATCGGCGGCACGGCGCGTCTCACCACCTCCATGCAGTGGCTGGGCTACACCATCGTATACTCCTGCTCCGACAACCGTCTCTACTACATGATGGCGGACGGCCGCGAGCGCCCCATCGGCTCGCTCGACATCCATGCCACCGAGCCCATGCTCATGTCCGTGCTGCCCGACCGCGTGATGTACGCCTGCAAGCACCGCGACCACCGTCTCACGCAGCTGCTCTCCAAGGCGCTGGTGCCGCTCGAGCCGCTGGTGCTGGGTCTGCTGTACGCGCCCGAGGGCTACGTGAAGAACCGCGAGGAGCTGATGATGAAGATCATCCGCCAGTACGCCTACAAGCCCGCCGAGGAGGACCCCAACGGCCCGCGTCCCACGGGTCCCGGCTACAACGCCGGCGTGACGGGCGAGATGATCCGCGAGCTGCGCAAGAAGGGCTACCTGTCGGTGGCGTACGCCATCGTGCGCAGCAGCAGCACCAACAAGGAGTTCCCCGACTACCCGCAGATCGCGCCCGAGATCAAGAGCGACCTGGCCATCTCGCTGCACCGTCTGGACGACGCGCTGCAGGAGCTGCTGAGCGACGCGCCGCAGGTGATGGTGCGTGTGCGTGGCGAGCGTGATGGGTAGGAGTACCTCAAATCCGCCGAGGAGGGCAAGCCGTTCACCGCGCTGCTGCCGCACCCGCGCTCCACCATCGCCGAGCGTCTACGCGCGCTGGCCTCCATCGCCGCCATCAGCGGCGACTACAACACGGCGCGCAAGTGCCTCGATCTCTGCGGCGACGACTGGGACCTGATGAACCTGGTGAACCTGGGCGGCGACGTGACGCTGGAGCTGCTCCAGCAGCAGGCGACGCGCGCCGACGGCCTGCGCCCCGACATCAAGCAGGCGGCGGAGATCCTGAGCGGCAAGACGTTCAAGAGCAAGAAGCGCGGCGACGACACCAACGCGGCGATGAACCTGCCGCAGCGTATCCCCACGCTGCTGGTGGGCGGCGAGAAGGCGATGCTGCCCGTGTGGAAGCTGAAGCGTCTGCCTCGCGTGCGTGATGGGATGTGCGATGAGCCGTAGATTCCCGAGATCCCGAAGCCGGAGCCGCTGCCGTCGCAGTACCCGTACCTGGAGATGAGCAACGTGGCGGCGTGGGTGGGTGCCCGTCAGATCGTGGAGATCCCCGAGGAGGAGGGCGAGGCGCGTGAGTGGTGTGAGGGGACGATGACGTGCAGAGGAGGATCCTCGCTTCGGCGGAGCTGCGATGATGGTCGGTAACGAGGGAGAGGACTCCGTCGTGCTGTACCTGCGTATGGAGGAGCGCGAGGACGCTTCGCCGAACGTGGTGTATGACAGCAGCAACCAGGCGAACAACATGACGATCAACGGCGCGGCGTTCATCGAGCCGACGGACGCGCCGATGGACAAGGGCGACAACGACAAGGTGAAGACGCTGCGCCAGCTGGTGCTGGGCTGGGACAAGGACGGCAAGGAGGCGCCGGGCACGCTGACGAGCAAGATCACGCTGGAGCGCAACACGCTGCGCGTGGGCTACTTCCACCCCGATCCCCAGCGCCGCTTCTTCACGGTGGAGATGTGGGTGAAGCGCGACCCTCGCAACGGATGGATGGTGGGGGAGTGAGAGTGTGATGACGCGTAGCCGCTGATCACGCGCGGCACGGAGCAGGACCGCATGTGGTCGTTCGGTCTGGAGAACGGCTACGTGGTGTTCATGACGACGACGGGCAAGATGTTTACCGACGCGTCGCGTAGCGGTGCGAGAGGGGCGTGAGGCGTAGTGGTGCCGGGCGACACGTGGAAGCACATCGCTGCGACGATCGACTGCACGAGCAAGAAGACGACGTCCGTGACGCTGTTCGTGGACGGCAAGAACGTGAAGGAGGCGAAGATCCCGAGTCCGGAGCGCGAGCCGCTGGGTACGGGCTGGATGTCAGCGTGACGTGTAGAGGAGAACGATCAGATCATGATCGGTGGCACGGGCACGTTCGCGCGCATCACGGAGGTGCGCTACTGGGCGTCGGCGCGCTCGGAGGACGACATTCGCGACTTCAGCAAGGCGTACCTGGACCTGGCGGAGGTGAAGGGCAAGATGAAGGGCCTGGTGATCCACGACCGCAACTGCGACTGCGAGGCGTGCCAGAAGCGACGCGAGAAGCAGAAGAGCGAGCTGAGGAAGATGAAGGGCGGCGAGGAGACTACGGGCAGACGAAGAGGCAGAAAGGAGAAGGTGGAGGAGGAAGAGAAGAAGGAGGAAGAGGAGGCCAAGAAGGCGGAAGAGGCCAAGAAGAAGGAAGAGGAAGAGGCCAAGAAGGCGGAGGAGGAGATGCAGCTGCGAATGGAGGAGGAAGAGGAGGCGAAGGACGAGGGCGTGGAAGAGGAGGTGGAGGAGGTGCGTCAGAAGCTGAAGCGCGTGATCAAGCGAACGATCAAGCGCAGAGCGCAGAAGGGCGAGGACGAGGCGATGCTGAAGGCGAGACAGGAGAAGGAGGCGAAGAAGAGAGCGGAGAGAGAGGCCAGAGAGGCGGAGCGCCACGCGAAGGAGCAGGAGAGAAGAAGAATCGCGGAGGAAGAAGCGAAGAAGCGAAAGGCGGAGGAGGAGGCGAGAAAGAAGGCGGAGGAAGAGGCGAGAAAGAAGGAAGAGGAGGCGAAGGCGGAGCTGGCTGCTCCTGTGGAGGAACCTGTTGGGGAGAAGATGGTGGAGGAGAAGCCGGTGGAGGAAGAGAAGCCAGTTGAGGAGGAGAAGAAGGCTGAGGAGGAGAAGCCTGCTGAGGAGCCTGTTGGTGAGAAGATGGTTGAGCCTGTTGGCGAGAAGATGGTGGAGGAGAAGCCTGAAGAGAAGAAGGAGGCGATCGGCGACGACGAGTTCGACTTCGACGAGGAGCCGAAGAAGGAAGAGAAGAAGGAGGAGCCTGAGAAGACTGAAGAGGAGCCGAAGAAGGAGGAGAAGAAGGGTCGTCGTGGTCGTCGCGACCGCAAGGCGAAGGAGGAGAAGAAGGAGGAGGCCAAGGAGGAAGAGAAGAAGGAAGAGACGGCTGAGGAGAAGCCGAAGAAGGACAAGAAGAAGAAGGACAAGAAGGCGAAGAAGGACAAGAAGGAAGAGAAGAAGGCTGAGGTGGACGAGAACTTCGACGAGGACTTCGACGATATTGCGATTGCCGCTCCTGTGAAGGCGAAGGAGGAGCCCAAGAAGGAGGCGATTAGCGACGAGGAGTTCGACTTCGATGAAGAGCCCAAGAAGGAGGAGCCCAAGAAGGCTGAGGAGAAGAAGGTTGAGGAGAAGGCTATTGAGGAGGACTTCGACTTTGACGAGGAAGAGAAGCCCAAGGAAGAGCCCAAGGAGAAGGAAGAGGAGGCGAAGAAGGCTGAAGAGGAAGCCAAGAAGAAGGAGGAAGAGGCGAAGAAGGCTGAGGAAGAGGCGAAGAGAGCTGAAGAAGAGGCGAAGAAGAAGGAGGAGGAAGCCAAGAGAGCTGAAGAGGAGGCGAAGAAGGCTGAAGAAGAAGCCAAGAAGGCTGAGGAAGAGGCGAAGGCGAAGGAAGAGAAGGCGAAGGCTGAGGAGGAGCCTGAGTTCAGTGAGGAAGAGAAGAAGGAGGAGCCTGAGAAGACTGAAGAGGAGCCGAAGAAGGAGGAGAAGAAGGGTCGTCGTGGTCGTCGCGACCGCAAGGCGAAGGAGGAGAAGGAGGAGAAGCCGAAGAAGGACAAGAAGAAGAAGGACAAGAAGGCGAAGGAGGAGCCCAAGAAGGAAGAGAAGGCTGAGGAGGACTTCGACTTCGACGAGGAAGAGAAGCCCAAGGAGGAGAAGAAGGAGGAGAAGATTGAAGAGCCGAAGAAGGAGGAGAAGGCTATTGAGGAGGACTTCGATTTCAGTGAAGAGGAGAAGCCCAAGAAGGAGGAGCCTAAGAAGGCTGAGGAGAAGAAGGCTGTTGAGGAGGACTTCAGCGAGGAGGCGTTCAGTGAGGAAGAGAAGAAGGAGGAACCCAAGAAGGCTGAGGCGAAGGAAGAGGAGGAGGAGTTCAGCGAGGAGGAGAAGGAGGAAGAGAAGAAGGAGGAAGAGCCTGAGAGACCGAGAAGAGGAGAGAGACCTGTTCGCACCGAGGAGAAGAAGGAGGAGAAGGAGGAAGAGAAGTCTGAAGAGGAAGAGAAGGAGGAGGAGAAGGTGCGCACCCCCGTCCCCGAAGAAGAGCCCGAAGAGGAGAAGAAGGAAGAAGAGAAGGAGGAGGAGAAGCCCGAGGAGGAGGAAGAGAAGTCGAAGTCGCTGGTGCGCGCGCGCTCGCACCGCGCCAAGGCTTCTGGCGAGAGAGCGCACCACCACCACCACCACGAGGGCGGCGAGGGCAAGAAGAGAAGAAGAAAGATCCTCAAGAGCAAGGAGCCCGAGCCTCCCAAGGAGGAGGACGTGCTCGGCAACTTCGGCGTGGAGAAGGAGGTGGAGGCGATTTCCGACTCCGAGAGCGAGGAGGACGTGCCCGGATACACCTTCGCCGCGCCCATCAGCCGCTTGTCGCGCTCGCCCACGCCCATGGGTCGTCGCACCGTGGTGGCGATGCCGGGTCGCAGCTTCGTGCCGCAGAAGAAGAAGATCGAGGCGATTTCGGACTCCTCGGACGACGAGCCCGCGTTCACCAGCCGCAGCAGCGTGATCGGACTCCGCTCCTTCGCCAGCGTCAACACGGGACGCTCGTCGTACACGCCCGCTTCGTCTGGCGTCGCGTGGGCGATGGAAGGGTGTGTGATGAATAGAGGACGCACGTTCAGCTCGAAGCCGTTCGGCGCCGATCGCGCGTCGACGTTTGCTCGTAGCAACTCCACGGTGGCGGCGAAGAGCCGCAACGTCGCGATGATCGATTCGGACAGCGACGAGGACATGCCCGTGGGTCGCGCTTCGTTTGCACCTCGTACATCGTTCGCTCCGCGTGCTTCAATGGCCGGAAGCACTGCTGGAAGACCCTCGATGGGACGTTTTGTGTCGGACGATGGAGACGACCGTCGCAGAAGCATGATGGGAATTGACCGTTACCGAAAGATGTGAGACTGGCGAGTAATGTAATTGTGCGACGCTGTTTGTTGAACAAAGAGGACTAATGAGACAGGCTAGGCAGGTTCACTGTAGAAAAAGAACGGTAAATGGAGGGAATGCCCAGAGAAGGCGCTCTCTTCATGATGCGCGGCTTCGCTTCGCTCACAAGGGTTTTCAACGGCGTGGTGTTCTGGGCTGCTTTCCTCTGGGAAACATCCCTGGCGGCTGGAGGCTTGAGGGGTGGAAGCGTCACCTCCTGGTACGGTTGGAAGCGGAGATAGTCTCGCAGCTTGCTCACCGCCGTCGCCAACGAGTCGTTCGCCACGTAGGAAAGATCGAAGCTTCTCTCCTGTGTCAGTTGGAGTTCTCTAGGGGGTTCCCTTGGAGGCTCCTTCGGAGGTTGAGGCTTCTGGATCGGTTGAGGAGGCTCCTTTGGCTCCTTTGGAGGTTCCTTTGGAGGTTGTGGAGGCTGAGGCGGTTGCGACAGTTTCAGCGGTTGAGACGGTTCCTTAGGAGGCGGAGCAGGCTTCTTTGCAACCTCCGCTGGCTCCTTCAGCTCCGTTGGAGGTTGAGAAGGTTGAGGCTTCTGTGACGGCTGAGGCAGAGAAGGCTCCTTTGGAACTTCCTTTGGAGGCCGTGGCGGCTGTGGCGGCGGAGAAGGCGGCAACGGTTGAGAGGGCTCCTTAGGAGGCTGTGGAGGCTGCGGCGGTTGCGACAGTTTCGGCGACTGAGAAGGCTCCTTTGGCTCCTTTGGCGGTTGTGGAGGCTTCGGGGGCTCTGGCGGTTGCGACAGTTTCGGTGGCTCTGGCGGCTTTGGCGGTTCTGGAGGCTTTGGCGGAGCTGGAGGAACAATCCTTGAAACGCCCACCACACCAGGTTGCAAACCAGACTGCGCGTTGTGCTTCAGGTTCTCGGCCTGTTCGGGTTTTGGCAGCAGCTTCTTCGGAGTGGACTCAATCTTGAAAGAGGCGATCGAGATCGTCTTCGGAGGGTCGTCAGACGATCCCTTTGATGTTGTCCTCGCCGGACTCGGCCGATTTTCTGAAGAACTCTTCGGCGGGGCGTCAGACGGCGGACGCGCTGAAGGCGCCAGGCGTGGGCTTTTGGAGCCACTTCGAGAACGACTCCGCGACCGGCTTCTCGAACGCCTCTGCCGTGCCAACCTTGTTCGGCTCCGCGACCGACTCCTCGAACCACCACGTGACCGACTCCTCGCTCGCGCCCTCATCGGGCTCCTGGAACGACTGCGTGGACGACCGTGTGACCGATTCCTCTCTCGACTCCTCTCTCGACCGCGCGGACGCTTCGTGCGACTTCTGGAGTAGGTGTCGGAGTCGGAGTCGGACGAGGAGTCGCTGCTGTCGCTTCCATTTCGCACCACGAGACTCTTCGGAATGCTGAAACCCATATCCAACGACTCCTGCGAGGAGTCTGACAACACCTCTTCCTTCTTCCGCCGCCTGGGAGGGTCCTTTCTGGCTGGCGGGCGGTCGCGTTTGTGTGTGGGTGCATTTCTGGAGGGTTGGTATCGTCTGTCTTCTCTCTGGCTGGGCGGGTCGCGGAAGGGTCGTGAGTTGAGCCGTCTGCGTTCGAGAGAGTCTTCTCTTCTTCTGTCTTCTCTTCTCGTCGGCTCAAATCGCTCCTTCGTGTCCTGGTTTCTGTTCTGCTCGATCTTCTTCAGCTCTCTCTGAATCACCTCCTTCACATTCACTTCGCCTTCTTCTTCCTCCATCTCGCTTCGCTTCGGCTCCTCCTTCACTTCGCTCTCTCTCTTCACCACAACTATATTCTTCAACTCCTCCTTCTTCGTTGTCGCGCTTTCCTCTGGTGTTTTCTTCTCTTCTCTCTTGATCTCCTTCTTCACTTCTCTTGTTGGCTCCTTCAGCAACTCCTTCTGTTCTTTGATCTCTTCCTTCTTCTTCTCCGTTGTCACGCTTTCCTTCGGCATCTCTTCCTTCACTACCTCCTTCTTTACTTCACTCTCTTTCTTCTCTGCCATCACATTCTGTTTTGGCTCCATCGTCACATCTCTCTTGACCTCATTCTTCACTTCTTTCACCATCTCCTTCGGTAACTCCTTCTTCTCTACCTCCACCTTCACTTCACTCTCCTTCTTCTCCAGCACCACCTTCTGTTTCGGTACTCCAGTCATTTCTTTCTGCTTCACTTCAGTCACAATCACTTTCTTCTCTTCCTTCGGTCTCTCCACCTTCACTTCACTCTCGTTCTTCTCTATCACGTTCGCTTTTGGCAGCTCTTTCGTCTTCTCCATTACTTCTTTCCGTTTTGCCATCACTTCAGCTTCTTTCAATCCTCTCTTTTCTTCTTGTTTCCGCACCCCGCTTTGCACAGTCGAACCATTCTTCGTCACCTTCACTTCCTTCTTCTCTTCTTTTTCTCTCCTGGCTAACACCTCTTTCTTCTCTTCTTTCGTTTCTTTTGCAATCACACTCCTCTCTTGCTTCACTTCGCTTCTCACACCCACAACCTTCTTTATCTCTTCCTTCTTCTCCACTCTCTTCTCTTGAGGCTTCTTCGCCTCCTTCACCTTCTCTTCCTCCTTCTTCTTCACTTCCTTCACCAACACACTCTTCTCTTCCTTCTTCTCCTGAGGCACCTTCGCCTTCTTCTTCACTTCCTTCTTCTCTTCCTTTGGTTCGCTCTTCTCCTTCTCTCCAGCGCGAACACGCCTCTTTCTTGGTTTCTCTCCCTTCTCCTTTTCTTCCTTCTTCGCCTTCAGCTTCGCCTTCGCCTCTCTCTTCTTCTCCGCCACACTCACAGCGCTTCTCAAGTAACTCTCCACATTCTTTACAATGCCTCTTCGATTCTTCTCCAACAACATCGCGATCGTTTCGTTCTCCGAATCGCTCGTTGAATCGCTCTCAATCGCCGTGTCTGGCTCCTTCTCCACTCCATCCTGCTTCGCAACTGTCGGCTGAGGTTCTCTGTCCTTCTTCGCTTCGTCCACTGACTCAACACTCTTCACAGAAGCCTTCTCTTCAACCATCACGGGCTCCTTCTTCTTCTCCTTCTCCGTGTTGTGGTTCACCTCAACTCTCTTCTCGTTCAACTCCTTCACTGGCTCTTTCTCAACTCCATTTTGCTTCACAACTGTCGGCAGAGGCTCTTCTTTCTTCGCTTCCACTGACTCAACACTTGTCACAGAAACCTTCTCTTCAACCATCACAGGATTCTTCTCCTTCTCCGTGTTGTGATCCACCTCCGCTCTCTTCTCGTTCAACTCCTTCACTGCCTCTTTCTCAACTCCCTTTGCAACTTCACTCTCATTCTTCTCTTTCTCTTCCTTTTCCTTCTCAATCTCCTTCTCAACAATTCCCTTATTCACCACCTTCTCCTTCTCACTCACAATCTCAACCTTCTTCTCTTCCTTCTTCTCAGCCTTCTCTTCCTTCTCATTCACAACACTCTCCTTTTCCTTCTCAACCATCTCTTCATTCATTACCTCCTTCTCCTTCACAACACTCTCCTTCTCAACCACTTCCTCTTCACTCACAATCACCACCTCCTTCTCAATCTCCTTCTCTGTCTCAACCACCTTCTCCTTCTCAACAACCTTCTCACTCTCCTTTCTCACAACCACCTTCTCACTCTCCTTTTTCTCACCCACAACCACCTTCTCACTCTCCTCCTTACTCACAACCTCCCCACCCCCCCCACTCAAATACCACGGCACCTCCCTCTCCTCCTTCACCACCTTCAAACACCCCTTCAAATCGTCTCGCTCGCTGAAGTACACCTCACTCACTCCACCACTTCCAAACACATCCTTCTCGAACACACCCTCGCTCACCTCCTCCTTCGACGCCTCGCGACGCAACTCCAGCGATCGCATCATTCTTTCTGCCGCTGCGCGATGGTGGGACTCTCTTCTCACCACAGGCTGAGGGTTCAGTGCGTTTGGGATGTAAAAAATCGGGCTGATTTCGGTCAGACGCTGTTGCACGAGAGACGGAGAAGGCGACGGCAAACACAACACGGAGTACTCGATCTTCGTCGGACGGGTCCAGCGACTTGCTTGCTGCTTCGAGGACGACTGTGGAAGTGAAACTGCAGAAGAAGACGAGGCTTCTTTTGACCGGCTTGATGTCCTCTGGAGAGTGAGCGTCGGACCCTTGGGAGGGACAGGAACCGACTTTCCTTTCACTTTCGCTTTCACTTCGGCTATCGATTTGATCGTTGGCTTTGTGGCAACTGAAGATGGCTTGCGCATGACCCGAATGGATCTCTAGTCATCACACTCGAACAGACAACGCAACCGTTACTGGAAAAGGATACGTGGGAGGCGGCTTCTTTTCCGAATCAGCAATGACTCTCAGAGGGGTCACAACCGCGCTTGGAGTGGAAGACGGAACGGAATGGGGTGCAAAAGCGGACTCGCCATCCAAAATGATCCCAAGCCTACGCCGTGAACACGCTTCGGAGCACGCACGATGAATTCGAATAGACTGCATCCTGATCCTGCGTTAGAAATGAAATGGTTTGCACTTCCGTGGAATTCCTGCGCTCTCTCGACAGTGATTGCCCACTTGGAACGCTTGGAACTGGCCGTGATGCTACAGCGTCATCTTCCATAAAATAGAAATAAACTACATGTTTGCTGCACGTTTTCCCACAAGGGTGTCTCTTCTCCAACGACTCCAAACCGTTTGTTGCGGTTATGTTGCCAGTTGATTCCAGGGGGCAATGCCCTAAGGATAAACGGAGCAAGGAGCATGATACTTGCGTGGACTCTCCTTTGAATTCCCATTCATAATCTTCGAACTCCCCACTGATACTCTCTAGGAGAACAAACAAAGGGCCGAGTCAAGACAAGGGAATGGAGTTTCCTTTGGGGAACCGAATTCGGCCCGGATTCTGGCATTCGCGAGACGATCGTTTTCTGCAGAATTGACGATGCATTCCCCCCTTCTCTTCGCGATTTTGCTATGCAACTGCCTAGCAAGCGACATTAAGATAACGACCATCAGTGAACCCACCACAGGGTTCGATTTCAAAGGTGAGTGCTTCTTGTAATACTCATCCTCAGCGCTTATTCACAAATACTCATGGGAAGTATTGGGCTTTGTGCTTCTCCTTGTCTACGGCATGTACTTCATTGTGGGTCGTAAGAAGAACCTCCGCATTGTGAACAACTGGTACGCGCTTTGCTCGTTGCACGAGTCGTAGGCTGAACCAGTACCGCAGTCTGCTGGAGAAGAACTTCAGCTCTGTCGGCATTAGCGGCAACTACGGACTGTTCATGAGGGAGAGCTACGACCAGTACAGAATCTTCTGCTCCGGACGTAAGAATTGCCGCGGAATGCTCATCGACTTTAAGGTAACCGCACCGGATTGCGTTGACTGTAGTTGAAAAAGCGCCAGGACCTCTTCTCTCTGCTTCTCGACTTCATCACGCCCGTTGATGATATCATGGTATCTGCTCGCTTCCGTGCTAAAACATAGACGGTGGACATTCCCATGGAGCCCGAGGTGCTGAAGCCCTTCATCTTTGCTCTGTGTAGAAAGCGCGATTACAAGGCGGTGCATTCTGCGAACTATGACCTCGTAACGGAGAGTGGGTGATATGAACACGTAGAAGGACATGGGCCATCAGGTGGCTCTTCAGTACACTCCGGAATTGAGTAAGGTCAGTGGCAGCTGGGTCGTCATCAGCGACAACAACGAGGTGCCCTCCTCGCTGCTCACTACGCAGCTGATCAACATCCTGAAGGAGCCCAACTCCCTGTTGCGTCTGGTGCACATCAGCGACCACATGACGCCTCCCACGGACAACCGCGCGCACCTGGCGGATAACGCGATTCGAATCAAGGTGAAGCTGCCCGTGTACGGTAGGTGCTGGACGCATTCGTGATGGGAAGACCGTATGGAGTCCATCCAGGAGATTATGAACTACATCATGAGCGTGTGCGACGTGGCTGCGCAGGTGAAGCTGTCTCCGAAGGCGGTGGCGACGATCACGAAGGCGCGTAGTGTGCTGAGCGAGAAGCAGCAGCGAGAGGAGCACAAGAAGCGCCAGGAGGTACTTTGTCGTGTTGTGAGGTGATCAGTAGAGAATGCAGGCGATGAAGGAGCAGAAGATGAGGGAGGAGAGAGAGCGAGTGGAGCGTATGTCTCCCGAGAAGAAGGCGAAGATGGAGGAGAAGATGGAGAGAGAGGAGAAGAAGAAGGCGATGAAGAAGCGGATGAGAGTGCTGAAGGCGTAATCGAGGGTTTATTCTGTTTTGCGCTGTTTGTTCCTCATGCGTGTTTCGGCGGAAACAGCTGCGACGGCGCCAACACGCCGTTCCTCGCCCATCCGTCTACACACAATCCCGAAACACGCGTATCGTTTTGTACGTTGTTTTGACAGTGATTACTGGAACATAGGACAATCAAGGACGTCGGAACGCACATTTCCAGTGGGTATCTTCACTAACCGATTGTCATTATTTCCTTTTTGTATAATAATAATGGTGCAACTGCGTGGCTTATTCAGAACGTACCGTCGTTTGGTCGATGATCATTGCTAGTGAAGTGATGGGAAAGAACATCGGAAAGCTTGTGGCGTCGAGCAAGCGCATGATCAAGTGGGGGTTGATTATCAACATGAAGAAGGTCGAAATCATGCTGAAGCACTCTATCGTGTCTGGAAAGCGCATGATTCGCGTGAACGAAGTGGTTGTCCATGAATCGAGAGGTGTAGGAGATGTTGCATCGCCTGAACCGTAGCTCATGGCATCCAGTTTTGATGCTTCGTTCACTGTGGACAATTACCTGTGTGAAGTTAGTTTTGTGAAAGAAGACGGAGACTATATTTACGGTAGGAGTTGGGGAGACGGATTGACCGTAGATTTGTTCGTAGATGGCATCCCGTATATGGACTTAGTGTGCCTCTTCGACCTTAGTGAAGAGGACAGGTTGTGCATCGAGAGGGGCGAAGCGCCGAAGCGCGCGCACAAGAAGAGAGCGCCGAAGAGGCAAGAATCGTCAGATGAAGACTCTGATGAAGTGGACTACGACGCCCCGATCGAGAAGCGTATGCTTAACCGCAAACACCGCAACTACCTGTCGTCGCAGGGCTTCGGCGATATGGACGAGGACGAAATGCGCAAGAGCTGCATGTTCGACAATCTGCAGGAGAAGATGGCTGCCATGAAGTTGGACATGGACGTGGAGGACGCTGGAGTGGAGGTGAGCGACGTGGACGAGGACTGGGAGGAGAAGGAGGCGCGTCGCCACCTGAAGGACCTGTCGAAGAAGATCGTGGTTCCCGAGAAGTACAAGAAGGTGAAGGTCATGAAGCCCAAGTACAAGAAGGTGGGCGGCGAGACCTATGGACAGTTGGCTTAATAGTTGAATGTTTTTTTGCTTCGTCATTCAGTCGTGTTTGTTGCCATGCCGCCCAGGAGCTACAAGCGGTCGAGACTGACCGGCGCTGACGAGGGATCGAAGCGGGCGGAAGAGGGAGTGACGATCGCTTCCTACGTGGAGATGCTTCTTCGCTCTCTCGGGTACGACGCTGTGGGAGACACAACCAAGAGACAATTCGAGCAGGCCGTTGAGGGATGGATCTGTGCGCTGACGGGCTCGTTTCGCAAGGAGGGACGTGAATACGTCTATGTGAATGTAATCGCCTTCCATTCTGTGTGATGCATAGTATCTCCACCAAATCTACCCTCCCTATTGGACCATCTACAAACGGTACTATTTATCGAAACAGAAATCGCCACACGTAAACACAGAACACGAGTGTAGTATCGCGCGTTCCATCTGAGTTGTAGCCGAGGATGACAGCGAGTCCCTCATGCGACTGAGTGAGGACGACGGCGACAAGATTCCCGTTTGTTCCACAAACCTGCCACCGGATGTGAGCTCCATTCTCCAAGTGAGTATGAGGACGGAGAATGACGGCGTAGGATCACTATTCGTTTCTGAGCAAGAGGAGCATTCTCCTGGATAAAGACTTCTATCCCCTGTCTCGAAAGTGATTCCGAGCGATGGCTTTAACGCGTAGATGTCTGAACATTCTTAGTTCCTCGGAGAACTTCATATCCGCTGCGTTTCACGAGCGTCCAAGTCATGTGGTTTGTCAGTTTGCGAATCTCCTCCTCTTCTACAGCATATGCGGCCAAATAGCAAGAGGATCCAACTTATACACCATCAAGGAGGAGGAATTGGAAGAGGGTCTGGAGAGTTGGGTTCAATTCCTTAAGACGTTCGACACTGAATCTATTGATGTCAGCAACACAATCGAGAAGAGTGTAGCGAGCTTTCGAAAACAGAAGAAGAGGGTGCGGAGTGAAGCGAAAGAGAGCGGCTGTGCGAAGGACGAGTACGATTTCATTAAAGAAATGCTGTTCTCTGTTTCATACAAACAACGAAAATGGATGTCGCACTCCTTATCACCGTTGCCTCTTGCAAATCGGCTTTGTCCACCTATCCATGAAAGGAGCCCCCATTCACTACGGTCACAATGTCGTCTTCATCGATCAGGTACACCCGCACCGAAGAATCGTTCACCCTACCCATCATCGTCTCAATCGTCCCTCACGTCAGCACTCTTCCTCGCACCTGTTTCACCTCAGGAGAAAACGTCTCCCGGTTCAGCACCACGTAGTTAAACTGGATCAGGTCTTGAATCATAGGAGAGTACTTCCCTGCCGTTGCGGCGGGTTTGGGCTCCTCGCGTGGTTGATTTGAAGGGGTTTGCGGCTCCTGTGGTTCCCTTTGGGCCTGTGGCTCCACGAACGAACGAGTCGCGCTGTTTGCCGTCACAGGCTCCACAAACGAATGAATGGCACTATTCGCCATCACGGAAGGAGGCTCGTGAACAATGAAATCAAGGAAGGAGACCTCTGGCTTCGAGGAGAGAACGGAATCGCTCTCCACCGCGATGGGTTTCACTTCCTGGGAGGCAGAGTGTTTTCCTGCCCGCTTCCCTCTTCGCGTCTTCTTCTTCTTTTCGCGCGCATTCACCGTGGGCGTGTTCGTATTGGTGTGAGTGGGCACCGTGGGCTCACGAATGCGCAAAGGCGTCTCCGATGTGCGGGGACTTTCCTCGTCACCGTCAAAGCGAATGATACGATTTGTCGGAATCGCAATCCCCGCTTCTTCGGATTGGTTCTTTGAGTTGTCAATCACCACGGGCGTAGGCTCTTGCTGAATCGGATTTGACATGGTCTCCTTTGTTGGCTGCGCTTTCGGCTTGCTCTTCTCCTTCTCTTCCTGTTTGCACTGGTAGCGAATTGTAATCGCATCCTCAGGGCGGAGAATGGACGTACTTTCAGAAAGACGGATCTTGAATCCATCCAAGTAGATGGACACTTTCTCTAGCTACGCGTGAAGTACACAATCCACTGACAACAGAACCGGCAGAACCGTACTGCCTCACGGCAAAACGAGCAAACTCCTTCATGCTGGGCAGTTTGGACGAAATGGGAACGACATAGCGCTTCTGCACTCCGGACGACTCGTCGACGAGAGTACACTTCACCCGGTTCATTTCGCAAAACAAACAGTACAACCTTACTGACGACTCTTATTTCTCTCACCTCTGCCGATGGCGTGGTAGCCGCTCTTGATCGCAGCCACCGAGCGTCTGCAGCCGCAGCTGTTACAATGCACGAAGTACAGCTTCGTGATGTGGTCACGCTCCAGCACGGTGTTGGGGGAGTTGCACATGTTGCAAGCCACGTATATGCTGATGTACTTCTTCAGGATGGAGGCGAGCTTCTTGTCCGTGTAGCGGCCCTTGATGATGAGCTGGTTCTTTCCGTCGAAGGAACCGTCCGTTCCCAACTCGCTGAGGACGAAGCTGAGCACATGCTTGTACTCGCGATTCATCTTGTTGCAGTGGTCCACGAAGTTGATCCAGCAGGTCTTCGTCGTACCGACACGCGCAACCTGGGGCAGCGACATGCCGCGCTTCTTCGATCCAGCGAGTTCGGGATTGTTGGCCTGGATTTGAGCGTACACACGGTCCAGAATCTAGCGATGATCCGTAACAGCAAATGCGTACGTCGACGTACTTGTAGTACTGATCGCCAGCGGTTTCCGCCTTCATGTGCGTGAGGTTCTCTACAACGTAATTCCACCAGTAAAACGGCGTTACCACCTCCGTTCGCGGCAGAAGCACCCTCTCCAGCGGTGGCTCTCTTCTTTGACTTCTTCTTGATGCTGGGGTCGAACAGATGCTTTGTCTCTTCAAACGCCTTCTCCCTCTCCTCCAGGGGAATGTAAAACTCGGGCTCGGGCTCCGCCACCTTCTTTGCCTTCTTCTCCTTCTTTTCCACCGTCTCCACGGGGGCAACGGCAGCAGCAGGAACTTCGTTAGCAACTTCAGTCATTCTATTGAACAATAATGTAGTTTACTGGAGCCCATTGTCTGTGGTTCAACAAAGAGGCTGGAAAAGAGGACTGGAAACAACTAGAGGAAAAAGAAGTTACACTATTGCTTCGCTGCTGGTCGGGCGGATGAACTCTTCGATCTTGGAGAGGATGTAGAAACCGTTCGGCCTGGCGCTCAATTCGTCAATGAAGGGGAGGATCTTCTTTGCCAGTATCTCTTTTCGCTGACCGCTACACCGCGTCAACGTGATTTGGATGACAAAGTTGCCGTACTATTCGTTAACGAATCGCTACTCGTCCACCTCGTCAAGCAGCATATCGTGGAAAAACGGAGATGTGATGACTTCGTCAATGATCTCATCGCGCACGCCTTCCTCGGCATACTGAATCGCCTGCTCCACAACGTTGCTGGAGCACTTCTGCTGCGACAGCTCGGCGACGCGGCCAATGATATGCCTGCAGAACCGCCGACTCTCTTCTGACGACCCTTCCTTGATCACGAACTACCCGTCAGCCACTCGCTTCTTCCACACCTGAATCGCGTAGTTGGCAAACGGGTCCTTCATCAGCATCACGGCGTGCTGCTCCAACGCGTCCAGTAAACGGATACGATAGACGTCTCGACTCAACTCAAACGCCTTCGTGACCACGGAGCACCCGAAACGGTTCTGACACAACTACCCTTCACACCGGACGACCATGCCCACTTTGATGCAGTTACTGATAATCTGATCAAATACGGGGTACCGCAACTCCACCGGCTCGATCTCGAGACAGCGCTGAATCACGTGGTTCCCGTTCTTGTCGCACGCCAGCTCGGGCGTTTCACCCACCAAGTCGTTCACAATCACTCGCAACGACTCCGCCTCTCTCGTGTTCTACGCCTAACCCCAACCCGTTTCTCTCACCTCGATCAAGCACTGCACGCATCGCGTCCCCTGCAGCGTGAGCGACGCTTGCGACAGAGCCGGCGCCGTCAGGTTCACCTGCATCGCAACAGCGCATCACTCCCTACGATGGTCGCTCTCTGCTGAGACGTCGCCGTCTCCACCAGGCGCTGAAACAGGTAGTTGCCGTACTGGTCCGTCAGCAGAAGACTCAGGTTCTCGTGGAACGCCGCGACCACCTTGTCCACCATCGTGATTCCCTTCCGATGCAACTCGCTCTGCAGCTTCCGACACCCGTCGCGATTGAACGCCATCGCCACCACGGGGTCGTCAGCGGCGTTCGGAATCTGTGACGCGGGCGACGCGGGCGACGCGGACGTAGCTCGCTTGGAGTGTCTCCTCCTCCTCTTCTTCGAGGGCGAGGCGCCCTTAGGCGGGGAGTGGATTGGCGACGGAGACTCCGGAGCTGGCTCGTCCTCTGAGGGTCAGAAACAGGCGTGTCTCCCACCCGAACCGTTCCCCACAATGCCTCTCCGAGTCACGAGGGGTGGCGGCTCCCTCATGATAACGTAGGGCTCGGGGAGATCCCAATAATTGTTGCAATAGGAAGTGGGGGCAAATGGAGGGGACATAGGAGAATAGGCTACAGAGGGTGAGAGGGCTATTGGGATGAGCACACATACTCCTTTCGTATGGGAGCGGAGGGATGGAGTATTCGCTGGGATACGCGGCATTTCTGGGAACATGCATCTAGTCTGAGATGCCGAGAATCAAAATCTACAGCACCGGGGTGCTGCGGTACCCTGGAAGGTGTCTCACGGAAAACGGGAGGAGGTTGATTCCTATTGCTAGGAATACAGTTCAAGTTCGTTTTCAAATGGTTTTGGCTCTCATTCCTACAAAATGAATCCTTTCGCAAAAGAATGAACAATCTATATAATAAAGATGTAATAAGGTTGTCTACGAGTTCGCTGCAGCAGAATGATGGGAATCCACATTCGTTCGACGGGCGCAATAGAAACCGGCAGTGCGGAAATGATCGGATCCATCTCCATCCTCTATAGTTTACGCCCTGCGTGATCGAGTCCTACGTCTCGTATAGTACATGCTGCTACAGCGCTCTTTCGAACGTAGTGGTGCGAATTACTGGCAAGTCCTTTCACTTTCAGCGCCTGAATCACGATGACCAAAATCGGGCCGATTTCAGTCAATTGTTATATGTCAAACGATTCGGGTTTTGCGACCCACTGAGCGAAACCCCTCTCTGAAAAGCGAAATTCCACTTACCCAAGCCAATTTCGGTCCGCTCCCGCACGACAATTCGAGCAGATTTCGGGAGCGCAGAAAACCATTCGTTCGGTCCGTTTGGGTCGGAACAAAGAAGCAATAGTATAAGCTAATCACATGAACTTGGAAATGTTGACCGTTCCGTTCGGTACCCCGGATGCACCCTGCGGCTTGTTCTTCTTGACATCCACTTGTTGAAGCGGAGTGAACGTCGCTGCAACCTGGAAAACGTGACCCTCATAATCCATGATGGAACCCATCGTCAGGAGACAGGGCATCTGAATCTACGATCTCAAACGAACCTCACACGCCCTGCGCTATTCATCGGATTCTTAATGGTGCACACAAAAGCGCGAGACATTTGGTGTTGGGCATTCACCAGCTGACTATACTCACTACGGATCAGCGCCCAGCCACGTCAACCACCTCCAGAAAAGGGACAAATCGTCCGGGGAAATGATGTCAAAAAAGGACAGTTGATTCAGCTGCTCCATCGACGCGAATTGGAACAGTCTAGGCGTGACGTGCCTAAAATACTCCCACTTCATGAAGAAGTTGTTCCCCTTTAGCAGCTTTCCCGAGTTGATTTGGACAATTAGAGAAGGCATGCTGTTATTCACCCAGATCCCCTTGTAGTCGATGCTGCTCTTCTTCGGCGGTTGCGACGCCTCGCTTATCGCCTTCTCCTTCACCGTCGCCGGATCACACGGCTCCTCCGTCTTGACGTCCGTCGGATAGCCCACGCACGGGACGTCCTCCGTCTGTATCGCCATGCCTTCCGTGGGAAACGCGTGAGGATTGGCCGAGTTGCTGAGGAAGTGATTGTCGTCCTCGTCGGACACCACTTCGTCTTCTTCGCCAGTGCCCTCCGGAATCAAGTTGCCCATGTCTACCATGAATGCGGAAGTTCTATTTCTACAGCCCAAGTTCGTGTTCAGACGATCACGCTCCTTGATCAAATCGCGCATGTAGGCAACGGTACACTCCAGCGTAGACACCTTGTCACTCTTGTGAGGGATGTTCGCCTTCTATCGCTCAGCCACTACAGACCGCGCGTACGTCCAAAATGGCCTTCAAATCGTCAACGCACTTGTTGATGTTGCGCACTCGCTTCTTTTCAGCCTCGTTATGGTTCTGCTTTCTTTGAATCTCCTTCATGGGATTGTAATCGCTAGCACCGTCACCAAACGACAAGACAAACCGTACCCGGTGCTGAAGTCCATCGCCGGGTTGTCATCCACCGAGTTCAAATCAATCGCTACACAGGGTGAGAAAACGAATGGGGATACGGAGAACCTACGCTGCGGCAGGATTCCTGGAGGGAGCGCATTGACTTTCATGGACACTCTCACGGGCTGGTGCGATGAACGGCCCTTCCTTCTCCCACGGGGCTCGTCTTCTTCGTAATCAGAATTGCTCATAATCGGTCCAATCCAATGGGACGACGAAGGTCTGCGGACAGAGTTACCGCGTTAAACAGGAATGTGAATTCCGGGAAAACGCCCGATTTGTGTCGAACAAACAGGACGACTAGGACAGGCGAACGCGCTTGCTGTCGTCCTCCTCGGACTCGGACACACTCGACGCGGCGCTCAACTCGTTGTCCGACTCCGCCTCCAATTCCCTCAACGCCAAAGCATCCTTCTCCTTGTCGCTGGAATCGTCCGACTCTGCGGAAAACGCCTCGTCACTACTCCTAACGAAACCACGCGCTTCAGTACCTCGTGTCATTCTCTTCCTCTTCATCGTTCTCGCCACCTCCTATGCATCACCACCCTTCTCTGAGCAGCACGCTTCTTCCGGTTCTCTCGAATGACCTCCTTGCTGTAACTACGGATTACCACAACGACAGTCCCCCACTCTTCCAAGCAGCCTCTCTCCTCTCTCGCGACCATCGTGAACTACACGTCACGCGATTCCCCCGACTCCACGTCGTAATGCTTCTTCCGATTCGTCTTCACGGTGAAATCAAACGTGCTTCCGCCAAGTCTGTCCAGGTTCATTCTAACCACTCAGAGAACTGAACGGCGTCTACGCAATCACCTCCTCGTTGGGAATGTAGTGCACATTCGACGAGGACACGATCACGAGTCCCGAACGCAGCGGCACGAGCCAACATGGGGAAGTCTACTCCTCACAAGTGACACTCGCGTCCACTCCATGGTAGCAATTGATGAATGCCGTCCGCTGACTGCTGATGAAGAAATGGGGCTCTGTCTTCTGCAACTACACCTCACTCGACAAACGAGACGCGACCGTGTAGGCGAACTTGAGCTTCAGGATGGTCAGAAAGATGGAATAGGCTTTTCCCGCCACTTGCCGTTTCTTGTCCTCGAACATCATCTTCCGATCCGTGTGGTTGTCCAGCGGCAGGCAGATCGAGTCGATTCGCTTCTTGCCAATCTCGATCGGCATCTTCAGCGACACCACGACATTTGCCACGTTCTTCACGTCCAGCGCGCCGATGTTGATAACACATCGAATACTACGCATTCAGACCGTCGAGCGCGCCCACTTTGAGTAATCGATTCGGAGCTGCTTGGATGAGGAATCCAGGTAAAAGCAGCTATCACAAAACGCTATGTTATACTTCCCCTTCGGGATCAGCGCGGCGATATTTGGAATCACAAAGAACGCAGTATCTACCCGTCACCCCAGAACCCCGCATTCTACACTGCTCCTTCTTCTCGATCACTTTCATCGCGATATCTATTGAGTTCAGGAGACGTCAGGAGCGCTACCCTTTGAATTCAGATCGGCCTCGATGCTCTCGGCGAGCGAAAGGAACCGGTTGATGCTCGACGGATGTTCTTTCGCGAGAACCACGATGTCCTCCAAACACTTGCGACCCTTCAACTTGTCTTCGATCACAGCCAGACTGCGCTCGATGTTAATCCCTTGCATAGGCGGAGAGGATGGAGGAGGAGCGGGAGGAGAGAAGAGCAATTGTGAGCGGAATTCAAACAAACAGCGAACCACTGACAGAAAAACAGTGATACTGATGCAACTAATCGTGTTGGGTATAGTTCTCGGGGAACAGACCGACCTCGCCGTTCAGTCGTCCCTCCCACCATCCGCTCGGGT
>ERZ1106948.137-NODE-137-length-35753-cov-27.934170_pt1 | contig 35753 bp, 58 predicted proteins | sample MGYA00403673_ERZ1106948 | MGnify/ENA primary metagenome ERZ1106948 (study PRJEB35170, sample SAMEA104062409) | human gut metagenome | biome: human gut; feature: human-associated habitat; material: faeces | place: Denmark | collected 2012-05-07 ...
AATAGACTTGCCTGAACTGGAGTCCATTGCGATGGGCGAGAGCGCGTTCCAATTCACTGACGACGATTCGAGCGAGTTAACGATGCGAAGTTGTTCTTGCTGAGGAGATTAATGGACCAGACTTACCCAAACTCGTCTCGCTCACAACGGACGAGGAGAGTTTCTCGTTTCAGAGCGTTCGTCACATCACTCTCGAAAGAGATTCTCGTCCAATTGAAATGATGTTTAGACATGCCGAATCTCGTTGATGTGGTCCTTCCCAACGCCTTCCAGAGACTATACGACGACTGGACAGTGTCAAGAACGTCATTTTGAATGGGATGATAACTAGACGCGGGCGCACTGGCGAACCACCCCAATCTCCCCAAACCCAACCCAGACGCCAACGTCTCCACAGCTGCCGACTTCGATGCGCTCGCACCGACGGTAGACGAAATCGTGGTGGATCAGGGCTGTTTGAACAACGACGCGTTCACCACGATTGACTTGTCCCGGTTCACGACGCTGAAGCGACTGGCGTTTGGGAACCACTGTTGCAGTTATGTGGAGGCGTTGGAGCTGACTGGACTGGACGCGTTGGAGAGTCTGACGATCGGCAACAACTGCTTCATGAGTGTGGAGACGCTGTCCATTGACCTGGGTGCGCTGAGGAGGATCGTGATTGGCGAGGGGTGCTTCGAGAGCGTGGATGCGTTGAGGTTGGTTGGAATGAACGCACTGGAGAGCGTGGAGATTGGAGGGAGTTGTTTCTCCAAAGGCGACGGTGCACTGTGCGTGAAAGACTGTCCTTCTCTGAGAGAATTCAAAACCGGCGCTTACTCCTTCTACGAATACGTTGTGTGCGAGATTGAGAACGTGGAGGCGTTGAAGGCGATTGAGATCGGCGCCTATGGGTTCGCTGGCGCTTCCCTGGAGTTGAAAGGTTTTCTCAGTCATAAGAAGTAATTGAATAGACTTGAAGAAACTCGAATCCCTCGAGTTTGGCGAATTTGCCTTCTATGATTGTCCTCGTGTCGTGTTTGAGAGTGATTTCTGTTCTTCCAACTCATTCAATAGACCTTCCCGAGTTGGAATCCATTCTAATGGGAACGAACGCATTCATCGTGAGTGACGACGATTCAAGTGCATTGATTATGCGACGTGCTTCAAGAAATGGAAACTCATCGAATAGATCTGCCCAAGCTCACTTCCCTCACAACGGATGATGAGGACAGTCAAACGTTTGAAAACCCTCGTCACATCATTCTCGAGGGTACGCTATTGTAAGCGAAGTGATGAGCAGATATCCCCAATCTCGACACTGTCGTGATTCCAAACGCCTTCAGCTGTAAGGACGATATCACATTCAATAGTGCATGCTCCGCGCTCCTCTCATCTCGTAGATATCACGGAAGCCCTTCAGTCTCAGATTGAAAGAGAAGTATCTCACATGATCGATGAAGAATGATCCCACCTTCCTTTCCCTTTAAACATTCCAATTCCCAACCCTGTTTAAGAAACAGACCATCATCATACTCTCCAATAAGCACTCCTTCTCCTCCCACAGCTCACATTCCAAAACCAAACCCAACAAACAAACAAACTCCTCCCACAATTCTCCTCATTACTCTCCAATCCCACTCCTTCTCATCCCCATTGAACAGCGCATTCAACGAGGATGGATCGAGCGTACGTAATACGATGCATCTCAAAGAGACGCGGTTTTTTCGTCCTGTTTGTCCTTATTCATTCTCTCATATCCAGATGTATTATACTCTTTCTGTGCGTTCTTTTAGTTGCTGTCAGCACCTTCTATCTTCTCTCCCATGTGTCAAGGACTCGGAATGCGTGGTTGCATCAGTATTGCGACAAAGAGTACAGAGACAATATCGGCTATTCGTCGTACGCAAGCGTATTGTGCTTCCCCCAAATCGATGCCGTGTATACGTGGGTGAACGGCTCTGATCCCATATGGCACGCGGAAATGCAGTATTATAAGAACAAGCACCGGAAACAGCTGAGCTTGGCTGAGAACGAGACGGACTCGTCTTCTTCCCAGAACCGGTTTCGCGACAACGACGAGCTGCGGTACAGTCTTCGATCGCTGGACATCAACGCTCCCTGGATTCGCCACATCTTCATTGTCACGAACGGGCAGGTTCCGTCGTGGCTCGATACGTCAAACCCGCGCGTATCCGTTGTTACGCACGAGGAGATCTTCAAGGACAAGGACGCCTTGCCCACCTTCTCCTCTCCGGCGATCGAGCTGAATCTCCACCACATCGAGGGGCTCAGTGAGTACTTTCTGTACTTCAACGACGACGTCTTTCTCGGGGATGCGATCGAGCCCTCCGATTTGATGTCTCTGGAGAACGGGCAGTTTCTCTTTGAGTCGTGGAGCGTTCCGAAGTGCAGCGAGAAGTGCAACTACGCGCAGCTCGGCAATGGAGAGTGCAATGCCGCGTGCAACACGGAGCGCTGCGGTTACGATTTCGGCGACTGCGACATCAAGCCCGACATAAAGCGAAAGGATGAGGAGGAAACGCTGAAGGAGCTCGCAATGATCGTGGCGAATGACACCGTGAGCCAAGAAGGGGATCGTGACCGATAGACGACAACTGCCAACAGCACGTCATTCCCGCGGTTCTCCGTGCCCCGCCAGTGCGTGCACTCGAGAGCGGTGCGATCCCGCGTATCCCAACAATTCGACATCACGGGTCAGTCGGTGCTGGAGTACGTGCAGGAGGTGTACGGTTTGGAGATGGATAAGGTGTGTTTGAGTCGCGTGATGACGGAGCTGGGCGAGGGCGTGGTGATCGATTTGGGGGCCGTTTTGACCGGGAAGGTCCGTATTGAGAATGTGGATGTGATTGAAGGAGGTGCGTGCGAATGTGATTGTTAATGATTAGAAGCCGTGCATGTGATTTCGTTATCAGAGGACAAAAGTGTGGTGACAATTCAGTTTAAGAGCGCTGTCGTGGCGTTCCCGTTCATTCTGCACCTATTCGCAATCGCATTCGTACATGTCCCCTAATTCGTTCACAATTAGGACGTTACGGACACGCCGGTCATGATTCTGGTGGACGTGATTCGGTACACGCCGCCTCAAAACCCCTCTTATCTTGCCCCCTATTTCAATTTGGGGCACCCCCCATCTTTCTCCTTCTCGTCCAGTCGTGAGTTCGCGACCCTCTCGTACTCCTTCTTTCGTTCGGGGTTTTCCACGCTTCTCGTGTTCTCTTTGCCGGAGTTGGGCAGTGGTGTGACTTCTGAAAGCGATCCTCGTGTGAGTTCGGAAAGTGACCCTTCAAGCACTTCTCAAAACAATCCTTCAAGCACTTCGCAAAACACCTCTCAAAACCCCTCTCAAAACCCCACCTCTCTCCGCTACGCGCTCTTCCAATCTCCCGCCAACCAACTCCTCGCATCGCTTCCCTCCCTTCTCTCCCCCGCCGCTGTCGCCGGCTACGTCTCTCTGTTCGGCACCGATGTGCCCGACGAACGCGCCACCACCTTCGCGGCGGAGATCAGAGGGAAGGGGATGGTCGAGATAACCGCGGTTATGACGGAGACCCCAAACATCCCCCATCTTCGCGAAGCCGTCAACTTCAACGCAACCTCGACGTGGCTGGCGCAGTTGCGTGGGTTCGTGGGAGTGAAGGAGCAGGTGATGTCCCGAATACGAAATATCCCCTATTCCGAATCAATACGGACATGTCGGGCAGCCATGCAAGCAGCGGTCCCGGGGGAGTTTCATTCCAACACGACCGTGTTGTTTTGGAGGGAGTCGTTTCAGTGGGTCGAGATTACCAGAAATCATAACGAATTATGGCATCTCTTCTTGAGTGACAAAAAACTGGACTATTATATGACTCTTGAGGACGTCGTGGAACTGGAGAAACAGTACGCGTCGATCAGCAAATCCCCTCTGATTATTGCCATTCCGGTTTTGGAGCTGGTTTCGTGTCGCTTTGAACTCACCGAACAACCCTTCTGGAAGAACTCCGTCATGCGTGCCAAACTCGTGCGCACCAGTGATTCGATGTTGAGTCACAGCGCGATCGCCGAGATCGACTTCGACGAAACGTCCACCATGCATTCTCTCGGTTCCGTTGTTGTGGCGTTGAGTGTCGACACGGCGTTCCTTACCAACACTCTCAACAGCTTCTCGCAACGATCCACGCGCCATCGCCGGCTGGACGCCTCTGCGGAGTCGTCAGATTCACCTCCTCTCTCAGATTCACCTCTCTCACAACAACCCACCCCACGCCGCTTGCTGGACTCGTACGGAGAGTCGCTCGTGTTCACGAGCCTGCAGCTGACGCGGCTGTTCGGGTCGGTGGGCGGGAGCGTCCCGGCGCACATGCCACACCTGATCAACAAATCGGTCATGGGGGACATTGAGGTGAAGCTGTCCCAGTACGTGAATGAAACGGTCAGACACCGTTTCCGCGAGAACGACGATTTGCAATACGCGTTTCTGTATTTCCACTATTTGGAGGGAATTGAACAGGCGAAATACAAGGACAACTTGCTGCGGATTTGGGCCCAACATTTGGACACGGACGGCGACGGCGTGCTGAGCACGAACGAGTTCAACACGCTGTGTTCGGTGGTGTTGGAGGAGAACACGGAGAAGTGCGAAATCGGGGCGATTTCTGACACGTAGGAAACGACGTGAGTTGTTGAAGTGTTTGGTGGGAGAAGACGTGAGGGAGTTTCATCGCACCTACACTGAAACTCCCGAGGGGTCCCTCTTCCTTCACTCCTTCTACAACGTGAGCATCACGATCCAACAACTCGAACACTGTGAAATGGCAAAAGAAGCCCTCTTTGCGGCATTCCCGTTTTATCCTCATTTTATGGCAGTGCGCGATTCGTCGGTGGCGTTTCAGATGATCAATGACGACGTGAATGAAACGGTCAAGCAGGTGGGAGTTGGAGGGAGAATTGACGCGTAGCTGGACAGTGTGCGCGCGCGCAAGTCGAAGTTCGTGTGCATCAACGACAACATCCAGAACAAGACAGAGGAGCTGGACAGAATCATCCACGATTTTTACAATTCCTTTTTCCCGCTTCCATGCCAGTTCGAGAAGGGTTGGAGTGCGTGTGATTCTTGCTGGTAACTCGTAGAATGGAACCGCATCAAGCACCGGGCATCGCTCCTGCTCCACTCCGTTCATGTTGAGGTAAACGGGAAGGTGGTCGGGTGGGGCGTGGTGGAGTGTCTCTTCCTGCTGCTTTCGCTGTGGATTGTGTGGGTGAGAAGAACGCGGGTGACGGGTAGGAAAGCCATGCGACGATGGGAGGTGGCGGAGAAGGGCGTTCAGGTGTATCACGAGCACGAGAGTTGCTTTCTTTGTTGAACAAACATGTCATTTCAACAGCGTGATTCGCTTCACGGCGCGCTTCAGCGACTTGTTCTGAACTAGTCGTGATTCTTTCCCTCCTCTCTCACTGTTCATCGTGCTCTTCAGGTCCCTGAAGTGCTCCACCGCACCCACCGACTGCAAACAGACATCGTTTTGCACCTCTACGCCTCACCTCTCGCCCTCTCCCCCACCTGACACCTCCATTTCCTTGCAGTGGAAGAACGCGAAGGGGTGGAGCACCAGTGAGGTCAGAGCGGGCAGGCATATGCACGAGAACAGCTGGCAGTCGCAAAACGCCATCGTGCCGCACTCCAGCGTCGTCAGCGAGGGAAGTAACAGGAGGCGGAGGCATGTGGGAGCGATGAAGCAAGCGTTGCCGAAGCGAAGGGTAGTCAGTTCGGGGTTGTCTGAGCGTCACACCACACACCCACACGCACCTCGAATCACACACACACTCGCGCTGCGAAAACAATAATCCTTTTCCTCTCTCTGCAGAAGCGGTGAAACGCCCTCCCTGCATTCCCCAATGCACAGCGTTTTCAGCCGCGGACAACTCTCCACCTCCACTTGCTCGAAGAACATGAAACTCCTCCTTCCGACCGACACACTCTCCAACACGGGCAATCCCTTCACACTCACCACGCGCGGGCCGCCCTGATTGTTGTTGAAGCACTCCTCCTCGATGCGCAGCATGCGCAGGTGGCGACTGTCGCTGTCCAGCGTGAAGAACGACGCGCGGTTGCAACACCCGCGGGAAATCACCAACTCCTCCAGGTGGGTGAATACGCCGAACAACGCCTCCGACGCATTGAGCGAGTTGGGCAGAATCGTCAGCTCGCGACACGACGCTTTGTCGATGAACGACAAATCCGCTGTTGTGTCTATGGATCAAAATCGGGGGTATTTTGGACATGAGGTGGATTGGATCACGGGACGCGTGGGGGTCGCCGAGCAAAACTTGTTCTGCAACTCTTTGGAAATCCCCGCGGAAATGAACAGAACGGAGAGGAGTTTCAGCGACTCCTGCTCGATGCTCACCGTCACGTTGGAGGCAATCTCTACGCATGACGAGTTGGCGGGAAAACCACTGGACAAACTGACTTCCTTGCACATCGGGAGGGATGAAACGCCGATCGTCAGTTGAGCGAGCGAGGGCAGATCTACGATGAAACGCCTCATCCATTTCCACCAATCAAATCGAGGCGTTTCGCTTTGGGGAACACGTGACTGCGAATCGTGATGGTTTTGAGCGTCGGACAATCTACGGGTCATTCTCGCGCGCGACGACACACTCTCGATCACCACGTGCTCACACGAGGATAGGCAGTGATCGTCCAACACCAACTCCTCCAGGAAGGGATACCCCACAATTTTGAACGACTGCAGTGACCGCAAGGAGTTCTTCATGCAGCACAGAATGCGCGCCTTGGTGATGTGTCCCTCCTTCAGCACGCTTCCACTCACAACGCGACTCAGCGCGCCGTCTTCAATGACCACCTTCCCGGGTTTATTCCCCAGCGCCTGCACGTCGCGCAGCTCGCTCACCACGTTGTTCCTCAGAACGCCGTTCACGAACGAGTCGCCGTTCTGCAAAACGCCCTCCTTCCAAATTCCCTCCTCTTTCTTCAGTCCCGTCGCGAGATCGTAACTGCTTCCGAAACCGTCGAACTTGCCGCGGCGGAAGTTCCCCTTGTACACGCAGCCGTACTTCTCGTCCTCGACTCCGAAGAGAATGCCGAAGCCGTCGTACACAATTTCGCCCTCCTTTTCGTCGAAGCAAAACTCGCCGCAGTACACGAGCGAGGCGTCTTCGGCGTACTGCGTGTACAACGACACTCCGTCCCTCTGATCGAACATGCCGCAGGGATACACGGACTGCCCGTCTTCGTACATCCATTCTCCCGCCAACTGACCGTTTTTGAATTCGAACACATGGCCGTTCCAGGGCATTTCTTGTGAATAACAACACTCTCCGAACAGGCCGTTGCCGTTCTCTCGCTCGTCCTTCAGCGTCTTCTTTCCGGGCTTGATTTCGGAGATCTTCTTCCCGTTCCTAAAGACGATCGTCTTCTCTTCTTCTCCCTTCTCGTTGAACTCGCAGTAGATGCCGTCCAGCACTCCGTCCACACAAGAGAATCCGATGGTGCGTCGATTCTTGTTGAACAGCAAGCAATCGCCGTGAAGGACGAAGTCAGGAGAAAAGACACCTTCAAAGCAGCGCATTCCGGACACAAGGAGAGTGATGGACACCACATCGTCCTTATACGTCCCTTTCATCGTGTCGTATCGCATGTGATCTGTGAGACGCAACGCGACTTCGGTTCCCTCATTGTTCAGTACCCTCTCCTGAAACGCTATTCCGTCATTGCATTTTTCTTATCCTACACAGTACATCTCGTTTCTCGACTCGAAAGCCAATGAAGTGCAGCACATCCAGGAACGACTTCACTCTACCGGAAATGATGTCCTGAAGAAACGCATTGTTCGTGACAACTACGAATCACCCGGAATAACGAGGATTGAGTACACGCCTGCGACTCGCTCTTCTCCGCCTCGTTTCCTTCCTCCTCCACGGCCACTCTATCCACACCGTTTCTACTCATGATATGTGATCAGAATGGGCTGAGAAAAGGGAATAGTGAAAGCACATCGAGTTCAGTCTATGCGATATCGCTCCATTCCATTGTGGAGGGAGAGCAGACTTATCGCTTTCAACCGGACAACGAACCGACTTCATTTGTTCTCATTCATCTCCGCTGAAGCGCCCGATGGCCGATCCAATCCCTTACTACGATAATGGGTCTGTGCGTGGAGCAGTTGGGGCATGAAGTGTAGACGGCTAACGTGGGGGTGGTGCTGCATTCCATTGAAACATACCAGCGGAATGTGTAATTCTTACCAATTCGGTGTGATGAACAGTCAGCGTGAAATGCAACCCCCATCATTACAGAGCATATCCATCGTCGACACCCTCTCCGAAACGTTCGTGAAGCAGCCAACATGCGTAACGCGGAGTATATGCAACAGTCTAGTAGGCGGTTGGCGCAATCGTGCTAGCGGAGTAGGTTCGTCTTTCTTTATACAGGATGGTGTTCACAGAGATGAAGAACGCGAACGGGATGGATACGAGCCTGGACTCGATTCCCCTCCCCCAGTCTCTCTTTCAGTCCATGTGCGCGGACTACCCCGTCTCCTCCTCTCACACCATGCTGGAGGGGTATGCGGACGTGCTTCTCTCCGAGGTGATCGTTCTTCTTCTCTTTGAGAAGGGTGTCGAGAAGGTGGACACGAGGGTGATCACGATACTGCGGGCGATGCTGAAGCAGTGCATTCTGAACGCGGGCAAAGTGCTTTCGCAGAACTACTGCAGCTTTCAGACAGGGGAAGAGTACAATTCGTCCCGCTACTCCCTGCAGGCTGGATTCGGGCAGTCGCTTCCATTTATGGTGTCCAAGTTGCAGGATGGAATTGATCCGTCCACGATACGCAACCGAAAGCAGGCGGGCGATAATCCCAAGGCATATAACAAGGAGCGTCAGTTAGCGACAAGGGATCTTCAAACGGTGCGCGTGGACGCGTTGCCTGATGATTAGGAGGATCTGCGTATGATTCTCCTCCGCTTCTTCTACAGCAAACACATTTCTCCCTACAACCTAATGGTGTACATAAACCAGCATCTCTCTCTGTACAAGCAGTTGATTGCGATCGAGAGCAAGATTACCTCCATGTTTGCGTTTTCAAGGCCTGTGACGTAGATACCCCGAAGTCCTTCAGAATCCCTCGCTGTTGGACTCGATTGACTGGAATGAGGCCTTTGACAAGGAGGGACTCACGCAACGTCTTGCGCAAACAGTGCGTTCTGTGTGAAGTGGTAATGGATAGTATAAACGCGTGGATACGGGGAGAGACGAGGATTCCATCTTCAAGGCGCTATCCGCCTTCTTTTCGCAGTAGCTTCTTTTCATCCGTCTTTCCTTTAACAAACAAACTAGGGCAACACGTATTCGCGCTCCGTTCCATTCATGGATTGCGCGTCAAACTCGAGCGCACACTGCAGTTGCTTCTCTCCCGTCACAATCGAAACAAGCACCTGACTCAGCAGGCCTCCGATGATCGCCTGAAGGGTAATGGGGGAAGGCGTGGGAATGGAGGCGTTCTGCAGCGCGTTTTGTAGAGAGCAGAGAACAGACTCTGAAGAGCTGGTGCATTTCAACAGCGCGTCCACTCTATGCATCACGCCCACACACGAAATGAACAATGGGAAGTAGGACAGATTGAGAATCATTCCCCACAAGTCCGTGCTCCACACGCACAGGATGGCATTTGAGGAGCGCAGGGAGAAGAGGCGATTCAGTTGAGAGAGCGTGGGGTTGCACGCGATGATATATGGGTATTGTGAAAGGGACTGGATGCTCTGAAAAGGAACACACTCAATCGTAGCGCGAGGGTTCAGCGCCTGAAGACGGCTCTTCATGCACTCGTTTCTCTACAGACTGAACGGATAGAACTAACTGAAACGAGCTTGTCACAGTCTTCCTTCCTCAAGAAGAAGTTGGTTCTGATCTCGGAGGACGAAACGAGGCGATCATCCTACACATGCAATGGAGCAACCAATGCTACGCAGAGCTGCACATTCATTCCGGCCAAGACAATGTTCTTCGCGATCTACTCTCAAGTGCGTCGCGAATGCAGTACCTCCGCGCACAATCCGTCACAGTTCACAAGAAGGATCATGGAGTGCATGATCTTCTTCTGATTATCCGCTCCCCAGATGTGGATTTGCCGGTCATACCTGAGAATGAGCGGATAGACTAGAAAGCGCGCACTGATCGTAATCCTTCTGCGCCAACTGCGTTTCCATGCTTTCTCTTCGAGTTCTTTTGGGAACCGAAATCGTGGCGATTCGGGGAATTCCGCGAGAGGAGAGAGGGACAAACCATGCCGAAGCGTGTGTCGAAGGACAATGTGTACGATGAGAACGGCAAGCGCCGCTTTCACGGTGCATTCACCGGCGGCTTTTCCGCGGGGTACTTCAATTCAGTAGGAACGGAAGAGGGATGGACGCCGACGGCATTCGTATCATCAAGAGACCAGCGTGTGCAGTTTAAGCAGTACTCGAAGGAGGATTTCATGGATGACGAGGATGATCGCCTTGCGGGACGGAATTTGGAGACAGTGAATATCTACTCTGACAAGGGACGGACAACGGGTCGAAACAAGGACGGACAGTACGTGACACGGGTTCAGAACAAGGCGAACACGGTGAGCGAGATTATTCGTTCGAAGCGGCACTACTACGGAATTGGGTACGTCGCCATCCAGGGTTTGCACTCGAGCGCGATGCTCTTGGAGGATGATCACAACAAGGTGCTGCGGATGGGCGATGTGTTCAAGCAGTCGAATGTAAACGCGTCCGGGTTCGGCATCAGCGCCCTGGAGGACGAGGACGACAATGTGTACGCCGTGAACGACCCGTCGCAGTTCGATCGCGAACTGGACTTCTCGCACAACCGTCTGAAGGACATTGAGCGGGAGGAGGACGAGCATCACCGCCATCATCACAACTCAAAGCCCGCCGACATCGAGGGTTTCGTTTTCGCGCGAAAGCGGCAGGCGGGCTCCTACGAAATGGAGGTGTTTCCGCCTCCCCGCCTTCCCTCCCACTTCCGCGAGCGCCACGTGTTCAGCCACCCGTTGGAATGGTCGTGGGTAGTGTCAAAGGGTTGGGGTGCTTGGGGTGAATGATGCGTAGAGCGACTGACTTCTCCCGCCAAGCCGGTGGATCGTCGCTTCACGCGCATGACGCCGGAGGAGGCGCAGCGGGAAGAGAAGCGTCCGTTGTCTTCGTCGCTGTCGGCGAAGTTCGTGACGGCGGGAAGTCAGGTGCCGGCGAAGAAGGAGGAGGCGGTGACGAAGATCACATCAACACACACTGTGGAGAACTGGCGACCGGCGAAGATCCTGTGCAAGCGGTTCAACATCCAGGACCCGTACAAGAACCTGCCGGATGTGAAGCCGGTGGAGGAGCCGAAGTCGGAGATTCGGTTGGACGAGCTGATGCCGACGAAGGCGCCGGAGAAGGAGAGTGTGGAGATTGACATCGGGGAGTTGGCGAAGGAGTTCCACGACCCGTTGCAGAACATCAAGAAGGCGGACGTGGATTTGTTCGATGCGTTGTTTAGTTGATGTGGGCGTGTTTGATGATTACGTTCGTTGGTTGTGAGGATTTCCTCGTTGTTCATGGACTGCTATCTGTATAGGCTTTTATTGTATTGTTAAGAGCACATCATTTCCATCAATCGATCACTTCTCGACTCCAATGAGCGATTCAAAACCGAAGGGGTTTGCCGCACTCATGAAGATGCGCAAGCAGGAGAAAAAGGAGGAGGAGGAGAAGGTGAAGCCAGTGATCCGAGAAGCGTCTCTTTCGTGTAGTTCATGTCAACAACGTGTCATTCAAAGCAATTGAGGATCGAATTCGCGCCCTGGAGCAACAATTGCAGGATGGGGAACAGGACTCTTTTGTGGATGTTGACAAGGATAGTTCGAGTGAAGAGAGCGAGGAGGAGACGACGCAGGATCGAAAGGAGAAGGAGCAAAAGCAATGGGAGGAAAAGAGGCAGGAGAAGCAGCTGTTGGACAAGCTGAAAGTAGCCATGGCAGAAGACAGAGGCGAACTCACGCTCGGAGAGGATGAAGCGTATTGCGAGGCGTGCTGCTTGAAGCTGAGCGGCGATATGGATATCAGTGTATTTCCATTGCATTGCTGTGTTACGTAGACACACATTGAGTCTTCTGGCCATTTGGCGCGTTTGAAAGTGCTCTTCAAGAACGATTTGTTCAGCTCTTCGCGTATTCCCTTGGAGCAGTGGAATGAGGGATAGACACGAAGAACGTGTGTACAACGTGTTGCGTGTCGTTTGGCACTCCCGAGTTGTTGTAGGTGATTTGAAGCAGTGTTTCATGGCGCAGAGTGCATCATCGCGAGTTCCGGGGACATGCCAACAACGCCACGCTCAAGAAGCGTTTGTGCTTCTGCCGCCTGTGCAAGAAGCAGTTTACGAGTGGGAACCAGCTTGCGGAACATGTCGTGGTGGTTGTTCATTCTGATGAGTAGTTGAAGGGGAAGGCCCACAAGGAGCGACTCGAGCGAATGGTGTCAAAGCAGAGAGGGTACAAGCGGTCGCGGGGACAGTATTCGTGCTGTGTTTGTTGCTGAGTGCGAGCATTGAGCTTGATCGAGTCCGAGTAATGAACTGAATTACAACAACAACGCTTCACTTGGCACCTCCAAACAAACAAATCACCAGTTATAACACCACTTGCAGCGGGACGATCTCTTGCAAACGGCAGGCTTCTCTCCGGTGTACGCGTCGCAGACGTAGTTGATGATTCTCTCTGGATCGGTGTGAAGCTTGCCATTCACCATAATCGAAGGAACATAGGAGAGACTGGGAGTGATTTTTCCAGCGTGGAGCATGAGCTCGCTTCCCTCGTCTCCCTTCGCGCAAGCAAGAATCACATCGCCATCGACGTTGCTCTTCTTCGCGCAGCGAGTCACCGTTTCATCCTCGAAGTTGTACTCCGCCTGCATACAGTTCATCATGTTCAGACCCTCTTCGGGGAAGTGAGCCAATCCACACAGCTCCACCCTGTTTCCATAACACTCGCGTTCTCCGTGCTGGCATCTGAAGGTGGGAGGGTTCTCGCTGACGATGTGCGCCTTTCCGTAGGGAACGATCTCCAAATCCGTGATTTCCATGAGAGAAGGGGTGGAGACGAACTCCTGGAGCTCCTTGGCAGTGAAGGCGATGCAGTCGGGACACATGGACTCAACGAGGACCTTCACCTCGACCTTCGGTGCGGCCATCACGCAGATGGCGAGCAAAGCAAAGAGGGTAGCGTATTTCATGGGTTTGATAGGAATAGTGCGGATACCGTTATGGATGAAGCCGTTCCACCCTAATGCGTGTGTGCCGATTTGTGTTTCCGTTGACAGTTGTAGCACTGTATGTCGTTGTTAACAAACGAATATAATTGCAAAAGGGAAAAAGCTACGTCTTCACGCTATCTCGCACCATCTGCATCAGATCATCCTCGGAAATGATCTTCACGCCCTTCTTCTTCGCCATCTTGTACTGCGCCCCCTCCGATATTTTGCGTCCATCGTCCATTTCAAATCCCGCCACCAGATAGTCCGTTTTCCCGCTCACCGCCGATCGTTCAATCCTACCGCTCATCCCCTCCAATCATTTGCACCCTCCATGATCGAAGATCAGATCGCTCGTTTCCTGGGGCGTGAGACACTTGTTCAATCCAGTGATCACGAATACCTTCCCGGACAGACAGTCTGGCTTTCCCACGGGTATTTCCTTCGTTCCATGCTCCGGAGGATCGCGATTTCCGCCCAGCCAGGAAGGTTTGGGTTTGTGAATGACTCGCTTCCTTCCGTCTGCAGAAACGGCTGCTATCCATCAACTGCAATCATGTGCGTTACGCCGAGTCTTCTGGGACGTGTCCTTCTTGTCCTGTATCTTTGCCTTTTTCGGTTTGGGGCTATGTATTACGCACCAATCCATGCAGTGTACGCCTCGTCAACAACAATGGGTCGTTTGCGTTGCTGATACGGTTCTTTCACTTCCGGCAATACGAAACTGCCTCTTGGCTTATCATCACACAAGCAACCTATTCAAACAGCAAAGAAGAGAGAAGCATTCATCGTTTGCGAGAAATGGAGGTCGAATGGGAGAACCAGAATCGCGTCGATTTGTGGAGGGTTGCGTAAGTGAAGAGAACGCGTTCTATGTGCAATGCACGGAGACAGTCGCGTCATCCACTCCGTCACAGGAACGAACCATCAAAAGTGTAATTCTTCATCACTAACTAATAGAATTCACTCAACACAACGCATTCCTCCCCTCAGATAACAGAATCACTCCATCACCCAATCTCTCTTTACTCCACGCCCACTGCTTCCAAATCACTCATACAATCCGAATGCACCGCAAACACAAACACTCGCGATAACCTGTGGGCGTTTCACTCACCGTCCTTTTCCTTATTCTCATTCACCACAACAGCCATGATCATTTGGATCCCTATATGGTTTACTATCGTGATTCTCGTGACGACTCTGAATAAGACGCTCTTCACTTCCTTGAAATGTCCGTTTCCCATCACCATTACGATGGTTAGCATTCTGACGCGCCGCTTACCCTCAGATCCATATGATCTCCTGTGCCATCTATTCAACCATCATGAAGTACGTCACCCCTCGTTTTTTCAACTACCGTCCCTTGAAGCAATCGGAATGGAAGAACATGCTTTTAGTGAGTGTGGTTTTTATCGTGAACATCGTTCTCTCCAACTCCTCTCTCAAGTACAACTCCCTCGCTTTAGATCAGGTTCGGACCCCTTCCTCTTGTCCTCACTCGCAGATGTTCCGCTGCGCAATGCCAGTGTTCACCTGCGTCCTTGAATTCATCATTCACGGCACAGTTCGTTCGCTCCCCATATATCTGTCATTGATTCCGGTCATCATCGGAACCATGCTCGTTTGCGCAGGCGATGTACGCCTTCCTCGCCGCGATTAGCCTTAGGTTTACGGCACTGTGGGCGGTATTGTTCTCCTTTTCATCAGCTGCACAGTTTCATCTCTGAAGGGAATCATTACGAAGTACCTTCTTTCTGGGAAGGAGCCGATCAGCACCTTCCAGTTGCTCAACATTGTTCCTCTTCCTGCGATGCTTCACGCGTAGAACTCACTCATGGCTATTGCCGAAATCCTCCCTTTGTCACTATTTAATGATAGGAAGTTCTACTCCACATGGTTGCCATCAGCGCCAATGACGAGTATCCTTATCCTTATTGCTCACGGCATGCTTGCGTTCGCTTTGAATATTGCAAACTTCAACGCCGTGAAAGAGGGAGGTCCTTTGATGATGAACGTTGTGGGCAATGTGAAGCAAGTGGTCATGATCCTGCTGTCTGTCTTCATGTTCGGAAACAAGATCAAGATGATCGGCGTTGTGGGTAGCATCATTTGTATCGCGGGCAGTATGTGGTACACCTACGGTGCGGAATGGAAGGGCGTGTGATGCGTAGAGAACATCAAGCAGAACAAGACGATGGCTCTGGCTCAGGAGGAGCAGAAGCTGCTCGTGAAGAAGGATCAGGAGCTCTTGGTGAAGAAGGAATCGGAATCTATTGCTTGAGTTGTCCCGTGGTGTTTGTTGGTGAATAGCGTCTTTCCTGACGAGCGGACGCATTTCATTCTCGCCCTTTCCACTCCGTGTGGGCCAAACGAATGGAGTCCGCGAGCACCAGCAAACCAGAAGAAAAGGAAGTGAATGAAGCGCCTCCCGAAGAAGAAGTCGCGTCCTCGGAGACTGCAACGCCGAATTCAAAATCATCCACCGTCCAGAACAGTGAGAGTCCCGTCACGCCAACGGGAAGGCTAGCGGAGCAATCCGATGATGAGTTCATTACGGACAGCAGCGAGGACAGCATATTGGAAGAGCAGAGGGAGAGAGAGACGATGGCCAAGGAACAGGAGGCTCCGCCTGTCGTTGTGCTCCCGACGCCAGTGAACAAGAAGGAGTCCTTCGTACTGAACGGAATGAAGGTGACCATACGAAAGAGACCGTCGCATAAAGTGAAGAAGACCGATCGATGCCACTCTTTGTTTGAACAAACAGACACAATGCTATCCTAGTGTCGGTGAAGACGGTATGTCCAGTTTCCAGAACTGAGGCGGTGTTTCATTCAGGGGGATTCTCTCCTCCTTTTCTACGTCAATAATCTCTATGTGTGTAGTCCTCGAAGAAGAGCGAGATAGAGTGCTCTTCTCTTTCACACGGGATGGATCCTCCGCTTTGCGCTTCTTCTTGAAGAAGGAGGCAATCTCACTCCGCTTCACTCCATGTGTCTTCGTTCGGGGCAAAACGGGTGACACGAAAGAACTCTCCTTGGAAGAGGTTTGCTTCTCTTCTACTACTGGAGAGGAATGAATCTGCAGCGGGAGTTGCGCGTGTGAGTTATCCAGGACAATGGAGTCCTCGTCCTCCGATACGGTTGCACTGTACATCATTTCGAATGCGTGAGGATACTCTCCCTCCTTGGTTTCGGGTGTCTGCGTCGATTCGGTTTTGTCGTGTTCATATCCTGTATCTCGCCTTCCACTTGTGTTTACACCGTCATCCTGAAGAATTTCTACGCGTTAGAGGAACAACAGAGGAATGAGCACCCTGCGTTCGGAGAATGGCGTAATCGATAATCTCATCGATCCTCTCTTTCAACTCGACGCGCAACTGCTCGAGCTGCTCTCGAGCGCTCATTCACTATTCGTTTAGTGTCTGTCTTCATTCTATACTCTTTCTATGATTTCATCCGCTCATTTCGTTTGAAGTGCTTGTCTTCCGCTCCATGCGCCAGGAGAGCGTATTCTCCCTGTAGTCTCATTTCTATTGCAGCCGATAGAGACGCACTCCATTCCCCTTGTCAAACGCGGATCCTCCGCTTCGTTCTCCTGTCACCCAGAATGGTACGAATTTCATGTCTGTTTCATTCCATAGAGTGCGTCCACTGCAGAAACCGAGAACGCAACGAGGGAGGAGGACATTGTGGTTGTGAGCAATCTGAGGAAGAACTACAAGCTGCAGGATGGTCGAGACGTCCCGGTGCTTCGGAACATCACGCTGGATCGTTCCGTGGAGTCCTTTCCTATCAAGCGAGGCGAGTTTGTCGTGATTCGCGGTCCGAGTGGAAGTGGGAAGACGAGCTTGCTGAATATCATCGGTACGATCGATAAGCCGACCTCCGGCTGCGTACATCTGTTTGGGAGGGAGGTGGAGTACGACGGGAAGGAGAGCGAGCTGGCGAAGCTGCGACTGGAACATGCATTCCGTTTGAAGGGAGAGTGACAACTAGATCGGTTTTGTGTTTCAGACCTTCAACCTGATCTCCACACTCACCTCCGTCGAGAATGTCATGCTCCCGATGCAGCTGGCAAATCGGATACGGAAAGCAGAGCAGCGGCAGCGAGCGCAGCAACTGCTGATTGACGTGGGTCTTCAGGACCGCATCGACCACCTTCCTTCCGAGCTGAGTGGCGGTGAGCAGCAGCGCGTCACCATTGCTCGCGCTCTCGCCAACCACCCCGAAATGCTGCTGTTGGACGAGCCGACGGGCGATTTGGACAGCAGGACCACAATCGAGGTGATGAACATATTACTGGATTTGAACCGAGTAGGAATGAGAGGCGGGGTTCACGAGTAGCAAGGCATCACGATGATCATGGTGACGCACAACCCGGACTTGGAGTGTTACGCGAATCGGATTCTCTACATCCACAACGGTTTTATCGAGAAGCAGGTGCTGAACACCCGCCAGTGCCAGTACTATCCGGAGGAGTACCAGGAGAAGGTGAATTCGAAGAAGTTGCTGTGTTCGCTTTGTTGTAATTTGAGATTCCATCACTCTTCAGTTGAAAGACGGGAGTAATCTCTCCTTGAGACGAGACCAATCTCTTCTTCCATTGAAACAATATCACTTTCATATTCCGTTGAGATGATTAGTTGAAACACCACCCCTTTCCACTCAAAACGATCTCATTCTTTTCTTCAATTGAGGAGCAATGGGTGAACGAAAGGTGGTGAACAAATTCATTCCGTGGGACTTCGATCCCGACAAGGTTTGCAAAGTGAAGTTGTCGAACATCGGTCAGTTCACTGTCCGCATGATGCTTCCCTTTACGGTGCGCTGCAATGCATGCGGTGAGTTCATGTATGCTGGAAAGAAGTTCAACACGCGAAAGGAGACGGCGAATGGCGAGGACTACCTGGGCATTCCAATTGAACGGTTCTACTTCAAATGCACGAACTGCGAGTCCGAATTCATCATTCAAACCGATCCGAAGAACAGCAGCTACGCCGTTGTGTCGGGAGCGACGCGGAACTCGGTTCTGTGGAAGAATGAGCGACAATTGGAGCTGGAGGACAAGGCGAAGGCGGAAGAGGCGGAGAACATGGACGCCATTCAGGAGCTGGAGAATCGAACGGAGGAATCGAAGAGGGAAATGGACATATACGATGCGCTGGACACGCTGCAGGCGCAGCAGCGGAAGACGATGAACGCCGATCCCGAAGAAGCGTTGGAAGTGATTCGGAAGCGAGAGCAGATGAAGGAGAAGGAGAAGGAGCGGAAGCAGCTGGAGGACGACGAGAACGACGAGAAGGAGCTGAAGGAGTACCTCCAGAAGAAGAGGGAGGAGGAGGAAACGAAGAAGGAAAGCAGCTACATGAATCTGTTCGCTCAGAAGCCTGCAGACGTCAAGGTTCTCCCGTCGACAGCGCCGAAGAGTGGAATGCGGCTGGTGGTGAAGAAGAAGAAGACGGAGCCGAAGAAGGTGATGAAAGGACTTGTAGCATATTGATTCCTCTCCTGTTTGTTTGAAGGCAAATCCTATGTGTTGGGCGTTTCATTTCCTATCCTTCGTTATTCAATTGAAGTGGAAGGGAGCTCAACCCTTTTGTGCACTATGTCTGAAGACCTTGATAAGTGTACGCCTTGTGTTCGTTCGTAATTGGAAGCACCCCGTCCGGGACGCACTTTGGAGATCGATTCTTCCGTATACGGAGTTCCTGGACTCGGGGGTCTGATGCAACTGGGGGACGGCGTGAAGCTTGCCATTTGTATGGTCGGTCTCTCCGGATGCGGTAAAACGTTTGCGCACGCGGTGTGGTGACCTGACGCGTAGCTATGTCGCGAACAAGATTCGGAGGTTTCTCACATGGAAGGGTTACGACGCCCGCGTGTTTTCTTGCTCCGAAGTTCGCAAGCGACTGTACCCGGACTACGCTTCGCCTCCGGCGGAGTACTGGAACCCGGACAACAGCGAAGTCGTCTCCGTTGCTTTCGATGAGGCCTAGATGTTTGCATTGCGGTTCTCGGTCCTGAAGGAGACGATCCGTGAAATGTTTCAGTATTTGCGTGATGGAGGGCAAGTGGGCATTCTCGACGGCTCGAACCTCAGTCACAAGTTCCGCGACTACGTGTCGAAGCAGATCGCGTTGGAGGTATTTCGATTCGTATGTGTGCGAGCGTAGCCGAATCTCCACCTCCCTCTCTGGATCGAGATGCGCGTGAACGACAAGGACATTCGCATCCGCCGCTTTCGGAAGGAGAAGCTGTTTTCGATCGAGTACATGGGCTACGACAAGGAGCACGCCTTGGAGGATTACGAGAACCGAATTGCGTTTCAAATGAAGAAGTGAGGTTGTTGCTCTCCCTTCACGGCCAGTTACGACGACATCGAGAACGACGAGTCCTACGTGTATTGCATTGCCGAGATCAATCGCGACAATCGGAAGCGCTACATCACGAACTACGTTCGCGGCTACCTCCCCACGACCATCGTCTCCTTCGTGATGAATCTCCACCCCGAGCCAAAGCCAATCTACTTCACGCGTCACGGACAGAGCGAGTACAACCTCGAGGATCGAATTGGTGGGGACCCCAACCTCACGGCGTTCGGCAAGAAGTACGCCGCTCAGCTCGGCAAGTGGGAGACACGAATTGGGTCATTAGGGTAGATATGTGTCGACGGACCCCTATTGCGACGTGCACCGTTTGGCGGTGTGGACGAGTTGCAAGCAGCGCACGGTGCAGACCGCGCAGTACATCGAGTGCAACAGTCGCGTGAAGTGGAGTGCGCTGAACGAGATCGATGCCGGCATCTGCGAGAACCTGACGTACCAGGAGATGGGACAGGCGTACCCCGAGTTAGCGAGACAGAGGAAGAAGGATAAGCTGAACTTCCGCTATCCGGAGTGGGCGATGCGCGATGGCGTGATGTGTAGGGGAGAGAGCTACAACGACATCATCGAGCGTCTGCAGCCCGTGATCTTCGAGCTGGAGAGGACGACGAAGCCCGTGATCGTCGTTTCGCACCAGGCGGTGTTGCGATGTCTGATTTCATACTTCATCGATTTGCCGAAGGTGAAGATCCCGTACTACTCCATTCCGCTGCACACGCTGGTGAAGATCGTTGCGAGGGAGGGCTCGTACGACGAGGAGAGGATTCCGCTGATGCCCATCGTGGTCACGGAGTCCTTCCCGCAGTACCTCGCCGAGCTGGAGGAGAGGAAGAGGAAGGAGAAGGAGTAGTGTGTTCGATTGCGTGCTCAATCTTTCGTTTGTGTGCCGTGTTTGTTCTTCATGAATCGCTGCATTCGAGCGGTGGGGAGGTGCTGGGAAGTGGCTCGAACTGGAGTGTGGCTCCCAACGGCTTCCTTCTCCCGCAGTCGACCCAAGAGTACAGGTGTCTTGTTTGAAATGACTCTGCGTAGGCGTGTTGAATGCGCAGGAAAGAAAGGAGCTAGAGGAGGTGGCAAGCGAAAAGGGCAATGACCCTGAGCCGTTTCCCTTCTTTTCCGTTCCAAAGCTGAATAACAGACTCATCAGTGATTTGTATAAGGACACAATGAAGAAAGGAGAGCAAACCATCGATCTCAGTCATTTGGACCCCAAGGCGCGTGAGGCGGTTTCGAAGGCGCTGTATGAGTTTGGTGTGGACAAAACGCCTGAAAGCAAGTTTGAGGAGATGATGATGAAGGAATTCGATTCTTTCCTGAGCCAGCACCCCGAGACGGATCAGATGACTCCGAGCGAATTGATGGACTTTCTCCAACTCAAGCCGGAGGACAAGAAGGTGGTGGAGGAGGATATCGAGCAGACGATTGCCAAAGTGGAAGAGGATCTCGAGGGCGTGAATCTCCAAAGTGTGTTGCCGGACGCCAAGGATTCTGTGAGTGATTTCGTGAGCGCGATGGAGAAGGCGGTTTCTGCGGACCCCTCTCTTGCAACGGAGGTGGATGCGTGGTTGTCGAAGGCGCGATCCAAAATGGGAACGGATCTGGAGAGTATGGAGACACTGAGTGATGAAGAGTTTGCGCAGTTCGCTTTACCCCCTCTTCGTTTGCGCAACGCCATGAAGCCGTTTATGACCGAGAAGAAGCGATTGGGGGATATGAACTTGGAGGCGTCTTCCGATCCAAGGGATTTGTTTGTGATGAAGAAGTGGTGTGTTTGTTGGTAGTTGTCGTGCTTTCATTCTTTTGGAGGGGTGTTTCAATTCATTCTTTCAGAGGGGTGCTCTCATTCAGAGGGATACTTCTTCTCGTTGACACACACTAAAACTTCCAACAAACACAACACGCGCGAGCCATGCAAAGGAACACAACAGAAACAGCCAAGCTCAACAGCATACAAGACTCAAGAACCCACGTCGTTGCCGACGCCGCCTTGAACTCCTTCCAAAGGAAGATCGCGTACATGGATGCAATGAACGGCGTCGACTGGCTCAGCACGTATCTACTCCTCAGCCTCATTCATCACACGGACGCCACCGCGAAACCGATCTTCGACGCTCCCAAGCAGAAACCGTAAGTGCCGATTGCCCAGCAGAATCCGCCCCAAATCGCTAGAAATGAAACTCCAGTTGTAACGCCAACCAGGGAACAAATCCCGCCAACTCGTGTGGATGAGGTCCTTGAAGGTGGAGGGCTCGCCCACAAACGGGTGACGCATCGAAATACTATTCCTCAGACAGAAACACGAAGAAGACTAGGAGAAGGGCGCTGCGGTCAGAGAGGAGAAGAAGGACGTCAGCACGGCGATGGAATACGAGTTGAGATGGTGTGGATCCTTTCCCGCGATTGCCGTGGTGGGTCCCCAGAACATCGCCATGAAGGCTACACCTTATCCACAATTCGTATGTCCACCTCCGATGATGCAGATGCACACCAATTTCCACGGACTAATCTTCGTGGAAACCTACACATCAGCACCCACTGGATAGCTCACAGCATCCTGCTTCTCTCCCTCTTCCAGAAGAGCCTGCTGCTCCACCTTGCGCTTCTGGTCCACACTCAGATGCTTGTAGGTGATGGTGTTGATGATGACAGCCAGGAAGTTGAAGCACACTCCGGGAATGAGATACTTCAGCACGCCCTTTCTCTCAACGATGTACCTACTCGTTATACGGGGTAGTTATGACAAACGTGAAGAAGGACCCGAAGATGGTCGCCAATCCAATTTGCAGCGGAATCGAATTCGAGAGGCCAGCACCGCTCACGCCACCGAGGATGAAGATCTGAAAGAGCATATCGGTGAATCCAGCGAGGAAGGTGGCTCCGATCTTTTCAAAGATGCACTTTCCGGACGAGTGGAAAAGATCCTTCAAGTTGGAAATCATCGATTCGCGGCTGGGAGGCATGAAGGAAGCGCCGAGAACGAGACCGATGGCAAGCGCCCAGATGAATCGCCAGAACATGAGGTTGAAATGGAAGATGCCAGGAGGGGAGCGCGTGCAAAGGACCGCATTGTTGAGCGTTGCCCAGCCCAGAACAGCGACCAGCGTCATGGACAGTCCGACTACTTCATTCGTTGCTTCGAACATCGAAACGACAGGGTGGAGATTCAAATTGTTTAAAGACAGTTTCAACAAACAGGGTAGAGCAGTGATTTCAAATCATCGCTTAGAATGTCGGACAGGTCGTCTAGTGAGAGTAGAGAAGAGTCATTCGTCGTCGTTGCTGCCGCGGTCGTTTGCGTTAGCACAAACGGGTCTTCCCTCAAGCTGTTCTGCAGCGGTTCACTGTCGTGAGTGCGCACGTTCAATTCTTGGGATTGGTTCTGTGTGGAGAAGATGGCATCGATTTCGTTTTGCTGCGTTGCAGAGATTGTCTTGGGTTGAATGGGAGTGGGTGGAGGCGGCATGTCTTCCAGATCGAGTAATTGGAGGAGGTCGTCGTCGGTGAGGGGGAGTTGTTGTTGTTGTGATTGTTGTTGAGATTGTTGTTGAGATTGTTGTTGAGATTGTTGTTGAGATTGTTGTTGTTGCTGAGGTTGCTGCTGTGATTGAGAGGGTTGTTGAGGTTGAGAGGGCTGCTGAGAGGGCTGCTGAGAAGGCTGTAATGATTGAGGAGGCACTTGAGACGGAAGAGGCTGCGATGGTTGAAGTGATTGAAACAGTCGTGATTGTTGAGACGGTTGAAGAGATTGAGACGGCTGTTGAAGAGGCGCTTGAGATGGCATTTGAGTCATCTCCTGCGATCCCCGCAACGCATCCACTTCATTCACATCATCCACTCCATTCTTCTCAGGAAACGCCTCCTCACTCCCAGACTCCTCAGACACCTCCTCCCGCAACGCACACACATCCACATCCCGGAAGGAAGCAAAATCGGTCGGTTTCACGTCATTCCTAAAAATGGCACGATTTCAGCAATCCCACTCCAAGTGCAGCTGGTGAAGAATCTTTGCCTCCAAGTTCAGGTACTCCACCTCGCAGTCGGAGGGAAAGTCGATGTACAGCAAGTTGTTGATGTCTGACCATAATCACTGGACATCTCACTCACCCAAGAACCCCGTGCCCAGCACCGACGCCTCCATCAGCAACACAACCACGATAGCGTCCTATGGATGACCCCCAATTCCAATAGGGACCATGGTGAGCACTTCATTGCGCATCATCAATCGCGCATGCGCCTGCGCTAACCGAATCAACGACTCAAGCAAGCGCACCGTCGCCTGCGTGCTCGAATTGTTGTGCGTGCGCACGTGCTGGTAGTAGCGTGTGAGAATGAGTTGCGAGGAGGCGGAGAGCAGTGGATGATAAAAACGCTGAACGAACAAGACATATCCCTTCAGCTCCTCCACCGACCACAGAGGTGCTGAATGTGACAACAGTGAAACGCCCATACTGTGATAGTTCTTCGAGTACTCGAGGAGAGTGGTATCCCCCATATTCACATTGATGTTCAGGATGTGATTGACTACACGGTTGTCCCACTAACCCTCACGCCACGCACCCACACAACACGTTCTTGTTTGAGTTGTCCAATAGCAGCAGAATCAGGTCGAAGCGACTCAGCAGCGGCGACGCGATGGACGTATTCACACTCAGGTCCTGCGAGACGTCGTATTTCCCGCGGGGATTGCACGTGGCGATGACCACTGTACGCGTGTTGAGCGTGGTCACAATTCCCGCCTTTGCTACGGAGAGACGCTGTTGTTCCATCGCCTATCGTAATGACTGCAACACGCAGGACTCACTTCGTGGATGGTCGCGCGGTCGTGCTCGCGAATCGAATTGAACTCATCAATGCAGCACACGCCGCGATCGCCGAGAACGAGCGCGCCTCCTTCCAGCATCCATTCGCCACCGTCCTTAACCGCAGAGCACGTCAGTCCAGCACTAGTCCTCAATCATCGTGATCACCAAAACCTTGTGGTCCCCAACCCACTCGTAATGACGCTTCGCATCGCGATTTTGCTGGCGAAGAGAAGCAATTGGCTCTTTCCCGTACTGCTGTCGCCAACGATGAGGAGGTGGCTTTGCCCTCGAATCGGGTTTTTATCCGGATCTGTGGACGAAACGCCGCCGATGAGGATAAGGAGGAGGCTGAGCTTCACCTGATGATGATTGGAGGGCAATTGCGTCGCACGAGATAGAGGCCGTATAGGTTGGGACAGACGCTGCTCACGAGAATGTTGCGCCCCAGGAAGGGTCGGCATTGCTGATTGTAGTAATGACTCCAGTACGTCTGGTATTTCTTCACCAGCTCGTCCGTAAGGAAGCGCTCGTTGTCGCGGTCGCCGATCAGACGCACCGACAAACCGACCACGATCATGTTCACATCGCACTTCACGTCGCGACAGAGCGGGCGCCACTTCTGTCGCACAACGCCCGTGATCACGATATCGTCTCCTGCCTACACAGTCAGAAGGGATGATGATGCCGACACGACAACTGTCAACCAAATCGTCCATAAGGATGATCGTGATGGATCGAGGCATCGTGCCCACCTCCAGCATCTGAATGCGCTCCTGGACGAGAATCTCCTGGTAATCGCAGCACTTCACGCTTCCCTAGAATGAATGGCAGGAATGAAATCCACTTCGATGGGCTTGAACACGGTGGATCGGCACTTGGAATCACGACCGTTGGACGGGCATTTCGTCTATTCCTCAACATATAGCTGTACAGTGACCGGCATTTCCATGATTCCACCCTGCTCAATGTCTGCGTGCACCATAAAGCGACATCTGCAACGCTGGTTCTGGCACTCGAATTCCTTCTCCGCCTCCAGCATCTTTATCTACGATTCAACTTGATAAGGGGAACCAACCATGCCCGTGCGAATCACTGTACCGCTGAACTGCACCAAACGACCGAGATCGTCGCTTCGAATCATCCCCACACTCGGCTTGTGGAATTCTGGAACCGGGGGAATGTCGTAGAATCGGCACTGACACAGTTCCTTCCGCACAAAGTGTTGGCGCGTTTCTTCATCCTGAATACTGTTAATGAACGTCTCCTCCGCCTCCACGATGGTAGCGTTCATCAGAGACACGGACTGAACGGATCGGTTCAAAATTTCATTTCCCAGCGCTGGATTGACCGAAAACAGCTGCTGGACGCTATTCATGAAAACCATTATGCAAATGCAAACCTTATGTGAATACCGAAGTGTTTTGTCGTATCCGGATCGGACATTACGCGCATCAGTTCTTCCCGGCAATTGGACAGCAAGTAGTTCTTGAACTGGCGCACGATTTCTCGGTGATCGAGATTCCAATCCGTGGGTGCCGTTGTCATGTCATGCAATGGAAAAGAATGGAGGGAGGGGAAGGAGGTGTGCGTGTTGTTGAGGGATGGTGGGGTTCACTGTGAAGGGTTTGAAGGGGAATCCATGATGATGGGGTTTCTCGTTAAAACGGAGTCCTTCTTGCGAAATGCATCTGTTTACGCTTTATCCAACTCATTTCTGAACGTTCCACTGAACACACGAAACACAACCCTTTCATCCCGAAAGTCGTTGATTTTCCATGTCTTCACTCTACCTTTGCATCTCCTTCTCCGCTTTCATCGAGTGCTAATCCCCATTTCATTCTTCTTCTTCTCTTCATCGTCTCGTTCCGCGAAAAGGACAAGCGTCGCTCGATGAAGTGTTTTATACTATCAACCCTGCTGCTCATGCAAGCCATGGTCCGTTTGTCCACGCTGCCTCATCAAATAGTCCTACCCTCCCTTTCGCGCACAGATCGAAGGTCAAATGGATTTGGGCATGTACTGGGTCGAAATGGGAATAGGTACACCATCACAGAAAGTGAGAATGCACATGGTATTGCTAGCAATCCTGTGTCTAAACGGTAGGATACGGGCTCCAATCTGATGATCATTGAAGATGCTCAGTGCAAGTCCTGTAATCCCGTCGTGCTCTCCTCTCTCGTTCATTATAGTATTACAACGGTTACAATCGCACGTTGAGCAGTTCGATCTACCCGATTGACTGTTCCTCCGATTTGTGCACTCCGAGTCGTTCCATCCGTTTTCTGTTAGCGATAGACTCTTGCCGATCGGGCGTCTGCGGTGATACCGGCGTGTGTTCTCAGAGGAAGTGCTGCGCACGCACAGAACCTTCGCTCTGCGCTTTTTATGTGCGCTACGGTGACGGGAGCACGTAACTCCTTCGTGCGTCGTTCATCACACAGAGCGGAAGGAGGTCTGATACGCGATGTGGCGGGTATCTACAGCAGCAGCGGAGAGCTCTCTTCCACCGTCCCCACCTCCTTTGGCTCCGTGAAGTGGGAATCATCTTCGCTTGTCATTCTAGCACGGAATCCGGGACATGGTCGGAGCACACGGACGGTCTACTCGGTCTGGCGTACAGCAATCTGTATTGCTCTCCTTCCTGCTACGCGACCTGGATTGACGAGTTCATTGCCAGCGGTTGTTAAGGCATCGTTCCTGTGATCCTTAGAGAAGGAGAAGGGTGCGCAGGACGTATTCGCCACTTGTTTCGGCGACAGCAAGGGTCTTCTGACAATCGGCGCCATTGACGCCAGTCTCTACTACGGAGACATCCAATGGCTCGACGTGCAAAACCCCGGATTCTACCAAATCAAACTGGCCGATCTTCGCGTGGGCTCCATTTCCATCGGCGGCGTACGCGTCCAGAAATCGGCTCATTTTCAGGCAAACACCCAATCCATTCTCGACACAGGCACCACGCTCATTCTCCTCCCCAGCGCGCTCTACAACGCCTTCGTTTATACCATCAAGAACTACTACGCTTCCGCGGTGGGCGTTTCATCCTACTACAACTTCTTCCAAGGGAAGGCGTTGTCGTTGGATCCGCGCTCGTCCTGGCCCGTGTTGTTCTTCACGTTCGAGGGCGTGGTGGTTCGAGTCCCTCCATCGGTGTACTTTTTGTCCATCGTGTCCCGCGGCATCACGTACTACTATCTCGGAATCGACTCGATCTCGGACAATGTGGAAATCGTCCCGATTCTATAACTCATAGTACATTCTGTTGGGCGACAGTTTCATGCGAGGGTTGTTGGTAGTTCACAACCGCGTCGAGGACACGGTGGGCTTCGCTGTGCCGTCGGAGGCGTGTTATGGTTGTGCGTGTGTCGTGTTTGTTACGTGTAGTGGAGAGTTACTCCATTCTCGGAGACTATGATCCGCGCACGCACACGTGGAGGAACGGGACGGACGTCGAGCCGTCTTCGTCGCCCTCGCTGTGGACTCAGATCCAGTACTATGTGTCGCAGTACGCGGAGCTGATCGTGGCGGTGATCGTCACGGTTCTCTTTATTATGTGTTTCTCCTGCTGCGGGTGAGGGAATGGGCGGTGCGTGACGCGTAGGCGCAGTCGACGCACTGTGTTGCCGCCGCGCGTTCGCCGGGAGTCCAACCGCACTCACGGCGTTCCCTACCAGAAGGGATTCAAGCCGAGAACGAAGAATCCGATGGTGGCGAAGGAGGTGGTGATGGGCGAGGTGAACCCGCCGACTCCTGTGTCCGAGGAGCACCGTTTTGTCCAAGCGACGCCTGTTCACATTACTCCTATTGCTCCTCCAAAGCCCAAATCTGTACCCTGTTGTGTTTGTTGGAGGAAGTGAGTGTGGTTTTGTGAAGTGGATGTGAGTGTGGTTTTGTGAAGAAAGAGTGAGCTTGTGAGTTCATGAAGAAAGAGTGAGTATTCAAAGAGAGCGAGAACTGAAAACTCAAAAACAAACACATCACTTCGACCCACGTTCCGACACAACCCCACTCCCACGCTCATCCACCAACTCCCCTTCATCACTCCACTCGCCCGACGACGAATCACTCGAACCCAAAAGCACGTCCACCGAACTCCGCTCCGACAATCCCTCCACCGACCGCGAATCCGCCGACATCGCCAACCGACCCCGCCGTTGACTAAAGCTCTGATTCTCGTCCGCCGAGTACACGTCGCTGTTATCAAAAACGCTGCTCAGGAGGCGACTGCGACCTCCGTGCTTGCGGTGCGAACGACCCGATTCACTCGTGACTGTCGACGGGATGCCCGACGTCAAACTCATCCCCTCGTTCATGTCGAGAATCATGTGAGGGCGTGCCTGTGGCGTCGCCTCGTCGTCCGTGTCCACGCCAACGCCTTCTTGCGTGACCACCACGAAGCGTGACACGCCGATCTGACGTGGCAACAGCGATGACATGTACGGGTCTGGACAGCTCGGAATCACGGGAAGTGCGTGGTACACTTGCGAGTTGGGCAGCGCGAGTGGAATCGTGCGGGTTTCGGTACCTCCTCCGACACTGTCGGGAGCGAACGAAAGACGCGATTGCGAGCGGGAGTGAGTGGGTGAAACTCCCACCGAGTCGTCGTCTGAGAGTGTGGAGGGAAAAGGCGAGGGGTTCATCGGAGGCACCAGATCACGCGAGAGATTGAATTGGATCACGTTCTGCACATAACGACCCAAATACACGAAGTTGTTCAACTTCTACGTATCACACTCTATCGACAGTTTCACCGCTGGGCGTTTCGCCATGGGGTTGTATGAAACCGCATCCGGCGGCGGCAAAATCGCCTCGTTTTTGACAATGCGACACAACTCGATCACATAACCCACGAAAAACTCCTTGCAATTCATCAGATAGAAGAGAACAGGTTTTGGGGCACCCTTGCTGCTATGTACCACAATCAGTTTCTTCTCTCCTTGCCTGGTTTGCATCAGACACTCGTCGACGACCGGCGTGATCACTTCCACCTACTCCAATCACCCCAACAATTCGCACCTACGTCGTCTTCGCCGATGGTGTGGAGCACCGTCTCCTTGCGCGTGTTCACGATCTCGTACACGTAGCCGCGCAGACTGTTCCACAGGAAACACTGGAGGTGGAGGGTCACCGTGTCGCCGTGCGTGGGCACGATGCCGAAGTGGTCGTTGAGGAGAAGGGTCTGTTGTGTGATGTGATTGAGTGTGAGTTGTTCGCTGTTCTCCGTAGAGGGCAGGGTGAACGGAAAGATACGCTCGAGATTGAGACTCTAATGATGAGTGGAGTGAGGTGGACGGACCGTGCTGGCGGCGGGACGGCGTGGGAGGATTTCGCAGTATCGGAGATGGCACCAGCCACGACCTGACGCGTTCTCCAACTCCAGAAAAACGCCGTCCACACTACGGTTGAGTGGGTAGGGGAAAGGTGGACATGTCGATCAGTTTGAAGCGCTCGCCGCGACGCACGGAGAGGAGGGGAGACTTCTTGCTCGCCATGTCGGACGCATCGGGATCATGGGAGGTGTGGCAAACCACTTCCCAAGGCGGACATGGCGACGTTTGCACGTGATCGATGGAGAGAAGCCAACACATGGTGTAGGGCCCAAGCATGGGGTGTTTACTCAGATGCTAGGGATAACGGGCAAATTGAGGAGTTACGAAGAAATAGTTGTACAGTTCCGACTTGTAGACGTCACGCACATCGGTGGAGGCGGGGAGGGGAGGCAATTCCAATTTGGGAAAGCGCGACGAGATGGATCTGCTCAGATTTCGAATGCGGCCATGCGTAACTTCGCAAATGTACTCTCCGTTTCCGCAGATAGCGAACACGAGACACCTAGTGTTGAATCCACTGCCCTATCTACACTTTCCGCCGTTCTTCATCGGTTCCTTCTGCTCCTGTTCATACTGGATGATAGAGAGACTCGAAATTCCCTTCATTTCCTCGTAGCGCTCGAAACTGGGGTCTGGCGGCAGCACTTTGACGAAATTGATAGGGAAAGACCCGATACTGCCGTCTTCCTTCTCCCCGGTCCACCATCCCGAATCGCTGGTTCTCTCGATAAGGAACACCAATTCCCCTTCAGACAACGCGAGGTCACCGTCTTGCTTAGCGGAATACGGGAAGATTACCTCAGCCCATACCATTTTGTGAGGAGCAACAAACAGGCGAAAACGGGATTGAAGAGAAGGAGTGCTTCTCTGTCTGGAAGAGTTTCTGAAACTGGTTGATGTTGTGTATGTCCTGGAACACGAGGGGGACCTCTTCCGGAGGGATGTCCTTCCACTCGAGCTTCTGAACCGAAAAGTCGTGCATGATCGCGTCCGAGTGGAAGGGCTATGCGTGAGTAGGGAAGGGAAGGAGAACGTAGTAGTAGCGATGACTGATCAGGTACACGACCTGGCGGTCGATACGGAGGTATTCCTGCAGCAGAACGTAGAAAAAGTTCTCCATCACTCTCTATTCATTAGGAATGGATGCTGGGCTTACGATTCGACACTCGCTGACGAGCATGCCGAAGTCGTGCAGATCGTCCTCAAAGAGGGTGAAGGATGCGTACCACTGGATTGGGTCGCGCGACGCTAGCAGAGAGAACGGCAATTGTCCTTCTTTGGGTTCCTCGGCTGTGTTCACCTCGGCTCCAGCACTATCGATGAGGGAAAGAGAAGGCAATGACAAGGAGGGAAACGCCCAGTGAAAACCGTCCGAATAGACGGGAATGGATGGATCGGTCTTGACAGTGTCCAATTTGATTTGCAATGGATCGAACTCTGGTTCTCTGCACCGGTTTTGAAGGATGTGTTGGGGTGTGATCTACGCGTGAGTAGGGGAGGAAAGAGATGACGTGGAGGGTATGGGAGGAAGATTGCTTCGTGATGGTAAGCGAATTCTCTCCAAAAACGATCTCGGGGAGTTTCATCTTCCATTCCCTTGTCCATCTATGATTGAAAGAGGGGACTGTGTTGTACTGGTCGAGCACGGTCGATTTGGTGATCACACTCCTCTTAGTGAGATGGAAGACGCAGTCCTTGAATTGGAAGTGATCTATGAGAGGATGAGGGGGGAGAGGGAGAGAGGAACCGTTTGGGGTGTGCGCCATGGAGGGGGTATGTGATGAAATGTGTGAGTTGTGATTGTGTGGGAGGATTGGAGGGAAGTGAGAGTGACACGAAACAAGGATGGATAGAGGCGATCTTCGTTACCTGAAAAGGGGAAACGTATGTTCAGGTATTAGCGGTGGAGATGAACTGGGTTGCGTATCCACAAGAGTAACGAAGTATTTCATTCTTTCTTTTGTAATGAGATGAATCAGTTAGTCTCTTCGAGCTTTATTAGTGGTTTCTGGGGATCGTCCTCTACGGCGAATAATCAGCAAATACACAACTACCAAATTATACGGCTTATCGGGGAGGGGTATGAAGCAGAATGATGTGATTCAGAAATAGAGCGTTTGGTACGGTATGTGCAGCAGTTGATAACAGAACACACCAATTGGTGGCCATAAAGAAGGTGCATATACCAGGGAAAGAGGTAGTTGATACGAATGAAGTGAAGGTGCTGAGTGGATGCCATTCCAAGTTCATTGTTGGATACTATGATGTAATACGCGGAAATAGTGATCTTTGGGTGTGATTTGTCTGAATCACTCATTGAATAGATTGTTATGGAGTATTGCCATTATGGATCTGTAGCAAAGTTGCTACTGGAAGGAATTGCTTTGAGTGAAGAAGTGATTAGGGAGATCGTGAGTTGTCTCTTGTTGGGGTTGGCTTATCTTCATTCAAAGAAGATTATTCACCGGGTAGTTGATATCTGATTAGGAATGACAAATAGGACGTAAAGCCGGGCAACATGTTCATTTCTGAAGACGGGGTCGTGAAGCAAGGAGACTTCGGATTAGCTGCTCAACTAGAGCATACGCTTTCTGTTAGGGCAACAACCTGTGGCACACCCGTGTATGCTGCTCCTGAAGTGTTTGACAGTACGGGTGTCCTGAAGAGCGACATATGGTCTCTTGGAATGAGTGTGATTGAGATGGCCGAGGGTAAGCATCCTTTCAGTGGCTTATCACCGTTTCAAGTGATGAATCGTGTGGCTAACACCTCTCCTCCAACTCTATCTTCTTCGGACTGGTCGGATTCCATGATTGACTTTGTGAGCAAGTGTTTGGTGAAGGATGTGGAGAAGAGAGCGTCGGCGGAGGAGCTGATGAAGGTGAGTTCTTTCCTTGCACTGTGACCCTTAGCACCCGTTCGTGAAGAACTCGATTGAGAGAATCACGAATGATGGTAACTCCGCAGTGCTGCTTCGTTTATGCGAGAAGATTCGCAAGTTGAGCCCCGATTCGGTCGAGGAAGTGGATGATCAAGGCATTCCTCTGCCAGATGCGAAATCGTTTTCAAACGCATCCGTGAACACGGGAGTGCTGTATGTGAATCGAGATGAGGGGTTGATGTATGCGGATGAGAACACGAAGAAGATCGTTGTGTATCATGGTCAAGGAAACCACGAAGATCTGGACAAGTTAGCCCTGAGTCAATGCAAAGCGTTGGTTGAACTGATCATTGGGAATCACTGTTATGATTACGTGAAAGAACTGAATATTGTTGGAATGATGAACCTGGAGAAGGTCACGATTGGATCGTTAACTTTCACGATGGGTTTGGGTAGTTTGAAGATTGATAACTGCCCGAAGTTGGTGAGTTTGGTGATTGATAAGGAGAGTTGTATGAATTGGGTTTCTTGTGCGATCACGAATTGTGAGGCGTTGGCAGATGTGAGTGTTGGTAAGGGAAGCTTCCTTCATTGTGGATCGTTTGTGCTTGAAAGTGAGTACAAGAAGATGATCTTAAGAATAGATTTACCGAAGTTGAGTAAACTGGTGATTAACGAGAATGCATTCAAAGGAGATGAAGAGAAGGAGTATTCCTTGAAATGGAAGGGTAAGCAGAACTGGAGGCATGTGAGGAATAGACTTGCCATTGTTGGAGAGAATTGAAGGACAAGTGGACGCTTTCCGCAATGTGAAGAATGCTGAATTGGTGAACACTCCCGCGGTGATGGTGTGCGTTCTGCCGAGTGCGTTCAAGCACGTCCAGGAGCTGACGATGGAGAACGCGGGAAGACTTGAGGCCAACGAAGAATTGATCGCAGTGATTGAGAGGAAGAGGAGAGAGGAAGAGGAGAGGAGAGCGGTGACAGAAGCGGCGAAGAATCAGTTGACACTCTCCTCCAGCAGCCAGTTGGGGAACCTTAACGAGACGGTTGGAGTTCTTGTCGTGGCGAACCATTTCAACAGTTGGAGTTCGGCTGTCTTCGATTTGAGCACGCTACGCTACTTAAAGACACTAATAGTGGGAGATGAGTGTTTCAACAGCGTTACGGACGTGAAGATCATTGGATTGAAGTACCTGGAGAGTGTGACGGTGGGTAATAACAGCTTTCGGAATTCCAGCAGGTATAGCACTCGCCACTTCTCGTTGAAGGACTGTCCGAAGCTGAAGTCCCTATGGATTGGTGCTTGGTCGTTCACTGAGTTCAATACGTGCGAAATAGAGAATGTGGATTCTCTTGAAGTGCTTCAGATTGGTACGAACGAGCGTCACAGCAACAACTTCTACTATACTGGCGTGCTGGAGTTGAAGAGTGCGTTCTGTTCTTTGTGTTTACCATAAGATATGCCTTCGTTAAGAAAAGCATACTACGGCGGCTGCAGCTTCTTCTACTGCACCCGCGTCGTGTATGAGAGTGAGTTCTTCATTTCGGAGAATGACTGATTAGATCTCCCCCAATTGGTTTCCATCGAAATGGAATACGACGCGTTCCGATTCCACGATACAGCGCCTCACAACGTCCTGATTATGCGAAGTGAGGAAAGGAAAGAGGAATCACGGAATAGACCTGCCACAACTTGCTTCACTTGTTGGCAACTCGTACAAGAGCTGGACGTTCAGATTCCCTCACTCTATCACTCTCGAGAGTTGGTGTGTGTGAATGGCGTGATCATTAGATATCCCTAATTTGAATCACATCAGCATGCCTGGATACGAATTCGTTCGTCGGAATAATGTGACTATTCGTGGAAGTGACGCTTCCGTTTTCGTTTCATGAGTAGATGTTTCTGGTTTTCATCGTTTCTTCCACTGATTGCACAGTCGTTGTGCCTTTTCATTGTATTTGTTGAAGAAACATACAGTTTTGTGAATTGACAGGGTTGTGCTTTTTGCGGCACGTGGGAGTTTCACCAATAGCCGCAATGCGGCTTCATTGCGGCTATGATTCAGAATGAGCCGCAAAAGCCGCAAATCATTCCACTGTTTGTATTGAGTAAAGGGATTGGATTACAGTGTTTCAGATACGTCAAAGAGGCATTATGTTTAAACAATAGTCACAGTCACAGGGACATGTGCTAATCTGCAGGTATTTGTAGAACTACATACTGCCATGCTGTTGTATGAATGCAAGACGTGCCACCGTTTTGGTTAAAGTGAATCCTGATGCAGACATCCACTGAATCACTGTTCTGTGGTTGCACATATCTAATGCATGCTCTACAGTACTGAACTAACTCTACATAGCATTAACACGAGAAATGAACACACTACATCGCATGTTTGTCAATTGAATTGCGGGTTACCGCAATGCGGCTCACTTTAATGGGTATTGCGGCTTGCGGCTACTATGGATGAAAAGCTGCAAAAGCATAACCCTGGGGGAGAGGAACCGTTTGGTGAGTGCGCCATGGAGGGGGGATGTGATGAGTGTTTGGGTGTTTGGAAGAAGGAGGGGTTTGAGAGGATAGATTGGGGTGGGTAGAGTACAGGTGGGGAGGGGTTGCTGAGTGTGCATTTGGGGGAATGAGGGGAGGAGAGAGAGGATTGGGGTATGTGGGGGAAGGAGATGTGGTGGGTAACTAATTGAAGAAGCGTTGGAGGGCGCCGATGTCTAGGGGTGAGGGAGGGGTGAAGTGGGTGCTTCCGCGGATGGTGACGTCGCTTTTGTACTGGAATGCTCGTCCGCTTATCAGAGTGACAGTGGTGAGACGGGGCATGTCTAATGATTATCAAAGTCGGAGGAGAATCACTCTCGAGAGTGATGTGATGAGGATTACGGAATGTGTCACAGTCATTAATACTATTACCAGTGAGTGTTGTGAGTTTGGGCAAGTCTAGTCAATCAATTCACAGTCATGCAAGCACTTCGCATTATCAATGTGCTTGAAGCATCATTGCAATTGAAATAGAATGCATCATAACCCATTTGAATGGAAGTCAATTCAGGCAAGTCTA
>ERZ1106948.138-NODE-138-length-35581-cov-33.894697_pt1 | contig 35581 bp, 47 predicted proteins | sample MGYA00403673_ERZ1106948 | MGnify/ENA primary metagenome ERZ1106948 (study PRJEB35170, sample SAMEA104062409) | human gut metagenome | biome: human gut; feature: human-associated habitat; material: faeces | place: Denmark | collected 2012-05-07 ...
TGTTTGGAGTGAGGGCGGGCTGATTGGAGGGAGGTGTGGAGTTTGGGGGAACGCGTGCAACAGTTGCCCATTTAGGTCATCCAGAGGGGTACACAGAAAGAAAGAGATCAGTGGTATAGTTCCTAACAATCGCTCTCAGTTGGTTTTTCGTTTGTCGTTTTTTCTGGCGGTGATGAACTTGTCTTCTTCATCCAATGTTTCCTGCGACAACTGCCCTCCGTATGGTGCTCATTATTGTTACGAGCTGAATGAAGCTCGTTTTTACTATTCCCCTTCCTATTATGGTGATGGAGGGAGGATGTTTTATTGCGATTATGCATATTCGCGTTATCGTGACCCTTTTCCTTTTCTTTATGCATCTCGTGTTTCGTATGAACCAATACCCTATTGCAAGGAGTATCCGTTCCATATTCCAGAAGGAGGGGTAGAGCCCCTGCCTTCGTGCGCTCGAAGTGATATGTACAAGACGGAGCTCTGCAAGCATTTTATACGCACGGGAAGATGCAAGTATGGTTCCAAGTGTCAGTTTGCTCACGGATACGGTGAACTGAGAAGACCATGGAGTGTTTGTTGCAAACAGTCGTTATTCACATCATACTGTCATATTCTCGCGGGACTTAAGGCTCGGGAGTAGGAGGAATAGTCGTGGGATTAGAGCATCCGCTCGCCTTCTCGCACAGGTAGAAACTCAGAGGAGCAATCACTTCTATTCCATGAACACCCCACAGAAAGCAAACCGTTCTTGTCGTAGTACTCCTTCAAGTTGTTGAAAGCCTTCAAGCCGGTGACAACGAAATCATCAACGTTGTACGCGTTGTTGTTGTTGTAAGGATGGTGACCAACGTAGCTGGCCTCAGCCGTCATAAAGACGTCCATGGAGTCATCCTCGAAGATGATGGTCTCCAGGTAGGGGATGTCTACGCGTGACCGCCCTCAAGCACCACCACTGTTCATCACAAGAGACGCGTCAGTCAGGAGAGTCTTGCCGTTCATCGAGCCCTGGCCGATCAGGATCTTGTCCATCGCAGGCAGGTTCTCGAGAGTGAAGCTCTTGGTGTACACGAAGCTGTTGGCAGCGAAGTTGATCATCTTCAGGTTGGTCATGTCTACGCCTCACGCCACACTCCAGCAACTACTGCTCACAATGACGACGTACTGGTTGGTGTTGAAGAGACCCTCGCCGATCGTCACCTTGGTCAGCTTGCCCTTGAACACGCGCTCCTTCTCACCAGTGGGAAGCACGTCCTCCAGACGACGACCACCGTCTCTCTTCTGAATGGTGAGAGAGCCCTCGAAGTCTATCAGAGCCTCCATCGCGTTGTCGAACACGGCGTCCTCCTCGCCCTCGCTGCAGAGGAAGGTGATGGACTTCAGGTTGTTGAACACCTGCTTGAAGTCCACCTCAGTCCAGCCGTACTCCATATTCATCACCTTCACGTCGATGATCAGACTCTCGGCGTTGGTGTTGAGTCCGCAGGCCTCCGCGTACGCTCTCAGGTGATCAGTGGTGGAAATCAGATCGGAGAACGCCGCGCACTTGTCGGTGTCGGCGGGGTCCTTGCCGTGGTCCTTCGCCTCGTCGGTGACGGTGATGGAGTACGCCTGGCTGGTGATGCCGGCGAACGGCTGGTTGTTGGAGCCGTCCTTTCTCTTGAAGCAAGGGTTCAGGTGCACGCAGTTGTAGTCCTTCGTGTGACGGCGGATGTACACTTCCCAGAAGGGGTGGGCAGCGTCGGTGAAGTCGTAACCAGAGAGCACGCCGGCGAACGTGGGGCGCGTCTTGGGGTCGGCGTTGGGGTCGTAGTAGGCAGCCTGGTCGGGGTAGAGGCTGTGGTTGGGGGAGTAGAACTGGAAGTAGAGAGGGTCGAGAGCCAGCTGCACGTACATGGGGTTCACCTTGAGGGCAGCGAGAAGGTCGACGTTTCTCAGATCCTGGAGACGAGTGAAGCCGGTAATGTAGTACTAGGCGTGAGGGAGGGTTTGGGAGCCTACGCGACGGCAGCTGTCTCCATTCTTGGCATACTCTTCGGCCAGACAAACACCCTCAGTCTGCAGATGGAAGAGCACATACTTGATGTTGATTCTCTGGGCCTTGGAAAGAGAGTCGAGAACCTGCTGGGCAGAGAACAACCACTACACGTCAATGGAGAGACACAACACCACCTTAATACCGTCGTCAGGGTACTGGCGAGTGTACACGAGGTTCATCAGGTCGATGGCACCGTAGATCACGTAGTGATTGTGGTAGCCGTACTGAGAGGTCGAAAGGTCCAGCGGAGTCTGAAGAGCAGCAATCTGCTCAGCAGTTTCGGCCCAGGTCTTCTTGTCCGTGTCCGTAACTTCGGAACTCAGGTCATCCTTTCGGTCCGTGTAGCGAAGGTCCTGCAGAGTGAGGTACTTGGCAAAGACATCGCGGTGCATATCCAAATAAACGGAATATGCGACGGAGTAATCACCCTTCGTCATTCTGTTCTCGATGAACTTCTTGTTCTCAGCAATGATCTTCAATCTAAGCGGTAAATTCATAGAACAAAAGAGCAACTGTTCATCCGAGGCTCCCGTTTCATCGAAATCGGAAGGCACCTGGGCGGTGACAATCGATGCAAATAAGCAAAAAAGAACTACCGATGACCAAGTCATATATGAATTGTTCAAAATAGTCTTCTTCAATAAGAAAGTATGAGTGGTAGTTGAAGAGGGAGTTTCATTCCCTTTTGAATGGGACTCCGCTTAATTGCCGAGCGTTCTGGACTTCTCTCAAACTTCAGTACATGGCGCGTGGGCTGTTTCTCCCAGACGGGGCCTGGAAGTCGCATGCCCTTCTCACCTTACCGATGAAACTCCGATCTTTGTGGTGGAATGGAATCTGGGGGGCGTGTGGGATGCTCTCAAATCGGATTGACAGGGGTGTGAGGCCCAGAACGTTGCCATTGGTTGAAGAGTGAAAGATTACATCAATAGGTGATGATTTCGAGTTGGGTTGGGTGTTGATTTGAATTGTCAAGTGTTGAAAGAACGTCGGAAAGTGGATTGCTCTATTGTGTTCATGCAATTTCTGGAGGAATGTGTTGCACATGCACAATCGGCCGAACGAAGGGTTGTATTCCCAAATTGCACTTCTTCTTCTCATTCGGATTGCGATTTGTGCTCAATAACTCCTCGATCCGTTCCATTTCTCCACATCCCCTCCCGCTCCTCTAAACCCCTCCAATACCATAGAATGGACCATTCACTCACTGCGCTTCTTTCTTCACAATCATCATGAACCAATCCGATGTCTTCACTCTTTCGCAGTGTATCGACATCCTCTACAACGGAAGAAGCACAAGCGAGGAGAAGGAGCACGCCAACGCTCTGATCAGCCGTTTCTCGGAGAGTGAAGATGGATGGTACAATGCGATACAAATACTCCAGCATCACGAATGGAGTTGCTTTGGATTCGCTAGCTTACGCGGTAGACGTTTCCTTCAATGTGAAGTTCTTCGCGATGAATCTCTTTCTCACCGTGTTTGACAAGAGCTGGAAGTGCACACCGACAGAAAAACAAACGACAATCCTCCAATTCTTGGAGAGTTACTTTCGTAATGACGTGGCTGTGCATCATTGTGTTGAAAATGACATTGTAGAACGATTTCAATGGCAATATCCTGCTAGTGAAGAAGTTTGCCCAAATGTACGCAACCGCCATGACGGTTAGTTGGCCGAGCCAGTGGAAATGCAGCCTCGATCTCTTGGAGGAATACGTAGTGCAAGGTGGATCGTGTTTCCCATAGATGGGCAGAAGTGTTCAGTACGCCTCTCTTGTTCTTGAAATCCTGCACTACTTTTGTGTTGATCTCGGCGCGAGCAAAGAGGAAATGAATTGTGTGAATGGCCGTCGCAAGCGAGTGAAGAGCTTCACACCTCACGCTCTGCCAATAACCCAGACCTACGTTCATTTGCTGCAACAAACGAGCGGTAGTGTAGGTAATGACTGCATTTCAAAGGAACTCTTTTCTTCGTTTATTCGCTTTGTGGTTTCTCTCTACGACTGCGTATCCCTTCCATATTCCCGTAATTCCCAGATTCCTGAAGAAGTCATCATCACGGTGATTCCAATCGTGAACGAAGTCGTGATTCCCTACATGAATAGTCCAGACAACATCAGCACATGCCTGGCCTACCTCTCCTCCCTAGTGAAGTGACCATCACTCCTTATCCTCACTCACAGCCACGCCTTCGCCAAAGAGAGCCGCTCTGTGGTTCGCGAATTGCTTGGCTACCTGCTCCACGTCCACACCTGCCTCCAATCCTTCACCCTCGACGACGGCTTCTTTCCCACCATGAAGACGTTTTACGAGTTGGGGTTGAACGGATTGTTGACGCACAGAATCATGTGTTCCTTCGTGCAGCGTCAGAGCGCCATCTTTCTGCCCCTGCGCGACTCCGCCGAAGCGCAGATGTACGTTCAGTTACTCGGCGTGCTCGTAACCGCCATTCGTTTTCCCTCCGTCTCAACACAGATCCGCGCCATCGCGTGCGTGGAGCTGTTGTACCATTACCCCTGCAGTCCCTCCGATCTCGACCAGACGTGTGTGTTTGGAGTGTGGCTGACGCGTAGCCGCATTCAGACCGAAGCGGTTTCTGAGGTCGTCAACGCTCTTCTTCAGGCGATTCAGTGTCACATTCCCTCCTCGTCGTGTTATCTCTCCATCGGGTAGTCGTACCGTTTACTCGTTATCGCACAGTAACAGCGAGTACGAATCCCACGGGAGTTTTCTTCGTGGCGTGAGCGAGTTGAAGAAGGCTGTGCGAGAGTGCACCGCCCAGCTGACCCAGCTGTATCACGCTGCCGTGATGAGTCACGTCGTGCCCTTGTGCGATTCACCCTCTCTCTTCATTATAGAGTCAGCGCTGTCCCAACCGCTCCAAACGACAGCCTCCTCGCTCTGCTGTCCCTTCTGAAGGGAGTGGTTGAGGGGAGTCGCGTGCTCACGTCGTCACACGCTCCGTGCGTCAACAACGACCAGCTCAAGTCTCTCTTCCTCCAGCTGGAGCACTTCTTGTTCTTCGAGCACTTCCCGTACCAGGTCGAAATGCTTCAAATCCTCGGCAACTTCGCCTTCTGCGTGGAGCTGAGTGCTGTTTGTGTCTTTCGTAACGATGACCCCCAGGACGAGTGTAGAACGTCGTTCGAGCCGCTGGTGTTTATTCTTGTCAATCAGGGAAGGGAGTTGAAGTGAGTGTTGAAACTCTTCGTCATTCTCAGTGTCGCGCTGGAGACGGAGATCACACACACGATCCGCTCTCTGGTTCAGAGTCATCTGGGCGTGTTTCTCGCGCAGTTCGAGTCGCTGTCAGGCCTCTTCGTGCAACTGATCTTTCTCGACTCGCTCACCGACACCTCGCGTTCCGTGCTTCTCCAGACCTATCGTCGTCTCTCCACACGCCTCTTACCATTAGTCCAAATCGTCGTAGCCCTCGAGAGCGAGGAGTCGCGGCTTCAGTACGTCAACGCACTCATCGAGTCGTTCCTTTCGTATTCCCGCTCGTTCCCTCTCACGTAGAATCATCACAGCACCGGAGGCCCAACCTATCTGGTCGTCGCCCGCGTCCTTCGTGCAGTGCTTCGGCGAGTGCGTCTCACCTCTTTCCTTCATTCTAGTCTCTCCAAACTCAACCGTGTGGTGGGCGCCTTCGGCTCCATCGCCGACATCGTGAACAGCATCACCGTCTTCTCGCTGCGAACCCAGCTCACTGCCTTTCTGCTGCCAGCACTCTCTCCATCGCTCTTCGCGCTCACACACACGCTCTCCCTCGTCCTCACAGAGTCAGACGCACAATGGACTGCCGCGACACAGCGCGAGCTGTCGAACCAGCACTCGCCGCAAGTGTTCGTGTTCAGCGAGAAGGCAGCTCTTCTCTTCCACAACCTCATGGTGACTCCTCATACCTCCTTCTCACCGTTAGCGCTGCTGGAAGGAGATTCTGCTCAACGAGAACAACCACTCTGAAACACTCTATGCCTCTCTCTCCGTAGCGTCGCAGGAGCGTGTTGATGGGTAGTCGCTCACACGACAGATTACGCCTCGCCTCCGTCTCCTGATGCTCCAGGACTGGATTCACAGCATCGCGATTCCGTCGTGCTCACTGCTTGTGGTGATGACTAGCCTGTACCTGAGTCACCCGTCGTGTGTTCCTTCCCTCCCTCTTTCTGTTGCGCTTCTCGACACACTGGATGCGGTTATTGGGGCACCCCAACGTATTGATGTATCGTGCTGTCGGTGCTGCCTTCCTTGGTGAGAGTGTAGTGCGGCCGTACGGATTCACGACGGAAGTGATGGAGATCATCACCCAGAACAACCTGTCTTCGTTTTATTCCTGCGTTTCGAACTTTCTATTGTATTGTGTTGGTGATTCTATGAGAGGAATGGCGATGTCGTTGGCGAATCGGCCCTATCTGCTGAACAACTGCGCGCAGGGCAAGAAGCTGGTATTTGAAGAGAAGAAGTGCGACACCCAAGCCATTATCGACGAGCGTAGGACATGATTGTTTGCTTTAGGGTAGGCGTGGCGAAGATGAGGGAGCAGTTCACGGCCATCTATTTGACTACAAACGAGCAGCTGAAAGACCGTCTGTTCGATACGGTTCTGCTCGTGCTTCAGTCAGGAATGATGTGAGGGTTCAGGGATCCTTGATTATCATAGACAAGCTGTTCAACTCTGCTTTTCGTTCCTAACGATCTCCCTTCCCTTCCTGTGCGATTTTTGTAAGAAGGAGGTGCTGCTGTCCATTTTCCAACTATTGCTCCATCTCTATCTGACATCCCACTCTGATCGTTGTGTAGGGTTTTGCATTCTTTCTTACGCGCAGAAAGAGATCACGCAGTGCTGCTTGTGTATCCTGGGGTATGTCCGTTGTCATTCCGACAGTGGACAGGACCCCAATAGGACCGATTTTTCGTTCTTTGTGTCCGAGATGAATGCGATTTTGCAAGTGAACCAGCCGGATCTGCTCGATTTCGTCGTGAATGTGTTATCGATCGAAGACCCGAAGCAACGGGTTCTGCGGTTCAGGAAGGTGCTCGAGAGAGCCAAGAAGGAAAGGGCGGAGAAGGGTGTTCCCGTACATATACAATAGGATGCGTTGTTTGGTTGAAACAGTTGATGGTGCGTACTATGGAAATAGAAAGAAGAAGAAGAGAGCACACTACCGTAGGATCACGAAAACGAGGGATAGGGGATCTCTCAGGATAATAGCGGTGAATATGGAACGATTTGGAAGGAAAGGAGGCGATGTGAGGAAACCGGGATAACCGCCACATTCGCATTTCACAAGAGCAGTTTTCACCAGGAACCGTGGTGGTGGTGAACTTCATTTCATTCCGTCAGTATTGAGACCTATTGAGCCGTCTTCCTTCTTCTGTGGGTAGTGACGTTTTCATCGGCCGCTCTTATCCCAGTAGACTATTTGAGAATGAGCTATCGTGGAGTGCCTCCTACAACCGCTTCTCTTCCAGTGCTGACAGTCTCGCGGAGTCATGTTGTAGAACTCAGTAACGCGCTCAGCAACGCCATCTTATCCGTCTACGCAAGCGATTCCCGTCGTAACAACGCCGACGGAGCAGAAGTCGCGGAAAACGAAGTCCCTCGCCTATCTTGCAACCGAATTTGTTCGGTTGGTTCGAGTATTTAAATGGGAAAAGGGGTGAGGGGTAGAGTCAGGAGAACGAGACAATCGACGTCCTTTATGCGGCTGGTATGCTGGGTGTTGAGAAGCGACGCATCTACGATATCACAAATGCGTTGATTGGTGCGAATGTGCTGGAGAAGCTCGGAAAGAGCAGCTATCGATGGATGTTGGAGCTGTCAATTCGTGTCACGGGTAGAGGCGGCACTGTGACGAGCAGCACCGAAGGCGACGAGTCCTCGTTGAAGAACTCTCGCGACATGCTGGAGCATCAATGTGCCGACCTGGATACTCTGATTCAGAGTTTCACATCCTACTTGGAAGACAATGTGCATTGCGCCCCAATTCTCTCACGAATAGTACTATTCAAAGCCCGATTGCGTTCTTACCACGGATGAGTTGATTTCGTCCTGCGAGAAGCCGAACAACGCAGACCCAACACAGACCATTATAGCGATCAGTGCTCCTCCCGGTTCGTGTTGTCGGTGAGGATCATGCGTAGGAACCGACGTGTATGTGACCAACAATGAGAGGGGTCGCGACAACGAGATCTTCATGTCTTCTCCGAGTGGCCAGATCCGCACATATCTCCTTCCTTCTGCAAATGACAATGCTGCGTCTTTCCCTGCAAATGCCACTGCCGGACCCGCAACTCCACCGTTGACACCGAGAGCGCCTACAGTGGAGATTCGTAGTGCTGGCTGGGAGTGATAATGGAGTAGCGACATCAACACCCCAAATGGACTTGGGGATGAACAACATGAGTGGCATAGACAGCATGCAAGTGTAGGAGGAGCGGGTGCCTCGTAATGGAATAGACCCTCGTTTTCAACGGATTTCGGTATCCAAGACCTCTTTTTGTAATTATTTATGTTTAGTTGTTTGTTTCGGTGTGCGAATCCTACAGGAATCCGCGAGATAGAGTCGGTGAAACGCCCTCATCGAAAAGGGCAGATTATGCAATGAGCAAGAACAGTTCTGACGGAACACAGAGTTGTGAGGCATTGCTTCAGAATCTGAATGAGGATTATCAAGTCTGTGACGCGAGAATCCGTGTAATGGTGTAGGTGATCCCAATGTTGAAGACGGCGCTTCAGCGAGGATGGAGTGAGTCCTTCATGAAGAGTTTGAACTTATTTGTTGCAGAGAAGGAGCAGTAGAACGCGTTCCAAGTGTATTAGGTGTAGTGCTGTCCAGGATATTTGCAACAAGAACTACATGGAGATTTGCGACAGCATGGACAAGGTAATCACGATGAAACGCGATATGACTGACATGAGTGTAGTGTGTTCTTCCGAATGGTGAGTGCATAGAAGCAGATTACCGACTTCCATGACGAGGTGTCGTTTTCGGGATCGAAGTGGCTGTGTTGCGTGTCTGTGATGGAATAGGGCGCTGAAGGTTGCGGAGCGCTACATCACACTGAAGAAGACGCACGAGCATATCGACAAGGCGTACGACGACGTTGTGGTCTTCGACAACCTCCTCTTGCTGACCGAGCGTGTCATGAACCTTGTTTTGGACTGCGTCTTCGTTTCACGAATAGGTGAACGAGGAGAAGTACTACCTCGCGTTAAAGACCCTGGATACGTTGAAGACGAATCTGAAGTCGTGTCCTCAGTGCCGTCTCTCCCGTGTGCTGGAAGCGTTCATCAAGCCTCAGACGGACGATATCATTGTACGGCACGCGGTGAATACTCATGGGTAGGAGCGATGTCGCCAATCGTTCTACAAGTGGTGCCGAGAGATCCGCTCCGTGTGCCAGAAGATCGGCGAGGCCAGCATGATTCGAGCCTTCAACCGAAAGCAGCAGAACACAGATGTCAAATATAGTCCCGATTTCTGTCCTTCCCTGAGCGCTAGAAAAAGAGGGCATCGAAGACATCATGGAGAAGGTGGACCTGAGCGTGGTGTTCGAGTACCAGCACGTGTTCGAGCACGTGGGGAAGCTGCCCGAGTTCAAGCGTATGTACATCGAGCGTCGTGAGGTGGGCGAGGAGATGTGATGTGATGTCCAGCCGCAGTGCGACTTCGAGGTGATGGCGGCGAAGAACCTGAAGGCGATGTCGACGGAGCTGTTTTGTCGCATGTGCGTGATGGTGCGTGGGTTGAGTGATAGGCTGAATGGTCTGTTGTACACGTCGATTGGCTACTTCTTCGTGGAGGACGCGATGCAGCGTGGAACGTTGTTATACAGCGATTCGACGCATGTGAGTGTGAGTGTGTGGTGTGAGGCGCAGATGCAGAGTCTGTTCAACAACCAGCTGCAGGTGTTGGTGGAGGCGTTGCAGTACCATCTCCGTCTTGTGAGTAGCGTGGATGACCTGATGGCGATCGAGGTGGAGGAGAGTGAGTGGAGTGAGGGATAGACGTCGGTGTGGACGTACGCGGAGGTGATGAGTGGTCAGCCGTTGCTGTTCAATGTGGAGTCGATTTATGAGATGAGAGAGCAGCTGGTGGAGCAGTCGATTGCGATTATTAAGGGATCGGTTGTGACGTAGGGGGTGTGATGAGTTGTGATGTGTTGAGTGATGTGATGTGATGTGTTGTGATGTATTGAGTGATGGGTTGTGTTGTGGTGTCATGTGATGTGATGTAATGTGATGTGATGTGATGTGAATTGAGTTGTGATGTGTTGTGGTGTCATGTGATGTGATGTGTTATCATGTGACAGCAACTAACTCCATTCAAGTGACTTGAGTGACGCAATCGAGAACGACCGTTACGAGCAATACCTCGTCCACTCCGCAGAAGACTTCTTCGGCGTCATCGCCAAGTTCCAACTCCTCGACGAAGTGCCTACCGTACGCCTCCTCCTCCTCCTTCACCGTAGACATACCCCTTCACCTGTCCCTTCACGGGCGCGGTGCTGACGGTTCTTCAAGCCATTTCGAACTCGGTGACGAAATTGTCGCAAGTGTGCGCCAACTTGGGCGTGATCGAGAATTACTCGTCTCAGTACACGGTGACTGTGGTGGAGTTGTGTGAGGGTTAGTTGGTGGCGACGGTGCTGGACAACGTGGTGGTGGCGCTGGCGGACCAGCAGGAGGAGAACATGGATGGCGACGTTCACAAGATGGCAGTGATGAGTCTGAACTGGGGCGCGTTCGCGAAGGCGGTGGACTCGCTGCAGCGTATCTTGTTGTAAGTGTTGTTGTCCGGTCATGCTTATCACAACTCATCACTCACTTCATCGCATCCCTTCATTACTCACTTCACATCAACTCACATCAACTCACATCACTTCAACTCACATCAACTCACTTCACTTCAACTCACATCACACCACACACCACACTCACACCCCCCAGAGCCAACGAGGACCAGCAGAATGGCGGCAGCATGTCCCTCGACAAGCAAAAGCACGAATTCGTCTCCCAGCAGTCCAAACTCCAAGACGCCATCGTCGAATCCATCCAAGAGCAATGCGACGCCCTCCTCGAACAACTCAACGACCCGGACGTTCTCTTCTCCTCCAATCTCAACCAGCAACGCCACGACTGCATCGACAGCGTGAAGGAGTACCTGACGGGTGTCTTCAAGGAGATCGACGTCCTGCCCAGAGCGATGGTGGAGGTGTGCGAGTTCACCACCTGCCACCACATCGCGCAGTTCTTCCAGAATCTCATCAGCGATGGGGAGGTGAGTGTGGGGGTGGGTCGTTACGCGTAGAACGCTGTTAGCGTCGTGAGCGTTTTCAACCTGAATCTGGACCTTCTCGAGTTGGAGGCGTTTGTGGAGGAGTTGGACGTGCCCGACCTTGTGTAGCGCTCTCGCTCCGTCTGTGACTGTAGACAATGCTTCACCGCCGTGCACCAGCTCTTCTCCCTTCTTCTCTCGGGACAGCTCACCGACATCTTGGATGATGAGGTCCGCTCCGAGCAGTATCCGTTTGTGGCTATTCCCGTAGAGCAGGATGAGAGGTGTGAAGTGTAGACGTTGATTGGCGTGCTGGAGAACTTGAAGGAGATTAAGAAGCTGCCTCTTCAGAAGAAGTCGATGGTGAGACTGCTGAAGAAGAAGGACATCGAGGCCGTGCTACAGTCTTTGCGAGAAATGTATGAGTAGTTCTGTTTGTTCGCGATCCGTGGGATCCCACGTTTTCCTGATGGGGAATAGCATGACATCAAAAACGATACAGACAGCGTATTGATCGTATCGGCGCAGCTTGCTTTGTTACAAATAGATGTTCAAAGCGTACAACGGTGTGATTGTTCCCCAGCTGTTCGGGTTCTTGAGTGTGGTGTTCTTGATCATCGGATTGCTTCTCACCGGAATCAATATCATGTACTATCTTCAGACAAAGGATAAGTCATAGTGCAACCCAGAAATCCAACTCTTTTGTCAAGGTGTGCTCTTTTCTGGTCTCTGAGATGTAGGATATATCGATTGGTCTTGCGGCATCTGTTTTCCTCGGTCTTGGTTCGTTCTTCCTTCTTCAATGGTGCGGCATCTATGTCTAATTGTGTTTAGTGTACGGGTGTTTGTTGGTCGTGGAGCACAGCTGTGCAAGGATGGAGGGAGAATAGTTTCGTAATGAAGGTGAATCACAAAGCCAGCACGGCATAGAAATCGTCTGAACGTGGGAACAGAGAATACGGATCGAGAGGGGGAGGAAGACACTGTCACTAAATGATTGACGTGGCGATGAGTGGCTTTCCCACTATTGATTTCTTGATACAGAGCAGCAAGAGGGACGAGGATGGTAGCGCGACACCCATATCGTCCTTTGCTGAACTTCAACAATCGCTTCTGCGTTTTGCCACCGTTATCGGAAGCGAGTGCGTGCTAATCTGTAGCTGGCTTCGAAAGTGCCTTCTGGGAGCGATTTTACCTACTTCAAGTCTTTCCCTGAGTTTTCCATCATCTCAAACGATATCGAGACAAAATCGCTCTATGTTGTGCAGGAAATTGTGAGGTCTGTACGTGGCTATGCGTAATATTCATCAGTAGTACTTCCCTACATGCTTTGAGGATATGATAGAGCTGGACCGGAGCAGCAATACCAACGACTACTGCATCTTCGGGACATTCGTTTCTGCCGTTTTGAATAGCGTGGAAAAGTGCTTGAAGCAAGTGAGTCCCGATGTTTCCGTTGCGGATTCTGCCGATGAGAATGTATTGGAGTTGTGCAACGAAACTCATGTGCAGGACATGCTCCATTTCTATGAGCCTATGGACGATTTCCACTACTCCTTCCTTCCATACGTCCAAACGGTAGACATGGAGAAGCCGCAGATCCATTTTGCAAACACGGTGTCCACGGACTGCAAGTGCTTCTTGCCTCATTTGAAGGAGAAGCATAACGCCAAAGCAGAGTTCCGTTGTGAACGTTGTTCCGTTTCGCTTTCGTTACGAGTAGCCTATGACACGTTGCCGAGCATGTTTTTGCTGGAAGACTTCTCCCGCCAGATCGGAATGGATTTGCAGAACAACGAGCTGCACGGTTATCTGAGTCCGTATGCGTACGAGATTAATCGTATGACTAGTTGGTTTGCGTGATGTGAAGACATTGTCTATCCCGAGGACGAAAACAAAGCCCCGGAGACTATCGTCGTCCCGAAGCCTCTCGACGAATCGAAGTACGAGATTGTGGACACGGAGGAGGGATTGATGCGGCTGATCGCCACCCTGCAGTCCCAGTCTGTTTTTTCGTTCGACATTCGCGAGCACACGATCCGGTCCTACCTGGGCTTCATCTGCGCGATCTCCGTACATGATCCCAATTCCGCGATTACCCCCTAGATTGGCACGGACGCGTGCGACTACATCGTCGACACCATCGCTCTCCACGATTCCATCTGGAGCCTGAACGCCGTTTTCACCAACGAGAAAATCGTCAAGATTTTTGGCGGCGACGAAAAGCAACTGATGAGTCTTCAGCGCGACTTTGCCATCTACGTGGTGAACCTGTTCTCGCTGCCGCAGTGCAGCAAGGTGCTGTCGCTGGAGCGCGACGACATGGCGTGGCTGTTGAAGGGGTTCTGTGGCGTGGATCGTGAATTGCTGTGCAGTCGGGCTGACTGGAGGTGTGTGTGGGTGAGGTGTGTGAGGTGTAGAGTGCGTCCCTTCACGGAGGTGCACGTGCGCGACCTGCGTCAGGACGTGCACTTCATGAATACGATGTACCGTGCGATGAAGAAGCAATGCATCGAGCAGTCGCCACTGCAGCTGAACCTGGTGGGTGTGTGGGGTATGTGTGACAGTCAGGTGCACGACGTGCTGGCGCGCAGCAACGAGCTCTGTCTCTTCTCCTACGAGAAGCCTCTCTACTCCTTCGAGATGGGCAAATGGTTGATCCCCAAGTGAGTGATCGCGCGTCGCGTGAGGGATAGAATGGGCCTCCTCCTCAGCCCCGAGCAGCGCACGCTCTTCCTCTCTCTCACCTACTGGAGAGACATCATCGCGCGTCTGTGAGTGCTGCCAGAGGGTGTGAGGCGTAGTGTGGACGAGTCGCCCGAGTACGTATTGCCAATCTCCTTCGTCAATACAGTGACGTACCACATCGACGCGGTGATGGCACGTGACTATGCCTGGTTTGAGACGCTGCTGCAGAAACAGCGGGGTTTTGTGCAGCAGGAGAAGGAGGTGTTGTTGGAGTTGATGCAGCGTGTGTTGGAAGTGAAGAACGGAAAGATGGCAGTGTATGCGATGATCGTGGAGGAATTGGCGCGCAAGTTCAGTGTCCGTATTGTGTAAATGGGTCAGAAATAGGGCCGTGAGGTGACGTCGTGTCAGGAGTTTCTGTCGGACAGTTATGTGGTGGATGATGTGAGTTTTGGGAAGAAGCCGGAGAACGTGGTGCACGAGAATGAAGTGCTGCCGAGCGACAATCCGGAGAGCGTGTTGCAGCGTCTGATTAACCATGGCTCCTTCAAGCATATTCATTGTGGGTTGTGTGACTTGTTGTGTTGTGTTGTGTCATTGTTCATCGTGTCACTCATTTCATATTACTTAATATCACAATTCATCACACTCCACTCATTCTCACTTCACAACTCATCACTCACTCCACTCATAACTCACATCACTCACTTCACACTCACTTCACAACTCATCACTTCACATCACTCACATCACTTCACTTCACTTCACAACTCATCACACTCACACCCCCTAGCCGGAGTCAACAAGGAAGATGGCTACCTCTACTACACTCCCAGCTCTCTCCCCTACAACCCCACGGCTCCGCTGCGCAACACCATTCCCTACATCCCTCTCGACATCTCGGACGACGGCGTTCACGTCAGCAACATCATCCCTCCCGAATACGTCAATTCCAGAATCCGCAAGTACGTTGAAGACATCAACAAAACCCGAACGCAGAAGGACGTGGAGGAGATGAAATTCATTAAGGAGCGCCTTCAGTTAAAGAAGGTGTCCGAGAATCTGATGATGTTGGGCTCGGTGCTCGAAGACGACAGACTTTCGTTAAGCAGTGACAGCGAGGATGAGTTAGCCGCTCAGTTTAAATCCACGACGGACGTATCTTCGGAGGAGTACATCCCCCACTACCCCCCGCGCACGCTGAAGGAGATCTACTCGCTGCCCCACAAGAACCGCGGGGATCTGAAGGAGGGTTTGGTCATGAACAGCAACGAAATCGCGAACGTGATGAACATGGTCGAGAACAGTCAGCTGTCGCAGCAGGAGCTGGACGAGCTGCTCAACGAGGGCGACACGGCCAATCTGAGCGATGTAGGGGCGTTTTGTGGAGTGTCAGAAATAGCTCCAGTTTTTGGACGCGATTGGCTGGACGTCGAAGGCAAACGAGTTGGAGAAGGTGTTTTCGGTGAAGGACCCGTACCAGGTGCTGCCGGAGAACGAAATGCTGCGAGCGGCGTGGGAGACGAGGAGGTGTATGAGGTGTAGACAGCAGCCGGCGGAGGTGATTAAGGAGGAGAATGCGGGGTATGTGAAGAATGAAAGAGAGGCGGCGCAATCAGGTTATTCGCGCGAGCAGGGCAAGAATAAGGGCAACAATCGCACGGGAGGGTCGATGTGAGGAGTGGGCGTGATGTGTAGACGAAGGTATGGAAACAGAGGTGGGAAGTACAATCCTCGCAACTAGCACTCCAGGAGCCTTATGCGGCGTATGTGTGTCTTGTTTCTTTGAACCGCAATAATTCCCCCGATTTTCGTCATTCACCCAAATAAGGGGCAGGATCGATTTCAATTCAAAGCGAAAATGGCTCAGGAGACAGATCCAGAACAGGTGTTTGAAATATTGGATCGGATGGGAGAGGGGTTTGGATTGGGAGCAGGTTTGACTGTTAGTTCATACGGATCTGTTTGGAAGGCGAGACATAAGAAGTCAAATCGAACCGTCGCCATAAAGATCATTCCTGCAGAATCGGACCTGAATGATCTGATGAAGGAAATAACGATTCTGAAGGAGTGCAAGAGCGATTTCATTATTCGGTATTATGGAAGCTACTACAAAGACGGTGATCTATGGGTTTGCTCTCCCTGTTGCGTTGTAACGCGTGTAGATCGTGATGGAGTTTGGAGACTGTGGATCACTAGCAGATTCGATTAATAAAGAAAGCGGAGTCTTCAGCGAGAGAGAAATCCAGTATCTCCTGGCCTCTATCTTGTTGGGCATTGCCTATTTGCACGCGCATAAGAAGATCCATCGAGTCGATTCGCTGTAATCCTGTTATCTGTAGGACATCAAAGCAGGAAACGTTCTTCTCACAAAAGAAGGAAAGGCGAAGCTTGCCGATTTTGGCGTGTCTGCCAAGTTGGATACGACGCTGTCCAAGAGGAATACCGTTATCGGCACGCCCTTTTGGATGGCGCCCGAAATCATTCAGGAAATATCGTACAACGGAAAGGTATGTGATTTCCACTGACGGTCACGGAAAGGCGGACATTTGGTCTCTGGGCATTACGGCGATCGAGCTCGCCGAAGGTCAGCCTCCCTATTCCAACATCCACCCCATGCGCGTTTCCTTCGTTTGTTCCTCTCCATCCTAGGCCATCTTCATGATTCCTAATCGTCCTCCTCCTCGTCTCAGAACGGGTAACAAGTGGTCGCCGTTGTTTGCTGATTTCGTTGCGACCTGTTTGGAGAAGGACCCGGACCGAAGACCCTCCGCTCAGGAATTGCTCCAGGCAGTCCTTCTTCGTGTGATTGACGTGTAGCATCCTTTTGTCAAGGATGTGGCGATTGAATTGGAAGCAAACAAGGGGTATTCGGAGGTACTGAAGAGTATGGTGGATCGTCTGATGGTGCGGAGAGAAGAGCTTGCCAAACTACACAAATCAATACATGCTGAGGGAGGAGTCGGGATTGGGTTGAATTGGGTGATGATTAGGCTGATTTCGGGAATACGGTTGTGTCGCTGAAAAGGGAGTCAAATCAGTCCGATACGATTAAAGTTCACAACGCGGAGCCTGAGTCGAACACAATCGTGTTGCAGTTGGGAATGATGTATTGTTGATCATCCGTAGAAAGAACCGCGATTCGACCTCCTCTAACTCAGCCGCGGAAGTGCACAACGCGGACAACACAATTCAGGAGCTGCCTCCAAAGAAGCCGGTAATGAATGCATATCGCTCCGTGGCGCCAACGCCTCGCTCCGTGATGATGATCAACCCGATCACTTCGGCGCCGAAGAAGGAGGTGAATCCCGCTCCCAAGGAGAATGGAATCGATCAGCAGGCGCGAAGTCAGTTCTTCCCTTCTCATGGAAATCTCGTGCCCAGCTCTGGAAATCACTGTCTTTTGTGCGTGTTTCGAGTCATCTCTAGTGCCGATTACGCATCTTCAGGCGTCGTTGGGGAATATGAAGTCTCAGAGCGAGTTGCAGAAAGCAGCGTTGGACATGATGCCTGTGGTGTGCAGCAAGCCGCCCGTCCGAAACGCTCGAAAGATGGCAGGAATCGTCCCGATTTTTGACGTATAGGAGTGGATGAAACTCCGCCGTCGAGGCGAAGAATTGAGAAACCAGTTTGCATCTGATTTCGAGTCGCTGTACAAGACGTACTACGCGGAGATTGAGAAGGTGAATGATGGCATGAAGGCGATTGAGGCAAGTGAATGAGTCAGTTGAATTGGGTGTTTGTTTTGTATTGTATTGAGCTGTACAGAACTGAACTGAACAGAACTGCACGGAACGAGAAACGGTGTGAAACGCAAACAGAGCAGCTAAATGGGAATCTTGTAATCAGTGTACATCTTTCTTCGCAGCAGTTCGTTCACAAACTCCTCCATGTCTCCCTTCAGAATGCGATCCACGGATGAATCCGAATAACCGAACAGGTGATCCTTCACCATCGTGTACGGCTGAAGAATGTACGAGCGCAACTAGCACGTTAAGAAAAGGGGAAGGAAGAACCTGGTGACTCCAAGAGTTGGCATCGAGACTCTTGTACTGTTCCTTCTTCATCTCACTCTCCTTTTCCTTGCTCTGTTGCACCAATTTGGATTTCAGTAGCTTCATTGCCATTTCCATGTTCTGATGCTGATCGCGCTCCGCCTGGCACTAGACTTCACTCAATATCCGCAAAAGCACCTCGGCAACAATACCCGTTGGAATATGAGTCAGACGAACCGCACTCTCCGTCTTGTTCACATGCTGCCCTCCAGGCCCCGAAGAACGGAACCGATCCACCTGAAGATCTGTTGGCTGAATCGAAATCGATTCCGTGGACTCCGTCAGAGGAGACACGACCACGGAGGCAAACGAAGTGTGTCTTCGCTTGTTCTTGTCAAACGGCGAAATCCGAACAAGTCGGTGAATGCCGCTCTCGCAGGAGAGGTACGGAGCGACATCATCTCCATCAACGCGGAGAGTGGCGCTACGGAAGCCAGTGCTTTCGGGCTGTGAGCTTATGCATTTGCACTTCCAGTTCAGGTTCTTCGCAAAGCCCTGATACATCTCCACGAGCATTCGCGTCCAATCGCACGCATCCTCGCCTCCAGCGCCGCAGTGGAAATCGATGAATGCAGTGGTGAACGGCGTCGGTGACGCATCTAGCAATAAACGACGGGATGGCAATACTACGGAGATGACTCATGCTCGTTTCGAGCTCTTTCGTTAGCAAATACGACCTCTCGAGTTCCCGCTGGGTGAGGGCTTGCGACTCTTCATCGCCCTCGCAGCACTCTATTCATCACCCAAAGCACAGCAATTGTACCGTACATCTCTTCCATATCCGCGATGCCCAGCTGGGTGTCCCAGATCTCCGGCTGCAACGTCATCGCAATTCAAAGCGTGTACCTCAAATGTGACGAACTTGCGGTCTGCTTCTGCTATCTTCTGGAGGTTGTCCGCCAGTGCTTTGCAATCGCACAGCCGCGCCTCGAAGGATGCTGTCGCAAAGAGTCGACTTCGCACGTACGACGCAGCGATGCCAACAGCACGAGAACACCACAACATGGAGCAATACTATGTCCGACTCTCACGGATTCCGCGTCCACGCAACGGACGCGTAGACCACAGCACAGTGCCACTTCCGTTGACCTCCCCCTCTGAAGGGGTTTCATTCGCGTTTTCCGAGCATATCTTTGTGCAATCGAATTCGTATCCTTTCGGTAATGCAGGACTGCTCGAGTGGAAAGGTTGGGGAGGCGGAGAGGCGTAACGGCGCAGGTATTGCTAATCGGCAACTGTGACGCAGGAAAGACGTCGATGCGCTCGATTATCTTTGCCAATTACGAAGGTAAGGACGCTCTTCCTGCTATTCATTGTAGCGAAGGACGCAAAGCTGTTATCGGCAACCTATATCCTTTTGACCGAGAAAACCATGTGATTGTGTCCTTCATAAGAACATGATGTCGACCAGGTGCAAGTGCAGTTCCTCGGCAATCTCGTGCTGAACATTTTGGATTGCGGAGGGTTTGCACCATCCATTCGACATAACGCATAGCCAGGAGCGCTTTTTGAACGAAACATTCACAACGAAGAGCAAGGACATCTTCTCGGACGTGAGTATGATGCTCTTCGTGTTCGACGTCGCGTCGGAGCAGTACGCCGTGAGCAATGTCAATCTTGACTGAGGAGCAGACAGACTGGAGTATCTACCAGAAGGCAATCGACAAGATCACAGCGTACAGCCCGGATGCCTTGATCTATGTGCTGGTTCACAAAATGGATAAGATAGCTTCGGAACAGAGGCAGAGTGTAGAAGAGGGTCGTGCGAGTGACGAATAGAAAATAGACTTCTACAGAGAGAAGGCCAAGTCGCTGTCGAACGGAAAGGCGATCCATGTCTTCGGCACCTCAATCTGGGATGAGACATTGTACCTCGTACGAGCGGGTCGAGTGGATGAGGAATAGGCGTGGTCGAACGTGATACAGAGTCTCGTTCCCGACTCCCAAAGACTGCAGAAGCAACTGAATGCGCTGGCGGAATTCACCGAGTGCGACGAGATCGTCCTCTTCGAGCATAACACCTTCCTCGTTCTTGCGAGCTCTGAAAACGATCTCGCGTTGGATCCCTATCGCTTTGAGAAGATCAGCAACACCATCAAGCAGTTCAAATTGATCACCACGTATACCAAATTACCGCTTCGTGAGAAGTAGAAAGTACCGCAGCTCCTACCACGGCTTCACAATCCAGGATGGAGAGCGGATTATCTGCATGAAGCCCTTTACAGAGTTCACGTCCATGATGGTGGTGTCCTCGCTGTCCCGCACAAGTGGGTGTGTTGTGTTCTGTGTGAGAGCTAGATGAGTCGTTGATCTCGCTCAATTTGGACTGTGTTCGTAGTTACTTTAAAGACTATCACATATACTCTCTTTGTTGTTCAGAATCACGTATCATGCAGATGTCACAGAGAACCGCGGTTATGAGCGCAAAAACACATTCGCATACGATTCGATTTGTCAGGGTATCTGTTGCGAAGGAGGGGCAGGATGGTTTCTCCTAAGAGTGTGCTATGCTTGTGCTGTCTGGCTGCGTGCGTTTTACTCTTAACTGGATCGTCGTTCTTTCTTGTTCATTGCGCGAACGACAAATTGCTGCAAGTGGTTCGGAAATCAGGAATTGAAGAGTGCTGCTCGTCTTCGATCTTTACGAATAGACGATTATTCCGTGTCCAAAGCATGTCGAGTGCAAAGAGCAATGCGAAGAAGCCGTCGCCGTCACAAAAGGAGAGTCCTCCTCAAGAAACACCGAATCCAGTGGTTGTGAACGAACGGCCACATGCCATCATGAATCACCACTCCTCGCAGTGCGGTGAGTTTGATAACTTGTAAGTTACGGAGGACAGTGCTGATGGAAAGGAACTACCTCAGCGGCACAGTGAAATCCGTTCCAACGCGCGTATTCTTCCCTCTGAATTACGAGAAATCATGGAAGCGGGACTTTTCCAACAGTCTGCTTCTGATCGACAGTGCTCTGAAGGAGGAGCAGATCGCTATGAGGGATCGGTTTAACTTGTCAACGACAATGCGGCAGCTGATTCATAGGGAGAGTTCGTTATCTGAGGCGCATTTCTGCAAACTGGGGTTCGTTCTCACTCACACATGTATCTCCAAGAAGCGGTCGGAGATCGCTCTTTCCTTCCAGAACGGCACCGTGGAGACGGCAGTCCAGAAGCAATCTCGCTCTCCGCTGTTCAACTGTACTCGTTCACTGATCGCGTGACATCTAGCCTTGAAGAGAGTTCAGTCCTCAGAGGCGTCGTCGTGGAACGCAACGAGCCGGAATTACGCCGTTGCGATCTCGTGTTCACGAAAGAACTCCCTGTCCTCTTTTCTTCGCGACGTCTTTTTTATTTTTGATGTGCTTCTTCATCCCAAAGATTTTGTTCCTGTTGGCGTTTCATCGCCGTCTGATGCGTAGATTGACACGATCGTGTTGTTTGACGACCTGTCGCGAAGCAAGAATCCTATTATTCGTTTGCTCTTCACAGTCTTCCAGTCCCTGTTTTCTACTCTACATCTTACGGTGATTTCGGACGATTCGGGTTTAGGCGAGAACGCGTTTTGCTTTAAAGCCATTGTGCGTTCTGTGGTGATGGAATGAGCGGTAGTCGTTTCCCAATGTGGATCGGACATCTCCCGAGTTTTTCGACCGCAACTATATTGCAATCGAGTTAATTCGTTCCGCAGTGTATAAGCACTTCCAGTGGCGCTTTGAGAAGAAGTACGAAGACGAAATCGTGAATGCGACGATCATCAGCGGCTCCACCGTCCACCAGCTTCTGAACTCCGACCTGATGATCAGTCAAATCCACGAGTTTTATCCCACAACAGTGATCCCCCGTTTTTCACTTCACGTATAGATAGGAGTTTCATTGGTGAACTGGGGAAAGCTGACCGACAAAGAGTACTTCTCCGTGTTGCTGTCCACCGACATCCTGATCGGGGTTTCAGGGAATTCGTTGGACTGCGTGTTCTTCCTCGTGCCGAAGAGCGTTGTGGTTGAGATCATTCCGTTTGACCTCGCAAAGAAGACGCACGAGGTGATGGCGAGAGTGTTGGGGTATGACTATTACCGTATCGTGTCGCGGATGCTGGTGTTGGTGAAGTGTGTGCCGGCGGTGCATAACTGCACGAGTGGCGACGGCGTTGTGATCAACAAGCACGTGACGAAGATGGTGATGGACAGAGCGTATTCGAGTGTGAGAAGCAACAAGTATCCTTCGGCATAGCTTGGTGTTTGTTGGAAGAAGTGGTGTTAGGATTGCTGTGTGTGTTTTGGGGAAAGGAGACTATCACTCAGTGTTTGTGGAAGAAGGCTTCAAGCATCAATTGTTCATGAAAAGGGACTTCAAACATCACTTAGTGTTCGTGGAAAGAACTCTCAAACATCACTCAACGAGTACTAGAAGAAACAGAAAAACGAACAAGACCCTCCAACTCCCGGAGAATGCGACGGATGCCCACAATGCACCCCTCATCCACGTGGTCTGCGTCCAGCGCCTTCACATGCGCGAAGTCCACGAGCTTCACAACAGGGTTGAAGGTCTCCGTCGCGTCTCCCTCGAAGATGAAGAGAAGACTCGAACAGATGAACTGCATGTGCCCAGGACCCTCAAACCACGCCAGAATCGGCTTCAACTGGGCGATGACGGACTGGATGACGCTGACGCGATGCTGAGAAGGAATGTGAGAAAAGAAGGTGGCGAACAGGGTGGGCAGGGTTGATTCGGTTTGGGCATACCCGTACTTCTTGTCATACACGTCGTATTCCTTCGTGTCTGTGTTAAACACCCGCATTCCGGTGAGACGGAAGCCAATCGTTCGTTGAAGGGGGTACTTCTTCGACTCTCTCTCAATCTTCTCCTTGGGCGCATCGTCCTCCCACGTCTTTGTCCCGATCTTCAGGTCGATCACTGAGGGCTTCCTGTATCCATACGTCAAGTCATCCAACACCATGAATCGTCCTTCGATTCCGTTCTCGTCCACTTCCTTCACTCCATGAAAACCTGCAATCCACTGCATGAATTCGGGATGCGTCTTCTCAATGGTGGTGTAAAACGCGACTTCCTTATCTCTGTACATGAAATCCAACCACAATCATCACCCTCTTCCTTGATCTTGTAACTGCTTCAGGACATAGCTTCCCTGATGAAGCATGCCCTGGTTCTGCAAAGCAAATGTGTGACCTCCTACCTGGTTCGTAAAGGCTTCGATGGGAGCTTTTTCCATGCTCTTCCTTCAATAATGGGCGAACAACGAGCTCACTCCACTTTTGGGGGCGATTTCGGTTGCCTCTTGGGGTCGCTCATTCTCACTACCAGGAGGGAAAATGAGCGGGTTTGCTGACTGAACGTACTGTAATGGGTAGCATTTCGATACAGAGCAAGCTGGATGTCCTCTATTCCGCAATTGTATCGATTTCCGTGTTTGGATGAGCTGTAGGACAATTTCAAGATCGTGATGGGTAACATACAGTTGGTTTGAAAGCTGTGGGATTATCTACAGGATGACAACAGACATGATCAAGTCGTGCATGGCGCCGTACAAAATGAATTTCAGCGACGGGGGTGGGAGTGGAGAGCGTGCGTTATCCAATAGATTTGGATCTCATTCAGGGCTTTCTCGGTTCGACGAAAGACCATATCCACGATTACCTATACGAACAGAACAAACACCTGAGTGTCGAGTCATGTTGTGTTGCTTCCTTTGGTGTGATTGTAGCACTGGTGGAGGATGGAGTTCAGTTGGAAGCTGCGACGGGACTAGACACGATTCACGAGGTGACGGAATCCTCGTCGCTGCAGGGTAGTGTCCATGCCACACCGGAGCCCGTGAAGGCTTCTCTCTCTCATACGGAAGCCAGCATTGATTTGATGCCGTCACCGGAAACGATGAAGACTGCCCTGTCACACACAGAAGCCAGTGTCGAATTGATGCCGTCACCAGAGCCCGTGAACGCCTTCTCTCACACGGAAGACAATACCGAACCGAAACAATCACCGGAACCCCATACACAAACAGAATACGAGCAAGTGTTCATGATCCAGATGAGTGGGAGTGCGTCGCCCGTTTCATTTCTAGAAAAGCTTCCACTGAGCGTCTCGTACTTGCACCGCACCGTCTTCTTCAACTCAGAAACACTCAGCAAGGAGCTGATGTGCCCGTTCATTGATGCCGTGAACGAGGAGGAGCAGGGCAACGCCGTGCTGTTGAGCTCGTTCTACCAGCCAATCACGGAGGACACGGTGCGCGCCTTCCACTGCAATTGGAGCATTACGTTCATTTGGAGCTTGGACGAGAATTCCGAAACGGTGGGAGAAAGCAGACTGTTCTCCAGCTGGAAGACGAAGATCAACCGCATCGGCCGCACTGTGCTGAACTGTGAGGCAGTTGGGTTTGTGGACATTTGTGACAACAGGATGAACATATACCAGTGGAGTGTTTGTTGAACACACACGACAAAAGGGCTCGTATTCAACACGCTTGTCCATCAGAGAGTCGATTGACGATGCACTACGAATCATCCCACCACTCCCATTACGACTATCGCTTCCGATTCTCCTCGTCCAGCACGACGTTGTTGCTTGATATGATTGGCTCACACTCCTCGCAGCGCTTCTGCAATGCTCTCTCCTTCTCCTCCTCTGCCTTCTCAACCTCCCTTATCCGCTCGAGATTCTCGAACAGAACGTCGTACTGGTGGATAGCGTCTTCACACGCCATCTTGTAATCCTCGATGATCTTCTCCACCTCCTTCTTTCCCAGCGTCATCTCGTACGGCTCCTCGTCCCCGTGCGGCTTCGCCGTGTTCAGCATCTTGTTCACGAGATCCTTCTTCAACTGGAATGCCGACCGGTTGATGCGAACGTCCTCCATCACGTTGCACTCCGTCTCCCACGAATCGATCGCGTTCACGATGTGCTCAGGAACTACATGTCATCTCCGTGATGGACATCGACCCTCATTCCGCATCTCGTTTCTCCGTTCAGTCGTGAGCAGCTCACGCGTTGGGAGTACAATTCCGGACTGGGGCTTTGGCTCGGCTTCCGCCTCTCTCTCCGGGGATGCTGCCCATCAGACCATCACAACTCCACTACGTGTGTAGGAAGGAGAGTCGGGGATGTCATACGAGTCCGTGCGGTACTGGACTTGGAGAGACTGATACTCCGGGAAGTCATCACTACTCGTGATTCTGTGGAACTATTGGGCACAAGACTGCAGGGGGGACGCATGAAAGGACTAGACGCATCATGCTGCGACCCAGGACGTTGTTTTCCTTCCACAGTCTCAAGAGCCGCAATACCTTTTCGGTAATCGAATGCTGCGTGTGCTTCCTATGCATCAGGACACACCAAATGAGCAAACCCTAGGGTGATGTGAACCATATGTTGCAATGCGTCGGAGAAGAAGGGCGTGTACTGCAATTCAAAGATGCAACAGGACCTTACCACAAACATCCCGCTATTCCTCTCCTTTACAAGAACCACGTTTACGACATAGAACATATAGAGCTGGGTGCTTGGCGAGACTATACATCAATGCGTGTAGAGACACTCACCGTCCTCAAACACATTTCGCCAAATCCGCATGATCGTTGCCGCTTCACTCCCGTATGTCATCATATACTTTGCAATGCCTAAAGAATAACAACGGAATGAACAGCAGAGCGTACTATTGATACTCTCCTCTGTTCCATTCACAGAGTTGATTCGCTGAACCCAGTCTCTTTCCTGAAACGGCATCGCTTCCGCCTCCAATATGCCCTTCTCGAACAAACAGGCAACACTATTATACTAGACACTGCGGAAAGGAACCGTCCTCGCTCTTCTGACTTTCCTCCTTATCAAACGAGAAGCCGAACACGTTGTAATAGCTGCCCACGGTAGCCACCAGACCAACAAGGAACCCGGCAAGCACATCATCGCCACGATGCTTGTAGTCCCACTACACATCACGCCCACCCCCACGAACTACAATGCGAGAGCAGCCCACAATGATCGGAATCAGGAGAGAGAGAACGAGGGCAAGAAGGGTGAATGTGCGTCTCAGCTCCACTCGGAATCCCTTCACCGAGTTGAACAAGCGCGACAACATGAGGAACAGGAGCATGCCCTGGCACATCGAGTGAGCGGAGTGACCCGAGGGGAAGCTGCGCAACGCATCCTTGATCTTCTTCGCGCTGGCGGTGCACTTCGATATGTCGGCAAGTGCACCGAATTTGCCGAACACCTTCGTTCCATCGACAATCGTGGCCGGATAGCCACACTCCTCGAAGAAACAGGGTCTGGGCCTTCCCTCGAAATTCTTTATGAATGCAGCAATGGCCTCGGTCAGAAGCACGGATTCGAGGAAGAAGACGCAAATCTGGTAGATCTACGCATCACACTTGTCGCTAGCCAAAACGGTCCTTCCCGGCTTCTTCTTGTACACACAAAAGAGAATCATGAGGATGAGGAGAATCGGGTAGATCATCAGCACCGTCAAGAAGCTACACATTACTAAGAGTACGAATGCATGCGGAATGGTGTTTCCAACTGGATAGGAGAGGGAAATGTCTCCCTCGTAGATGGTGGGCACTCGGGGCATGAGAAACTGAAAGAGGAGCGCCAGTATGCCCTCGATTCCAATCGTGATGAGATCCCGCGCCAGCAGCTTGTACTTCATCGCAAAATGACCGTTTGCAGATCAACCGAAATCGCGCGTGTTTCGGTCAATTGAATCTTCGCGACAGCGAATGCTTCTCTGGACCGTGACTATTGCGATTGTCCATCTCCTCGCCATTTGCGCGGGAGAGAATGCCGTCGTGTCTCTGGACGCTGATTCTTACGACGCTTTCATCCAATCTCACGACAACGTGTTTATGAAGTTTATGACTGCGGTACGAGCAACAGGAACGTAATGATGCGTAGAATTGCATGTTCTGCCAGAAACTGGCTCCCCACTTCGCCGAAGCGGCTCTCCAGTTGGAGAAGGAGTGCCCTCAGCTTGTGTTTGCCGAAATCGATGTCATCGAGAATCCCAGAATTGGGAGACTGCTGAAGTTGAAGGGAGTACCGACGCTGATGTATTTCAAGAAGCAGAATCCCATCTCCTACCCGGGACGTCACACGACGGAGTCCCGTTCTTTGCTTTCTGTGATGACTAGAGAACTCGTGTCTTTTGCGAGAGACTCGTACTTCCACTCGAGAGAGGAGATGGAGGACAGTCTCGCCAACGAGGAGGTTGAGGTGGTGAAGAAGACAATCGCGTCGTCCTCCCTCGCCCTGATCGTGTTTATTCCGGAGAGTGCGCGAGTCATCCAGAACGCCGTGGACGAAGCCATCCACGAGATGATGAACGTCACGCGAAGAATTGTCCACAATCCGAAGGTGGCGAAGACGATGAACGTCCCCTTCCCTTCCATTGTCATGTACAAGCCGTCCGGCGACAGCGTGGTGTATTCGGGCGATTACACCATCGATGCCATTCGCCGCTGGGTTCTCGTGGAAGAGCTGCCGCTGATCGTGCCCTACACCCCGTTCTTCTCGAAGAAAGTGTTCAGCAAGGACCTGGACATGTCGCTGTTCATTCTCTTCTTCGCCGCCGAGAGCAACCCGGACCAGAAGGTGATGGAGTACCGCTCTTTCCTGGAGCGCATCGCAGGGCGATACAGAGGTCGGCTGGTGATTCTCCACATTCCCGCGGAGAACCCGCGATTGCTGGACTACTTCGGCATCCGCGAGTGGCAGGTGCCGACGATCGGACTGTTGGTATACGAGAACGGAAATAACAAGAAGTACATGTTCAGGGAGGAGATGAGCGAGTCGAATGTGATTCGCTTCGTTGAGCAGTACTTCCACGGAGAGCTGCAACCCTTCCTGCGGTCGGAGGAGGAGCCCGAAAGGCAAACGGGAGTGGTTCTTGTTGGTTGTTGTGGATTCGCGTGATGTGTAGAAGGTGGTGGGCACCACGTTTGACAGAATCGTGTACGATGTGAGAAGAGACGTGGTCGTGCGGTTCTTCGCCGCGTTTGACGGAAAGAGCAAGGATTTGGAGTCCGTTTTCGAAGACGTCGCGAAGCTCTACGTGAAGGACACGAACATTGCGTTCGCAGAGGTGGACGTGACGAAGAACGAGATGCCGGGCATTTCGTCGAACGACTTCCCGCGCGTGGTTCTTTACAAAGCGGGCGGGAACGGGAGAGAGAGCGTCGTTTATGAGGGCGATTATGAAGCGGATTCCCTGAAGCGGTTCGTGGAAACGAACCATCATGGTCTGGCTGGAGAGAGTGATGAACTGTAATCATAGCGGTTGTTTGTTGAAGACGCATTCTTCTTGTTTACAACACGGCAGCTAGTAAACTAAATAGAACAGGAGGATAAAAAGGGGAAACATGGAAATGGGAGAACCGAAATCGGGACTTCTTTGGGTGATTGTTCTCTTTTCACTAACGGCTTGGGTGTAGAGGTCATGTGCAAATCCGCTTCCTGTGAGTAGTACCTGTGCGCCGTAATCGATTTAGCATCTGCAGTTTATACAATCTTCTCCATTGTGGGAACTCTGTTCATGGTTTGAGAGGGAGTGCGACTTATGACTCTTTAGCTGTTCCTGTTCACGATCTATTCAACGAAGCCTGAGATGTACGACGAGCTGAAGGATCCGGCCAAAACTTGCAAGGGCGTGTTCCTGACCGGTACAATGCGTTGAATCGTGCTGACAATCGTAGCCATTGCGTACTTCGTTACCGCTGTCGTTTCTGGAGCCTTCTGGATCTACTATGTGTATGGCATTGCTTTCGGACGTATCATTTCTAGCCAGAAGGCGAAGAAGCACCCTGCGGTGGAGAAGTCCGTGTTTGAAGAGAGCAAGAAGAGATTCCACTTTGCTACAAGGGAGGACGCGAAGGAACCTCTTCTCAAGGCGCAGTTTTAATACTTGTTTATATTTCCCGCTCTTTGTTGGTACACCTTCATGGTTCCGTAGCTGTACTGTGGACCGTGACGTTGTCTTTCTTCCACTCCATACTCTCCAATGCACTCCTCATACGCCTTTTCCTTCCTGTGTTCCTTGATGGGAGTTTCGTTTACAAGTCTTCTCGACTATTACTCTATAACCCTGGTCGCTTCAAATGATAACCGAAAAGGCAACGAAGGGCTACATGATCAAACTGTATATTGTAGTCATATTCTACCAGCTGGCGAACGCGTTGATCCTCCCGATCGTTCCCTATATTGCGAACAATTTGAACGCGTCTTCGCTAGAGTACGGCTTGGTATTCACCGTATACTACGTTACCCAGCTCATCAGTGAGATCGCGCCCTTTTGCTCACATTTAGGTTCTTTTTCGTTCGGTAAGGTGAGCGACATGTACGGAAGGAAAATCGCACTAATGGTGTCGCTTTCGGGCATCACGTTCTGTGGAATGCTCTTTCTCTCTATTACGTGTAGTTACCTGCTGCCAGCTGTTCACCAAGAACATCCGCCTGCTCATTGTGCTTCGTGCCTTCACCGGACTGTTTGATTCGCAGACTCCCGTTTTCCAAGCGTTTCTGTTGTTATCGCCTCTTATACCTAGTTATACGGGCGACGTGACGACACAGCGGCAACGCGCCTTCTATCTGTCCCAATTGGAGTCCGTGAACAACTTCTCGCAAGCCCTCGGCCCGATCATCGGAGGCATTCTCTCCGCGTACTCGCTTAACCACGCGTTGTACGTCTTTCACGGGATTGTCACGCACAGGTTTGCCGGGTGCTGCTTTTACATCATATCGGTCTTCGCGAGCTTCTTTTTGCCGGAAACGCTCGAAATCCTCCTCGAACGGAGACGCATGGTGGCGAATCTGAAGGCGCTGAACCTGCCGAAGGAGGAGTTCGAGGAGCGCAAGAAGCGTCTTCTCTACCAACTCAACGTGCAAAGTGGTGGTGCATTCGTCGATTCACTCCTAGATGAAACGGTGGCGGCACAGAGCACGAGCTCGGGCAAGAAGAGCAAGAAGCTGAAGCTGAACTACGTGATGGTCTCATTTTCCTCTCCCCGATGATGATTAGGTAATTGCGCTCGTCGGCGAGTTTGCGAGTCGCTGGCTCGTGAACGTGTTCGATGTGACGTTCTCCGCGTACGGCGAGGCGAAGTTCGGAATGTCGTCGATGATGTACAGCTTCGCATCAGGCGCGGGGAGCGTGGTGAACATCCTCCAGACGGGCTGGCTCTTCAACAGGCTCCTCAAATGGAACGTGTCGATCCCCATCATCACCAGTCTCACGGGCGTGTGCGGCGGTGAGTCTCTCCTAACCAACTCACATGTAGTCATCGGCATTGTGTGGTGCCTGACTGCGCCCAACCTGGTCATGGCACTCATCGGCTCGCTCTTCTTCCTCATCGCCTACGGCTGCGCCGCGCCCACCGCGCCCACCATCATGTCCGTACGGATTTCCCACCAACCTCACCCACAGACGGAGAGCACGCCCAGCACGCAGGGCGTCGCGTTGTCGATGGTTCTGATCGGCGGTCAGTCTGCGTACATTCTCGCGCCAAACATCCTCGGCTCGCTCTTCTCCATCGACATGAACCTCCCCTTCCTCGTGAGTCTTGTTCCTTGTGCGTGTTCAGTGGTCGGTTCATTTGTAGCGATCGTGGTGTTCATTGCGATGATTGTGCTCCACTTCATTCCGGGAGGAAGGACGGCCGGACAGGTGCCTCTGCGTCTTGCTCTTGAGGATATGATGAAGGAAGAGAAGATGAGAGGAGTCGATAATGAGTATGAGATGGATGTTCTCGCGAGCGCTGGTCATGTTGACGCGGATAAGCAGAAGAAGGGAGAGAACGACGCTTCCCTCGAAACCATGCCGTTTGAGAGCAAGAAGAAGGAGAATCTGGATAATGCTGATGAGCGGTATCTCATGTCTCTCGGAGACGAGGGCGTGGACGAGAACGCGTTCGTGGTGCCGCCGCGGTTCGATTCAATCGCACTGACAAGAAGAATGACTTCGACGTCATCCGTGACTTCGACGGCTTCGAGAGGAACGCAGCAGGAGCACGCTGAACCGGATGCGAGGATCCAGAAGGAGAACGAGCCCGCTATTCACTTATCGGAGAATAGTGAGGAAGAGGATGATGACATTGCCATTTAAGACCATTCGCTTTAGATACAATATTGCATGTCCACGTGTTTCCCTGTTTCTTTCCAACCACTCTCATGTTGGATTCGTCGCAAAACGAATCGATGGGCGTTTCATTCCGTTCTGTCTGAGAACAAACAGGATTTGACGCATGCAATCAACGGATTGGGATTTCACCAACATCAAGCGGCTTCTCGTCGATCGAGATAAGTTCAGACAAACGTAGTCCGCGTTGCGGGGACATGACTTCATAGCGATGGTGCGAGACAGGTCTTCGACGAGTGGTATCGCATCGCGAAGCGGTTTGCCGGAGGAACAGTGACTCTGAGTGACTTGTTGGGATGTGTCTTCAGGGATAGAGCGGATGCTGGACTGCACGGACGAGTGCATTCACGTGATGTTCATCTCTCACTCGCCCCAGACATTTGTTCAGATGAACGTGGACTATTACGTGATCTCCTCCCTGATGAAAGGATTTCGCAACATTCTTATGATCCTCACAACAAAACCCAAATTCCAAGTCCTGAGAGACAAAAACCAGTTCATGAAAACGACCACCTGGTGACTTCGCTCAACGGAGTTCATTCGTAGGCTGCAGCAGAACGCAATTCCGCAGCTCATCGTAGGATCCAAAAATGACAGGGTATATCCGACGCTTGTGTGTTATGTTCCAGATTGACGCCATCACACGTATCGAATATTCAGAGTCCATTTCCGCGCTCCTCGAGTTCGGCATCTCGCTGAACGAGACCTACCCCTCTGTGTATCCGTTCTCCCCTTTCACCATCTACTCTCCCGACTATCTCACCATCGCGTTCAACGTGGGTATCTTTGCCGTTCCTGATGTGCAGACGATGGAGAACCTCAGTCTGCGCCAGAGTGTTGCCCGCTCCGTTTCCGCCATGTTCCGGATTGATCCAAACGAAACGCTTCCTTTTCTTGCATCTCTCGCCCGGGACATGGAGGCGTGTTCCCATCTGTGGACGCCGAGCATTCTGGCATCGAACGAATCGGTGGACACGCTGAAGACGAGCGTCACGCGCGTGCTTCACCAGTACGGAGCGGACATGGCTCTGGTGTACTACAACAGTCTAAACGACTATGTGAGCGTAATTGCGAATCCGCTGCATCACACCTAGAAACTCGCAATGCAGGTTTCCTCTCTTCCTTCCGACACCGACAATCTCATCCTCTACAACTTCTGCAGCATCGTGAGAATCGTCGCCGAAAACACCCCGTTGTCGTCCACTCAAGAACTCACCACCACGCCCGAGGAGCTAATCGCGGGAAACACGCTTCTGCAGTCCCTCACACACTACTTCCCCAGTACACAATTCCCTCCAAGTCCAGCGTAGACAACGGGTACGCTCTCGATCTTCTGTTCTCACCACTCATCACTTCCCTCTTTCCCGTCGCCACCATTACATCACCTTACATCGACTCCTACACCGACGAAACGCTCCTCCGGTATTTCTACCCCTATCTGCGCAGCACCGTTTCCTTCTCTCGCACCTCTCATCGCTAGATCGCCAACATGTCCGTCGCGGGTGTGAGTGGGAGTGAAAGCGATCAAGATGTGATCAACCTTCTTCGCGACATTGCAATGCTGATTCTCAACTCCTCCACACGTATCATCAACTTTGAAGTGGGACACGCTCTCTTCCACTGTCTCCTTCTCGCCATGCGACGCGGCTACATCGAAACGGAACGCTTCCCCGAGATCACAGCGAATGTCATTTCCTTCTATTCCATTCGACCCAGCACGATCCCCGCGGGAATGGTGCTCGACCCCAAGATCCATGACAGCACGAGCTGGATCCGCGAGATCTTCATGGACGCGGAGGACCGCCACCGCGACGTGCGCGCGCTAAAGGAGGTGATCGCGGTGGTGTTGGGAATGAAGGAGTCGGAGACGACAATCAACTGCAAGTTCGACCATCAGGTGAGCGAGTGTGTGATGGACGTGGACGTGGCTGGAGAGCGTGAGGCGTAGCAGTTCCTGCGAATTCACCACGTCGAGATGCTGATGATTATGCGAGACATTTTGCTGTCGAGCGACCTGGCCGAAACCGAGACGATTTCGGTCAACATGCAGAACAAGTTGTTGTATACGATCAACTACTGGGTGATCAACGACGGCATGTCCATTTGCGCCGAGGACCTGACCACTGTGTTTGTGTTTGTTTCGCTTTTGAGTGTAGCTTCCTGCCGCTTCTGCGCGCGCTCACACCCGTCATCCACCCCTCAATTACCTTCCTTCTTCTCGAAGTCACCACACGCGTTCTTCTCCTCCTCAACTATCTCAACAGCAGCGGCAGTGGCGGCGCGTCCAAGTCCGTGATCGTCGACGACTCGCTCATCATCGGGATTCTTCAGCGCGCGCCGCACGACCCTCCCACGGAGGACGACGAGGTGGTGTACACAAGCACCAGCGTCATCGAGAAGTGCATTCACTTGTCCGGGGAGTCGGCTCGCATGGAGCTGGCGAAACTCTTTCCGTACTACTGTCTGACGGACGAGAGCATTCAGGTGCGTCAGAGCGCGCTGGAGAAGATCGGGCAGTACCCCGAGCTGGTGAAGAAGTACTTCAACGACGTGCTAGTGAGGTGAGTGATGGTGTGTGTGGTCACGAACAGTCTGGAGATGCGTGTGAGTGGGAATGAGTCGCACATTCAAATCGGGCTGTCAGATCTGATCATCGCCGCCGTGCCTGCGTTGAAGATCATCGCCACGATGAGCGTTTCATTCGTCCCACAGTGTCTCGTTTATCTCATTGAAGGCATGAAAGTGCTCTGAACCCGTCTTCGCTCACTCTCTAGTTAACGCTCGAAAACACATTTATGAATGACCCGAGTCCCATTCTCGTTCAGGCCGCCAACTCCATTCTCCATTCCGTCGATCCACAGTACCTGCCCTCCGTGCTCGCCTCCATCTCCAAACACAGTCGCTCCTATTACCGCATGCTCCAGAAATACTGCCCAGAATGGTTCAAGCCCGCCACGCCCACGTACCTGCCCCACCAGGAGGGCTACGCGAACGACTCCGACGCTCAGGCGCGCTGGGAGGCCAACTGGAACGCTGTGAACGGCTACCTGAACCAGGGACCGCAAGGATTGCTACCCGCGTTGCAACTCGTCCAGCAGATGCGTGCTCAGGAAGCCAGCCCGGACCGTCGGCAGTTACTACTTCAGTATCTGATGAGTACTCTTCTTCCTGCGGTGAGCTCCTATTTCTTGCCGCAATTGGGACCGAATCAGCAATTCCAGTTTACCCCGAGAATTCTGACCAACGCTGAATCCGTGTTGGAAGTGATCCATTTCATCCAGCAGGTGTGTCCGCGCGAGGCGGAGTACCTTCTCCATCTTTCTGACATGATCCCACAACTCGTGCGCGCCGTGGGGCAGACGGTCACCAGTCCCGAGGTGATGGCTGCTGTGAAGAAACAGGCGGAACAGTGCGTGTCCGTCCCGGCGTCATACGTGCCGCCGCAGCAACTCACACCCCAGCAGAAGATGCTTCTCCAGATGCAGGAGAAGGTGAAGACGACGTCTGCCAACGCTCCCGCGTCTGTCATGTCCGTGTTCCCCGAGCTCTCCGCGGCACTGCCCCCCACGTGCAGCGTGGAGAAGCCGCAGGAGGGTCAGACGAGGAGTGTGGTTGATGCGAAGGCGACGGAGTCGTCGGGGTGCTTCCCCCAGCTGGAGCGCGTGAACAGCATCGTGGTGAACGACAGTTCGTCGCAGATGGAAATGATGGGTGTGAAGAAGGAGGCGCGGCAGCGTGGTGTTGGAGGGAGTGTGTGAGGCGTAGATTCCAGGGCGAACATCACGGCGATGGATGTGGGTGGGACGCCGGTTGAGAGTGAGGGTATTGAGTCGGAGGTGCAGATGGTGGAGGAGCCGGTTGAGGGTGAAGTGAGAGGTGAAGAGGAGTCGGTTGAAGGTGAAGTGAGAGTTGAAGAGAAGAAGGCGACTGAGAGTGAAGTGAAATCTGAAGAGAAGAAACCAACTGAAAGTGACACAACGGTTGATGTGAAACCCACCGAGTCGGAAATGAAGCCCAAGGAGAAGAAACCGACTGAGCAAGTGAAACCAACCACTCCCCCACAACCTGTGACACATCCCGCTTACGAATTGCCTTCCGTTCCCACTATCGATCATAGCCGACGTGAAGAAGAGGAGTCCGAAGAGGAACCTGTAGCTGAACTTGAGTAGTCGCTTCTTTCCTAAACAAACACACAATAGCACCAATTCCAACAAGACACATCTTTAAGCCAAGATCTCGTAGGGAAGCACGTACACAGTCTTGACGGGCTTGGCAGGAACAACAGTGTGAGCAGCACGAGGCTGAGCAGGCACTCTCTTCAGGCACACCTTCTCAGCGTTCTTGGCGCGCTTGATCGCGTCGTTCTCCTTCACACGGTTCAGGTGCTGGA
>ERZ1106948.143-NODE-143-length-34605-cov-31.643357_pt1 | contig 34605 bp, 51 predicted proteins | sample MGYA00403673_ERZ1106948 | MGnify/ENA primary metagenome ERZ1106948 (study PRJEB35170, sample SAMEA104062409) | human gut metagenome | biome: human gut; feature: human-associated habitat; material: faeces | place: Denmark | collected 2012-05-07 ...
AGATTCCACAATACGTACTTCACAACCATGTCTGATTAGAGTCCTTCTTAAGAATCAATGTTGAAGGTTGGTGGACTGTACGTGCAGGAGTTCTCGATCCGCCTTTATCATAAAAGTGATTCGGTGGAAACCGTCCGGGATTTTGACCCAATTCCCGTTATTCCTTTTCTTTCTGCGCGGAGGGGGTGTGGAAGGGATTGAGCCTTGAATAGGGAATGGAAATGGGTGTCTTCACCGACTGGGAGGTAATCGGCAAGAGGGTGGATGGGATACACACTTCTCGCTAGAAATGAGTTCAGTGAAAAGAGGACATCCTCCCCTTGCAACACACACTCTCCCTCCAACCCCATTATTTGGTTGATCCAAACAGACTCATTTCCTTGACCCAGTTCAATGAGCAAGAGACTGCTTTACGTGTACGAGATTCGGTGTCTCTTCTGACGTGTAAGGAATCTCTCGCTCTTTCTCGTGATCGTCGCTCTGGCATCCGTTCTTCTTTTATCACCCCTTCCCTATTGCGATGAACATGTTACGGACCGTATTGAAGGGGTTGCTTTTGAATGAGTTCTAGGATGTCGCAAGTGCCCAAAACGAGGTACATGCCACGGATTGACGGTGGAGTGTCCCGTTGGTTACGTTTCCAACGGACTGGAATGCGTCCGCTCCTCCGTAGGTGTCTGCTTCCCGTCGTAATGGGTAGGTGACGCAGACCAAAATGGATAAGATGGATGCAGCGATCCGCTCGATTCTCAGGTACGATTGGGAGTTGTGGGTAAGAAATAGAGAGCGGATGGGCTCCTACATGTGTTCCAATCTGACGGCAAACGGCGTTTCATCCCCCTTTGTCAAGAGAACAGATCTCGAAGAATCGCTGGGGTGCGCTTTTCTTGCCCTCTTCATTCTAGAGTCAGCCCGTTAGATGAGAGTGAGGCAGGAATTGCCGACTACGCCGCCTTCATTGACGTCATCTCTTCTCTCTCCTGCTACAAGTGGAACGCCTCGTCGCTGGATGAGTGGAAGAAGACCGACGCCAAGCTCATTCCCGTGAAGTGCGGCCACCGCGAGAACAAGACCTACTCCGCCATCGACGATGAGTACTTCATTGAGAAGTCGGACCCCGTTCTGTCCATGCAGTGTCGTGTGCGAATGTACCTGGACGCCCACAAGGAGTCGATCCACCGCTACTCTCGCTATCTCTGCGGAAGCGCGGTGATCGTTCTGATGATCGTGTTTCTGGTCGTGTGTGTGGACGAGGTTGTCGTTGCGTGTCTTCTTCACACGTAGTTGTGCGAGATGAAGATGGAGATATGCAACGTCCTGATCGAGAACCGACACAACGGGCCCATTGAGGTGGGGAAGCTGAAGAAGCAGATTGTCTCTTCGGGCAATCGCAGATTGCTGTCGAGACTGTTGTGGCGAACCGTAGGTGTGAGTTAATGTGATGATGCGTAGATGGAGAAGGCGATGGAGGGGAGCAAGAGCGTCCTGGTGCTGGGGAAGAGCAACATGAAGTACTGGAAGTGGTGCGGAGAGGAGAGCGTGGTGAAGAGGTGCTCACGTAGACCCTTTCTGAATGGCGTAGGGGGAGGGGAGAATAGTGAGGGATAGGATGTGGATGTGAAGAAGTGTTCCAACACGGTTGAGTTTTATGCACATAAGTAATTTGCGTTGTTGCGTTGCAATACTCGTTCGTTTCCTGTTCGTGTGAATCCTGTCGTTGATGCACGATTGCGTTATTTGTGATTGATGCTCTGGGATAGGAGACTATTTGATTTTGGAAGTGGAAAACACCCTGTATTCTGTTATTGTCTTGAAGAGAGGTGGATTATCTGTCATTCAATAGTCAATGAATACAACATGTGAATAAACACATCCTTTACATTGAAACTGCCACAATGCAATGATCTTGTTTCAAAGAGAACAGACGACTATCTTTCATATAAAAGAACGCATAAGCAACCCCTCAACAAAAGCAAAGAAGCAACCCCTCTAAAAGAACTGACGAACCACATCAGCACTCGCTCCAACGAGCTGCTGAGGACACACTCCACACTTCAGGCAAGACGGCAAGGACGACACCACCTTCGCATTCAAGTGAAAGCGCGTCGCCGACGTCGTCTTTACCAGCAACACTTCGCCATCCGCGTATGCCTCGCTGTCCTCCACAAGCACCTTGATGTACTCCTTCGTGTGACAGCTCCGCGATCCGTTCACTCTCTCGTTCGACACCCACACGGGCACGAACTTCCCCACGAGAGAGCGGTACGGGTCCAGACCCTTGAACCAGTCGCTCAGCTCCTTCACACGCCTCTTCACCACGTCCTTCGGCAACTGCTCGAACCGCGCCGCCACCGTGTGCGGACGCGGATAATACCGCGAGTAGTGCACGATGTTCAGGTCCAGCGCCTTCAGAAGTGCCATCGTCGCTCTGTGGTCCTCCTCCGTCTCATACGGGAACCCCACGATAATGTCGGTCGACAGCGTCACTCCCGGAACCGCGCGCGACAAAAGCTCCACGATGTCCACGAAGTCCTTCACCTCGTACCGGCGGTTCATTCGTCGCAGAACAGCGTCCGATCCTGACTATGTGTCAACAGCACGACAAACACCCACCTGTACAGGAACGTGCAGGTAGCTGAAGAAGTGTGGCGAGGCGAGCACGGACGCCAGCTGCGGCAGAATCGGCTTCAGATAAGGCGGGTTGGTCATTCCGATCTTGATCATCGTGTTGCTGTCCTGCACACGCTCCTGGATGGATTGGAGGAGAGTGATGAGGTCTGCCCCAATATCTTGACCGTACGCGCCCGTGTCTTCGCTCGTCAGCCAGATCTCGGAAGCAGTGTTCTTTACCGCGTCCACGCGCTGCAGGATCTCCTTCACGGGGTAGCTGCGAAGTGACCCGCGCGCCAGCTTGGTTTGGCAGAAGGTGCAGGCGCCGTTGCAGCCAAGCGAGATGGGGATGATCTCCACGGACGGGTCCTTTCTCACCTTTGGGAGGTTGAGTGGGGGCATGTCGTGCTCGGGGTGTTTCTTTGAGGGTGGCGTGTTGGATTTCGGGAATGTGATGTCTCCTGACAGAGCACTTCCTTCTGTGAGGACTTCATTTGATGAAAGCATATCTCCTGCAGAGACTTCATTCGATGAATGAGCACTCCCCTCTGACAATACACTACTCAATGAAAGCGCACCTCCTATTGAAAGCGCGCCACTCGATGAATGAGCAAAGACAGAATCCACAATCTCCTTCACGCGATGAATCTGGGTCACGCTCACAATCTTATTCCTCTTGTACTTCGCCCTCAACTGCCGATCCGCTACAGTCAACAGATAACAGAAAAGCAACCCTCTGTCATACAGCCAGCGATAACGACAGGAATGTGCTTCTGTTCCGCTTCCCGATACAGATTCTCAAAGCTGGTAATCGATTTGTCGCGAACGGTACACGTGTTGATGATCCTGACAGTGAACGAGCAACAATCCTCCTTACCAAACGTCTGCCTTGTCTCTGTCCTGCACGATCGAATAGCCCCCGTCTCGCAGGATGCCTCCCATGTACTCTCCGTCGGACATGTTATGGGAACACCCGAATGATTTGATAAACACGGACTTTCCATTTGACGGTACTCTTTCATCCAATGATGGATGGGCTGGGCTATTCCCCACAGAGCAAGTCCCCCGAGATTCTATATCATGATACAACGAATCGAATGTCATGCGATACACATTCCGCGAAAAGAAAGCGGAACAGGAGCGGATCAACGGAACGGCGATTCCTGACGGCACACGTCGAGACACGGGTATCATACAGCTGTGTACAAAGAAACAAGGGAGCGAATAAACCACAAGAGTCTAGTAGATGAAAGGAACAATGGCCTTTCGGTGCAACTTCTTATACGCATCTCCGTAGGTCTTCAAGTATCCTCTGTGCTTCTTCATAGCCCAGACGGCCATTTGGAGGAAGCCCGTGATGGTGAAGAGAAGAGCTACGCATGAAACCGCATCACCAACAGCATGCAGGGAAGGGAGTGCGTGCACACCGTGAAGCAAATCCACGAGCACACTTCGGCTGTGTAATTCGGGCAAGACACCAGCGCGAAGAGAGGACCCTACTGCTCACAGCGCACACACGAGGAGTACCATCGGAATCGGACGCTCCTGCGAGCCGTCGCCCTTTCGCATGGAGCTGAATTGGAGATGAACCGCCCCATTCACGCACTCACAAAGCAGCATGCAGAAGAGGCTTCCGTACACAATGTACATGTTCTTCTGCGGCGTGTAGAGGGGATGGCACAGCGTGTAGCCCACGAAGAGCGCGTATCCCCAGTAGTAGATGCAGTTCTTGAAGAGGTTTGTGAGCGGCATCGTACCGTGAGAAAACTTGTGAACGAAAAAGGTTTCAAAGAGACGCTTCGCGTAATGGAGGATCCAGGCGATCACAGCGAGTCTACACATAAATGCAATCGCGTGACTCTACAGAGCCTGCTTCGTGTATTCCTTTGTGCAAGGACCATAAATGAAGGAAGGGCGCAGGTATAGAACAGCCATGATGACCAGAGGACCCAGGTACTCGTACACAAACACCTACATGTGACACAAGAGCAGAAGGAAGACATCGCGATAACCAATCTGCGGTCCCATATCGCGCAGAATGATGTGTGTATCGAGTGCAACGTTGTATTCAGCAAGCGTCTTCTTGTCGTCGACAAAACGCAAAGGCTGCTTATCCGACGATATCGTCTTCAGCGCTTGACGCACTTTGATGAGATGGCCTAGGTGTGATGGTTGCGCACTCAAGAGAACAGGTCGGAGCGATCAAATCCTTGAACGCACCCACAGTCATCGATTCCTCGACGTCAAACTCGTACGTCTTCTTCCTGTAGTCGACAAACACTCTCATTTCAAAGAAATACTGTGTGAAGACGGAGTTATCAAAGCACGACGTCGATGAAACTCCTTCTTACAGCAGAAGTCCCATATCGCTGTGGAAACAAACAGGACGAGAAACGTCAATTCCTAACTAATGCGCGCAGCTCCTCTAATGAAAACTACGCCATTACCCCAATCGACAAGCCCTACATCTCTATAGTCCGTCAAGCGAATGAACTCGTTCTCCGTATCGATGCTCCTCTGCAAATCTTCCAAGATCGCCCGCTTCTCCTGTATTCGCATGGAGAACATCGCCGCATCGTGGGAGCAGGCTTGAATCTCCCGCCTGCACTTCCGGATCGAATCCATCACGATATCGTAGGACTGCATCAAGTCATCATCGCGATTCTTCTCCTCCAGTCCCTTGAACGGCGGCGGCCTGTTCCTCTTCAACAGCTCAACCCCGGGAGTCTGACCTCCCTCCCCGTTGTTTGCTAGGACCAGTGGCGACACGCCCTCCACCATCCGAAACGCGTCCGCGCCACTCGCCAGCTCCTTCGTCTCCGATCGGGGAACGAGATTCAGCCGAGAAGGGTGGTAGTCCTCGATCACGAACTCGTCGGTGCGCTGCGTGGACGGCTCCCTGTCCTGCATGTACGGAGCAGGAGTAAGTGGCTTCAGTCGAGGCGGCGGCGTGCTGGGAACACTACCCGTGACTCCTCATCGCTTCCACAACGTGATGTCATTCTTCGACGTGGATGCACTCTGCTTGATGGAGTGCGGCGTCTCGGGGACGCAGGTAAAACGTCTAGAGATGACAGCTGCGACAAGCCTCGACCGCATGTTTGAGAAGATGGGAATGGAGGATGTGCGATGATGCGTGGGGTTGATCGCGACGGCGCGTGTGCGCACAGGGGTCTGTTGCGCGGAGGAGGACTGCTTGGGCGTGGAGGGCGGCAGCGGCACTCGCATGAAGTCGGGGCTGGGGAGATCGGTGGGCTTTCTGATGTTGGAGAAGGACACGGAGCGGCGGTGAGTGGTTCTCGGCGTACCGAATTCGTTCCGCGTCCTTCGTGCGCTCTCCGTTTTGAGTTGCGCGTTGTCCTCGTTGGGGGTTGAGAGTCGTTTCTCATTGGGGGTTGATTGTTTGTCCTTTGAAGGAGAATCCTGTTTCGCATTAGGAGACTCCTTCTTCACACTAGAAGAAGCTGGCTGTTTCGCATTAGAAGGAATTGGCTGTCTCGCATCAGAAGAACCCTGCTTAACACCAGAAAGAGACTCCTTCGCACTAGGAACTGCCTGCCTCGCATCAGAACACTTCTCGTTAAGAGAACGCACATCATTGGAGTAACACGGTTGATCGCCATCAACGAAAGAAGAAAAGAAGGAAGGGACGGCCCGCTGCGCGCGAGTCCTACGATCAAGGAAAACGAGCAACACTACAGGAGCGGCGTGTGAACAGGAATCGGAACCCACTGAAAGAGAGGCGCTGCGCACAGCTTCTCCCTTGCCAGAAGCGACGGCTGCTGCCCGCCCACGACAAGCATACGTGTCACAGGACCGCTGTGAATGGCGACGCACGCGTGGTTCACGACGGGCTGCATGATGTTCTGTCCATCACGACAACAACAAAGCGTTACAACACTCGACACCCTCCAAGTCTGCGAGTTGATCTGGAAGGACGCGACCGCGCAGGCGGTGCAGGAGAGAGACTGGAGACTACTCGTCACACCACCCACACACGCCCACCCTCCCACAGTGTACACGACGCCGTCGAGATAGCAGGCTTGTTCGTGGGGGTGAGGCGGCGCGGTGTAGTCGGGCTGCGAGCAGAGCGTCCACGTCGAGGACGCAGGGTCGTAGCGCCAGAGGTCGTTGAGAGGAGCGTCAGGGGCGGAAGAAGAACCGCCGTAGAGAAGGAGGGAGTTGTTGTGGAGAAAGAGAGAGCAATCCCTTCGGGAGCACGGGATAGAATGATAGAGTAGTGCGTTGTCGCAAATCGAATAAGAGAAGCAGGGACTGGGAGGAACATCGGAAGATGAGGCGGAGTGGCACACGCCCGCATGAGTTTCGTCCGAATTGAAGCGGTAACTCAGGTTGGTGACTACCCTCACAGCCCGAAACAAATGCCCACCTTGCGCTGAAGTCAAGTCAATCCGAAAGAAGGAAACGGTATTCCTCGAAAGAAGCCCTCTCCTGTCGAGCGATCCCATCCCTCCGACTACGTACAGCTGATTTCCCAGTGAAACCATCGAATGGTTACTGATGGACGGAAGAGTCACATCTACCAAAATCTAGTCGTGACTGTGTCTTCAACGTAACAACCTGTGACCACTTCCGCGACTCAAAGCTAAAACACCACAGATCAGACAAGAAACGGCGCCTTGCATCTATCCCTCCATAAATGTATAGAGCGTTGCCGGATATGCAGCATGCGTGATGGACTCGAGGACTCGGCAGGGCCGCTACGGGTGAAGGATGAACAAGTGCACCACAATCGGTCTGAACACGCTTGAAGCAATTGCCATTCACGGCAAACACGATAAGATCATTGGATAAAACATCGTTGAGATAGCCCCCAAATGCGTACACATTGCCAGAAGATGGATGCACGGCAAGCTTCGTACACCTCAGAGACACTAGATTGTCTCCGCCGTACGGCAGATGCTAGGCGTGAGGAGAAACGAGGAGGAATTCACATCACCATCCAAGGCCATCTGCCCGCGATTTCCAATTCACAACTGATTTGAATCTGGCTGCAAACGAAGAACGGCGGAAAACGGGGAGATTTCGTTTCATCAAGATACAGTACGGGGAGTCGAAGAATTGGGGTGTTGGGGCAAGTGCAACGCGTGAGATGCGTGTTCGATTTGAGATTGGGAGCGTTGTGAAGAGACGTGGAAAGATGGAAATGGAAAAGTGTGTGATGAGTGACTCTTCCGACAAATAGACGTTTGCTATGAATGCAAGGAAGAGCGTAAGTTCCATGAGAGGAACAGTGCACAGAAGCAAGAGAATGCCATGAGGAACACAAATGCACTTCACGGATCAGCGAATACACTCAAATTACACACGAAACCAGTGTGACGAGCACAATCACCGCATCCCTCCCAGGGAGTCACTTCTATGGAACCAACGCACCATGCCAATGAAGAGAGGGACAACGAAAGACAGATGTGCACTTGTCAACGCGATTATCAACTTGATAGAATGGAGAAACAGGGAAGGATCGGGGTTTTGCTTATCATCATTCACAGGATACTCATCATTTTCTTTCCGCGCGTAATCCTCCCGTTCTTCCTATCCCGATCCCCGTACGCTTCTTCACGTTTTGAGTAATGCACAGGAATCGCGTGAACGAGCCGCGAAACCTCCTCTCCTCTCAGGTGACCGATTCTCCCACGCTCGCCTTATCCATAGTAATTGAAAGAATTGCATTTCTGTGTCTGCCATGGGTCAAGGACGAAAGAAGTGCTCTCAATCGGGTAATTATCGTTACCGCCGACGCTCTGTTGCGATCGACGTTGTCGAACAAGAGACCGCAACCGTAATGAACTACTTGGGCATGTCCGCAAGCAGGCGCCATGGGAGCTTTTCGCTGTGCAAAACGAAGAAGGAAAAGCTCGAATCCCCGCCTGTTCAATCCATCTTCAAGCCCTGTCGGCATGATTCTCTTGTGGAGTATATGAGCACGTCGTCTAGTGTGAACATGCTTCCCACGAAGAAGGCGAGTATCGGCAACGACTCGCCCGCCAATCAGTACCAAACCACTGACAGTCTTCCTCTGATAAGCACTCTACCTGTTGTTTCTACTTCTCCATCTACGGGTTGTCTCCCTGTTCCTGGTGGCGGTCTCTCGCTGGCCTCACGGGTAGATTGTGAGCAAGGGATTGATCTTCTCATTGACTCGATCTTCCCAAATAGCACAGTTTCTATGAACGGAATGGGGAGGGACCTGACCAACGAATTGCGCGCGGAGATGGTTTCCATCCTTTCCGACGTGGTGAACGCGAATCACATCGCAATCGACGTTTCTCTCTTCTCTCAAAGCAGTACGTCCGTCTCCCCGCTTTTAGCGTAGAACGCAAGGAGTTTGTGCGATCCACCCTTTTCAACAGCATTGACCGTGTTTTTGCTTCTCTCATCCATGGGTGCCGCTACGAGAACATCTACGGACTCTCGTCTCGCTCGGCGCTGATTCTTGTCGAAATGCGCGTTGCGTCTGAAGTCTAGGGCATTTGTGCCACAATGCCGGACGTGACCACGCGAGCGCACCGCATTCTGTACGAGACTCTCCTCGACTTTTACGAAGCGGAGCGGGAGATTGGCGGAAACGGTGATGACGTGATCTACTTCCAGGACACGAGCTATGGTCAAATCCACCGGCTGATGGAGCTGTGGCAGTCCTTCGTGAACGTGGGTGCGAGTAGCCGTGGTGACGATTAGCATTTCTACGAAAAGTACTCCGCGTTCATCTTCTCCCATGCGTGCGAGCAATCGGGATGCTGCTCTCTGCGTATCGTGTCCGCGCGGATGCTCTGCCAGTGTCTGTTCGTGATGATTCGCATTTCGGGAGTGGTGGAGAAGTACCGCGGCGTGCTGCTGCCGGGCATCCTCAAGCTTTTCTACATCGATAAGAGCTGCATCCACGACTTCGTGCACGTGACGATCACCAAATGGCCGGTGGGCTCGTCCAAGAAGGTGAGCGTGAGCATGAAAAGTGAGGGGTAGTGTGTGGCGCTGCTGGAGCTGTGGCAAGGCATTCTGGAGCAGTGCACGCTGCTGACGAACATCGAGTTCGAGAAGGACGTCACTTCTCTCTTTGTGTTCTTGTGCCACCTGGTGAATGCGAATCATGCCGAGATTGGCATGCAAGCACTGGAGATTCTCGACAGCGACCACGTGCTGATGAGCTACATCGTTCACAGCGACCAGCGAATCCGCATCGTGGAGCAGTGCTTGCACAACAACCGTGGGCGCCGCGATTCGGAGTGACGTGTAGAAACGCATTGGAATCAAGCCATCCGTGAAGTAGGGGAAAGCCTCTTTGATCACCTTCTTGATTATGTATAATATGCTGCGTGTTTTTCGTCGTATCTTGTGTAATCTATGTCCGAGTTCGTTGTTGGGTAAACACGGTTTGTTAATCAAAGTTCAGCCTCTTCACTCTCTCGATCTCCTGCTGGTACTTCCGGTCCGTCCCCTTCTGCAATGCCGCAACATACATGTTGAAGGCGGTCCGATCCTGCTGAATCCCGTTCTGTGTCATCGTCTCCCAGATCTCCATCGCCTTCTCAGGGTCCGCCGTTCTCAGGTCGTTCCCGTACTTCCACAGCACCGCCGACGGGTCGCGCTCCCAGAAGCGACGCACGCGCGACATCTCTCCAGGTCGCAGCTACGTCTCAGCACGTCTCACAGCCACTACCGGCGTCTTGTCATCGCCCGCCACAAAAATGCCCTCGCAGAGACAGCGGTTGAGTTCCTCCCACGTGTGCGGCTCGTCCAGCTCGCGCAGCTCGCCGCTCTGCACGAAGGAGTCCCAGCCCTCGAAGGCGTTCATGCCCGTCTTGCTGTAGGGCTTCACGTTCTCCATGAACACCACCGTCTTGGAGTGGGCGAGATAGCGACTCGCCGACAGATCATCTCCTACTCGTCACGACAGGGAACAGAGAGTACGCGCCGTCGTCGGATAGGACCCGCTGTCTATATATATCATGTCGAAACGCTTCGATCCCAAGAAGGAAGACAGCAATTCGATGGTTTCCTTCACGATACCGCCCATCAGCATAAACCGGTTGTGGTAGCGCTCCGAAATCTGGTTCATGCACATTCCCACATAGGGGTAGTGCAGAGGGTCAAAGGCGACCACGGTAATGTCCGCGCGGGCCGTCAGGAACGTTTCCGTGGTGTATCCTACGCGTGGCAGAAAACGAGAGTGCAGTACCGGAGTTAAAACCGATAACGGCAATCTTCTTGATCGTCGGGTGTTTTTCAAGGTAATCATGGAAGAACTCGACCATCATGGGCGTGATTACGGGGCCCTTCACGCGAATTCCCTTGTTCTTCGCGTACTCTCCCAGCGGCAGCACTGTCGAGATCTCGCGCGTATCCTTCCTTCCCTTCTTCCAGTCCGGGTGAAGATCCTCCTCCTGCTCCTTGAGCGCCTTCGACGGCTTCTCTCGCTTCCGTGTCGCTCCCTTTTCCGCCTGCAGAATCGCGTTTCCCTCCTCCGGAGAAATGAACTGCATTCCTCCCTCCTGCTGAGGAGCCTTCTGCGCCATCAAGGATGCGGAGCGATCCTACCTTCTTAAACAGCTTGAGAAGAGACTTTGTCTTCTCCTCCGCGTTCCGGCTGTTCGTATCCATCGTAGTCTTTGCGAAATGGGGGCGTTTCAGTCTGACGGGGTGGTGCCCCCACAAATTCGTAGTTACGTGAAACCAAAACGGGACTGTTTTTGGCATTTCCTGTTCTCCCCGATTTGTGAGTATGATCGCCGTCCTGTCATGCTGCATGATAGTTCGTGTGCGTAGGAACGCAATGGCCTCTAGAACGGTCTCATTTCCTCCTTCGTGATATCTGTAATCGATGGGTTTCCACCCCGTCGTGCCAATAGAAGCAGCATTCCACATAGGGCATTACGAGAAACATGAATTCATAGAGAGCATCACACCACCAACGGATAGACGCTCTCAGCCGGAAAGAACCGCGGAATGATCATGTCATGCCCCAACCACCCCACGAATTTGAGAGCGTCCCTTCAATTTCAAAAAACGCATTCCCTGTTTGCTGTATAGAGTGTACGCAAATTGGATTGAGATGAGTCATCGGTGTAGAGTACCGTCGCAATGTCATTTTTCTCCAAAACAAAGAATTTCTTTAACAAGAAGAGAGACGAAGAGGAGGAGGAAGAAGTTCCTGAAGAAGAGAACGAGGAAGTAGAGGACGAGGAGGAGGAGAATGAAGAGGAGGAAGAGGAGAACGAGGAGGAGAATGAAGAGGAGAATGAAGAGGAAGAGGAAGAAGAAAAGGAGGAGGATTCAAAGGCTTCAAAGATGGTGGAGGAGGTTCGTGCCGCGGAGGATGGATTACTCGTAGCTCAAGAGCTCCCTCGACAGTGAAAAGGAAAGATACGAGGAACTGAAGGACAGTAGGTTCTTCTCGCTTTGATGTGACGGTAGAGTTCAACAAGCTGAAGGAGTTCTCCAAGGGCAAGGTGGAGGAAGCCCAGGGCTTTATTCGCACGCTGCGCTCCGAGAAGGAAGAGTTGGAGAAGAAGCTGGAGGAGGCGAAGAAGCGAGTGGAGGAAGCGGTGGCAGAGAAGGAAAGCGCCGTTGCCGAGGCCGCTGAGAAGGCCAAGTCCTCGGAGGAGATCGACGAGCTCAACGGTCAGATTGCGGTGATGCAGGAGGTGATCGATTCAAAGGACAAGGAGATTGATTCCTTGAAGAAGGTGGGAACGTCAAATCGTGCTCACGAGTAGGAGCATGATGATGTCGAGAAGAAGATGCAGGAACTGAACGACCGCATTTCCGCTCTTGAGTCCGAGAAGGAAGGTGAGAGTGGAAGCAATCGTTCACTCGTAGCGAGCGCGTCTGCTCTGGAAGCGGCGAAGAAGGAGTCGGAGAAGACGGTGGCTGAGAAGGAGGGCGCGATGAAGGAGCTGGAGGAGCGCATCGCGGCGCTGACGGCGAAGGTGGAGGAGACCGCTGCGGCTGTTGCGGCGGAGCAGGCGGCGGCGAGCAAGGCGGCTGGCGAGCTGGAGGCGATGAAGGGCGAGAAGGCGGAGTTGGAGGGAAAGATGGAAGGACTGGTGGCTGAGAAGGAGGAGGCGGAGCAGGCGTTGGAGAAGATGAAGGAGGAAGTGAACAACAAGGAGAGTGTGATCGCGTCTTTGGAGGCCGAGAAGGAGAAGGTGAGTGAGGAATTGAAGGCTGCTTGCGAGAAGAGTGGAAGTGTTGAAGAGCGCGTGGCTGAGCTGGAGAAGCAGATTGCGGCTGTGACGGAGGAGAATGCGGAAGCTGAGAAGAAGGCTGCCGCTGCCGCCGAAGAGAAGAGCGAGGTGGAGAAGAAGGTCGGCGAGCTGGAAGAGAAGGTGAAGGGTCTGGAGGCCGAGATCGAGAAGAAGTCGAAGGAGATTGAGTCGTCCTCTTCTGAGAGCACGGAGCAGATTGCTGCTCTCCAGAAGAAGGCTGCGGAGATGGAGAAGAAGGTAGCTGAGAAGGAGGAGGCGTTGAAGGCTGCTGAGGAGAAGGTGGTTACCATCACCGAAGAGAAGGAAGAAGCCGAGAAGAAGGTGGCTGCCATCACTGAGGAGAAGGACGAGGCTGAGAAGAAGGCTGCCGAAGAGAAGAACGAGTTGGAAGAGAAGGTGAAGAGTTTGGAAGCGGAGATCGAGAAGAAGTCGAAGGAAATCGAGGCTTCTGAGTCATCTTCGTCCGAGCACGCCGAACAGATTGCGACCCTCCAGAGTGAGAAGGAAGAGGCCGAGAAGAAGGTGGCGGCGATCACTGAAGAAATGGAGAAGAAGGTTGGCGAGTTGGAGGCTGAGTTGGAGAAGAAGTCGAAGGAGATCGAATCATCTTCTTCTGAGAACAACGAACAAATCACCACTCTCCAGAACGAGAAGGAAGAGGCTGAGAAGAAGGCTGCCGAGGAGAAGGCTGAGCTGGAGAAGAAGATTGGCGAGCTGGAGGCTGAGATCGAGAAGGCGAAAGAAGAAGAGTCTTCGTCGTCGTCTGTGAAGGCAGAGTTGGAGGGAAAGATGGAAGGACTGGTGAAGGAGAAGGAGGCGGCGGAGCAGGCGTTGGAGAAGATGAAGGAGGAAGTGAACAACAAGGAGAGTATGATCGCTTCTTTGGAGGCCGAGAAGGAGAAGGTGAGCGAGGAGTTGAAGGCTGCTTGCGAGAAGAGTGGAAGTGTTGAAGAGCGTGTGGCTGAGCTGGAGAAGCAGCTGAAGGAGGAGAGAGAGGCGGCGACGAAGTCTGGAGACGAGCAGATGAACGCTCTGGCGGCCGAGAGAGACGCTATGGAGAAGAAGGCTGCCGCTGCCGCCGAGGAGAAGGCAGAGGCTGAGAAGAAGGCTGCGGAGATGGAGAAGAAGGTGGCTGAGAAGGAGGAGGCGTTGAAGGCTGCTGAGGAGAAGGTGGTCACTATCACCGAAGAGAAGGAGGAGGCCGAGAAGAAGGTGGCTGCCATCACGGAGGAGAAGGAAGAGATGGAGAAGAAGGCTGCTGAAGAGAAGAGTGAACTGGAGAAGAAGATTGGCGAGTTGGAGGCTGAAATCGAGAAGAAGTCAAAGGAAATCGAGGCTTCTGAGTCGTCTTCGTCCGAGCACGCCGAGCAGATCGCGACCCTCCAAAAGGAGAAGGAAGAGGCTGAGAAGAAGGTGGCGGCGATCACCGAAGAAATGGAAAAGAAGGTTGGCGAGTTGGAGGCTGAAATCGAGAAGAAATCGAAGGAGATCGAATCATCTTCTTCTGAGAACAGCGAACAAATCACCACTCTCCAGAACGAGAAGGCTGAGTTGGAGAAGAAGGCTGCTGAAGAGAAGGCGGAGCTGGAGAAGAAGGTCAGCGAGCTGGAAGCGAGCGCGGCGAAGGCGGACGAGAGCGCTGTGGCGACAGAGAAGATGGAGAAGAAGATATCGAAGCTGGAGGCGGCGAAGGAGGAGATGGAGAAGAAGGTGGCTGAGAAGGAAGAGGAGTTGGAGGGCGTGAACAAGCAGCTGAAGAAGACGACAAAGAAGATGAACGAGAAGGAGGAGGAGTTGAAGAAGAAGGAGGAGAAGGTGACGGAGCTGGAGAAGAAGATTGCCGAGCTGGAGAAGTCGCTGGAGGCGGCGAAGAAGGTGGAGAAGAAGGAAGAGTCGTCCGAGGAGTCGGAATCGGAGTCGGAGTCGTCTGAGGAGGAGAAGCCGAAGAAGAGCAAGAAGAAGATCACGAAGAAGAGCAAGAAGGAGGAATCGTCGTCCTCTGATTCGGACTCCGATTCGGACTCGGACTCGGACAGCAAGAAGAAGAAGAGCAAGAAGTCGAAGAAGGGCAAGTCGGGTCTCTTCTCGAAGAGAAAGGCGGAATCGTCGTCTGATTCGGATTCCGACTCTAGTAGTGATTAAGCAGTATGTTGCGGTTATATCCCATGTGTTTGTAACGAAACAACGCAGAAAGGCGAGAATACCCGTTTCTCGCAGCGCATCACCTCGATCCAGTGAATGTACTCTTCGTTGCAGTCGGTGGGAAGGGAAAAAGAATCGACGCACAGCTCCCTTTCCATGAGTCAGAAACACGACATAGTACAGTGCCAATAAGTCTCCACTGCCATCCACAGTTTGGTAGAGATGCGAAAATGGAATGCGCGTCAGACTCCCTCGGACTCGGATGAGCCTTCCTGTGAGGACTGCCTACTCCATTACGCACTAACCTGATGGTGACAGAATCGAATGGCGTGTGAATGGACCTGAAACACACGTCGTCTCCAATCATACAGTCAATGAGGCCCGATCCATCGTCGACGGTGATATATTCTAGGATTCATTCCAGTAAGAAGTGGATCACTCTTGTTGTGCCTGTCCTTCTCATTCACCACCATTCCAACCAGCTCCACCTGATTGAGATGAAATCCTTTGTACACGGCAACTGTGTCATACACAGGATCCATGGAGCAGTGGAATAGCTGACCCACGCTCATTTTGGTGATTTGCTATTGCATCATGCAGAGCGTAGCTTTAGCACTGTAAAGGAGGGTTCGTTTCCCCATGGGACGTGAATGGAGTGTTTCTCTTCCATCTGTGGTGAATCGAACGGGAATCCAGGCAGCACTCTTCTCCTCCGTTCAGGGGACGGGTTGTCGATTCGCGCGGAAGAATGAGTGGTCCTTTGCGATGACGAGCAGTGATTTCAAGCCAAGCCGCGTGGACTGGGAGTCGTTCGGACGCTGTCCATCAACAATGACAGATTCAGATCCAACAGAGAAACGTGGATACTCCATGAAAAGCAAGCCGACCACTGAACGGAATGACCACTTTCGTTAATCATTTCTTTCAATGGAGCAGTCGTGCTGCTTTCACAACAGTCTTACAGCGTGTCTCAATTTCGGCAACGAGACGCTGGAGAATAGTGTTATGGATCTGTTCGCCTCGTCCTCGTCGTCTTTCGACTCTCCCTCCGATGATCTCGATCCCTTTATCCATCCTGTCTGTAGTCATCTATCTATTGCGCTTCCCGAGACCTGTGTCGACGGTTCTGTGACTCATGCACCTCCTGCGGTGTTTTCTTCATTGAGCAACCCAACGCTTGCTCACGCCGAGTCGCAGTCCACGAGTTCTTCCTTGTACGTCGCGTCCTCGGAGAGTCAGGAGTAGAGACGAGAACACGCTTTCGGACGAAGAACTGCCATCCGATCCGCGCTCGAGACGGAGCCGTGCGTGAATGAGTCGCGCCGTGTGACGCGTAGTGAAACACAGTATCTCCGAGAAGAGACGCGTTGTACGTTTCAATAAGTGTATCGACGAGTTTAGTGCTATGCTGAATGTGCGCGGAATCGGCGAATAGTGACGCCTAGATGAATGGTATTTCCGTCCGTCGAATTAAGCTTCCGGTACTGTGCGAAGTCGTGAGGTTGATGGGGCGACTTCAGAAGGAAGTGGCGATGCTGCGGAGGAAGGAGCGTCTTCAGAAGATGAAAGAATCTTCGAAATCGCGCAGATCTCCTTCGTTTGCGCAGCTCCCCGCTGCCCAGCGCGAGTACTTTACGTACTTTCAGCATGCATCATGCAACATTGTGGTGGTCACGCTGAACGGCAGTATTCTGGAAGCCAACCGGTGTTTTTGTAAGAGCATGAAGAGATCGCCCGACGAGCTGATCGGCAGTTCATTGTTCAGTTTCATTCATCCTTCTAGCCTGCCGCTTCTCTATAAGTGCGTGTGTGCGGCTTTCGTGACGCGTAGGAACATTTGTCTTCTTCTTGAAAACTCCTCGCGCACGTGTTCTCAGTTTCTGTGTTCGTTCAAAAGAGAAGAGCAGTACGAGCCGCACATCGTGACGCTTCAGTCCGTGAGTTCTGCGGATAAGGGTGCTTGTTTTATGGTGACGCTCGTGGCTCTCTCTGAGAGTGGTGATTCCGTACTGTATGATTCGAAGGAGTAGGCGAGGAGAGAGAGGCGGTGATGCGTAGAAGTGGTGCGATGTTGTACGTGAAGGCGTCGGACCAGTACTATAGTCTATCTAAACAGACTGAATCCACTTGTCCTCTGTTTACCGAATCTTGCGCTTTTTCGACGAAGGGCTCTTGCGCTTCTGAAGCCTCTTCCTCGTAACTAGAAGAGACGCGGTGAATGCGTGCTATTCATAGCAAGCCATTGCGTCTGTTTTGCTGTTATCGTAATCAATTCCCGCTGTTTCCAACAAACACCCAAACGCATCAAGTCTGGGAAAGGCACAGGCACTTCCAAGGTGGCTCTACCCCTCAATCCCCCTTCAAACACGCACCTGAACTTACCGCAGTTGTTCACCTGCTCGTTCTCCATGCGGAAGATGTTCCAGAACCCTCGTCGCATGATCTCGACGGCGCCGAAGATCAGCTGACTCAGGTTGGAGTCGATCACGCCCTCGAGACTCAGCTTCGCCACCCACCCGAACCGCAGCACCACGTCGTTCACGATCGCCAAGTAGTACTTGTACGGGTCCGAGAGCAGGTGTCTGGAGCGCTTCTTCGGATGGTCGCGCAGCAGGTACCACTTCCCCTCCTGGAAGTTGCGGATCAGACCTACTCTTCACGCCTCTCTCTCTCCTCCACCCCAGTCCTCGCGCAGGTCCCAGTTCAGCGCGTAGAGCGTGTAGAGGAACTGGAAGACCGCGTAGCACGCGTTGTTCCAGAAGAAGCACATCGCGACCAACGACATAAAGTACTTGATCCCGTTGGACATGTGCGGGTAGAACTCTCTAGACGTCACGCCGACAGCAGGCGCCTGCTTCTCGTCGCGGTAGCGGCGAAGGCATTGGAGGAGGCGGGTGAGTGAAGGAACTACATTGGGAATGAAGCGAAGGAGTGTGGTGGCGGTGGCGGAGAAGTCGCTGTATTTGTCGTGGAGGTCGAGAAAGGAGACTAGGAATGAGGAGAGAGGAGGAATGGGACGGGTGGCGATGTTGATGATGATGCGGAGAAGATCGATGAGGCTTTGGTTGTGACTCGTCATCTGATCGCCGATGAAGAAGTCGGGGAAACGAACGTGGTAGAAGGGCGCTGGGATAATGGACACGCAATGCACAAGTGCGTACAAACGCGCCTTCGCAAACTAGGGATGAGTTCGTGAGCGGAAAGCGACCCCAGGGAGAGGGAGAATGCAGAAAAGGAATAGGAGAAACAGGACTGGGGTGATAAGACCCACGTACTGTGTAGGGAGTATTTTCTACTCGTGAGGTAGGAAAAACGACTCGACGGTAACAAACGCCAAATAGTACCAGAGGAAGACAATGAACAGAAGAATGAACGAATAAACTGCAGGTGAGACCAGGGAGGGGAACCAACTGGAGGCAAACAAGAATTGCTGTTGAAAGTGCAGGAGGCTGGGAGCGTACTCTCCGAAAATGTACTCAAAGTTGATTCGGTTGTTGTGGTACACGAAGAGATCCAAACCCCACATCCTAGGCGTGAATCGCCACAAAGACCGAAACCATAACTGAATCAGAAAGAACACCTGGAACCGAAACGACACCCACAGGGAGTCCATTTCGTCCTTCGAAAGGGAGTCGATGGGATACTGAAAGATGATGAGAAGGAGCGCGAAGAGCAGAATGAGAGTTCCACCGACCTAGGAATGAGGGGTGATATGAGCACGCACAAACAGACCGATCCAGAAGGAAACGGTGGAATGCGAGTAGGTGCGAATGTTCTTCAGCTCCATCATCGTTTTCGACGCCTTCGAGCCCATGAGCTAACGCGTAACAAGAGGACGACAACGCAACCATTCTCCAGAGCACCTCCACTCCATCGCGAAGATTGCCCACTTGCTCCTCCTTGAAGAAGCTGATGCCCGAGATGGCGTTCTTGACCGTGGTTCTGCTCTCGAAGTCGCTGTGCTTGTCGTGCTTCTTCAGGATCTTGTCGATTGCCGTCCGATTCAAGGTGCAGTAGTTGTGAAGGTACTCCAGCATCCGGTACAGTTCCTTCAGCCCGAACTCCAACTGGCGGTACTGGCTGCTCATCTGGGACAACTCTTCTCCTTCACTGCGCAATTTGCAAAAGTGGTCCACCTACACTCAACTGGGACTCCGACGAGCAACCTGCGTCACATAGCTGTTGTAGCGGAGGGTGCACTCCACCTCCTTCTCGACATACCACTCATTCACCATCTGGATTTCATCGAACAGCTTCTTGAAAAAGGGCTGCTCCTTCTTCGTGAATTTCTACAGCGTCAGCACACAGACAAGGGGATACTGCCGGCATCACCCACTGCCAACAGATGGATCCGTCCTCGTTTTCCCACTCGCTCTAGAATGACAGTCTCCGAGGAGTAGGTACCCGAGTGCGCTTCGCACGGATGATGAGAGCGTCGTTCATGTTCTCGTTGTCTGCCGCGGTGTAGGTGTACGCGTGCTCGCTGTGCTCGTCCTTGACTTGCTCCCCCTTAACGGAGATCATGCCCACAACGGATGAGTTGTCGATTCTCCTCAAATCCGATTTGTTGATGCTCCGGTTGCTCGAATTGCTCATGCTGATCGGAAGCGGGGACATCTCCACTTCTGTCTGCGCTAGTCGTTACACACGCGATCGGAATCAACAGGTGTCGAACTCGGCATTGATGATCTTCTTCAACCCTTTGTAATCGATGAACTAGCGATGAAAAAGGGACATGACAGCTACCTTATCTCTCCACTCTGGAACGATATTGTGCTTCAAGTACTGTCCGAATTTAACCATTGTGGAGCATGAGGAGTCTTCTTTGATCGTCTGTGTTCGCGCACAAAGACGGGGTTCCTTTCTCCATTCTTCTTGCGAGGATGATTTTTGTCTTCCGCATTCCACAAATTCACGACTATTTCTGGATCCATCCGGAAAACGAGTAGGGGTGTGATTTGAAGAGGAGCACATGCTTTGAGTGTAGGGGGAGTTGAGAGTATTCCGTTCTGATAGTTGTTGGTGATTATTCGGGGAATGGGAGAAGTGTTATTCCTGATGTGTTCTGTTTGCGTCCGCTTCCATTTCAATTCAATTCACAGTAGTACGAGTCCTATTGGAAATTCACTCCAATGGACGTCGAATCGTTTCAATTTAGTGCCTATTCGTATTGTATTACTCTAGTCATACAGAGAAGCACGATCATTGCGAAGAGATCGATTGGACTGCTCAACACTTCCAAACATAATGATACGCTCTGCTACTCTTATCGTATCCCTTTTGAGAGAGCTACTTCTCCATCAAGGAGGGATCCCCACTCATCCCCAAATACGACGCATTCAACACCAGAAAAGGCATCACAATCACTGGAAATGCCCACATCTCCCTCCCCTTCACCATTGGCTTTCAACGCCCATTCTGGCTATCTGCGACCCTTCTTGTCTTAACACATCCCTTCCCACTCCTTCTTTCTTTCCATCAAACCAAATACTCATTTCCCGTTTTCACAAAGGAATCCCAAGTCAGTGCAATTCTGGGGGATGAGTGAAGACACATCATCCAGATTGAACGAACTAGCGAGGAGTGGTGATACGGCCGCTCTTTCTGCCTTCATTCAAGTCCGCTCCCTGCTCTCGTTTTCATGCATAGGAATCACTTCTGGACTACATACTCCATCACGAGAATGAACAGATTGTTGCTCTCGGAAAGAGGCGTGAGTCGTAGATCGTGGCGTTGCAAGCGTTTTCTGTGAATCACAAGGATGTGATGAATTGTGACGATATGATGCTGTCCTTTTCCAGCGTTTTCCAGGAATGTGCCAAGCAGGACTTGCTCAACAAATCACCCGACGTGTACCTGCGACTCATCGCATTGCTTCTAGCTATTCTTGAAAACAGAACGACGATCCCATCCTGTGCTCTCCATCTCGTTCCTTTATCCCTAGTTGTGTTTCACCTCTATTTGGAGGACTCCTGCAGCTCCAGAAAGTGGGTCGATGAGAAGAAGTATCGCGTTTTCGTGACAAAGCTGATTTCTGTGTTCAAGTATTCCATCAGTACTTAACAATATGCTCTCTAATCTACAGACAAGAAGAAATGCCCATATTCCGATACACAGCTGGATTCCATCTTCACGATGGCTGTGGACTATATGCGCCCTCTGATCGAGCGGCCCGTGTCGCAAATCGTTGATGGAATCGTGATGACTTCCTGCACTCTCAGCGCGATTCCCTCATTCTCCGTCCTCGTCATTCCGGTTCTCAGAGTACCTCTATTTCCTCGTTCCAACATAGACATGGCTGGACACACCCCGAATCCACGCCTACTCCATCAAGTTGGTGGAGCGCATTCTTCAATCCATCTGCGTACCCATCGCACCCCCTCTCCATTCTAGGAATACCAGCAAGAGAACCACTCGCTCCTCCCCGTCCACACGACCATCATCCACTCTCTGCTGGAGACAACGACCGATTATCAGTCCGAATACATCAACCGCCTCTTCTCCTTCCTGGAGAAGGACCCCACCATCATCCCCTCCTTCTTCATTCCCGCGGTTCAGATCCACGCCACCACCATCACGCAGCGCTGTCTGGTGCACCTCCCCGACGGCGACAGAGAGGTGATCGCCTGTCTGAAGCGCCTCACGGAGGACGCGTACGAGAGCGTGAAGCGCGCCGTGCTGCCGCTGAGCTTCAGCTGCGACCGCTACAGCGCGTACGAGGCGATGATCAACACCATCGCCAACACGAGCTCCTTCGTCATGATGGTGGTCTGTAACGCGCCCGGCGAGTGCGCTATGACGGTCCTGGACCACCTGCTGGCGTGCTGCGTGGCGGAGAAGGAGGACTCGGACGTGGTGGACGTGATGCGCCTGCTGGTTGTGGTGTACTTCGCGTTCTCCTCGGCGATCCACGTGCGTCAGTGCATCCTCCAGGCGAAGCTCAGCCAACAGCGCTTCTTTCTCCGCCACTCGCAGTTCCTCGAAGACGCCTCGCGCTTCCTCGCCTCCGTGCTCGCTCGCCACACCAACACGACGCTGATCGCCGTGTTCACCAACTACCTGGGCGAGATGATGCACTCGTTCGTGCGGAAGTGGAAGGACCTATACAGAACGACCGACGTTCTCATGAACAACAACGTCTTCTCCGCCTCCGACCACAAGCAGCAGTCCATCTACGGCGACAACACGTCACAGAGCGTGTTCTACTGCGGCAACTTCTGCTCCTACGCCTTCTTCAAGCGGCTGTTCGAGTTCCTCTTCGCCATCACCAAGTACAACAGCTACAAGAACCCCAGTGTATACAACGGCGCCGTGGAGTACGTGAGCATCTGCATTTTCGAGCGGATTTTTGGAATCGCGTTTATCCAGCAGTTTTCGGACGCCTCCGCGAAGAACGAAGTGAACTGGGAGTCGCTGGTTTCGTCGAGCGAGAAGGAGGGAAAGAAGGACTGGCTGGGGATTGGCGACCTGAGCATCGTCGAGTTGGCTTACGCGGTGAGCGACGTGATCAAGAGCAGTGGGCGTAACGAGTTCTTTAAGAGTGCTGGGAAGACGCGCTTCGTGTTTCTGATGGTGTGTGTTGGAGGCGTGTGTGAGTCCTAGTCGCTGCTGACCTGCATCTTCCCCAAGGAGCTGCTCTACCCCACAAACACGAGCTCTCTGGTCGGTCATCAGCGTCTCGCCTCATGGGTAGTTGCAGAAGGTGCTGCTGTTCGTGCTGCGGCGGAACAACAAGGATCGCAGTCTCTTCGTGCAAGTGAATAGGGTGAATTATGGGTAGCTGACGGAGGACTACGCGGCGATCATCAGCAACATATGCACCTACTGCGACCTCTGTGGGGTCCCCCGTTTTCGCATCACTCGTAGTCAGCTACATGAAGGCGATCGACTTCTCGCGCGTGATCGAGTACTACATGCACATGAACAACACCTCCGTCACGCCCATTCTTCTCACCTACATCGAACACCTCGTACTCGCTCACTCTCCGACTCACTGACAGGACGTGATGCAGTCCTCGCAGCTCCAGAGCGCGCTGATCTACCTCGTCTTTGCCAGCAGTCAGGAGAACTGTCGCAATCCGGGCACTGTGGCGTCGCTCACGCGCAGCATTCAACAGAGCATCCAGCAGCAGCCCGCCATGCTCGCGCCTCTTCTGGAGAAGCTCTTCGAGTCGTTCTATGTTCCGCAGTGCCAGCTACCGACACTCCTGGACGTGCTTCAGTCCGTGCTTGTTGGGGAGAAGCCGGGCGCGGACGCGGTCGACGCGATGGTGGAGGCGTGTCAGAAGGCTGTGCTGCGAATGACGAAGGAGGAGCAGCTTCGGTTCCTCGCCGTGCTGAAGAGTGTGATCCACTCGCTGGCGAAGTCCAGCTTGTCGAGCGTGTTTTGGAGGGTGCTGTGTGGGCTGGTTTCCGTGTATGAGAGTGATGGGCTCATAGCATGGATCACTGAAGAGATCCGTCGGACGGTGCTGACTCCGAAGACAGTGGCAATCATCGAGGCATCCATTCAACGAAAGGAAGTGCAAGAAGCCCTGCTACCGTACCGTCAAATCTTTGGGGAGCCCCAACCCGAAGAGTGTGTTTCGGTTTCACGTGAGTACAAGACCGAGGAGTGTGTTTCGGTTTCACGCGAGTACAAGACCGAGTCGTATTTGCGCGCGCTGAAGACCCACGAGTTGCGATTGAAGCGTTCCGAGTCGTCCTCCAGAGACAGCGCGAGCACGAAGAAGCCTGCATTTGCGGCGCGGGTGCAGCGAAGCACGGTACGAGAGTGTGTGGCGAGTCACGCTGTAGAAGACAGCCAACGAGGAGCTGGTTCGGTTGATGCTCACGCTGTCGTCGTATCCGTTGGCGAGCATCACGGGACCGGAGTTGCGCAGTCTGAGCGCACTGGCGTTCTTGTCCCTGTTCCGCGAGGACGCGACTCAGTTCATCGCCAACCAGCACCTCTTCATGTGACTCTCTGTCTGTTCTGTCAGGTGTAGTGAGATGATCTCCATGCTCTTCTTGTCGCACGCCTCCAACACCACGTCGGAATACCAGCTCTGCATCCACCACCTGTTGTACTCACTCGTCGTGATCTCGTCGATACACGACGCGTTCAGTCTGTATTACCAGCAGAGGCTTGACTCTCTTGTGCAGCGCGTTCTTCTGCAACGATTCCGCGTGATGGAGTTGGAGGGAAGGATTGAGAGCGGTGAAGAGTGGATCGTGGAGTTGTCGTTCTTGATCATCATGAACCACTGGACGCATGGGAATCATGACGACAAGGACGAAGTGGTGCATTCTCTTCAGTTTGCTGCGACACATGTGAAGGAGGGAGAAGTGAAGGCGTTTCTGGAGGGTGTGAAGAGTGTGGTGTTGAAGAAGGCGGACACCGTTCCCTCCAACTCGCTGAGTGGGCGTTTCTTTTACGCGCTTGCTGGAGGTGATGACAGCACGCTTGCTGGAGATGACAACCACCCACACAGCGAGGATAGCACTCACCTACTCACGCTTTCAAGTTTGTTGGAGGCCGCACAATCCAAGAGTGAGGAGGAAGACGAGAACCGCTTGATTCACGATTCGTTCTGTGTGGCTGTGCGTGGCGCGAGTGGTGGGCGGTTCGTTGACATACCGAAGAGGGAGGCTGTACAGCGTGTTCAGGACATGTCAAAGAAGCAGCTCACCTTCTTCTTGCTCGTTCTCCAGTACTTGACAGCATCGGAATCAACAATCTGGGAAGAGATACTGGACTTGCTAAACTCGTGTCTGCTTGAGAGCGATGCAAATGCTGACGCGGGTGTACAAGCGCAGATCGCGTATATGCTCCGAACTGTGACGGTTTGTGATGAGAAGAGGAAGCGGGTGAACCGCGTGCTGACACACTATTCTTGTAAACTGTAAAACGGGGGCATGTTTGTTCCACGTCACATTCGATTTCTCGCTCCATGTCGGATATCCTAAGCCAGGTGCAGACTGCTTCGCAGATATACGAAATGCAAAAATCGGCGTTCCTCACGTCGGGATGTGGTTCCATTGACAAGTGCTTGAAGGGAGGGATTCCGATGAACAGCATTAGCGAGGAACGATTCTACTTGCTGTGTAATGGCGTAGATTGTGGGAGAGGCGTCTGCCGGTAAAACACAATTGGCAATTCAGCTGGCAATCAACGTAACGGTTTTGTTTCCTTTATGACCACGAGTGCATCCTTCCTCGAAGCGAATTTGGACTGGAGGGGAAAGCGCTGTATATCGAGACGGAATCCTCCTTTCCCTACTCGCGCCTCACCGAAATGGCATCCACTTTTTGCGTAGAGCCTGGATCGTGGTGTAAATCGTAGAAGAAGCATCCGCAGTACTCGGTGAACGATATCACAGAGAACATCTACGTGGAGTCGCTGCGATCATTCGACGAACTCGTTTCCTTGATCGTGGCAATGGCGTCAATGCGTGATGGACTAGAACGGTCTGGATACGCGAATGCAACTCCCAGGAGTCGGTGCCATTCGGCTCGTTATCATCGACTCAATCGCGTCCCTCTTTCGCGGGGAGACGTCTCTCGTGCGTTGCTGTTGAGTGGTGTGAATGCTAGGACTATGTCCACCGAGCGGAGGTGTTTCGTGGCCTGTACATGCGAATGAACTACTACTGCCAGACGCTGAATCTGACCTTCGTGATCACGAACCAGATCACGTCGTTCTACAACGACAAACTCGATTTCCTGTCCAAACGTCAGGGCAGCCCCGTGATTCCCTCCTTGGGACCGACCATCACCCAATTCACTCATCATCGATACATGCTGTGCAGGAGGAACGAGACGTATCCCGCAATCACGATAGCAGATGTAGACCAGTTTGCAATGATAAGTGGCGAGAGTGAAGCCCGAATACCCTCCAACCAAATCCGCGACTTCTACATCATCTTCTCACCGCTGACGGGGTGCAGAAGAACGGTGTTCACTGTTACAGTAGACGGAATTGTATCCTGTCCTGTTTCTTAAACAAGCATGTTCATTCTTTGTCTTTTAGCACAAGCGTCGCTTCGTTCGGGCTCATCACGTAAATGCCGTCACGAATCGGCTACACATGAGAAACCCAAAGAATAGAGACATATTCTACACCAATGGCTTCCGCCAGGAACACGTGCTGATCCTGTATATACTTCAACTCGGACTAGAGATGAATCGACGGCACCAACACGACTTTGGAAAGGGGGTCCACGAATACATCGAGAAGCTCTACGTCTAACGAAAGGAAGTGTCCAAGCCACCCTTTGCCTCCTTATCCACTTTGTGGTTGTGACTCTTCGTACCGAGTCCAAACAGCGTTCTCTTCAGAACACAAGGAGATACGCTGGAAACGCGCAGGACTCCGCGAGAAAGGAACGACATGTTGAGGGACGGAATTCGGTACGATTTTCGTCATCTCGTTCAAAGCGCATTTCTCAAAGCCAGGATGAGTCAGAGACGATTGAAGGGCAAGAACAGGGACCATCTTCAAAGCGCGTTGAAACAAGACCGGCGGGAGAATGTGATTCGCAACAACAACCATCTATTCGATGAGCTGAATCCTCCCGAATCCTATATATGTTCCGAAGGTGTGCGCATCGCCGCGTCTGTGCATACGGCCATTTTCAACACGCTTCTTCTTGTGTCTCAGTACATTGTTTTGTATGGAAGCGTATTCTTCCTTGTTCGTGGCGCTCACGACTAGCAAATATGGAGATACGAAATGAAACTGTTCTTCGTCCTGTTCGTCCTGTCCTGCCTAAAGCCGATTCTAATGATTGCAAGCGCACTGCTACGACCCTGCGATGAGAAGGTCACATCGAACGTGATTCTCTGTATCCGAGTGGTGGTGTTGAACCTGTGCATCTTTCTGCCGAAGTACCAATACAGTTCGCTGATTTCAGCGATCATATCCGTGTGCATGCTTTGCGTGTGGGTGTCTTCCCGTGCTGTGACGATTAGCATTATCTACACCGTGATTCGAGCAACGACCGAGTTCAGTCCGAAGCGATCCTTCTACGAGAACATATGGTACACGGCGGTCCACCACTTCGTTGTTGCGTGCGCCTACCCTCTTTTCTTCTTCTTTGTCGTTCCTGAGCGCTTCGTTGACGTGTAGTTTGTGAACCAGTATGCAATCGACGAGCTGCTTCCATGCTTTGTTGTGGGCTTCGTGATCGAGGTCATTCTCGTTTTTCAGGAATTGCTCTTCGATTCTCACATTTACGCAAACCTCTACAAGGTCCGTTTGCCTCTTTTGAGTTAGACGTAGTATCAGGGCTATTGGATGCCGCTGCCTCTCGAAGTCAATTCGGAAGTGAGCGGACACGTCGAGTTCTGGAGACCGAACCACGTGTATGCATTCGGTGCCGTTGTGTCGTACGATGATACGCGATATGTGGGAATGGGCTACCTGAACAATCTGCAGCCGAACTCGCCTTTGATGGAGCTCCCCTTTGTAGTCCCACGGAGTGAGTATGACGGTATAGAAGGCGGTGTTCGAGAAGGAGAAGCTGCACAAGGGAGTCATTATCGCCCATCTCATTGTTACCATAGTAACGTGCGCGCTTATGATCGTTAACCGTTACCAGGTGTGTGTTTCGCCCTCTTCTGACGTGTAGTTGCGTTTCGCAGTTCTTGTCATCATGTCCATTATCTCTCTTATCTTAACATTCCCTTTGCATACCATGGCTTTCAATTAGAGTTTCGTAGTGTTTGGGATAGACACGTTTCCACATTTGGGGGCTTTCACGACGGTCGAATTGGACTCGATTTCTGGAGTCGCGTCCTTTCTCCAAATACTCGTTATTACGTATTGATTCGTCTCTATTTCGTAAAGGATGGTATTCTATGGAGACAGAAGAATGATCACTATAGCTTCCGTTATCTTTGCTAAGAGCGGCCAGAGACCGAGAGATTGTTTCCCATTGCTTCTATTTTGTGAATCGTAGCTCATCGAATTGGTCAACGGAGAAACATACAATGGGAAGATGGTTCGCTGCGATTCTTACATGAATATCGTTTTGGATGACGCGATTCTGACGACACATGCAGCCTCTTTTGAAATGGGAATAATGAATAGAATGGATCTCGCTTCTTCCAGATTTCAGAGTGCTACATTCGCGGCAGCAGCATAAAGTCGATCCGTTTGTCAAAGGAGGTGCGGGTTGCATAATGGCATGATGGCTAGGTGATCGACAACATCCCTCAGGATCAGCTCAACTCTCGTTTGAATCTTGGGGCGGACGTCATGATTAGGACACAACCAGGTCAGATCGGTGTCCAAGAAGCCGATGTTTGGAGGAAAGAGAGGAGGCTCGAGTCGCGGAAGAGGCAATGGAAGAGGAAATGGAAGAGGCAACGGAAGAGGAAATGGTAGGGGTAATGGAAGAGGACGTGGACAGTAATTGTACCATTTTTGAAGCCGTGTTTGTTGCGACAGAAAATGGAGAGTGTGGATAGTGCTTACGCTATCATCAACGACGTAGCAGATGGATGCTTTCGATGATGGGGATAGAAAAAGAGGGAGTTGACAGTTCACCGCCATGAGCTTCAAGGCGCGCTAGACGACGTTGTTTCCACAATGAATCGAGTAAAGACCCTTCCCGATAAACTGGAGCACAAGGTGATGGTTTGCCTTCTGTTTTCGTCGTCACGCATAGATACCCGTGGGTCCTCTCGCTTTCATGGAGGGTTCCTTGGTGCATACGAACGAATTCATGTGCTCTCTCGGAAAAGAGTACTACGTGTGGAAAACGTCAAAGGGAGTTGTAATTTGCGTTGCTTTCTAACTGCGCAGGCGTGTGAGTTGCTAGATAGAAGAAGGTCGTATATCGAAGAGAAGATGAAGCGTATTGATGAGGAAGTGGCAAAGATGAATGATTACTATAACCAGCTGCGCTTTCTCGACGTATTTGATCGGGTAGAGTTTTCATGGATAGTCAAAATCAAAGAACGATATGCAGCAGGAGGAATTGCAGGAGATCATCGAGTATATACCCAACGAGGGAGAGCCTGTGTTGATTTCGGGTCCAAAGCCGCTTCACAAGCCGGAGAAGCCGTCTGCCCAAAAGGAGGACTACATGATGCGCTCGATGGACTTGGACAATGCGTTCATGGAAGAGCGCGGAAAGGGCGTGATTGAGGACAATGAGGTGCTGGTGAGAGGAGAGTGGAAGCAGCCTCAGGAGGCGACGGAAGAGGAAGAAGAAGAGGAAGAAAACGAAGAAAACGAAGAAAAGGAAGAAGAAGATAACAACACTCATCACTGCGCATATTGCGGCAAGAGCAACGTTACGTGGGACATGCAGTACAGTGATGATGCATAGGAGTAAGTGCTCTCGGTGCAAGCTTGCTTGGTACTGTTCGCGCGACTGTCAGGTGAAGGACTGGCCAAAGCACAAGCAGGTGTGCGCCAAACTGGTGCAGACAACGGTGTCGAAGGGAGTGGTGGAGGAGAAGATGCCGGAGAGGGACCGCCTGAAGGTGGTGGAGGACACGATTGTGGAGAAGAACGTGAAGAGCATCAAGCCTGTCGTGGTGGAGAGGGAGTATGCGAAGGGTGTGCAGCCGGAAGCGGTGGCAGAGCCGGAGAAGAAGAAGAAGAGAAAGTCGCTATTCAGACAGAATATGGAAAAGGAAAGGGAGTAGCAGTGTTTGTTTGGTGCAATCGAGAATGGAGGAAGACGATATTCCAGTGGACATGCCGATGCATTATGCGTACTTCAGAAAGAATGAGGACTGTAATTTGCCGTACGGCTCGATTTCCCCAATCCCTCACCTTTAGGGACACCGAGATTGAAGCGCGCATTCCAGCCGTAGTGTAGAGGAGAATTCGATGATCGCTGTAGTCCGTAAGGCAAGCCACAACATTTGAAGAACTGTACAACAGCCTCTGCGATCTGAAGATCAATCTGGAGTCCAATCCGGTGATCGAGCGTGTGGATGTGACGATGGACATCCGTACTCTGCTCCCTCGCGTAGTTGATCCATAGCTGATATTCCCACCGGAGACAACGAGGAGGTGATGGTCGACTTAGACATCAAAGAAAGGCACGGTTTGTCGACGAGTCTGTTGTTCGCCACTTCAAAGGAACAGAACGACTACTCCGTCGTATGCAATGTCTTGACCCCGTGACGAGCAGGGCATCAGCGGACTGATCGGGAATCCCACAAACCACTTGGATTACGTGGCGACCTCGTTCACCTACGATCTGATCCACGGCAACCGCGCGTTCTCCACCAGCTACACGCACCCGCGCGGCTTCTTCGGCCTTCCCCTCTCGTTTGGTTATCTGAAGTACCCTCTGCGTTGACAATGAAGATCTAGGTCCTACAAGAACTACCTCCAGGAGAGCGGCGTGTCCGTCTACAAAGACTACGTGCAAGCAACGGTGTCGAATCGGAAGGGCAGTCTTTTGGGAAGATGCTTCTTCGGTCTGCGCGACCTGTCGCCCCAGAGCGATATTGAAGAGGAGAAGATTCTTCGCAGCCACTGCAGTGCCAGGTGGGCAGAGAATGAGCTGATGATGTGTAGCATGCTGAGCGAGTGCCACCCCTCCGTCGCATCTGGTATTTCGATTGCGTACAAATACAGTGGAGTGAAAAGGAAGGGGGTGACGAGTAGATACGGAGGATAGCGAGTTGATGCCAATCGAAGGCAGTCACTTGAAGAGCGTGCTTGTCTGTGTCTCGTGTATGTTATAACGAATAGACGTGGAACGGTTTGGTGGGAGATGTTCATTCCCTGCAGTTCACCGTGTCCGCGGCCACGAATATTCCGCTCATCGAGGAGATCGCAGAGGAGCCGGGCCTGTTGCTGCACTTGAAGGCGTTTTCGGGAGTGAATTACGCGCTGGGGAAGAAACGGATCCGCTTCGTGGACCGCTACTTCCTGGGTTTGTGCTGCCTCTTCTCTTCATCGTAGATTCAACGCACGTGCACGGCTACTCCAGAAAGGACTTCGGACCGAAGAGCAAGCCGGAAGGTGATCGCAGAGTGATTTGCAATCATGCATAGAAGGAGGAAGGAAGGAGGGAGATGCTTTGGGCGGAGATACGTGCTGCGCTCTGTCTGCAGCCCTGAGTTTGCCCGTTGTTTTGAGCATGGAGTACTCGTACAATATCCGCGCCAAGCTCTTCTACGAGCTTGGCAATGTGTGGAACCACGCAACGACGCAGTGGAAGGACGTTTGGAAGTCGTCTCGCTCGTGTTTGGGAGTTGGCATTTCGGTTCCCCTGTTCGGCTCCGCGGTGGTGGATTTGAACTATCTCATCAACCAGAAGAGATTTGCCTTTTCATTTTCGATGGCGTGATGCCCTGTTTGTTACCGGAAATTCTTGTTCACAACACAGTAGCTAGTGAACGAAACAGAGCAGAAGGATAAAGGAGCGTGATTGGAGAGCGGCAAGACAAAGCGACCTCTCAGTAGAAAAAACGCCCTGGCGTTTCTCCTATTGAGTGGTACTGGTCAATAATTGACATTCCAGATGAACACTCAGCTTCCGCCCGATCTGATCAACGCGGTTCTCGCTAAATCCGAAGAGCTGCCCGAGGGAACGCCCGTTGTGAAGGGGTACGACAAGCGACTGTGGCTCTGACTCTCGTAGTTACGATTTCGATAACGGTCTCGACCTCACCAAGGTGTTGGAGTCCTATGCCACGATGGGTTTCCAGGCGACGAACATGTCCGCTGCTATCGATGAGATCAACAGAATGGTAGGTCTGTGCTGCTGTCGCGAAGAGCGCCTCACTGACGATGTTGTAGCTGTATTGGAGACTGAGCGATGATACGCCCCTCCCCAACGAGCCTGACGAGTGGAACGACCCCGAGTTCCGCAAGAAGACCAAGTGCACCATCTTCTTCTCCTACACGAGCAACATGATGTCGTGCGGTATGCGAGAGATCATCCACTACCTCGTGAAGCACCACCTTGTCGACGTTGTCGTCACGACGTGCGGAGGCATCGAGGAGGACTTCATCAAGTGCATGTCCAAGTTCTACATCGGCAAGTTTGATCTCGACGGTCGCGACCTGCGTCTGAAGGGCATCAACAGAACCGGCAACCTGCTGGTCCCGAACGACGACTACTGCGACTTCGAGGACTGGATGATGCCCATTCTGGACTACATGCTGGAGAAGCAGAAGAAGGAGGGAGAGATCTGGACGCCGTCGAAGATGATCCATCTCCTGGGCGAGCGCATCAACAACGAGGAGTCCGTGTACTACTGGGCTGCGAAGGTACGTTCAGTGATTCCTCCTTTATCATAGAACAACATTCCCGTGTTCTGCCCCGCGATTACCGACGGCAGCATTGGCGATATGCTCTTCTTCCACAGCTACATGAACCCTGGTCTCGTGATTGATGTGGTGCAGGACATCGTGAAGATCAACTCCATCTCGAAGCACGCTCCCAAGTCGGGCATGATCATTCTCGGAGGCGGTGTTGTGAAGCACCACGTCGCGAACGCGAACCTGATGCGTAACGGCGCCGACTTCTCTGTGTACATTAACACCGCTCAGGAGTTTGATGGAAGCGACGCTGGCGCTCGTCCTGAAGAGGCGATTTCTTGGGGTAAGATCCGAATCAACGCGCATCCTGTGAAGGTGTATGCGGAAGCGACATTGGTGTTCCCACTGATCGTGGCTCAGACCTTCGTGAAGTACGTGGAGAAGGGATACACTCACTAATTGGAACTGTCACTTTATTCTCTGATCGCTTTCCGGACTGTTTGTTCAATATGGAGGGGAAGACATTTCAACAAGGGTAGAGGGTTTTCAACAAGGAGGAGAAAGGACTTCAAACTCAACACACCAGTTCTTCCCGTCGAAGAAGCGGTGGAGGAGACGGATGGCGGGGAAGAAGGAGAGCAGGAACTCCAGCTCCCCGTTCATGAAGAGGTAGAAGAACCGCTCCACGTTCTTGTCCTCGATCCGCCACGGCATGAAGTAGTTCTGAGGCGTGGAGGGTCCGTAGCGCGGCACGAGTCCCTCCTTCTCGAACGACCACACATACAGCAGGATGCGACTTCCCCTGTGACACACCCGAATCAGGTTCTGAATCGCCTCGAGCTGTCTGTACTTGTTCGGGAGGTGCTGGATCACGGAGACGCACAGCACGCCGTCGATGCAGCCCTGCCTACGTCTGAGTGATGGCGGCTGCGACTACCGAAGAGAGGAGTGTGTGATGCTGTCTTGAAGCAAGGAGCACTGGTCGGAGTTGGAGTACTTGCTCACCAGGAGCATTTCGCGACAGTTGTCCTGGCCCAGAATGACGTTTCGCTTCGCCGGGTTCTTCTTCGCGTCTTCCAGATGCTTGCACATGTACTTGTGGTCGCCACAGCCCGCGTCAAGGAGAACGGCTGTGTTGTGAGTCGAGAGAAGGCTCCTACCGTGACGAAAGGAGTCGATGAACTGATTCACGGGTCTGAAGTACTTGGTGGTCGAGGTCTCCACGTAGTTCGCGAAGGCGGAATACGCCTAGAGTGAAGGGAAACACGCACACACACCTCGTCCACGAATTTGGTTTGATAGACCGCGTTCTGGTCGGGGTTGTGGAGAATGCGTTCAAAGCAGAACTCGCCACCACAGTCGCAGTGATGTCCCTTGGCGTGAAGTGAAGTGAGGAGGAAGAGGACGTTTCGCTTCTGCGTGTTACTAGTGCACAACAGCATGTCGTCTCGCCGTCGCTTCCCTCGCACCCACAGAGGCGACTTGTAGCGCAGCTTCTCCTCCGTGTTGTAGAGCGTGAGTCGCGCGGTTCGATCTGCGCTCAGGATCGCCACGTACTCTGACTGGAACTGGTTGTGGTTGAGGAGGAGAGGCACCGACGTGTCTCCGACGAACCGCTTTACGATGAGACAGTCGAACGGGAAGGAGTGGAGAGAGGCGTGGTGGAGGAGCGTCTCGCACACCTCTCTGACTTCCGGAGACATTTCCCTCCACACGAATCGCTGTGTTCCCTTCTTCCAGTCATTCTCCTTGTCGCAGGAGGGGAGCGTTGTCGCATACACAACATCCTTTGCATGAAACGAACGAGCATAAGGTACATCGGCGATGAAGGAGCTCGACTCCTCGCCGGACGGACGAATTAACATTGCGAGTTTTGCAACAAGCTCCTTGCAGGACTCTGACGAAAGAGAGGACAGAACGGACACATCTTGGGTGAGTGGAGTCAATCCGTCCTACCCTCAACACACACATCGACCGTCTCTTCCGCTGTTTCCACGCATGACGACTCGGACGCATCCATCCGTTCGACGTAAGAAGGGTGGATGGCGTACTGTCCGTCTATCTTGGCTTTGCTGTCACTGCACATGGAATGCAGGAGGATGGCATTTTGAATGTCTTCACACTCTACGTAAACAAGCCCCTACGAGTGAGATCGCGCTGGAGACACTTACGATCTTCACTAGCCGGATGGAGAGGATCGACACCGGTTCAAACAACTCGTAGAAGGACTCCTGGGTGAAGTGCTTCGCATTGAGTCTTCTAGAGTACTTGAGCCGAACCCAGGAAGTGGGCTCCTTCGATTCCTTAAAACGGGGAGTTGACATCAGTTCATCCAACAAACAGCCGATTCAAATCAGTCCCTGACGAACGAGGTCGTTGTACATCTTCTTCGACAGCACGTTC
>ERZ1106948.144-NODE-144-length-34493-cov-35.288983_pt1 | contig 34493 bp, 41 predicted proteins | sample MGYA00403673_ERZ1106948 | MGnify/ENA primary metagenome ERZ1106948 (study PRJEB35170, sample SAMEA104062409) | human gut metagenome | biome: human gut; feature: human-associated habitat; material: faeces | place: Denmark | collected 2012-05-07 ...
GCCTGCTGGATCTTCCCGATCTCCGTCTCCATGCCCGTGCGCGTCACCAGCGCCATCGCGTGGCCGTTCGTGATCATCGTGCCCGCAAACACCATGTTCACCATTTCCGCGGGACCGCAGTCCTCGGCGAGAATGACGTCAGGATTCTAGGGGTGACTCCTTGCCTCCAAACCGACCTTCATAATGGTCTTGCTCTCGCCCGTCAACGCGCTCTCCTCCACGCGCAGCGTGGTCGTCTTCAGCTTGAGCAAACGACAATCCGCCGGCACCTTGTCGCCCACCTGGATCTGGATGACGTCGCCGGGGACGAGGTGACTCGAGGGGAGGTTGTGGTTCAGCTTGCCGTCACGCACACAGCGCGCAGTCTCGCTCTGCATCTCCTTCAGCGCCTTCAGCGCGTTCGCCGCGTTGTTCTCCTGCCACACGCCGATAATGGCGTTGATGATCAGGATGAGGAGAATGACGAACGGTTCCACAAAAGCAGTGATGCCCTCGCCGTTGTTCTGGAAGATAGCAAGGAACAGCGAAAAGGCAGCACTCGCGAGGAGGATCTTGATAAGATAGTCGTCGAACTGCTCCAACACCAGTCTCCACATGGGCGTTGGCTTCTCCTTGGCCAGTTCGTTCAAACCGTACATGTCTAAACGTTGAAACGCTTCCTTCTCGGATAAGCCGGATTCCATGCTCGTTTCGTAGTGCGAGATGCACTCGTCAACGGATCTGGACTGGGATGGGAAGTACTTGAACATGTTCATGATCATTCTGTCTCTGTACGAAGGGGTTGGGTGATGGATTTGGTTTGAATATCGGAGTTGGAATTGAATGGGATGAGAATTGGGCGCTCGCTAGTGGATTCAAGGAGGGATGGTGATTTGAAGGAGGTAGAGAGTGATGTGAAGTGTAATCTTATTGGGTTATATAATGGGAGTAAACGAGGAGGGAAGGAGGTGGATGAGTGATGGATGGTTGGAAGTGGGTGAAAGCGATGGGGATGAGTTGTATTATCTCTATGAATTGGATCCCTTTCTTCGCTGTCTTCTTGTGATACTGATACAGGTTTCTGTGAAATGAACCCATCCCTATGTTGTGACGATAGTGATGAATGCGATGACTGTGACGAGAGACAAGAAGGGGTGACTGAAGGGAGTCACAGAAGAGAAGAGCAATTGACCATCGATTCCTTCTTCAAACGAAAGAGAGGCAAAGGAGGAGTGAAGAGGAAGGTATCCATTCCGGTCCAAAGAGAGAAGCCAAATGGAGGGGGAAGGTACATGCAGAGGAAGAAGAAGAAAGCAGAGCAGCTTCATCTTGATATTAGAGAGAAGGAATGCGTTGATGATGGTGATTGATGAGTAGAGTACCGTTGTGCAGTGCCCTCACTGCGGGATGATCTATGACTCCATAAATCCAAGCGATGTGGAGTTGCACGAGAAGATGTGCAGTCGTGGGAAGTAGACCTGTTTTCTGCATCAAACACTCTCCATGATGGATTTGTGAGGGAAAGAAGTATCCAGGTCACAGGTTACGAAACAAACACATCAAATTGCACAAAAAACAATCCCAGTATCATTTTACAAAGAGATAGGACGAGGAAGGCTCACAGGTTTACACTGCTCATCGGAATTGTCAATACACGGAGGAACGAGCTCGGGGCTCTTGGGAGGAATGCTCGCCGTGGTAGCTACACAGTGACGCGACGAGAACGGCAACGTACAGTTCTTACGAATCCGTAGCTTTTCTTCTTCGCTTTCGTCCACTTTGTTCATTGGACCTGTACACACTTGGGGAATGGTCTCCGACATAATCAGGCGGTGAAGATTTCTTTATTGTGGAATCTATTCCGGTAATGAAACTCCCGAGAGCATCTCTTTGACAGGCTTGTCAACTCCTCGCTGTCAAAACTTTCTGAACATGCACTTTACACGAAAAGATGCGATAGAAAAGATTCGAGAAAACAGAAATAGAGAATCAGAAGTTATACACGAGATAATGAAGAACGCGCATAAAGCCGTTGCGAATGCTCTCCACCCCTTTGATATCCATGTCCAGTTCTGGCTTCGTATCGATCAAGTACACTTCGGTCTGGTTCGTGAACTCCACGTCAATCAAGTATCTCTACACGTGAAACAGACAGTCGAGGACTACGAAGGACTCCTCGGTGACCGACATCACTCGCTTCCTCTCGTTACTGATCGAGGTGTGGACGAAGTACTTCTTTCCAAGCGCGGCCACAAGCACACCGTACTGGTCAGCAGATTGGAAGAAGAGGAGTAGCGGCTGGAGATGGGCTTCAAACAACCGAGGAGGAATGCGGTTGCGCGTCGTGTCCACGAGCGTGAGCACCGAGTAGAGACTGATGTACAGCTACAGAATCACACAAAGAACGAGATAGCACGTCCTTGAGCTGATGATAGAAGCGATTCATCCAAGCCCGCACCACCTCCTCCACTTCGTTCCTCACTCTTCCCGCGTCTTCCATACCCTCGCACACCTGCAGGACAACCAAAAACGACATGGTTTCGGGAATGAAGAAAAGCGTCAAGAAATCAATTCCCTCCACATCCACGTCGAAGTTCCTTCCCTCCACCCCAACTCTGAAACGCCTCTCCGGAATGGGAGACGACGAGTTGCTGTTCCCATCGCCCAGAGCCAGTCCGGCAGGATGAAGCGTCTTGGACGTGTGGGGGTATCTCACATTCACCACCGCGTACAGAGCGCTGCTGGCAGACACACTCGCGGAGCGTCGTGAGGAGTCGCCGGGGAACTGGAGGCCGAGCGAGGCGCTGCACCTCACGAGGACGTCGAGCACCTCTCTGGAGAAGTGAAGCGTGTTGGAGGCGTCGTCGATCTCGAACAGGAACGAGGTGTTGAAGGCGGTGACGGGCGACAGCAGATGTGACGGCAGGTCGGGCACGTTGCTCTGGAGGAGAAGGGCGTGCTTCTGACCCACCACCCAATTGTGGACCTTTCTGAGCAGCAGGGAGTTACAGTACTCGTTGTAGAAGGAGATGAAGGGGAAGTAGAACGAAACTGCCGGCTGGTTTGAGTACACATTCACGAACAACACTCTGGCGAAACTCCGCAGCGTCACGAGGTAGAACACAAACGGGTTTTGCGACTCGATGACCCTATTCCTCATCTCTTCCCTCCATCGCCACATGAACGGGTTGGTCTCCTTGTAGTCGCGCACGTACACGCTGAAGCTCAGTTGCGACTCCATTCGCTGCTTCACGAAGCACATCACGTCACGCACCACGTTGCCGCTGCTCTTGCCCGCCGTCACGCTCTCCGAGCTCGTGCTCATCGCGCTCATGCTCGCAAACCCGCTCAGCTTCCCGCTGCTGTTGCGGCTCTCCGCCACAATCCCTACAGGTGAGAGCGCGAGGCATCACACACTCTCCGTTGCCGACAGCGTCTGGTTGGTGGTGGACGTGGACAAGCACTCCTGCTTCGAGTTTCGCTTGGTCGTGAACCTACACCGTCACCGCCACAACGCTCGCCCACAGCGTCAGGAAGCTCCCGTTGGCCCGCTTTCCGTTCTTCGCGGCGGGCGACAGCGCCTCCAGTACTTCTTCCTTGTCGTCAAAGAGACTCGTCGGGACCGTCAGCGTGTACGACTTGTGCAGGAGTGCGCGATCGTCTGTGATGGTCTGCAACGACTCCACAATGTTCGTCCTGCGGTCCATCACGATGTCGTCCAACAGTCTCTGTGTGGACTGCGAGTGTTGCGAACTCTGCTGAAGAGCCTGGATCTGACGCTTCACCTCCTCCAGCAACGAGGGCGAGGGCAGTAAGGACGAAGAAGGTCCCAGCGCCGACACACGCGAGAGAAGGTGCACTTTGGGAAGGGCGGAAAGGACAGCGGCATGACGCGCGGGAGCTGTGATAAACCTGCGACCCGAAGAGAAGGAAACCTGAGGAATCCCCACACCTGCGGTTGAGAGGAGCGAGAAGGAGTACTTCGCTCGCCGTCGCACGCTCTGCCGCTGTATTTGAGGAGAATGGCGTCGCGCAGCGACAACAGGTAGAGGAGCTGGTTCACCACACTTTCCAGTCTGTTCGTCACTCTCAGTGAACATTCCTACAGAGATTTGATGACTTCGATGATCCGCGTATCGACGCCGCGACTCAGCAGAGTGATGGAGTTGAAGTTGACGCTCAGAAGCAGGTACGGCACGTGCGAGTACAGCGAACAGATCTCCTCGTACAGCGAGCAAGGACAGTCGTCGTCGTCGCTCTCTTCGCTGCTGGAATCCTCCTCCTCGAACGCCCGCTCAAACGTCAGCACGCTGAAGAATGCGTCCGTCTTGCTCTCTACGCGTCATCCGAGCACGCCAACCGCACGGTCGTCCAGGATGGAGAACAAATCGAACAGTCCCAACACATCGCATCGCGTCACATCCTTCAACAGACTCTTGTTCGCCTCCTGCGCCTCGTATCGCGTCCACTCACGCTCTCGCGTGTGCTGGAACACGTGGAACGATCGCAGTTTCATCACGTCGATGTCATTCACACTGAACTGCGAACCCGTCTCCGAAACGCTCTTCCGAATCAGGTCGCTGCACGCGTCCATGACGAGGTGAAGCAGGGAATCCGGCAGCACGCAAATAATCTGCTCCTATTCCGTCATTCCACAATTTGGGACGATTACGCGCACAATCGAGTCCATGTGATCGGTTTCACGCAGTACTTCTGTGGACATGATATTGATCTCGCGCTTCCGGTTGTAGTTGAACACCGAGTGCATGTAGCTCAGCAGAATACTGACTGTTTTCGGCGTGCAGAGCTGCTCGAAGCGGGAGGGCGGGAGATTCAGAATGTGGTACTCCACGAACACGCTACAGGTGACCCACACAGCCATCGCTCACTCCATGCGCGTCTGGCGCGCGATCGCCAACAGCATCGTCTTCACGGCCGTCGTCTCGTCGACGCTCCTCGTGTCCTCTGCCTCCGTGGGCGCCGACCAGCACCGAATCGACATAAACAGTCCCGAATACGGCGGGTTGTTGCTCATGCCGCCGTGGAGGGACTGAGGGATGTGGTTAATGAAAGATTCGTCGGTTAGCGCGGTGCACGACGAATACAGCGCAGTCACGCGCGTCTCTCTGCTCTCCTGCTTCTGGTTGATCGTGATCTCCACCAGATGAAGCACCTTTCGATCGGCCGAAGAGTACAGGAAGTAGAAGCGGTCGCCCAGACGGACCACAGGACCCGAATCGGGACTTCTTCCGTCGCTTCCCGTGGGCAGCGTCACTTCGTACGCTTCGCTCAGCTCTGAAGAAGGCAGGGTCAGAATGAACCCGCGCTCCTCGATCTCCGTGAAGAAGAGCGACAAGAAGATCGCCGGCGTGCAGAGCGCGTGGAGTTTCACTTCCGTCACGTCGACATCGTGACATTTGAACCACTGAATCACGTTGGTGTCGGTCTCGATGAACGGCGCCTCGCCGTGCGTCTTCGGCTCGTACACCTGGTCCATCTGATAGAAAATGGTTTTCAGTTTAATGCGAAGAATGATCTGACGAACCGTCTCCAGCATCGTCTCGTACGTGCTCTTCTGCGGCGTCTCCCAGCCCCACACCTGCACCTTCAGTACCCACGGCGAGCAATAACAACAGTGCTCGCACTCCTCCTCCTTTCGGACGGAGGGTCGACACAGTGTCAGAATGAGAATGGACAACGAGCAGGACGGAATCACGGTGAACAGGACGTTGAACTCGGGACGGAGCGTGGCGTCGAAGGCGTCGGGCTGTGCGATGATGACGGGCGACAGAGCCGCTCTGATGTCGCGCATCATCGTTTGAAGAGAATTCTCGTCCAGCGTCAGGTGCGTCTCGTACAGGTCGCTCAGCAGCGGGAAGGGCAGCCAGTACTCGTTCTTGTACAGCGCGGTCAGGTGCTTTGAGTACCGCATGCTGCTAACTACGTGTGAAAGAGGAGGCGAAATGACCACAGCGTCCCTTGTCGATCAGCGACTCGTGATCCATCACACGCGTGTTCACGATGGAGGAGAGGCGCAAACGGTCCTTTACCTCGTAGAACTTGAACTCCAAACGCTCCTGCAGACAGCTCGACAAGTGGAATAGATATGCGTTTCGCTTCTCTCGCGAGGACAGCACGCGCGACGACTCCGCCTTGGTGGTGGTGATCTTCTCGAATGCCTGCTTCTGCGCGGCGGGGTGCGTTTCGTAGAACCCCTCGATCACGTGCTGGTAATCGTGGAAACAGAGGTAAAACGAGCTGGAGCTCAGAATGCACTCGCCGATACAGATGAATGGGAGCGAGAACGACTTGGTGTCGAGGTGCTGGAATGCGTCGTCGTCATCATCGTTCGAGGTGTCCGTGTCCACCGCAGGTGATGTCACACTGAACTCGGTTCCGTTGACGGAGTAGGAGGTGCGCGGGTCCACAGGGGCGATGATCGATTCAAGGAGACGCGTGACGTTCACGGAGGTGTTGGTGACAAAGAGATAGTACGATTTGTAGCGAAGGAAGGAGGAGCGAAGCGGGTCCGCGAGAGAAGTGTGCGTGTTGTTCTCGTGCGTCGCGGCGCGGTTGAAGCCGGTCAGGATCTCTTTGTTCTACGCGTGAGAGACCGTCACAAGGCAGCACCAGCTGGAAGGTAAGGTTGAACTCGTGCTTGTACACGGAGTGCCCGATGTTCAGGTCCAGCAGGAGGTCGAAGAGCGGGTGCATGGAGGACAGGTGGTCCAACAGCTTCTTCTCGTACACCAGAACCGCGCGCTCCGACACGATCGAGGTGAACGCGTTCACGATGCGCTTAATGGAGGTGACGGCCATTTCCTGTTTCACGATGTGTCTATTCGTGACTCCTCGCTCACGCCACCACCGCATCTCGCTGTACAGCTTCTCGAAGCGCAGACTGCTCGTGTCGATCTTCAGTCGCGTGTCCTCGTCCAACGCGTCCGCCTCATTCTCGTTGTCGCGCGACTCCGCCTCATTCTTCTCGCCTCCATGCAACTCCACCTCATTCTTCTCGTCACGCGACTCCGCCTCGCTCTTCTTGCTGCTCACGGGCAGCTCCACCTCCATTCGCGGGCAGTAGTAACACACCTTCACCGAGAGCTTCGTGCCCGTGTCCGCCAGGCTGCGAATGTGTCTGCAGAACCGACAGGACGCCTCGTCGCGCAGCGAGAACTGCTTCACAATGTTCTATTCATCACAGAACGCCTCCTCCGCAACCTTCGTCTTCTTCAACGACTTCTGCAGCATGAGCGTCACGTCCACGCGGATGAAGCACGGATACGCGTCGCAGTTCACGATCATGTAGTCGTCAAACACCGTGCAGTTGAGACTCTTCAAACAGCGAACCAGCTCCGCGTCCATCGCGTCGCACTCCTCCTCGCTCAAGAACGGGAGCACGCGCAGCAACACACTGAAGTCGTTGTTGATCGCTCCCGCGCAGCAGTCCTCGTTCGTCAGGAACTTCTTCAGCTCGCCACTGTTCCCCACGCCGTTCGACACGATCGAGTGGTAGAAGGAGTACAAGAAGCACGACTTGAACAGCGCCTGAACGACCTCCTGCTGAGGAATGTGCAGCGTGATCTGCCGCGTCTGTTTCAGGATCGCGGACTGGAAACGCGAGGGCGACAGGAAGAACAGGTCCACCTTCATCATCTGCTGGCCGGTCGCTTGCGGCAGCGCGGAGGACGACAGGTCCTGCAGGAAGAGGAGGAACAGGTAGAACTCGCTGTCGCGCGACACCAGCGGATCCCCGCGGGAATCGCACACGGCGAAGAAGGCTTGCGACTGGCTGATGTACGCATAATCGAGGCTGTTTTTGGCAATTTCCTTCAGAATATCGAACGAGGACTCCGGGAAGGGGTGGAACATTTCACCCAGGTTGTACTGGAGCAGCGAGAACAGGTACTCGTTCGTCTTGCTCATCAGCGCGCTGTACGGGTCATCGCTCCCACACGCCGGCGCTCTCGAACGCACAAACTGCTCCTCGAAGGCGCCCTTGTCCATGGGTGTGAAGGCGTAGAAGTGCTCGCTGGTGTGCGTGGCGCGACGCAGCAACAGCATCACGATCTCCTCCGACCTACGCGTGATCTCGCTCTGACTCGCCAACAAATGCACTTCGCCACGCGCCAGCTCGGGAAGGTCGATGTCGAAGGACCCCGATATGGAGGGATTGTGGCTCTTTCGCAGCTGTCTGTCCCAGTTGTAGAACTCGGACAGGGTCAGGAACACGGCGTAATTCAACTGCAGTTCTTCTGAGATGGAGTGAACCAAGTCCGAAATGTTCATTTTCTCCTCGCTGTCCGATTTCGGGGTTGTTTCCGCACTTCCGGAGATCTGCTGGTTTCGAACTTCTTGCTGTTTTAGCAGCGCGATCAGCGGCGTCTGCATCGGAGAATAGCCCGTTTTCTGGAATGACAAATAGAGGAGGCAAATCTCCATCGCCTCGTCGGAGAGAGTAAACTGAACCACGATATCCCGTGTCATGTTATCCTGCGCTAACGAAATCGTGACGAAATCGTTCTTGTCCTCGTACTGCACGATGGAGAAGTGATTGAGCCGCAACCACTGAATCAGGTTCCTCACGTACTGCGAGTACAGAATGAACGACGGGTGGCGGTGGTATTTGTGGATCGCCACTGACGACACGGTGGTGTAGGAGGGTCGGACGCACGGACAGAGCTGCGGCGTGCAGTCGTTGTCGAGGAGTGCGAAGCGAGCGGAGAGCGGGAGTGCGGCGTGGCACGCGGACGAGTTGAGGATTTGCGAGGAGGAGGCGGAGAAGGTGAAGGCGCACTCGGGCGAATTCTACAGGAATAATGCGAATGAAACGCCCACGTAAGCCATGATTTGGCGTCGAATGAAGCCCAGCTCCTCGTAGAGCCTCGTCTGAAGCGTCTGGAAGGAGGTGGAGGCGGAGGACGTGAGCGCCTGCAGGGTTGTGTGGATCGCGAACTGTCTCTCTGACAGAACCGCTTGGACGAGGAAGGTCGTGTCTTCCGAAGTGTGCGCGAAGAGCGAGGTGGAGGAGGAGGAAACCGGTGTGTATCCGATGAACAGAAATAGCGACTATTCTTGTCATCGAGCCAACACGCTGTACTTGCACTGCGACGATCATCCTCTCTCCAGCCATCTCGCGATAACACCGCAGCCAGCCGTCAATCACGTTGATCCCGTTCACCGTCCGATTCTCGCTCTTCGGCATCACGATCAAGCTAAAGCACGTCGTCTATCCCTCACACATTTCCCGCCATCTCCACATTCTCGCGCCGTCCGTTCATACGCAACACGTACTGCAGACGCGACGCCAGCTCCGAACTGGCCTGCAACGCGCCGGAGACGTTCACAAAGAACTGGAAAGACTGCACTGCGACGCGGAAGCACAGATTCAGGGCGGTGGTCGTGCGCGAGGTGCACACCAGGTTCATCTCGGCCGTGAACCGAGAAATGTGGGACCCCCACTCCGTCTAGAAATGAAGCGAAACGCGAGGAAGGACCGTGCTGACGACCAGCTTCAGAAACTGCGTGAGCGAGAGCGGGAGGAGAAAGGAGAGCGTCATGAAACGGTTGCTGAGGAATGAAACTCCCTCCAGCTCGAAACCGTCGTGGATGCAGGTCGTAAGGAAGGTGTCGAAATCGACCGATAATTCGGAATTCGCGATGCAGTGGGTTGTCGGGTATCGTTTGACCGGACACGCCATGTCGTACTGGAAGCGAATCGCCGGGTTCGAGTAGGAGAGCATGGAGTTGGTGCATTCGGTCGTGAAGAGGAAGAAGGAGGAATCGAGCGAATCGGGCAGCCACATCTTGCCGTTGAGGAAGTGGCTGAGCGTGTCGAGTTGCTGCGCATTGTTGGAGCGAAGCAGGTCGTTCTGCATGCCTTTTGCTTCGAGAGGGAGATCATCCGTGGAGATGAGGAGGAAGTGGAGTGGAATGTCGTACTGGCGCAGAAGCAGAAAGAAGGGATAGAAGGAATTCATGTTCACGTCAAACATGGCTACGGATGAAGAGAATGAACGGAACCAACCATTTGTCACGATGAGAATGCTGTTCGAGGGCACCTCGCTGTTGTAGTTCATGTAGAAACAGCTCTGCTGAACGATTCGCGAGAAGACCACGAGAGGATCTTCATGAGGCCTTCCAATCACGTTCGACGCCACTTTCAGCTCTACCGCCTGTTGGATGTCCTCCACCGCTGCGTGAATCGTGTCCTTCGTCACGGGTTGATAGAACAGAACGTTCTCACATCCGTCCTCGTTAAACAGCGTTACGGTCAGCAGAAAGCCCGCTCCTTCCGATTGGGACTGAAAACCCGCAGCATTGTCAGCTCCAGACGATGCGGTGCTCTTTGACGAGAAGAGATTCGTCAATTCCTTCTCCAGATTCTGCAGCATGTGTTCCGCGTAGGTGATCCCACTGTCCCCCATCAGCGACAGCATTCCATTCGTAAAGTCAAGCCAGAGAAAGACGTTGTTCTCGCCGTACGTTGTGACGATCCGGGTTGACGTATCAAACAGAGAGAGCGCTTCATTGGGACACGGCATGTAACGATAGTAGGAATTGGAGTTCAGCGGCTTGTGGGATGCGTTCAGGATGCGAACTTCCTCTGAAATCTATGGGTCATGTAGAGGATTCGACAGGGACTTCGAAATCATTCAAAACGTTGTAGCGCTGCTGACTTCCCAATTTCTGAATGAAGAGAAGCTCTCTTGCTGCCTTATCAAAGGAGCAGTGCTTCTTTGCAGAAAGAACAACGGTATCCACTTGCTTGTACGCCATTCCACTGCGTCCGGGTGGATGATCACAGCAAAGAACGCGCGTATCGTTTTTCCCAAACTAATGGTGGACTCAAATCTGTGGGGTGGTTGGGGAATGAGGATTGGAAGACATTTTTAGCCAACAAACACGCCACACGTTATACAAGTCGCACGCACTCAGCGCAGAGGACACCACGACGCGCTGCTCGTTCTTCTCTATCCGTAGCCGATGTCCAACGCTCATCGCCAGACCGTCCAGCTCCTCGCACTCATCGCTTCGCTGACTCTCCGCGACCAGCTCATACACGCTCGAATCCGCAGAGCTGTCACGCAGCCGGTCTTCCACCAGTTTCACGAAATCGGCCCGATTCTCGGCATACGCTCCACTCACGTCCATCGACAGCGCCTTCGCCATCAGCGCCTCCACGATCTTCTCGTCTCCCTCCGTAATCCGCAGCAGCACGCCCACCTTCGACACCACTTCCTCTGTAACCCGAAGCTGGCTCGCGAACGCGTCCAACCGCTCCTCATTGATCACGTTGTCCTCAAACTCCTCGCTGACCTGCGTCGCGATGCGCTTCAGCGACGCGATCTCCTTCTTCACGCTCTCGTTCCGCACAATCGCTTCATCGCACGAGTCCATCAGATAGCAACAACACCCCATGAAGGGGATCACAATGTTTTGAATCACCGTCAGCGGCGACGCGGTGCGCATGAACTCCAGCGCCATTTCGCCCTCCAGCTCGGCGTTGAACAACCCCTTCTGCTCCAGCGCGGGCACGCCGGTCGTCTCCTCGTACAGCCGTCGCACCTCGTTCTCGCCCTGCATGCGCAGCGACAACACGCCCTTCGCGTTCTCCTCGCTGGGCGACCAATCACGTGGCGAGTGCCACCGGACGAAGTCCTCGAAGGAGGCGCGCGGGTTGGCCGCCTTGAACGCCTCGATGTCGTCGACGATGGTGTCTTTGAACTCGGCGCGAATCGTGTTGGTCTGCGAGGTGTTCTGCGCCAGCTGCTCCTGCTGCTGGAGAATCTGTTCCTCCTACTCGCTCACACACTCACACACCCACCTACGGTCAGAATCGCCTTGTCTTTGGTGATTGGCAGCCAGCAGGGCTCGTCGGTGCCTCCCAAGAACCACCCACTCCAATTCAGCACGCCCTTCCCGTGCGGGTGGTGGACGAACGCCTCCTCCTCGCCCTCCGAGTCGGAGAAGAACAGCGGAGAGTCGTCGTCCGCCTCCTTCCGACGGTTGTTGCGCAGCTCCTCGATGCAGCAGTTCAACAGCGTCAGCTTCTGGTGAAGGAGGTTGAATTGGAAGGAAGGCAGTGGCGGTCGCAGCGAGGCGATGTTGTCCGCGTTATCGACCAGACAGCCCAGATGAGGAAGGAGCTTCTTCTGCTCGAAGTGGAACTCGATGATGGTGACGAAGAGGAACCAGAAGAGCGAGAAGGACTCGAGAGGGTCTGAGCGTGAGGCAAGCAGCAAGGACGCACGGTCGTTCAGGATCTCGGCGCAGCGCAGACTAAGAAGCGAGACGAGGCTGTTGATGGGCGCCGAGTGCAGGATGAAGGAGTACGCGTCGGAGGAGAGAATGGCGCGCGGGATGTGGAGCGAGCCTGGCGACGACGGCACTTCACGTTAGAGACCGCAACAACTCCAACAGAGATAAATTAGCTTCTCGCCAGCTCGCGTGGTCACATAGATTTCCCGTTCCTGCATCTCGATGGCGGCGTCTTCGCTGTCCTCCACGCTCACGTCGTTCGTCACCTCCTTCAAGTACTCCTGCGGCACGAAGCGCTTCCGCTCCAGGTCCTCCACCACGCCCTCCTCGCCCACCTGCGTGCCCTTCTTGAACAGGTACTTGATCGCGTCCACGATGGCCTCTGTGCTCACCGCGTGGTTCTACGCCTCACACCACTGTGACTAGCTTACTCCCGTCAGCAGGTCCATCAGACTCGAGAACACGCTCGCTGTGACGTCTACGCCTCACTGCCCAGTCCCACAACTCACTGTTGTTTCTCTCCTCGTCGCTCAGCAGCTGCTGGTAGAACTTCTGGCCCAGGCGGTAGAGGATCTGCTTCGACCCCTGCTGCACGCACAGGTCCAGACATGCTCTCATCGCTTGGAACATGCTGCTCAGCGGGAGTTTCATTGTGTCATGCATGTGGAGAGTGACCCAGAAAGAGGAGGCCTTGATGGGGTCAAACGGAGTCATCTGTCCCTATTCGATCACAATAGGGACCATTCCCAACATAACGCTCGCGTTGCATCTTCATCGTCAGATCGAGGTACTCCAGAGGACACGAAGACGGGCCCACCAGCGGCACGGAGCAGAAACCCTGCAGAATGAACAGCAAGGGGTTGGTCTCGCGGAGCTGGTCCTTGTCGAGCGGCCTGTAGCGCCAGGAGGAGAGCAGGGACGAGGGGATCCACTTCCACGCGTAATGTCGCGTGATCTGAATGGTGTCCGAAATCGCCCCTGTTTTGGCGGACAGCCAGGCGGTGGTGGAGGCGATGGTGTCGAAGGAGGGCGGCGCGGTCTTGTAGTAGTTGGTTTCGAACTCGGTGCAGATGGAAAAGCCTGGGAAGGGGATGAGAGCGAAGCCGACCAGAGGGTGTTTCTTCAGCTCGCTCTACGAGTGATGACGACAACGAGAATGCACCTCGACGAAAACGGGGATGGGCGTCTCTTGGCCGCGCATTGCCAGGACAGCGGAGGAGAGCAGGTGCTTCGAACGGTTCAGGTCGATGGACGATCGAAGATCGGCGCACTCCTAGAGCCGTCACTGTACGACAAAACGCCATACCAGGTGGATGTAAATGAATTCGGAAATGTGAAACTGCTCAAACACGGTGCTGAGTCGACTCAGCTCACTCTCGGACGACTCCTCCATTTCCCTCATGTACGACGGCCAACAGTCATGGTCTACACTGTGTGAGCACGGAGACGACTCGAAAGGACAGTACACATGCGTACCCGTGCTTTCACTCCAATCCAGATTGCTGAAATAGTACGAAACGATGTAGTGAAGTCCGTCGTACACGAACTTCGTGTCGATATGACCGAGCGGCGAAGAATCCTCTACGAGCATGATTTCACGCCGCTGCGATGCTACCGAGCAGCTGCACGCCGATGTGAAAGGAGTCGAACACTTCCTCGAGAGAAGTCACACTCGCCTCCCAGGGCGACGCATCCGAGAAGTCCACCCACGTGTTCTCTTCGTCCATTTGGTAGTTGCGAGAATGCGGGGAAAAGAGAAAACGGTCAAGCCGATTGTGAAGACACAAGAGGACTCCCCGCTCTTCCCGATGCGCAGGAGATGGTTCCATCCACAAGGGAGGAGTTACGAGTCCGAGAGGGAGTGGTCACATTCCGTCCTTTAGACCCCTCTTCCTTTTAGCTGTGTGTGCAGTATAGTGTGCCAATGCATCCAGTTGTTTTAGTGATTACTATTATCCTGTTGTGGTGCGAGTTCCAATCCTCTCGTTCTCTGGAGCATAGAACCCAGAGACGAGCGTCAGTGTAGTGGAAGAAGTGCCTGTTGACGAATAGATTGGTTATCCCTCATCGGAACAGGTCCCATTCCATTACATGGGATGGAAGGGATGAAAATACATTGGCCACTGAAAGCAAAGTGCAGCAAGTGAATTTGCCTGGAGAGACTGACCCCGCTCTGTATTCTCAAACAGAAGTGGCTTCCTCCAGCAGAAATGCGGACAGCCAGAACTGGGCCGTGAAGTGGATGGACCCGAACGCGCCTCCGTCTCGAAAGACCTCGAGTTCCCCGCAAGCCGCGAAGGCGAACCCGAACAACCTGCGAGTGCCGAGGATTGTTGTCAAGCCCTTTAAAGCAGCCAAGACGGTTCCGAACGCTCCGTCCGCCGGTTCCAAGCCATCGCAGTTGCACAAGCCACTCGCGAAGTCCTCTCACCTCAACAAGGAGGCGATGCTCTCCGTTCGCACCAAGCTGAACGTGCACGATGTGCTCCCACTGAAATCGTTGTCTCGTCCGAAGAAGGCAAAGTCAGACAACTCGAGCGAAGAAGCGCTTGGCCAGTCTTCTCACGGTTGCACCACCGTAGCGAGCTGGTCGTTTCTCTCACATGCAGACGAAGCAGTCAATCGCATCGTGCGATCGGTACTACGAAGAGACGCTCGCGAATAAGAGCATCGTGACCAAGAAGCACATGGAGAAGTACCTGTTCGACAGGGCGATCTTCACCAGCATGACGCAGTACGCCTCCTCCGCTAAGCCCGCAGCCACCTGTGCCACCACCGCCGGTGAGTTGTTCGCGTGGTGTGTGAGGGATAGACATCGCCTCCTTCTTCGAGAAGAACAAGGAGAACCTGTTCGTGGACTGCGTGGACAACAACATCTACACGCACTGTCAGCAGTACCACTTGTTCCAGTTGAATACAACGAGCAAGCGGTGCCAGCGGTTTGAACGCCAGCCCTGTCTGTTCTCCTCGTTCCATTCATATTCAGACATGCCCTCGAACATGTACTCCGACACCACGCTCACCACTCAGTTCTCGTTCGTCTGCCGCGCCGCACTGACTCCTAGTTTAACGCGTCTCGATCGCATGCCGTACCTTCTGAAGCGCTGGCAGGGTCCGATTAGCATCGCGATCTTCATCACAGAATCTGAGGTGCGGAAGCTCGCCACGCGCATCGCTCCCTTCCTGTCCTCGCGTCGCATCGTGTTCTCCTTCTACGTCCAGAAGACCATCACGCTGGACAACATCCCGTACTATCGCGAGGGCAAGTGGTCGGTGCGTCAGTACTCGAAGGGCATGTACCCACTCAACCTTCTCCGCGACCTCTCCATCGAAGCCATCACCACCACGCACTACCTCCTTATTGACGTCGACGTGTTCCTCTCCTCCTCTCTCTACACGCACCTCAAGAGCTACAGCAACGTGCTGCGTAACCCCAACGCCGTTCTGTTCCTTCCCCTCTTCGCGTACCGAGACGACGAACGTCTCATGAAGTGTTACAGCACCAACGACTGCAAGCAACTGTACGTGTGGCGAGCGCTTCTTACGTGTAGCTGGAACGCCATTCCGACGGACAAGCTTCAACTGCGCATTGGCGTGAATCGCGGCGAGCTCGGGCCCTTCGGGAAGAAGTACCACGTCGCCTCGAATTGTTGGGGTCACTCGTAGGAGGTCATTTCCTATCGTCGTTGGCTGAACTACATGGGCTTCAATCTCATCCCGACAGCCTTCTTCGATCTCATGGAGCCGTTGGGCTGTGTGTGTGGTGTGAGGTGTAGGTACGGCGTGTTCCGCCGCTCCGTGCTCAATCCCATTTTCCATCCGTACTTCTTCGACTATGGCGGCGACAAGCAAGAGTTTTACATCCGACTTCGACACGTGGGCAGTAGGAGATGGGGTGTGAGGTGATGCGAAGGGTATGAGCCGTACGTGCTCCCTGACGACTTCGGTTTTAACATCCCGCACAAGGTGACCAGCAGTGCTCGAACGTACAAGTCGACCAAGTACGAGCAACCGATGTATCGTCTTACGGTTGTTTTAAACGACATGTACAAGGCGGTTTTCAGGCGACTGAAGTAGTTGTTGGTTGTTTGGAGGAAACACAAGAGAGTACAAGGTCCTTTGGTATAGGGTTTGTTTTCCGCTGTTCCACAGTTTTCATTCTCGGTTCTACCCTTTCGTTCTTCTTCCACTCCACATCGTTCTTCTTCCACTCCACATTCTTGTTCTGCTTCTCCACATCGCTCTTCTCCTTCCACCGCTCCACCACACGCTCATTCGCCCTCCACCACTCCATCACGCTCTCATTCGCGATCGCATAACGAATGGAGCTCACCTTCTTCACGCCGCCCACGAACACAGTTCCCTTCTCCTCCTTCCGGAAGGGAATCGCAGGGTGCAGGTCCGACGACAGCAACTTCTCGATCGCCTGGATCTTCTCCTGGTTCCGACCGATCTTCACGAACACGGTTCCTTCCGCGGGGTGCCACGTCGGACACGAGAGGAGCAGACGCAGCACGCCCATCCGAAGCAGCGACGGCGTCAGACGCGTGCCCTCAATCCCTGCTCCGTCACTTCCATTCCCCACTCCTACCCCGCTGCGCGCCGCGGTGGAAGCACCTGGCATCCACTCGTTCTCTCAGCTCGTCGCACGCGCTTATCCACCGCACGCCCTCGCACAGCTGCTCCAGAATGAGTCTGGACTGCAGCGCCTCACGTCTAACCATGACGCTCACACTATACACGCACTTCGTTCGGTCCGTCAGCGTCTTGTCCTTCCGAATCATCTCCCGATACTTCTCTCGCCACACGTGCTTCGTGTCCAGCACGCCGATCACCGTCTCCCACACGTCCGTCGTCACCACCACCTTCTCCTTCTCCGCCAGCGCGAACAGCGCCAGCGCCTTGCTGAACTCGCCCAGCTCCTCGTACGCCTGCACCAACAACGCCACGGTGACGGTCGACCGCAGCGCCGTCTCCTCTCTCGCTGTGACGGTGTGCTGCCTGCACCACTCGTAGAAAGCGACGGCTTCCTTGAAGTAGCGACCGCTTACCAGGCCGGAGAGGAGCGAGGAGAAGACGAGGGGATTGCAGAGCCGTGAGATGGTCCACGTGTGCAGAATTGCATTGGCCTGCTCCAGCTTGTGCACGGAGAAGAGGGCGCTCACTTGCTGCGCTATGCATGAGATGATGTGGGAATGAGCACCCTCCAGAATGGGATTGGAGGAATGCGACGTATTGTCCGTGCTGTGAATGCTGGAGGCGAAGGGATCCGGAGAGATGAGGTTGGAGATGAGATTCGCAATGCGGATGTTCTTTTGCTCCGAAGCGGCTTTGATGATGATCTCTGCCGAACTCTTCAGCACGCGAGTGTGCTACACGTGACTCGCCATTCTATTCTCCACATTCAGCAGGAAGAGCATCTCCGTCAGGTCCATAATGCTGTCATAGTGCTTCCTCTGGTAGAGATGGCGAAAGAGCACGCACAACTCCTAGCAGTAAGAGAAGTGGAGGCGCACCCACCTTGTCCGTGAAGGTGTCTCTCTTTTGAAGCAGACCGATCACACTTGATTTGTACTACACATAACGACGACAGAGGAGTGCTCGTGCCCTTTCTCGATCGCGATCATAGTGGAGGATCGTTTGAATCGCTCGTTGCTTGTCCGTCTCCACTTTGGACTCCCTCTTCTCTCCTCGCGACTTGTCCTCCATCTGTGATACGCTACAGGTGACAAACAACGCGAACACGGTACAACGAGAGATACCGTTTCACCGAAGTGGCGGCCTGAGGAGGTACAGGGGAAATCCTCTGTTGCAGAGAGGGACAAACCACGATGCCCATTGTCCACCGTTTTGTGCCTAGTCGTGCAAAGCAACGAAGCATCGGTGGCTAGAACGGTTTGCAACAATTCCCAACAAACACAAGAGCGAGTCACTTAAACTCTTTAAACAACTCTTCCATCTTGTCGAATGGATAAATGGAGCCACTGTGGCCATCCGACCACTCAATGCGGATACCGTAATTGCCCTACTCTTCACTCTCCTCGACAATCCCCACCTCGTAGTCAATGCTCGTGGGAACAACGTCTGCAGGCACATCCTCATCCTTCAGCAACTTCTTTCCAGTCATTTCGTCCACACACTTCGCGCATCCGCACTTCAAGCGCACTGCGAATGAAGGAGTCTTACATCGGCAGGAACAAGGATATGCTTCCGGGGATCAATGTGGACCTCCTCGGCGGAAGAAGAAGAGAACTTCCTCAGCACAATTCCGGAATCCTTCTTGAAGGCAACCTCATACGAATCTCTGGGAACGTAGCGTCGTCGGATCATGTCCGAAACAAGCTACAGATGACGAATCCAGCCAGCCCTTACCGATTCGGCAATGGTGGTGAAGATGTCGCTGACGGGCGACTCGGGGTGGGAGCACACCACGGGGAGTTCGTCCGACTTCGAGAGCGACAAGTCGATGGGGAGGGAGAAGCGATTGTTGATCTTGAACTTCTTGGTGAGCATGTCCAAATTGCTCGTTCCTACACGATCAGACAGACAGTCCAAGCCACACCGAAGGGGTAGTAGACCTCTCCGTGCTTGCACTTGAAGAACGACATGTTCTCCACAATCGCGTTGATCGGCACTTTCAGCTTGCTGAACATGCGGATGCCCTTTTCCGTGTCCGCCACGGAGAGAATCTGCGGGGTCGTCACAATCACCGATCCCGACATCGACAGCTTCTGACACAACGACAGCTGGATATCTCCCGTGCCCGGAGGGAGGTCCAGAATGAGGTAGTCCAAGTCTCCCCACACCGTGTTGTTGAGGATCTGCTCCACGATGGACATCACCATCGGACCGCGCATGATGTTCGAGCTCGTGGTGTTCGTCATCCAGCCGAAGGACATGCAGAGCAAATCGTGCAGCTTGAAGGGCAGCCAGGAGGTCTCGTTGTACGCCAGAACTAGATTGTGACGAGTGACGCTCGAAACACCCACTCGTGTCCTTCTCGTGGTGAAGCAGAATGGGCAGCGAAGGACCGAAGATATCGCAGTCCAGAATACCCACGCGTCCGCCCAATTGGCGGAGACTACACGTGAGAGCGACCGGCAGTGACTACGCGAAGGCGAGATTCGCGGCGATGGTTGATTTGCCGACGCCTCCCTTGCAGCTACGAATCACGAAGCAAACGCACATTTCACCTGCTCACGGCGATAATGTTGCTGACGTGCTTCAGGTTCTCGATCTTGTTGTGTCTGTCCGTCACCATCGCAGAGGGTCTCTGCGAGCGGACGTTGATGTTGACTTCCATGGGATTGCACCAGCTGAGAGACCGCAGCGCGTCTCTGCATGCCAGCGTCAACTATGGGTAATGGCAGAGTTATGGAACGACTTCGTCCTTCTTCACGTAGGCGTTTGTGATCGTTTCGATGTCGAAGTCCACTCCTCTTTCGGTTGGCTTGATGTTCTTCACCCAGTTCAGCGCCTTCAAGGGTTTGTTGGTGTAGGGCTCGGTAACCTACACGCTGTTAGCCTGGTCGCGTTTCATCCAGCACGTACACTATTTAGGACGCTGCGAACCTCACTCTCTCTGCTAGCCTGCAGAATTGGGTTCACGGAAGAGAAGGAGGAAGCGAGTACTCTGTTCAGAGGCATTACCCTCCGTGCAGCAGTAGAAAGGGCGAGCATTCGGTGTTCACAAGGAATTAGTGTGGCGGCTTCCTTTTCGTATTCGACGGGTGCGAGTGCTGTTATTTCGTGTTATCGTATTCAGAGTGCTGTAGTTGGAGTGCATATGTGTTCTTGCCCACGAGAGTTCTTTTGTGAATACGGATGTGCATTCTGTTCTTGTGACGGGAACACATCGCATTTGGGTGTGCTATGGAGGGGAGTGTGTGATTCTTGAGAGGGATGGTCAGAAGTGAGAGCGAAATGCATATCCTCTCTCCCATCACGGACTGATCCCTGATTAGGGCGATCCAAGGGATTCTTCAGTTAGACCCGTTTCTGCGTGAAAACAGAACCATCGCAATGAAATCATCGTGTAGCACACACAGTTCGCTTCTCACGCCCCATTGTTCGATGAGAAGAATCACTCTCCTCACCGCATTCTCTCATCAAATCCGACTCAGATCTGAATCGGCACCTCATTTCCGTCATCCGATCCTTCTATGGAACACTTTTCCAGAACAATCCAGAAGAACACTTCTTTCCTTTCGACTAATCTTCATAATTTGTTTATTTCTTTGATTCGTGAATTATGAGCTTTGTGTTTAGAGATCCGTTCTTTGATGCTTTTGAGGACTTCGTGAACAGTTCTTACCCTTGCCAGTGTGCCATTCAGGACGACAAGGACAACAAGAAGGACGCCGTTCAGAAGGTGAGAAGAGACGCGATCACGCCCCTTTCTGGATTCGGTCGTATGGATTTGCACGAGAACGACAAGAGCTACGAAGTGAGAGTGGATATTCCGGGAATGAGTAAGGAGGATATCAAGTTGTCGAGTGAAGAGAACAAGTTGGTGATCGAGGGTGAGAGGAAGGACGAGAAGAAGGACGACAAGTGCCATTTCGTGGAGCGTCACTTCGGTAGCTTCCATCGTGAAGTGTGTCTGCCTGGAAACGCGGAGATGGACAAGATCAGCGCTGCCTATGAGAATGGTGTGCTGAAGGTGAGCGTTCCCAAGAAGGAGGAGGTGAAGCCTGCGAAGAAGCAGATTACTGTAAACTAAGTGTGTGCCTGTGATTGCTGTTTGTTTTGACATGGATAGGAGGGAGCGTCAGGTGAATCGCATCTCACCCTCCAAACGGGAGAATCGTTCAACATTAACGTGAAACAAACCACAAACTGTGACCCTTGCTGCTCCATCCATCACCGGAGTGCATCACACCGAAGCCGGATGGACTCCTTGAGGGAACGAACGAGGCACAGCCGTTCCTCTGCGAGCGAATTTGCGAACAACGGACCCATGGAGGCGACGATTCGCCTTTCACAGCCATAAAAGAACTACCAACCGCCAGTAGAGTAGTTTCTTGCGAGAATGTCCAAGAGTAAGAGCCGTAGCAAAAAGGGGGGTATGAAGGACAGTAGTAGGAGGCGATGGGAGCGTCAGTCACCACTAGACCGGATTATTCTTTCGATTTTGCTGCTCAAGGAAATTGCACGCAATCCGGCAGAGCCACTGACGTCAGAGAGTGGGGCTTGAGGGAATGGGCCTTATGGCGTAGACAAGCACGAATTGCAGACAATCAAAGCCATCCGTAAGGCAATGTTTATGAAACCGGAAAAACGGATGAATAGTCGCCAGCGGTAGCGTGTTTGGCTTCGCCCCTTGACTCCTAGCAGTGAGCCCGTTGTGACTATTGACACGGGGTACAAGTGCGAGAACTGCGGCTGCAGATCGAGTGCGAAAAGGGCTCCAGACCTCATCTCTAGCCGATTCCATCATTTGTCCTTGGCTGCGCCAGAAATTCTACATGAAGGGTGTCGACGTGCATTCCTACCCACACACGATGCGTAGGAGTGTGCGTGGTCCCTGACGCGTAGCGCTGATTACCCAGGAGCTGGAGAGACGGTTGCTTGTCGTGTCTGAGCTGTACTTCAATCGGCGAACGCCTGCCACGACCGGAGGTGATGACAGTGAGGTGGGCTCTTTCGGCTTTCTGTGAGCGTAGCTGCAAAATCAGAAGAAGACGCGCATCATCATGGAACAGGAGAACCAGAACTACGTCATTCTGAGTGGGTCCGTCTTCTCCCAGTGATCGCTAGACAAGTGGTCTGCGTACGAAATAGCGGTGTTTGAAGCAGCGCTGTCCGTGTTCGGCAAGCACTTTGACAAGATTTCCAAGATTGTGAGGCTGCTCGTGGCAATTCATTGTAGATCGAAACGAAAACCACGAAGGAAGTTATCGCCTTCTACTCTATCTGGCATTTTTCAAGTCATTACTGCATGTGGAAGAACCAGCAGAACCGGCCCTTTTGTGTTTGTTGGAAGAAGGGAGAGTGTGTGAAGGTGCGATTTGCTCACTGTTGCCACACGAGACCGTTTGGCGGGTTTGTGTTGCCGCCAAACAGTATTCGTCCCTAACACAATGGGGATTACGGGATTACTTGGTTTGGTGTCTCCAGTCACGAAAGACACGAATCTGGGAGCGTTTCGCGGGAAGGTTGTTGCCGTGGATGCGATGTGCTGGTAGTGCTCTCTGGTTCTCCCTTTATTGGATAGGCTGCATCGCGGCAGTTACAACTGCGTGTGGGAACTGTCCATGGGCATTCCGACGACACGGTTTCGATTGGCGCTTTGTTTGAGGGATAGCTACCTCCATTTCTGCGAGAAGATGATCCGTCTGTTGCTGGCATACGATATCCAACCGATTCTGGTGTTCGACGGCGACAGTCTTCCGGCAAAGCAGAATGAGGACAACGAAAGACGCGCGTTCTAGATGGGGTCGTCTAATGACACGTAGAAAGCGCTTGAAGAAGTATGAAGAAGGAAAGAAGCTGGTTGCGGAAGGGAGGAAGCAGGAAGCGCTGCAGATGTTCACACAGAGTCTCTCCGTGACCAAGGAAATGATCAGACAGTTCATCCTTCTCCTTATCCGACTGAAGGTTCCGTACATCATCGCCCCCTACGAGGCGGATGCCGAGATCGCCTTTTTGTCCAGGACGGGAATCGTGGATGCTGTGATCAGCGAGGACTCCGACACGCTGTGCTATCGCTGTCCGTGCGCCATCTTTAAGCTGAATGACAATGGGTCCTGTAAGACTGTGAATCTGAGCGAGCTGTTCTCCAGCCCGGCTATGCGCATGACGAACTGGAACTGCGACCTGTTTGAGCTGATGTGTGTCCTCAGTGGTTGTGATTACCTGTCCAATCTCCCCAAGGTCGGGCTGAAGACGGCGAAGAAGTATATTGACAACGGAAAGACGATGAAGGGCGCGCTGCAGTTGATCCAGGTGAACCCGATTCACAAGTGGACATCGGAGTACGGGAAGAAACTGAACGAAGCGCTGGCCTGCTTTCACCACCAAATCATATTCAACCCCCTTTCAAACGAAATGGAGTATCTGACTCCATTGACGCCCGAAGAAGAAACGACGTACTCGCACATGGATTCGTGCCCATTTGGAGTACTCCACGATATAGATGGAGGGTACGGCATCTCTTCCGTCCCGGAACGGCAATTGATCTCCTCCGATGCGGATCTGTCCTACATCCACAAGTTCTTCCTGAAACGGAAGCTGAGTTCAGTGCCTTCCTGCTGTCGCATTCTGCCGAAGCGGAGCGATCTGTATTCGACACCCATAAAGGATGTGTCCTTTTCACGAAGGGAAACCGCGTCGCATAAGCGAAACTGTTTCGCATCTTCAGAGCCCGATCTGAAGCGTTGCTACACGTGCAGTCCCACGTCCGTGATCCCAAGAGAGAGTCAGGAGGATGTCATGATCCCAAGAGAGAGTCAGGAGGATGTCATGATCCCAAGAGAGAGTCAGGAAGATGTCGTGATACCGAAAGACACACCTCCGGAAGAGGAATTTGACGCGGACTTTTTTGCTGAGTTGGAGCGGCTTGAGCAACAATCATCACGTGTTTGTTAGAAAACAAGGGAACTGGGATAAAGCTGCAGCGCTTCTTTGCCCTGACCATTGAGTATGAGACAGTACGTATACAACCTTCGGTTCTTGGGGGAAGGGAACGCCTTCCAACACAATTCGCTCATTGAAACGGCCTTTTCCAGCCTCTGTGTTTTGATGCAAATCTACACATTACAGCTCCAACCGAATACCACCTGAGTATAGTTATACAGCATCATCTCACAATACGAACCCCTCCCGCAGTAATCGGAAATACAGTCCACCTTCTCTTTCTTTAGTACCTTTACAATGCATTCTGGATACAACCTCCGCTGCATTAGTGGATCGAGTTCCTTGATGGCTTCTTCCACTTTGTTCAGCTCAAAGAAGGCGTTTGATCGATACAAGTGAATCAACTGTAACTGTGACACGTTTCTCCTCACAATCATCTCCGCCTCGTCACAGAGAGCGCAGGCTTCCTCAAAGCAGCGGAGTTGGATCTTCAGCCAAATCTTCCGCAGCAGGCACTCTAACCGCAGTGGTTCCGATGCTTTGAGTTGAAGCGCCGTGTCTATCGCCATCTCGATTTCCCACAAGAGACTCCGTTTCTTGTCCTTTATAGCCATCTTGGTCAAGTGTTCTCCGTAGTAATACCAGATATGTGCATTTCGAGGAAGGTAGCGTAATGCTTCTTGAAAGCAAAGATGAGCGCTCTCCGTTTCCTGGAGAGCGTCGTACATGATTCCCAGGTTCTTGTACACACTTCCACAGAGAGCACGGTCGTATATGTGCATGAATGGGATGATTCGTTTGTAGCAGGAAATGGCGAGCGAAACACTTCCCATTGCGAAGTAACTGCTTCCCAACAACGATAGACGAACGATGTCATTCGAAGAGACAGATGAACACAATTCGATGGCCTTCGCGAAGTTGTCGCGATTATACTCCAACATGGAGATCAGAACCTTGTGGCTCACGAAGAACGAGTTTGTGTCCGAATAATGGGTCACGATGAACTGATAGGTATCGGTGATGTTGTTCTCCCAAATCGGAAAAAGCTCCGCCTCGAAACGGGAAGTGAGCTCCTCCTCCGACTTGAACTGGTTCTGCATCACCCCAATAATGCCCTTCTTCAGTCCCTTCACCTTCCCCGCGATGATCATTTGAACGCACACAACGAAGTAGTAGCGGTTCAGAAAGATCTGCTGCGCAGTCGGAGGAACACGGCCATTGGAATGGACCCGGAGGATTTCGGTGAGAACGGTGTCCAAGGACTTCTGAATCCACTACATCTGAGTGAAGAGCAGCAATCCGACTTCCACGGACTCGCCGTTCTCGACAAACTGGTCGATGAGGATCTCGCAGCGAAGAAACAGGAAACAAATATAGGCGACGCTCTCCGATTCTCTCAATTCAGCCAAAACAGAATCGATCAGGGACTCTGCAATCTCAAACATGTCCAGATAGCGATAGATGATGATCTACTCCATTACAACAGCAACACAAATCGACGAGATCATAATAAAGCAGCAAATCTACGAAACGAGCCCTACCATGTTCCATAGGCAAGATCTACGCATCAGTCATGAACCAAACCACATACATCCTGCTTGTCTGAAACATATTGCGATAGAACGGAGATAAGCCGGTTCCAATTCGGATTTTCGCAACTCCTGACCTTCTCAAGCTCTTTGTTGATCTGAATTGCTTTACAATCCGGCCGCACCTATTTGTGAGGAATGGAAAGGGAAACCGACACACTCCGATTGACACACCTCGGAATAGAGCGCACTATCCCCCTTACTGTATGCTAAGAATGCCTTTATGATGTAATAGTCATCCTCCGTTGTGTCCTCCGACATACTGGAAAGAGTGATTGTGTGTTTCGCCAAACGGAGAGGATGGTTGGATGTTTGGTGTGTAGGGATCACCAACAACGATGTGTTTCTTGCTTGTTGAATCAACCAACATGGTGCTGCAATTCTCCAATTTGCCGATCGAATAGTGTACTGCAGTCCTAGCACATCTCAGTGACGCAATGAAGGAGAAACAGAGGATGGATTGCATAATGAAACTCCCATTTCCCATTCGTAGCCATTCTGCCAGTATTGGAAGCATGTTCCTTTCTTGAGGACGCGGCGTTATGCGTAGAATTGGTTTAGCTGCATAATCCACGATGGAGAACCGTTCAAGTGAAGATCCTTACAATGTGATGAGAGAGTGTTTTCTGCGGCACTCCGCTGATTCCGTAGAGCCATTGAAAGCAGTCTTGCTAGATTGGACAAGAAATATGCGTCCTTCGACGATTACATCAAGAGCGGCGCCTCGACTTCTGATCCGAAGTTCGATAAGCTCAACAGAGGTATTTCCGTTCGTGCGTGCGGTCATTTTCGATAGGACTCACAAAGGAACTGAGTTCCATTACGGCCACAGTGCGAGAGGTGGAGAACGCCGTGCTGAAGGTGGAGACGACGCCGTCTGCCTACCCCAACATCAGCGCTGTGAGCGCGTCCTCCACTGCGTGATGCATAGAACGAGATTAAGAGACGCCGAGAGTTCGTGAACCGCTCGCTGGCTGTTTGCTGTTGCATTTCGCCTCTTACGAATAGAAGCTGAAGAAGGTGAGCGACGCCATGAAGTCGCCTCGCGTGTTGAATCGTATTGCCGCCGATCAGCGTGCCGTACGACATGATTTCCTGTTTTATAAATAGGCATTGGGAAAGGGAAAGGCGATGTCCTCCACGATGGCTGCTCGCGACTACGCGAACGACCAGGTGGTTAGCCGCTCTCAAGCGCAGCAGTCTGTAACGGTGCAGAGGAGAGATGAGGATTAGGAGTTGATGAAGAAGCAGGACATGTCGCTGGGCATCCTCGAAGAGGGTGTCGACAATCTGAGCAACATGGCGAACGGCATTCACGACGAGATCCAGCAGCAGGACAAGTTGCTGGACACGCTGGATACGGATGTGTCGGATGCCCAGAACCGTTTGAACCAAGCGCGTGACAAGATGCAGGCATTGATGAAGACCAACAACAAGTGCCAGTTCTGGACGATCATCATTCTCTTCTTTGTAGCATTAATCATGGTTGGTACGGTACTCTTCTAATGGGAGTGGGAGTGTACTGCTCTTTGCGTTTGTCCTGTTTGTCCTATATGTTCGCACTATTCTCCTCGACTATGGTCGTGTTCCATGGGCTTCTGCTCCTTCTCGTGCTCTGCGTCGGGAGAGCCGGGGTTCATGGCAGTTCGTCAGCCCTCCCGCTTGAGAGTGTCTTCAGCTGCGTTCGCTAATGCGTAGAGCGGAATGACTGTTTTATCACATACATCGTTGAAACGGAAAAGAAGGTGGTCAGCGAAGAGCGCTACAACGCAATTCACTCGTCCGTGTGCTTTATCAACTATTTTTACGTGATATCGCACTTCATGTCGTACGACGAGGAGTTCCTGAACGAAGACGAGCGCGTTTTATACCCTTATATCATACGAAGCGACTATGAGGACAACGGATATTTGCCCTTTATCGTATCGCTGCTGCACAACAGCACGTACACAATGATCGTAAAGGACGAGGGATTTGAGCAGGGTCTTCCCGATGGAGACTGGCTGGATGACGCGGTAGAGCGCGTCGAGAGCGGCGACGTCGTGGTAACGTGCAACGCGTATACGGACTCCGTGAACGGCAAGCGGGTGATGACGCCCGAGGGCTGCCTGTTCATGAAGTCGTTGTCGCTGCGCTCGATCATCGTGAACACTGCCTTCCAGATCAACGACCTGGATCCGTTTTTCTTTTTCCAGCAGGCATTTCAGTGTCTCTTCGGCTCTGCTACTGTGGTATTGCCGTGCACAACGTACCAGTCGCCTCACTCCAGACAGTCCTTTTCTCTAATCAGCTCCCTCTTCCATACGGAATCGGCGATCTCGTCTTCCTGCCGAAAGGAGCTGGGCCTTCAGCCGGTGGGGTGTCAGACCCGTCCTAAGAAGATCAAGGAGGTCAGCATCCTTCTTTCGCAGTTCAAGCGCGAGTACATTTACGAACAGCTCGAAGCGATCCTCGCCTCTTCGATTCCTGTCGCAGAGATCCTCCTCTACCAGAACAACGTGAACAAGAACTATCAGATGGTTTTCCAGAAATGGCCGATGATCACGCACATCTGGTCCACCAACTGGAGCTCGCCGTTTTTCATGCGCCACCTCCTGCCGCTTCTCTTCCGCACGCCGTACCACATCGTCTTCGACGACGACATCATCCCCGGCGAGGAAACCATCGGCAAACTTCTCCGCACGGTCCGCCAGTACAACGCGCCTTCGGGCGTGGGCGGGAGAGTGATCACGGAGTCCAACTACCGCGAGGGGAGCTACCGGATGTACTGCGTGGACTGCAGTCTCCGTCTGGTGACGCTGCCGGTGGACTACGTGATCCAGGTGTACGCGAAGACGGCGGTGATGGGTAAGGTGTATTGGCGCTACCGTCCGTGGACGCATCGCAACGGAGACGACATCCACGGGTCGATGAGTTGGTTCTTCGAGTGCGGGCGGCGCGCCATGCGACCGGCGCTGGTGGGTCCTGCGCTGTACAAGAACTATGGAGTGGACAGTGTGGCGTCGTTCCGCACCGTCACGCACAACATCGTGCGACCGCAGGCGTACCGGAACTGGCTGATGGCGGGCTACAAGAGCTACTACGATCGGCTTGTGAAGGTGGAGTACCCGGCGTGGAACCGGACGCTGGCGGATGCTTATCTTCGTCAGTATGTGAAGTACTTTTGCTGTGTTTGTTGAGTGAGTGAGTTTGTGAGGGGTGATTGAGGGGTGAAAGGAGAAGTAATTGAAGGGTGTAAGGAAAACGAATTGTGAATAGACTCAAACAGAAAACAACTAGCGTGAAAACGACACGATGCGATCGTAGGCGCTCCCTCTCTTCTTCTTGGACGGAATGAGAGTGAGAATACTACACATCACGCCACCTCACTCCCCTCACAATGACAACACCACAGCAACCACCACACTCCCCACGCCCACCAACAGCCACTCCACCGGGTTCCACGAACTCTAAGCGTCAGCCTCCTCACTCGCACCCACCTCAGGGAACTGGCGTGTGGTGGCGATGGCTTCCAGCTGAAGCGGAATGGAACGAATGGAGCGAATCGTATAGAAAGCCTGGTCGATCGTGTCCATTGCCGCGGCAAAGTCATTCGTTGACAAATACATGACGATTTCCGCCATGTAGCGCTGCACCAAATACCACCCTATTTCTGACACCTCATTCTCTCTCCCACGCTCTCTCCACTGCGCGTAGTCGTGCGGCAAGAAGAAGGCGTCCACACTCATCTGAAAGAAGCTGGTGAGTTCTTGATACCGCGCCAGCAAGGATTGAATGGAGGTGGAGAGCGCGGACAGCAGGAACACCACACTGCCTCTTCGCGCCAAATCTGCCGCTAACACCTCCCTCCAACCCCTACAGTTGTGGTATGACGTGATCTCCATTCCACCGTTCAGCACTGACAACACGTTCTCCGTGTTGGCGATCGCGTAGTCCTCCACCACCTCCGGGTTCACCGACGACACTTGGCTACGCGTCAGGGCACTCGCTCACACGCACAGGTGAAACGGCATCATGCCAAACACAACCCCCAACAACTCCTGCAAGATCTCCCGTCGACTGTCGTGCGGACGAAACTCCACCTTCTTGCGGTTGCACTCCTGCTTCCGATTTCCCTACCCCTCACACCCCCATTCTTTCACCACTCGTCGCACCCCACGCGTCTCCACCGCAAGGATCGTGTTGTCCTTGCTCAGAACCGAGTGCTCGCCGTCCAGCAAAACGGGCGTTGGCGACAACAGCGAGAAGCTACGGTGATCAGGGAAATCGAGGAATTACAGAAACACCGGGATTATTGTCACCTTGCCGACGGTTTCTTTCTCCGCCTCCTGCTGGAGTTTGTCGAAACCCAGCTCCGAAAACACCTCCGATTTGTGCTCTTCCAACAACTCGAAGAGTTTCCGACTGTCCAGCACAGTGCTGAGATCGTCGCGTCGCGAGGAGTTCTTGGCTCCCGACACTGTCATGCTCTCCGTGAGAAGGAAGGAGAGCGCGGGAGTGCTGGAGACGGCAACGTAGCGCGTATCGATCGAAATCTGCTTCTCTGTCAGGAGAATGGAGCCAAACTGCTTCGACACTCCCTTCCAGAAGGCGGTGCGGTTGGCCTCCGAGGAGGTCAGAAAGGTTTCGATGGTGTTGTCGCGCAGCTCCTGAACGACTGTAACCACCTCGATCATCACCTTCCCGAAATCCCATGATGCATCGATGGGCTGACTCGCCAACTCGCTCTCGAGGAAGGAGGCGTGGAGCGAGGGGAAGAGGTACGCCATCACGGACTGGTGCAAAAAGAAGGCGATTTCCGGAATGAACGACGGATTCAGAATTGGCTTCTCTTCGGTGTGCAGCAAGAGACGAGGATACTGGACCATTCTGAAGCCAACTCCGGGGATGAAGCTGCCGTACTGCGAGGAGGCAGAAGTGAGATCGAGCAACATGTACTGCATATCTGGAGTGTAGCTCAGGAGGAGCGACGAGTAGCAGGATGAGTTCGACGTCCTATAGGTGTACTTCGTGCTGGGCGCAATCTTGGGGTTGATGAGGTAGACCGTGAAGGAGACGCTGTTGTCCGCAAGATCGTTCCGAAGGAGTTCGTCGAAGACGTCGTGCGAAAGCACGGCGACCGTGCTGTTTGCTTCGGCAATGGAATGGCTACGTGACACACCCAGAGCAACGAGTACAGAATGATATTCCGAATTCCGATGGTGAGGAGTTCGTCCGCGTGAGACACACGATACACCACGTTGTCGTCGACGGGAAGCGATTTGACGCTTCTCTGATTCACTGACCGAATGGGCACTTTGGTGCTACGCCATCAGGACTCCAACTAGCACTCAATACTTCCCAAGATAGGTCAAGTAATCCGTCAACTGCTGTTCCTGCAACCGAATGCCGCCGTTTCCATTTCGCTGGAACCCGACAAGCTTTACGTCGATGAAGTGCATCACTTCTATGGACGACGCGCTCGTCTTCAGCGAGTTCAGCGACAACTCCTCGTTTGACACTTGCTTTCGGCTCATCATCTGGTCGTCCACTTTCTACGCATGACGGGCCCATCCAAAAGGGAACCTTCAATTGGCGTTCCCTGTCCTGCAGTAGTTGCCTATCGGCGTGAATGCCGCGTGAGAGCACGCAGGTCCACAAAAGAACGCTGACTAGGAAACAAACACGCATAGCCATTAGGGTAAATACACAGGAAGGTGACGGCATGCAGTACGCTCCTTCCCTACATATATGCCGTCACTGCCACTCAACAAACTAATCATAGCACTGAACGAACTCAGCTCCGTTCCAACGAATCCCGACGCCATGGACGCAACCATCATATCCACGAAGGCGTTGAACGTCCCGTCATTCACCACCTTCGCATACTCTTTCTTGTCTTTGTACAGCTCGCTTCCCGAGTGAATCGCCTTCACGCTGGAATCCACAAGCTTCTCGCCCAGCTGCTTCCTCAGTTCCTCCTTGCACGCACTCGAGTCAGACGCCACGTACACGTAGCCCTTGGTGTACTTGTTCGACACCAAACACTTGTAAAACGTGTTCGTCGACGACGTGTTCAAAAACATGTAACTATCGGTGAAATCGGCCAGTTTTCCGCCAAAGCGAGCATGGATCGAGACAAGGTTCTTGTACTTCTTCAGCTGCGGGTGGAACGCGCCGACCTCGTCCACCACAAGCGCGTGCTTGATCGGGTTTAGGATGGAATCGATGGTGTCCAAGAACTCGCTCCGGAAATGGATGTGGCGAGCGAAAAAGGCCTGGATGAAGTGCGAAAGGACCGTGTTGGAAGGATAGTTGCAAGAGGAGTTCGAGGGGAGGTACCCCATTGATCTGATGATCGAGCACTTGTTCGGATCGGCCAGCCAGTACTTGAAGATGGGGCAGTTGCCGTACATGGTGACGACACGATTGGTGTCGGTGAAGGCAGTAAAGCTCTTCATCGTGGTTCGGGACACAAACTGGCGGAACCTCATGTACTCCACGAAGGTGTAGTACTTGCCGCCCTTGATGTGCTCGAAGTCGTGAACGAAGCAGACCATCGTTCCCTTGTTCTTCAGCTTCTTCTTCGGAATGCCTGCCGTGTCACAAGGAATACAACGCCTACATGCACTGTTGACATACATGACTAGCTCCCCACTCGGCCGCGTGATATGAAACACTCTGTTGAGAGAATCGTCGTCATCTACTCTTTACACAAAACGCGGGAAGCAACATATAAAGGGGACTCCCAGGATCTCCGCATACAACAGGGAAGAAATAAAACTTGACAACTGATTACCAATACCTCCAGCCGCTTTTACATAGAACACTCCTCTCTTCAAGCGATAGAACTGATCAATGTCCTTCGCTTGCCGAATATAGACTGTGGTATCGTTGAACTCCTGAATCGTACTCTTTACGAACACTTCATGAGGGTCCTACAGTTTATTACGGAAGATCCGAGAATACCGAAGTGGGAGAAACGCGATTGGATGCGTTCTCACTGCTTCCTCCCTCCCTGCTCTGGACCGCTCTTCTACCGCCACCGCTCACTTTGCGGTACGGAATCAAAGGCCAATTCCAGTCCGCCGAGGCAATACTGTTTTCGTAGAAATCACAATCGTTTCGGTGGAATAGAAGGGCCGTACTGACAAACAGGATGAAAAGAAGTGGATTTGCCCATTTCCGCACCATGACCGGAGAATCATATGGTGGAGTCTTTTTGCATGATTCCGGTTTAGAATCGATTGTGCGTTTGTTCATGGTGTGAATCATTGAAATCTATGCACCTGTGTGGAATTGTGTTACGCTTCTTCTGCCTCATTGCTAGCGTATTGCCAGCCCAGTCCAACTCCGTTTTGGTTGTTCATTCGTAGGCCTGGTCAACAAGAGCTTTTTCTCCTTTCTATCTATTCCAATCGATTAAGCTCCCTATTTGCATTCCAATCGTGACCGCATACTCCGCGCCACTTTCACGGAACACACTTTCTTTCAATGCAACAACTCGCTTCACGCTAACGTTCCTCCTGCCATCCTGAACCAATCTTGCTATGGTGGACAGCTCATTTCCCCGAAATATGCGAGGAACGATCGTGGCTTCTTCCAAAAGAAAAGGAATGAAACTCCCGTCATAGAACTCATCGAATTCGATGCGCGACACACAGACGAGGTGGTTGCTTATTCTTTTCTTTATTTGTTGAATTGAGAATGAGTAAAGAAGTATGCTTTTGGGTTCTTTTTGAAGGGTAGATTGAGCTGACTGAAGTGAATGCCAAGAAGGAGCAGACGGAACCGCAAGCAACGAACCGCCTTGTACTCCCATGTCTGAAATCGTTACGACTAGGCGCCCCCCGATTACAGTTTCATTGATCATTCAAACCTCTTTACGTGGTCCACGTCCTCATTTCCATTTCCATCTCACTCGTAGCGTTAGCTTCTTGTCAAAGCTTATTCGCACGGGCGGAAAGAGACCGCTGACTGTTGATGATCTTGGCGCTGCCGGCAAGGATTACAAGTCCTCAGAGCTGTACAAGAAATACAGCATCGAGTGGGAGAAGGAGCAGAAGAAGAAGGCGAAGGGAAAGAAACCCTCCTTCATCATGGCGATGGTTCGTGCGACGGGTCTGTGCTACTGGATCACCGGCATCCTCTTGATTCTCGTCTCCTGCTGTCTCAGCTTCGTCCCCTCGATCATTCTGAATCTGCTGGTGTCCGACTTCGAGAGCGACGAGCCTGGTTTTCTCTCATCTCCTCTCTTACGCGTAGACTACAAGATGCGCTGGGTGTACTCGCTCATCCTGCTGGTCGTGCCGCTCCTCAACGCGTGCATCTCCTCCACCGTCCAGATGATGTTCACAAAGATCGCCGTGTCGCTCAAGTGCATGGCCTCCGAGGCCATCTACCGCAAGGCGCTGCGTCTCACCTCCACCGCCAAGGGCGACACCTCGACGGGTCAGTTGGTGAACATCATGTCGACGGATACGTACGTGCTGTTGCAGTTTGTCATGATCATCAACATCATCGCGATGATTCCCATCATGGTTTCATTTCCCGCTCTCTCTCACTTCTAGCTGGTCGTCTGCATTGCTCTCGTCGTCCAGCAGATGGGCAAGATCACGTGGGTCGCCATTGGCATCTACATCTTCATGCTCGTCTGGCAGATGAGTTTCGTCGGCTGTGCTACCCCTGTGCGTACAGCGGTGCTGGAGAAGACCGATGCGCGCGTGAAGCTGATGAATGAGGTGCTAACGGGCATTCGCGTGATCAAGTACTACTGCTGGGAGAAGCCCTTCAAGGGCAAGATCCACGACATCCGCAAGGTGGAGCTGAAGAACCACGCCAAGATGGGCTGGATCATGACCGCGGGCGTGGAGTGCATGATGGGTCTGATTCCCAACATCGTGCCGCTGGTGTGCTTCTCGCTGTATCCCACCATGATGGGCAAGCCGCTCACCTCCTCCGTCGCCTTCACCTCCATCTCGCTGTTCAGCATACTGCAGATGCCCTTCGCGATGATGCCCATGTGCATGATGCTCCTCGTCCAGTACAACGTCTCCGTGAAGCGTATCAACAACTTCATGAACCTCGACGAGGTGGACGACACGCTGG
>ERZ1106948.147-NODE-147-length-34267-cov-44.243482_pt1 | contig 34267 bp, 42 predicted proteins | sample MGYA00403673_ERZ1106948 | MGnify/ENA primary metagenome ERZ1106948 (study PRJEB35170, sample SAMEA104062409) | human gut metagenome | biome: human gut; feature: human-associated habitat; material: faeces | place: Denmark | collected 2012-05-07 ...
CGAGTGTGGTGAGCGTCACGGTGAAGGAGGTGCGAGCCAGCGCCGAGAAGGGACGGCCTTCGATGGTGCCCGTGTAGGGATCGAGCGTCAGTCCGGACGGCAGTGCGGGGGTGATGGTGAAGCGACGCGTGGCGACGGAGAAGGAGGTGGGGATGAGGAGAATGGAGTCGAGCGTCTTGACGGAGATCTCGGAGACGATGATGTCGGAGGAGTGGTACTGCAGAATGGGAGGCAGATACTCGTCTATGGGTGAGACGGCGAGACTGGCAGGACTGTTCAGCACGTGGAAGAAGAAGGGCGCGGTGAGATGCAGCGTGTTGGCCTCGTTCCACGCAGTGAGCGTCACCCTCAGACCGATCAGCTGGTTGCCCTGGTCCATCACGCCCTGCAACGCGCCTGTGAGTGGGTCCAGCGTCACACCGTTGGGAAGAAAGTCGGAGGAGAAGCGATAAGTGTAGGAGGAGAGAAGAGCGGTGTCAAGCCACGGCGTTAGCACGAAGGTGGAGTTGAGCGTGATGGTGTTGTCGGACACGGGATACGACAGAGGCGAGAATGTAGGCAAGAGAAAGGAGGTGGAGGGGATCGTGTGGAACGCGAAGGACCGCGGCGTGATCCACTGGAGGTGGAAGTTGTGGGAGGGCGCCTTCATGGCGAAGTACTCCACGCGCACGGAGCGGTACCCGCAGTCGAGGAAGTTGATGGGTCGCGTGTACTCCACCAGCGAGGAGACGGACTTGGGGAACACGCTCCACGAGTCGTACACGAGGAATTTGTCGATGTAGATGCGGTACAGACTGTTCTTCTAGGCGTGAGGCGAGGCGAGGAGCACCACGTGCGAGAGCGGCGAGTCGTCGAGCAGGCGGAAGGAGTAAAAACCGTCCTCGCAGATGAACAGATAGCCCGTGACGATAATGAGTTGGCTGATGTCGTTGCGGAGCAGCTCCACGTACAGCGGGGAGCGGAAGTCACCGGAGTCCCAGTCCGTGTTGTTCATGGTGCCCGATTTCATCAGATTCATCGTCGCTTCGGGATTGGTGTTGATGACCGCCATGTCGTTCATGGATACTGGATCCACAGGAGTGTAGATGGCGTAGTGCAGACCCGTTCGGCGAGTGCCTAGAGTGAAGGGAGCACAGAATGCGGACTTGTGAAGACGAAGAGAAAAGTACGCTCAAATACGCCTAAAGTATTTTCCGCGCGCAGCGTGATGTTCCTTGCGCCAGACCACCTGCCACAATACTCCCCAGCAATCGTCATCTTCACAGGATCGATTACGAGGCCTTCCGGCAGCGGGTCCATAAGTAGAGAAGAAATAACAGTATTTGAGTGAACTTGGATTCCCAGGAGCTGAATACCCCTTGGGATTGCGAGATCCTGAGGATCTATATATAGAGAAGACGGTCGTTCGATGACTACAAGTGAGCGGTGAAAAGAGACCGCACCCCCTAGCCTCAGCAGAAAGGGAAGAGATCGTCGATTTGACGAAGAAATCGTGTAGACAAGAACCTCTTTCCCACTGTCCGCTTTCCCCTGGAGCACCCCGTCCCTCAAAAGGAGTCCGGACGGGAGTTCTGGCTGAATGGACATCGTTCCAGGAAACGGATCAGTGCAAACCACGTTGTCGATCTCAGTGAATACGGTAGCAATCACGTTTGTCGCAGTGCACTGGATGCACTCGCCTAGATCACCTACGCCGATCATGCCAGAATCTATAGTCTACATAGATACACCACTGAGAAGAACGCAAGAATCACATATCGGTACATAGTTATGGCGAAAGAACACGAGTGCCAGAATTCGGGCGTGTTTTGCTCTTTGGAAGGGAAGGCGTCTTCCTTCCTTAGGAATAACGGGTTGAAACTGCTTGATAAAATAAACACGAAACACAAGAATCATTACCACCACTTACTCATCGCATTGCTCACCTTGCCAAACAGCCATCCAATCTGCACATCACACACAACGTTCATGCAAACCTTCTTCTCCTTCTTCTGCTTCTGCTCCTTCTCCTTCTTCTTCTGCTCCAAACGGCTTTCTATCGAGCTGAAGCCATAGCAGGCAACGGCCTGGTCTATGCGTGAAACATCCGTGATAGGATCACCTCCCTCCTCCTCGTTCGTGAAAATGTCATCTACGAAGCCCGAGTTCTATAAGTCACCAGAAACGGTAGAGAAAACGTCGTCGATCGTGGCGGAGGAAACGGCGTGCGAGGCAAGCACACGACTACGCATCATCACACACAACCGCTCCCACTCAATGATCTCCTTGATCTCCTTCTCCTTCTCCTCTCCCTCCGTCTGACGAACGGTCACGATGATTCTCTTCTTGTGCTAGGAATCACGCCTCTCCCCTTTGCCCACCTTCTCCAGCGTTACGGACGTGACGCCCGGCGTCTGGATGATGCTGCTCTGCAGCGAGTCGCTCACCGTGGCGTTGTCCAGAGAATCGACCTACAGTGAAGGGAGAGAGGCAGGTCCAACGGTGAACGTGTAGGTCTTAATCACCGTCTCCTTCTGCTTCACCGCCTCTGTGGTGTTACTGGGGTGCTCCTTCACGAAGGCAGCATCAGCCTCATTCAAATACTGTTTCACATTGTACAGGGTTCTGCGCGAAATCGCTCTTGCGTGCTCGTTTTCCGAATCAGCCATTTCCTTCTGCACCTCACCAACCGAAACAGGGCACTACCATCTTTTCTACCAAACCGGGGTGATTCACGAGGATGCTTTTATTTGCTGGGTTCGTCGACAAAAACTCGAGAGCGCGCGTGGCCATCAAGCGAACTTCCTCGTCTTCGTCCGACATGTATGTAACGAGTCCACTAATGAATTCTACAGTATGATTTCCGCAGCGACGAATGGTACCCGGCTGTTTTGCCATGATCTGCTGACTGTCGGGATCAGAAGCGAGCGTGAGCAACTGGTGCACGACTTGACGAATGCCCGATGCAATGTCGTCTCCCACAATACGATCCATGCTTTTGTTCTCTAAAGTGGATTCATTCTGCAACTGGCGTGCTTTTGAATTGTGGGGGAGTGGGGGTGTGAAACGAGAGTCATTCCACATGTCTCCCCGTCGATTCAGCGAGATTCGGTGGGATTGAAAAACGAGAGTGCGTGCAACAAACCGATTACCGAAAGGAATAACTGCTGCTCGTCCCCTCTCTCCCAGAATATAAGGAAGGAGAGCCCTCAACCAACACCGTCCTCTTCTCCTTCATCTGCTCACTCTTGCAAAACGGGCACGCTACACCATGAAATGATTCCAACAACAGTACGGGACTTCACGCGACTCGCCACGCTCTCCCTCCACACATGATTTGGATTCACGGAGCAAACCCACCAGATGATGCGCGTATCGTTATAGCGAAGTGTCTCCTTCCAGACCTGATACTCCAGAATGTGGTGGTGGATACTCTGATGCATACTGTGGTCGACCAAGCTCAGCTCCTTCTCGTCCTCTTCCTGCGGGGGGTACAGGGTAATGTCCGAATCCACCTCCGTATCACCGTTGATGTACAACTCCTCGTAACTGATGGGACTGAAGACATCGGCAGGCAGCTCTTCGTAGTCCTCCTTGTAGGGGTCCTCAATGGACGGAGGAGGGAGGGATGGACAGTTCAGCCAGTTGTATGACTCTTCGAAGAGATCCGGATACACATCGAAGAGACGCGTTGACACAGTCTGGTCCTCGCGGCAGTGAGGGCAGCTCTGCTCATTGTCTACGCCTCACTTCGCTTCGCTCTCCCGTACTCTCCATGCACTTGACACGTTGCTGGATTGTCATCTTGTACAGGTGGTTGTATTTGCACTTCCACACGTACGGCTTTCTGCTTGTGTAGATAATCTGGTCATTACACTCCGAACAAAGGCGTACATTGCCTGCCTGCAATCCTCCATTTTCCACCATGTCCAACTCGGCAGCGAGGGTCGGATAGCGCGTCAGAAGACTGTTCGTCACCGAAATCCGCTTGTTACTGCAGAACGGGCATGCTACCAGTCACAGTATCCGATAACGCATACGTTGCAGTCGTCGATTCTCCTTATCGACGCGTTTCCTGCATTTCGACTTCCAAACATGATCTTCGCCTTTCGGACACTTCCACCACACGTAGCCGTCGTAGTTGTATGGAATCGCGTTGGGCTTCAGCGTGCCGTTCCGAACCGAATCCCATTGCTCGACGGAGTTCGGAATGAAGCGCTGCAACGACAGCTCCGGGTTCACCGCCAAATCGATGTGCTTCACCTTGTAATGACGCGCAATCGGAGACGCCAGTCGCGGGTTACAGAATCGCTTCTCGAGCATGCGGAGAACCGGACATCGAATCATATAGGAGAATGAGAATGAGACGCCAAGACAGTCATTATCGGCCCGTTTTTTGGAATGATTTGATGTGACAAAAGAGAGTTCGCTACGACTGCAAAGTATCAAAATGGCACTTCATTTTGGTAGGCATACCGATATTACTCTACTCTGCTTTGCGTTGTTTGTCGTCGGAGGTTCGGTTCGGACACGTCGTTCACGTATAGTAGTATCGTATTCGTGTCCGGAGAATCAGGTCGGTTTGGTTCTGAAACTCAGTTCAGTGTCAAACCCCTCGAACTGTTCGTTCTCCTGGAGCATCGGCTATGCCTATACAGATAATGAAGATGAATATGTGTTCTATGACAGATATGAGCAGAGGGAAAATGAAACGTCACAGGTGTACGAGTACTGTGTTTTCCAAAGGAACGTGTTCATTTCCCTCCCGCATGCGTATCCCTCTGCACGCCGTCTCAGCAATAGAAACGACTGTCAAGAATCGTTATCGTTCGATGTGTCTGTTCATTCCGTGTTTCTGGAATCCTTTATTATCCCGTCATCCCCTTCCCGTTTTGTTTACTACCGTGGGGTATCGCTCGTCGTCTGAGGCGTAGTGGAAGACGCTCTTCTCGACACAAATCAGTACTCTATGTCGCTGGAGCTGCGAAACATCTACCACGTGCAGACCGTGCTGCTGCACGCTCGCTCGGACTGCTGTCTTCAGCTCGGTCCCACGGACACCTGCATCCAGCAGAATCGCAGCGTGTTCCTCTCGCCCGCCCTCTTTCGCGACGAAATCCACATCGTCAACAAGCAGCGCGCCGTGTTCTCTATTATCCCCATCTGGAGGTACGACAACGCTGGACTGTCCATTCGATCGCTCGATGCCGTCGTCACCCCAAACGCCGACGCCACCCAGCTCGACATCGACTTCAGCGGACGACGCGAGTGGGTGAACGGTCTGTTCTTCCCCTCGACGCAGTGCATCTCCGCCAAGCACGCTCTCTTTCTCCTGGGCAGTCACGCCTCCAGCGAAGCCAACGTCTGGCACTTCATTGACCGCGTGGACTTGAAGAACGCGACGCTCCTCCCCTTCGGCCTCCTCAACGCCGAGTCCTTCACTCGCATCCGCGTCGTCGCCACGGTCCCGCTCGCCTGTCCCTTCTTTCTGGTGGCGGTAAACGCCATTCGCGCGCACTTCGGCGACTTCGTGTTCTTCCGGAACGAGGCGGTGCGCATCCAGCTCCCCAATCCCTCCATCTACGCCTATCACTTCGCACAGGGTGCCTGCAGGGCGTGTTCGTGTTGCCTCACGTGTAGCGTCCATTCCGTATTCCGTGAATCGCGTGACCGGCGTCATCACCAGTACCCGAGGTCCCGTTTCCGGCTCGTTTTCGGTCATCGGTGATTCTTGGGTTTTTTTGTGACAGCTAGGAACGTACAAGCAGGCGAACTCGCTGCTGGAGCACAACCACTGTGTTCCTCCCACGGTCACCATTCCCCTCTCCATCCGGCATTCCCGTATTCCCCTCGATTTCGGTTCACCGTAGAATGCGGAGTGCAGCACCTGTACAAGCTCGTCGTTCAGACCGACAGTCAGCCGCTCGCCCACGCGCGCTTCCTCCTCCACTACTCCGAGTCGCACGACCTCTTCATCGAGAATTCCCGCGGGAATGCGGCGATCTCACGGTTCTTCTGCTCCTCACTGCACGCCGTGGAGCTGGAGAACCTGGACAGCGCGGAGGGCGTGGCGAAGGTATTTCTGGGCGATCACTGCATCGTCCACACGCGTTTCCGCTCCTCCGACCGCACGCGCTGGCTCCACCTCTCCGACATCACCCCCACAGAGCGTCGGGTGACGCAGGCAGGAGGTCAGATGACGGTGCAGTACGCGCTGGAGACGCGTGAGTCTGCGGGACTGCTGGACGTGTTCGTGGTGTCGCCCTCGCTGCTCGCGCTCGCGCTGAACGACCGGGAGCTCCTGGCGAGAAATGCCAACGCCTCGTTCACGCGCGTGCTGATCCCCGCGGAACTGACGACAGCCAATCACCTCACGCTCCGTCTTCACTCCCAGCTGCCCTCGCTGGTTCACGCCTCCGTCTTTTCGTCTCTCGTCGAGCTGAGTTCGGCGCTGGTCGGCATCACGCGCTTTGAGCAGACGCTGTTCCTGACCTCGCTGCACCACGAGAGCGTCACCATCAACGCACTGTACTTCGCGCCCTGTTCCTCCTTCCCTCGCTTCGACGTCGCGCGACTCCAGAACGCGGAGTGGGTGACGCTCGCCTCCGTCCCGGCGCACAGCGCGTCTGTCGCTCCCTCCTCCTGCATTCTCCCCTTCAACAACCTTCTCCCCTCCTCTCAGTACCGCGTCCAGTTCAACGCCACGCAGCTTCCCCACATCACGCCCTTCTTCGCGCCCTCGCTGCTGTGGACGCACCAGGACTCCCTCACGCCCGGACTGGTTCTCTCCGTATACGAGCGCTGCTTCAACTGGCTGGTGCTGGGCGAGCGCGAGATGGCCGACGTGGAGGGAAGCGTGCGGCTGATGTCGCACGGGCTGTTCTTTGACTGGACGAACGAAATCCTCTTCGGCATTCCGGACGCCGACCACGCGCTCGACGACGGTTCCGAGGGCATTTCCGAGCACCTCCAGCTGCAAGTCTGCGACGGGAGCATGGTGCCGCTCGTCCTCTCCCACGCCCCACACATCCCAACGATTCTCATCTACGACGACGCCGAGCTGGTGTCCGCGGTTCCCGGGTGGCTGCGTCAGACAACCGTCACCGTCTGCTTGGAGCGCAATCGCGTGTTCCGCGTGAAGGCGAAGGAGGAGGGCGAACTCCGCGTCCGCAGCGACCATTGGGACGCTGTCGTCCATATGGCCCCCAACCAACCGGGTCTGCTGTCGACGTACGCGATCGAGCACCCGAAGGTCTCGTTCTCGTCCTCGCGCACGGCGGAACCCCAGGCTTGGCGGGAGAGAGTGGTGGACCAGACGACTCCCGCCTTCCTGCACGTGGAGGTCGTGGCGGAGGAGTCGTTCCAGTGGGAGGGAGATGTTTCCACCATTCTCTTCATCCACAACGCCGAGGAGCGGAGTGTTCTGATCTCCGGGTTGGGGGTGCGTGGCGCGATTTCGGAGGTTTATTTGGAGTGTCAGAAGTCGTGCCGAATTCTGTTCCATCACCCCTGTAACGAATCGCAGGTGGACCTTCAGGTTCTTTTCCCTCCCTCTTTCCCTCTCTCCTCCCTCTCCTTTTCCCTCCTTCTCTTCCCCACTCCCTCCTCTCTCTTCCCGCTCCCACTCGCGTCTCCACACATTTCCCTCCTCTCCTCCTCCTCCTCGAATTCTCCCTCCTTCTCGACGCTTCTCAAATCATCCTCGCTTCTGTCCTTCTCGTCGCCCTCCACGCTCTTCTCGCTCACCCATCTCTCCTTCTTCTACTCCTCCTCCACCACCGACTCCATCTTCTTCCAGCTGTTGTATTCCTCCGTCGTGCACACTGCCGTGCTGCCCTCCAAAACCCCGAATCAGTGGCACTTCGTCAATCTCACCCTTCCCTCACATCTCCTCACGCCCTCCTTCTCGCTCGTGTTCAAATCATCGCGTCGCAACACCGTGTTATCGCTTCGCTCGCTGCGCGTCTCCTCGTCCTCCTCCATACGCTTCGTCACGCGATCCGCCGAGAGCGAGCGAAGCGACGTCGCCACGCCCATTCACGACAAGCTCGAAACCATTCTGCGAGAATCCGACTCGCGTGGCAAGGACAAGTCGGAAGCACCTCCTGTGGAACCGCCGCGTGTGTGTGAGGAGGAGTGGGACCCGAAGAATCGCGTGTTGTGGAAGAAAACGCCTGCAGTGCGACACGTGTTCTTGAAGTGTGAGGCGGGAGGTCGTGTACATCGGTTCTGTGACAGTGACGGCAATTGGGGAAGCGTGGAAGGCGAGTGTGTTGGGAAGAAGAAGGACGTGTTGCACATGTCGATTCAGCGTGTTGGAGAGGCGGGAAGTTCTCCCTCCAAGTCTCCCGCCAAATCTCCCTCCAACTCTCCCTCTCAATCGTCTTCCAAGGTTCCCGCCAAGGCTCCCGCCAAGCCACGCAAGTGTCCCGCCACCTTCTCCGACACGCTCTTCTTTCCCGCCACGGCTCCCGCCCACTGGTCCGTCGTCCGCTGCCCCTCTCCGCTCTTCGGTGAGGTCAGACGCTTCTGCGGCGAAGACGGCGCGTGGGCGCCCGTCGAGGGATCGTGTCGCACTTGCCCGCCGCACAGCTTCCCGCTCTCCGCGCCCGAGGCGAAGGAGGCCGAGTGTGTGCAGTGCCCCTCCGGCAGCGCGTTTCTCCGCGGCAACCCGCTCAGCGCGATCAAGTGCTACGGCCAGTACTACTCGGAGGGCGGCGTCACCGACTGTCAGCTCTGTCACGGCGTGACGCGCGGCACCAAGAAGAACGGGAACTTCGCGTGCAAGGAGTGCGCGGGAGCCGTGGTTGGCATTCAGTGTGTGCAGGAGCACTGCGAAGACGGCGTTACGTCCATTGGGTCGCTGCGATACCTGCCGTGCGAGGCGGGAAGGAGGGGCGTCATGACCCAAATGTGTCGCTACAATAAGGGGGTATATGGCGTGTTCGGTCCCACCAACACGGAAGGTTGTTGTATAGACTCGCTTGGGAGTTTCACGTATAGACGACGAAACGCCCCGCTTGGGCGGTTTCCACCTGGAGATTTCCCTCGCTCTCGCGAACATTCATTCTTCTATCTTCCGGCACAAATACGACTCCAATTCCGGAATCCGACAATCCCCGCCCATTCAGACACTCGAGAAGGCGCTGGACCGTCTGCTCGTCGTGGCGGGAAATGTCACCGCCAGATATCTCCACTACGAGGACCGAAGAACTGAAGACGGGTCGTATCTGACGACGGTGGCGTTTCTGGTGGAGGGCGAGTTGGAGGGAACGTCGATGAAACCCCAGGACGTGTTCCGGCACCTGGCGTCGCACCGGTCGGAGTTGACGCTCAGTCTGAAGGAGCAAAATAGCTACTATTTCCACCACTACTTCTTCGTCTCTGGGATGGAGTTGGTCTCCTCTGCCGAGAATCCGGCGGTGTGCGCTGCGCAGGAGGCGTGGAAGGCGGCGACGGTGGGCACGGAGGCATCGCTTCTCTGCTTCGATCGAGACGGTTACCACGTGATGAGACGGAGGTGTGAGATCGAGAAGGGGAAGGCGCGGTGGAGTCGTGTGGAGGGGGTGTGTGGCGAAGAGAGCGAGCTGTTTGCGGTGCGCGTCGTGTTCAAGAAGGAGCGGAGGCGGTACGAGCAGAGCGAGTGGAGCGACGCGTTGTCGGAACAGTTGAACTGCGACGACGTGACGAACATGACGGAGGCGGTGTTGCGATCCGTGAGTCAGGAGCACTTCAGGCGCGTGTTGAAACAGTGCGCTGTGGAGGAGGACACGAGGGTGTTGTCGTTCTTCTCCGCCGTACCGCCGTCCGCAGAGTTCATCCAGTTCTTTCACTCCGTGTCGGCGCTCCAGCGGATCGACGTGGTTCAAGAGGAGCGAGTGCTGCGACGCAGCTTCTCGCTCGTGTTCACGGAGAAGCCGGTCGACTGCGACAGCCGCTATGTACTATGTAACCTACGGGGAGTCCTGCCTGACGTGTACTGTCACTATCAGTCGGGCTCCTCCTCCCAACGTTTATCTCTGTCGTTTCCTGTTTCCAACAAACACGACACATTGCATGCACAAATGTCAGTTGTCGAGGGGAAGAGAACCGTACAGCGTCTTCGCACGACGGACCAAGTCACTACAGACGTAGTCGCGGACAACGGACGAATCCGGATCAAAACTGTAAGAAAACGCACAGCGATAGCTAGGACGACTATCCACGTCATTACGTGCACCATACGCTACGCGTCACAACCACAGCAAACACCACTACACTTCTGGGCACTCCGCAGCATCGCGTCGTAGTAGAACCCGGCATTGGACGCGATATTCATCGCAGAGCGACGCGCGGAGAGCAGTAAGATCTCCTTCGAGCTGTACGTCCAGTCCTCCTTGCAGCGGAACCACAGCGGACCGTAGTTCGGCGAGGAGAAGGACGAGCGGTGGATGAACCCGAGAATGCGAGGGTTGGAGAGCAGGAGCGACGCGAGGGCGTCCACGTTCGGACAGTCGTGGAACTGAAGGAACTGCTCCGACGACAACAACATCAAACGTAACGCCTATCTCTCAACGAAACGCCATCGAACCCACCTCAATGTAACTGTCGCCGTACTGCGGCGTGAAGAAGATGGAGTAACTCAGCGCCACGCCGGCGTTGCGCAAGTGGAAGTACGAGCACGACGGGTCCAGGAAGATTCGAGCGCCCTCGCACCAAACTTCGCCGCACTTCGCTACGTGGTGCAGCGAGCAACGGAAGTACCGCATCGCTTCATCTCCGCCAAAATACCTGATTGTCAAAAAACGCCCCGATTTCGTACTCGTGAATAAAGTGAATCAGAATTGCCCAGAAGCGACCGGCGCCCGTCTGGATTTGCAGCACGTTTCGACACAGCTGGATCACGTCCGCCAGACGATTCTCGAACATCAGACAGTTCGCCGCCTCCAGCTGCAGCTTCCACTCGTTCAGGAACATGGGCGTGGACTTGTACAGGAGGAACAACGCCTCCTTCTGGTGGAAGCCGAAGAACTCCACCTTCGCGAAGTGATAGAACACGGAGTGCTGGTTCTTCTTCGGACACAGCAACAGGCTTCTCTTCATGCAAAAACGCGCCATTTGGCGGAGGCCCAACACGACGGCGATTCGACCCATCCAGATAAACGCGCGCCATCGCTGGTTGGTGGGACAGAAGGTGATGCATGCGCGCGCGTCCGCCACCAGCTGCACGAACTGCGTGTGAATCGCCTTCTCGATCTCGCTGGCGGAGAAACGCCCTCCCGCGGGGTGGGTCATCAGGTCGCGAAGCACGATGATGGTGCGCGCGACGCACTGGAGGCGGACGACGTACAGCTTCCACAACACATCGAAGGTGAGCGCCTTGTGCGCGTAGCACGTCACTTCGTCGTACATCTTCGACACGCAGCGGTCCGCCAGACTCTTCTGGCTCCACAGCGCGACGGCGGAGTGCTCGATGATGTACAACGAGGAGCACCACAGCGGACCGTGCTTGGGGAACTTGTGCACGATGACGGTGACGAGGGAGACGAGCGAGGCGAAGCCCGAGTAGTTGATGAAGTACTGGAGGATGTCGTTGTACAGCCAGCCCGGCTGCGACTCCGTGGAGTTCACGATGTGGTACAGGAGTTGCGTGGTGGAGAAGTCGTCGCCGCCGATGCGCGCCAGACTCTGTGCCGTGTCCACGATCAGCTGCAGCGCCTTCTGCGAGGAGAGGTCGCGGAGAATCAACAGAATGCGAAGCAGGCTCTCCGTGTTCTGCAGCTTCTCCTCCACCTTCACCAGCTTCCCCAGCACGATCAGGTTGCGCGGGTGGAACAAGAGTGCCGTGTTCAGCACGAACTCCGCCTGCACGTAGTTCCCGCTCTCCATCTCCATGCGACTGAACTCGATCCACACCTGGATGGACCCGCCGAAGTGCTTCAGCAGGTACAGGAACTGCACGCGGCAGCGGTTCACGTAACAGCTCTTCTTTGACTGGATGCACTGTCGGATCAGGTCCTCCAGCAGGTTCGACGTGTCCTTGCGCTTGAAGTTCTGCTCCTTCGCCCACTGCACCAGGTCGTTGTAGTCGCGCGAGTACCACAGCGCGTGGTAGAACGGCGACTGCAGCACCGCCGCCAGCTCCGGGCTCGCAGAACCCTCGCGCTCCTCGCCTGACGTGCCCACGCCGCTGCTGCCCGACGTCGCGTGTCGATCCAGCTCCTGCACGTGCTCGTACGGACGCCCGTGCGCCGACAGGGGGTACGAGGGCAGCTCCGACGCCGTCAGCATCGAATCCCCGCGGGAACGCGGGATGCGCTGGCTCTGACGGAAGCTCCCCTCGCGGCTGGAGGGCTGGCGCGGCTGGCAGTTCGTCTGGAAGCCGAAGGGGTCAGTGGCGGACTGCACGCGGCGACGGTGGATGGTGGAGTGCGTGGGCGAGGCGGGGATCACGTCGCCCTGGCGCAGCGACTGGGAGAACGCGCGACCGCGGAAGGAGTTGCCGGGATAGTCTTCGGGGTAGGGCTGGTTCACGGCGGAGTAGCCCTCGTGATATGGGTAGTAATAATAGGCGTTTCGGTCTGAGATCGAAGTGGAGGAGCTGCTTCGCGGCAGCGACAGTTGATGCTGGGACATGCGATGCTGGGGGTACTGGCCGTACATGTCGTTATCTTCTTCTTCGGACACGGTCGTGTGATACTGGCCGTTTGGATCAAACTCAGAGAAGTAGTCTGTTGACAATGACGATGAGCGGGAATGCGAGGGAACAAAGGGCTGCGTCTCCGGGACCACGCGCGGCGAGTCGCACACCGAGGAAGGACGCGAATACTGACTGGTTTGCGGCACATTCATGTCATTGTAGGGATTCATGTACGCGCGAGCCAGATTACTCTGCGTCGTGTACGGACGCTGCTCCGAAACGTCGCGGAGAGAAAAGTCGGAGTAGTTTGAAATCGGATTCGGAGGAGGACCCGGAGGGTAACTACGCTCTGAATTTGAATCCTCTCTCGCTACAACAAATAGGGATCATCTGAATCCGAATTCGGAGAGAACACGTTCGCATTCTGGGCTTCGAGCGGACTCAGGGTCGACGAGCCAGGGTTGTTACTACGCGCTTGACGGAATCCACAACGACGTACACAATATCGGGAAACATGACATCACTGTGAGAGGTCGCATTCATATGCGTCGGAGGGAAAACTACGCTTCACCCGAGTTGCCTCACACTACCAGCCTCGTCATCCATAGGATAGTTGCGCTGCGAGTGGAGTCGCTGCAACAAGGGTCTGTGCGTAGCGTTTCTGCTATGGAGATGACTGTAACGAGAATGCCGGAATACCTGTTCAAATTTGAACGCATTCTGTTTCCTCCTTCCATTTCCCCCGGATCAGCATACGCTTTTCCCCATTCCAAACCGTAATCGCCCGATTCGCTATTCACTGGTCTTCCGTTGCTGGTGGAGGAGCGGGAATAGAAGCCCGAGTCATTGCTGTACTAAGAGTGATCTCTCATCGGCAGGAAGCATACTACTCGGTTGCTCGCTCTGCGGTCTCTGTAAAACTGCATTCCTTTCGCTAGAATCGAATGGGGATTTCCAATAGAGTTAGAACAGACAACAGGATTCTTCGAGTCTACTGCTACTTCTACCGCACCAGTACAAGCAGTAGTTTCTCAAATGCTCAAGAAACAAATAAGAACGCAGTGGTCATGTGAAAACCTTGACTATCAAGGACAGTGGTTACTGGAGTCTTTCTCCTTGGATCTCTGCTATCGTCTTTCCCCAAACAAAAGCACACTCACTACAACGAAAATCCATTCGCCGTCCTCGTTATCTGGAAATCGAAGATGCCTCTCTCCATCACCTTCGTCTTCTCCTCTCTGCTCAGCACCCGCATCATCTTCTCCAACATGACCTCCTCTCCGTCGCTCATCACCCCGTCGCACACGCTTCTTCTCTTCTCCTCACTTCCCAAACGCATCACAGGAACGAAGGGATGACCAGGCAGGAACAGTCCACAGTTCGAGTACGTGAGAATCATCGACGCGCCCGTTGCCGCCAACGACGTGATCGTCTCCACGTAGTCGATCGGACCCGCTCTTCGCATGATGTGCACGCCCGGCTTGGATGTGTCCACTCTGTCCGCGTTCAGCAGCGTGCTCTTCAGCACGACGGAGGGGTCAAACACGGAATGCACAAACGCCTCGCAGCTCAGCAGCGGATCGTTCTCAGGAATGACCACAACCGCTCTGTTTTCGACCAGCTGACACACCACGCGTCCAAGACGCTTCATCGCCTCCTCCTCCAACATCGTCCTGTCCGACGTCAATCCGAACACCACTCCCTCCAGGGATGTGTTCGGCACCTCACTAGGCGATGACAGATGAGCCGCCGTCTCCGCGATCCACTTGCACGCCTACGAGTGAAGCGTGACGAGAACAGCCACGTGCACGACAGTGTTCTCGATGCCGCCCTCCTTCTGCACCGAACCCTGCCCGAAGCGGTCCATGCTCACGCCGTAGTCCTTCTCCAGGTGCTGCTCGAAGTACGACAGCAGCGACTTCTCGCAGCCGTGCTCCACCAGGAAGGCGCTGCGCGTGAACGGGTGGAGCAAGTGACCGATCGTCACGCGGTCGTAGTTCTTCATGCCGTCCAGCGCGCTGGGTCCGTAGCCCTCCGCGCAGCCCTCCGTGTGGATCAGCGCACTCGTGAACGAGTACACGCCCGCGATGTTCGCCTTCTTCTCCTCCTCGCTGAGGTGTGTGATGTACTCGTTCGACTCGCCGCGCTCCGTCGCCTCCACGCTCTTCGCGATGATGCCCGCGATCTGGCTGCTGCACAGGCTCGTCGGGAACACCACCAGTCCCGCGCGCGATACGAGACGGCTTTGGGTGTTCTCTTTGATAGGTGTTGGATTGGAGGGTTGATTCTCTTTCACTGCAGAACTCATTGCATGATTCTCTTTCACATCAGAACTCGACACACGAAGAGCCGTGTACGAGAGAGGCAACGGCGAGACGTGAAGAGAAGGAAGCGGAACGCCCGAAGGCTCCTCCTCGTTGCTGAGTCGCGCCACGTCCTCCGCGCACGCGCAGTACCAATTCCGCCAAATCTGAATCTACCCCTCAACTCCCTTCACCTCCCCAACCTGGCTGTGGTGCGCCCTCTCGCCGAAGGAGCGCTGTCCGTTGGCGATCTTCAACACGTACTCGTACGACTCGTCGCACAGAGCGGACAGCGACATTCCCTCCAAGTACTTGCCCGCGTTGATGTCCAGGTCGCGCGCCAGTCGGTGGTACCGGCGCGACGTCGTCAGCAGCTTCACCGTGTGGGTGGTTAAGACACTGCTCGCGTCGGCACAAGGATATGGGAACAAACGGGAAGTTGGTGATCGATCCGTTGCCGGTGGAGAACATGATGACAGTGCAGCCGCCCGCCACCTGCCCCGTCACGCTCTCGATGTCATTGCCCGGCGTGTCCATGAAGTAATACCCGTTGCCCTGGTCCTGAATCCGCTCCGCATACTCCAGCACGCCCTCCAGACGCGTCGACTCCGACTTCTTCATCGCCGCGCCCAGTGACTTGATCGCGATGTTGTACAAACCACGGTAGAAGTTGCCGCCGCTCGGGTTCGACTGCGCGCTCACGCCCATCACGTTCGCCGTGTGCTCGTACCGCGCCTGCGTCGCCATGAACTTCTTCGCCACGTCGATGTTCCTCACCTTGTCCAGAATGTACGCGTCCGCGCCGATCAGCTCGTCCGTCTCCGCGAGAATCGCGCTTCCCCCGCGGCGAATCACCTTCTCCGCAATGGCGCCTTGCAACGGGTTGGCCGTGACACCCGAGAAGGCGTCGCTGCCGCCGCACTGAAGCGCCAAACACAAGGAGGCGACGGGCTGCGTGGAGCGACGTGCCGCGAGGGCTGTCGGAAGCACCTTGCGAATGGCGGAGGCGAGAAGCGTCGGTTGTTCCACTGTGTCCTCGAGCGCCACCCACTCCAACGCCAACGCACTCGGGTCGAAGCCGATGGCGCGCACCGACTCCTCGATCTCCTGACGGTTGATGACGTCGCTACTCATCACGAACAGTCAGCACGGATACTCCTTGTTGTACACGACGACGGCGGCACCCACGTTGGGGTGGACGAGGAAGCCCGCCAATGTGCGGAGAATCTTGTCCTTGTTCAGAGGCTGCGTCTCCACCGAGCCCTCCGTGTGAACGCAGCACACGATGCCATCCATATTCTCTCGGGGAGACTGGAGGTACTCCTTCTGGCACGATTCGGTCGCCATGCGCACAACACTGTCTAGCCGATCAGCCCAAAGAGCCACTCCAACTGCAGAGAGACGAAGCGGAGAAGACAACAAGGTAGTTGCGTGTGCCAACACCGCGCTTGCCACTTCGCTCGTAGCCCATGAACGTTTCCTTCTCGAAATCCGGAACCAGCTCCATGGGGGGAGCCGGCTTGAAGTGCTCTTCGTCCAACACGTAGGACACGATGCGATCATCGAAGTTGGCCGAGGTGGGCCAGTTGAACGTGGGATCCACGATCTCTACGCCTCACTCAACGGATTCACGGATACTCAGCGCTTTCATCCCTCTTTCGTTCATGATGTACTCTCCGGGCACGATATCCTTCAGCGCAGTGCCGAACTGCATGTTCCACGAATACAATCCACTGTCCTTGGGGATGGCTTTCACGGCAAAACGGTGCCCTTCCAGCACGGTGTGCGATATGCGTACAACCTTCCCGTCCAACAGACGCACGAGGGATCCTTCCGGAATGACGTCTATCGCAATTGCCACATTGTCGTTCGGCATGGGCAATCTTGCCACGTCCATAAACTCCCTCGGCGCCTCTTCTTCTTCGTATGCGATTTCTACGTGCGCTGGCATTATTTGTGTTCTATAGTGAGGAGCAGGCGTTTCTTTCCTTCGTGTACAACAAACACTGCGAGCCCTACAGTTTCTTCCCGTTCAAAAACACCTTCACAGCCACGCTGTTCAGCTTATCGACGGCGTTCTCGAGATCCTCACTCTTGAGCTCATCTTTGCATAATACAACGTAAACACAACCTACCGCTCTTGATGTTCAAGGTCTTCAGTCTGGGGAAGTAGTCGCAGTCCGCTAGGAAGTTGACCAGTCGATTCCTCTTCTTCTTCCCCATTCCCGCGACTACACCTCAGCCCAATCCTCCTTTCCAACTCGGAATGATCAGCGTTCTGATCTTGTTGAAAACCGCGTCCTTCGGATTACACAGCGTCCCCATCACGTTCGTGCCCTGGTCTGCGAGTCACTCCCGCCCTCCACTCTCACCTGTGAACAGCACGCTATTCACCAGCGTGAAAAACTCCATTTCGTAATCCGCATTCGTGAGCGCGTCGAGCATGTCGTTCGTCTTCCACACGAACTTCAGCTCGCGCAGCAGCTTCGGGATTTCCGTGGACGGGTCGTCGAAAAACGCGTCGGAAATGGGATCGCACACCACCACGTCGTTCTTGAACTCCACCGGCAGCAGGCGCAGAATCTACACCTCACGCCGCCTCCTCTCGCCCACGGGGAACACAACCGTCTTCAACGACGGCACGTTCAGCGCCGTGGCCTTGCCCACGCGCTTCCCGTCCTGCGACACGAGGATGTAATAGCGCTTCTCGCCCACGAGCGACTGGACGTAGTCGTACACGTCCGAGATCGACGGGTCGGTGAGCGTCGTCTTGGACGTGCTCCCCGTCGCTCCATTCACCACGGTGAGCTGCAGCGTCTTCTCGGTCTTCTTGCTCACCGCGCGCGCCGCGTACGTGATGCAGCTCCCGTTCGTCAGACCGCAGTTGCGAACCATCGCGTCGTCGTCCAGCTCCGCCCCGTTGAACAGGATCACCGAGCGGTCGATCTTGGGCACGGGGAAGCTGCTCCCTTTACAATACTGAGCGTCACGCAACGAGAACACACATACACTGTTGATCTTCTGCTTCAGCCTCAACACGGACAGGTTGTCCTCGATATTCACCTTGAACTGCTGGTCGTTGCACTTCACACGCAACGACAGCGCCTCGCTCGCCACCGTGCTCTTCTGCCCTTTCAGAATCGTGTTCATCGCACGCCCCTTCTTCACTACGCCTCATTTCCGCTCCTGTTCCCCACAATAGAAACGCAGCGTGTTCCATTTCTTGCAGTCCTTCACGATGTAGGAGTCGTCGTATCGCTTGCTGTCTCCCTCGGGAACCAGCGAGTACAAGTCGAGCATTCCCTTCTTGAACTTGTCTCCCTTGATGTGCTTCAACACCACCTCGATCACATCGCGGATCGTCGCGTCGTTGCTCATTTTCACTTCCAAATCGTCGTCGTCTTCTCTCAGAATCGTCAGGGTTGTCATCCCCTGACTCTGCTGGATCTCGTTCATCTCGTCCGTCGTGCACGCCACCAGCACGTCGCCGTCCTTGATCCCCAGCTGCTTCAGCTTCTTCATTCCCGGAAGCTGCTCCGACATGCCCTTCTTCATCAGACACCACAAGTCCAAGTCGTCGTCATCGTACTTGTCTCCTTCCGTCAACTACGCGTTACAGCAATGCGCCGCTCCCACCATCAGGTACTGCTGCAGCGCGGAAATGACTTGGTGGCCCGACTTCGCCGTAATCGTGTCGTAACGCGTCGTTCCGTACTTGTTGATGCTCAGCTTGATTTGGTCCGCCTTGCCCTTCGGCTTCTTCTCAACGCGCTCCACCTCAGGCTCGGGCGGCGTCTTATCCTTCGGCTTCTTCTTCGCCTTCTTCGCGGCGTCGTTCAAATTGCTCCCGGAAGAATGGGCGCTCGGCGCTCGCTCCTTCTTCACCTTGTCGCGCACTACACCTCACTCCACCCACTCACTCGTACGGAGGAAACGCAAGGGATTCTGGTTGAACACGGCGAGCGGGGAATTGGGGCTCACCGCCTTTTTGCTCGCGTCGTTGATCACGTCGTAGTTCTGAATGCTGTCGGAGACAGACCACGCCATCTAGCGCTCACTCCCCCGCCCGACCCTCACAATCAACTGGTCCACGATTTCACCGACCGTGCTTGTACTGTACCCTGCGCCTTTCTGGGAGCCGTCGACCGACTCTCGAATCAGCTCGACCTCGTACACGGGTACGAACACTACACATCACACACGACGGACACTTCCACATTCAAAAACAGGGTGCTTATCGTCATCCACGAGCGCATTCAGCGCCATTCTCAAGTCCGCCACTCTGCCCTTGTACTTGAGTTGGCAATCGCCACTCTTGAGTTTGTACTCCTATCCATCAGCGAAATGGAAAGCGCTCACGCCGCTAATCTTGCTGACGAGTGTCTTCAAATTGATAGCCTCTGGGAAGGAGAACACTCTCTTTGATTTCTTGTAACGAACTTCAACCGAGAGCGTCGTTGGCTTCACTTCCTCCGGCTCCTTCGCGGCTTTCGTAGAAGGGTCATTACGAACCACGAAGAAGCACTTTCCGGGAGGATACCCGTCCAGAGGCACAAAACTATCAAGATCGTACACAAGAGCATCGTCCTTCAGAAGAAAGTCGTTGACGTTGCACGATTCGTTTGGGAAAATAGCGCTTAACGCATACTGCAAAACAGAGCGGAACGGGAACGAGGTGTAGTAGAAAACACTCTTGGCCATTCCCTCAAAGATGCATACTGTTTTTAAACATTTTGACACACAGATTGGGTACTGCTTCTCTAGGTTATAGGAGGATAGGGGCACCATCGGCTCGCAGATCGTGCTTCCGTTGATGAACTTGTAATCTTCACATTTCAGAACTCCGTACAACTACGCGTTACGCTCCGTTTGCAGGGTTACAGCGAGCTGGGCAGATAGGTCGTTTAGCGATTGCGATTCGTTGTAATCCAGAATGTAGCGATGGTCCCCGACTTGAAGATAGATCTGGTTCATGGTATTACGGAGAACAAGATAATGGCTTTCGTTGTATGCCCAGTCATTGTTGACTATCAACGATCACTGCAGCATTTCGCATTCTTTTGACTACGCATCCCCTCCAATACGGATCGTGTGCGAACAAAGAGCCACACTACGAAGACAACTTCTTACACAAACCAAGGAAATGCTTCAAGGGCAGAAGCCACTCCTTGTGCACCTTCCAGAACTCCAAATTCAGCTTCTTGTACACTTCTTCAGCACCGCCGTAATCGAACGCGTCCAGCTTCTCCTTCAACGCGTCCAGCAACACCATCGCCTCCGCCGACACGAGGCCTCTCTTGAACTGCTTCTCCATCGCCGACACCGCCTCCTGCTCCTTCGACACGATCGACTTCTGCGGCTACACGTCAACCCCACTTCACACTCCCACCATCGACAAGTCCGCCTCGCCCAGCATGGCGATGGTTCGCTGAATGGCGTCCATCACTGCCTGCTGCTCCTCCGTGATTCTACTCCTCACCTCGCTTCCTCACACTTACGGCAAGTCCTCCATCACGGGTTCGGGCTCCGCCACAGCCGGCGCGCTCGTCTTGGCGGGCATGGCGGGCATGGTGGGCATCGGAGAGGGCATGGAGGGAATGAACGGAGCGGGACGCGTTGCGTGGGCGGCGGGCTGGGGAGCGGGCACGGGCTGGTAGGTGGGCTGCACGGGCAGCGACGGAATGAAGGGCTTGGGCGTTACAGGTGTTGCAGGCGTCGCAGGCATTGCAGGCATTGCAGGCTGAGCGGGCATCATGGGCTGCGCGGGAGCGGGAGTGAAGGGCGTCGCTGGAGCCACAGGCTGAGCGAACGGCTTCGACTGAGCAACAGGCTGAGCAGGCTGAGCAGGCTGAGCAGGCTGAGCAACAGGCTTGTAGCTGGGCACGATGGAGGGGTCCACCTCGTGCAGCGCCTCCACGAGCACACGCGCCGACGGGGATCGCAGCAGCACGCTGACGAGACGCGAGGTCACCGACAGCATGCCGCGCTCCTTCAACTCGGCGCAGATCACGGCGAAGCGGTGCGCGAAGACGGCGGCGGTGTCGGACACCTCCAGCTCCTGCGGGTTCGTCATCGAGCACAGGATCAGCAACGCCTCCACCGTGGACAGGTGGCTGCGCACGCTGCAGTCGGGGTGGATCTGCAGACCCAGACGCATCATCGCGGGAATGTCGATGGCGCACACGGCACACAGCATCGCCTCGTTCAGCCAGCCCTCCTTCTCCAGCTGCTCGCCCAGACGCTGGCACAGCGACACCAGCTCCTCGTCCTTCGCGTACGTCAGGATCATCGCCAGCGTCTCCTGCCAGTTCTCGTGCGTCGTGCCGGCGACCGCCTGCTCCAGGTCGCCCACGACGATGCGCGCCAGCGAGCGGATCAGCGGCGAGGCGTTCTCCGTCATGTAGCGCACCTACACCTCATGCACGCCCCACACACCAACGCGCGTCTGCTCCATCAGCTCGTCGCCGCCCCACATGGCGATCATCATCGCGTCCGCGAAGCGACCGTACTTGAAGCAGATGTCCACCGCGCGACCGAAGTCGCCGATCACGATGCAGTTCTTGATCTCGCTGCTCCACGCCGCCGGGTCCTGCGCCTCGCTCTTCTCGGGCTCTTCGCGCGCAGGCTCGGCGACTGTCGCAGACTCGGGCGTGCTCGGGGACGCGCCAGCGAACAGGTCCTCAGCCGTGATGGAGCTGTCCACAACCGGCTTCTCCGTCTCAACAGGCGCCTCTTCCTCGGGCTGGGGCACGTAGCCGAGGTGCTGGATCAGCGCGCCGCGCGCGTTCTCGTCGAACATGCACTACACCTCACACACGCGCGCCATCGCCACCTCCATGAAGGACCACAGCTCGTTCTCCTCCTTGTCCTCGCACACGCGCTTCATCGCCTCACAGTAGCCCTTCAGGTCGCCGCCGCGCATCACCGCCTCGAACCGCTCGATCTCCTCCTTCACGTCGTTGCCGCAGATCAGGTCCGTCACCGACAGCACCTTCCCGTGGAAGCGGTTCTCGCAGCCGTTCACCGCGCAGTACGCCACCGACGGCTCCGCGTGCTTGCCCGCGTGGCACGACACGCCCTCCACGTTGTACAGCACGATCATGCCGTCCGAGCTCGCCGTGGCGATCACCGCGGGGTTCGTCTCGTTCCAGCACACCTGCGTCTTCCGCGTCGCACTCGCCGCGCGCGCCACCGTCGTGAAGAAGTCGGCAGCGTCGGTGGGGATCTCCGCCTTCTCCTCGCCCTCCGTCAGGTCGCCGAGCACCGCGTGGGCCTTCACGTCCCACACCAGCACCTTGTTGTCGCGACCCGTCGTCGCCACGAAGGTGTTGTCCTGCGTGTTCCACACCACGTCCAGAATGCCCTTCGAGTGTCCGGTGCACTCCGCGACGGGGCACGACGTGCTGCTGCGCAGGTCCCACAGCTTCAGCACGGGGGTGGCGTCGGAGTCCAGCACTACGAGTCAGCGATAGAAGGCGAAACGACCTGTGATGAGCTGGAGACCGTCCTGCGGGTGCCACGCCACGCTCGCGATGCGGCTGTTGTTGTTGTCGAAGAGCTCGCACCACACCGCCTTCTGGCGGATGTCCCACACGATCACGTGGCCCGACGCCGTGCTCGTGCACACGATGTGGCTCACCTTCGGGTTCCAGGAGACACTGTGTGTTAGATTACATGACTGAGAGGTACTGTGTAATTTCGGAAGTGTTCATGCCCGGCTTTGTTAAGGTTGTCACCTCGGGCTTCTCGAGGTCGGAAACGTCGATCAGATGCACCGAGCCGTCGTTGCAACCCACACACAGCTGCGTCCATCCGTTGTGGCAGTTGTAGCAAATGGACTGAACAGCGGAGGACGACACGGAAGCGGATGACACCTACAGTGTTAGGACGATGCAGTGCACAAAACCAGAGACAGACTCCATCCCTTCTCCTCGCTAAACGCAGGAATCCAGAATTGGACCGATCCGTCGCCGAAACCCAGGCAGATCAGACCCTTCGCATCCGTGTTGCCGGGAATCGTCGTGCATCCCCAGCTCAACGCACACACGCCGCTCGGGAGCGCCTCCTGCGTCAGCTGTTTGCTATTGTTCACGTTCTCCAAGCTCCAGTCGTAAATCGAAATGTGCTTCGGAGATTCCTCCTCCACGGGAGCAATATCCTTCTTCGACGCGATAACCATGATGCTAGGATATCCATTGAAGGGACACCATGCTATAGAGGAGTAATCCAGCTTGACTTCCTTAATCACCGACATGATTCTTCAATTATGCTGTGATGGACGAATGACAAAATTCGGGACGATTTCGGGTGAACAAGAGAATGATGTCCCTCTCGCGTCCTCGTTTCCGTTGCATTGAACAAACACCAACTCAAGAGCTCGCACGCTCGTATTTCATCACCATCAATTCCTCGCCCATACAGCGCTTCCGCATCACCGTCTACTCTTCACTATGCAGTAATTCAAACTACAGTCCCCTTGAGTCCCGTCTTCTCCAGAATGGAGGTCACCTCTTCCGGGACGTTGGCGCGCTCCAGGAGGAGATAGAACACTCCCTTCTCACTCAAAATCTTCTACGACTCAACACTCCTCCCAATTCCCACATGGACGTCCGGAAGGAGCACGTCGATCACCTCTCGTCCCTTGACTCCTCCCGCATACGCAGATTCGATCGAGCTGTGGGTTATCACCTCCTTCTCTCGCTACGGTCGAAACAGCTCGTTAGAGTCCGTTGGAACGTAGGGCGGATTGAACAGAAGAACATCCACCTTGTTCTACGCGTAACGCGCTGACTGTGCCACACACACGCAACCGCTCCAACGTCCCTTGCAGCAGATTCCCGTGAATGATCTCGCCGTGGGCAATCTATTCCTCATTCCCTTTCGCGGAAAGAACATGGTTCTGTTTGTACGTTTCTTTCGTCACTCTGCACGCATCCATGTTGATATCTATCGCTAGTGTCGTTGTCGGGTGTTGCGCATCTTGGTTTGAGGGAGGATTCCTGTCCCTACTCACGATGCGAGTGAGGAATGTCGATATGATCCCCGTTCCCGGTCCGATTTCGACGAGAAAGTACGGGTCTTGCTTCCGGATCGCGTCATACTCCTTTTCGAGGGAGTCCAGAAACAGGAAGGAGTCTTGATCGGGTTCGTATCTACGCATCACTCCCGTGGAAATCGGAATGCATGTTGCAGTAATCCTCGCTGGTGACGTGATCGAGCGAGGGCGTGGCGAAGAGAGCATCCATGTTGTCGGTTACAAGCAGGCGATCAGGCAAAGAAACATGCACAATAAAAAACCAAAATACTAATACCAAGGATGAGGGTCTTCCGCGGGGGCAGGCGCCACGATCTCTTCTTCCGTCTCCTTTCCAGTCGGAATGTACCTACTCCATGAATAAACCACGCCAGCACTACGTCGGGAACGGCAGCTCGCTCACGCCCACATCGCGACCGTCCGTGATCTTCACGTACTCTCCGTCGTTTCCAGGAATGCACCCCTTCACGTAGATCAAGTTCCTCTTCGGATCGATCTTGTACACCTACGCCTCAATTCGCATCTCCATTCCCACCAGCAGGTTCTGCACCGTGCAGTTCTTGTTGCCCATCCTTCCAGGCATCTTCTTCCCCTTGAACGTCTTGCCGGGATCCTACGTCTCACGCTCCGTCTCCACCGCCACCTGACGCTGACCCGTCGAACCCAGCGAGCGGTGCGACACGCTCACGCCGTGCGAGGCGCCCAAGCCAGCGAAGTTCCAACGACGCATCACACCCTGGAATCCCTTGCCCTAGCGATGAGGAGCGAAGAAAGAGAGCACTTGCGTCACGCCCTGAATGTTGACTCTCTGTCCCGGAACGAAGTGTCTGCACGTGATCTCGGTGCCTATACAGATGTGAGCATGCACTCCATTCTGTTGGAAATGAACGACGGATCGATCGCGTGGGATTCAGGAGAAGCACCCTTTCGACCCATCGGATACAACTCATCACGTGTTGGCAGCGATATACTTCTATACTACGCTACGTTCGTAGTAGAAACCTGAGTCCTGCCACGATTCCTCTCGGAGAGACCAACGAGGGAAACGGGATACTCCATCTCTGTAACTCGCTCCCCTCTCTCTCCACACAAGCACTCTCACACTACATACCCACGGGGAGAAAGGCGTCTTGCGTCACTTTGAACTCGGTCAGATATCGCTTCGGCTCCACGTGGACACTCGCGTAGTGACCAAAGAGCGGCTTGTTGACGTTCTTCAGCTTCACGGGTCCCGCGCCCACCTGCAGACTATTTGTGTTTTCCTTTTCCATCGTCTTCACTTGCACAACCTGGCAGTTCTCCACCTAGCGCATGAGAGGAGCGGCTGGCGAAATACCTGGAGAACGGTACAAGGAATGCGAGTATTCCATTTATCCCACAATGGCATCATGCCGACTTTCAGAGCCACAACGCCCGTTCGTTTGGACTGAGGCGTCATCTTGCCAGCGACCAATTGAGAAGGAACAACGCTACATGGAATAAGTGAAGTGTGGTGAATACGTTTTCGTTGCGAACGTTGCTCGTAGGCATTGCGAGAGCAATATCCTGGAACCACTGCGACACGACGACAACATCGAATCCACCCGTTTCTCTAGTCGGTGGTGAGTACGGAAAAGCGAGGGAGAGAGACAGAGAACGTACGATCGCAGAGATATTGAGGAGAAAAGGAGTGAAGGGAATGGCAGAAATGGGGGGTATTTTGTGGAAGGGGGAGAATGAAGGGTTTGAGTGGGTAGGGGTGAGGAGAAGGGTGAGAAGAGGGAGGTGTGAGGGTGGGGTGAAGGTGCGTGGAGATGGGTGTGGATACTGATGGAAAGTGATGGGATTGGAGTCAATAATCGAATATGGGTGAGAATAGGGAGAAAGGGAGTGTGGCTTGTATTCACAATTGTGCTTCTTATTGGATGTTATGTGATGGATTTGGATAAGGAGAGCAGATATGTTATACTGGGAAAGTTGGGTGCAGGGTATAAGAAGAAATGAGTGATTGAGGTATAGTGGTTTTGGGGAAGTGTATCGGGCAGTCGATAGGGGAGTTTATCAAGATGTGGCTATCAAGAAGGTGAAAATGACAGCAACTGACGAGCGGGTGTGAGAATGAGAATGAGAGACTAAAGACATCTACCTATCCTTCTGCGATAACTGCCACAATACTGGTAAGATAGAAATGGAAGTGATATGACTAACTGATTGATACCCATTCAAATGGAAGTCGCTGCCATTCCACCAACAATTGTCATGACTCATCAAAACCATTGATAGTACACACCAATGAAAACGACACGCATTAACTCACTCACTCTCAACTCACCCCAAACTAACACCTCGCACATTACCATAATCCCCATCACATCACTCTTGAAAGCAATTCTCACTCCCTGTGAAATGACGCCTAGACATGCCTCATCTCACTAATGTCGCGTTATCTCCTATTGCATTCATTAATTCCAATCCAATTCACTGTCAAGGAAGTACTCCCCGCCTCCCCCTCTCACACACAGACATTAACGCTCTTTAACGGTACGTCCTCTAACCACATACTGCATTGACCCTCTTTCCTCTACACACACCCCAACTCACCACATGAAACAAACCACCCCACTTCACTATTCCATCCTCCACTCCTCCAATCATGAGAGAAATCATCCATCTTCAAGTAGGTCAGTGCGGTAACCAGGTACAACACTCCCCTTCCCGCGCTAAGGCCTAGATCGGCACCAAGTTCTGGGAGGTGATTAACAAGGAACACCACATCGATGCCAACGGCCAGACCCAAGTGGAGCCCAACGAGGACCTCAACGTCTTCTACAGCCAAGCGATGAACGGTCGCTTCGTTCCTCGTGCTATCCTCGTCGATTTGTGCGCGATTCTCATCTCCGTTCACGCATAGGGAGCCTGGAACCATGGACACCATCCGTTCTATGGAGGTGGGCAAGATGTTCAAGCCCGACAACTTTGTGTACGGCGCGAACGGCGCTGGCAACAACTGGGCCAAGGGACACTACACGGAGGGCGCCGAGCTGGTGGACCAAGCCATGGACGTTCTTCGTCGCGAGGCGGAGTCCTGCGAGTGCCTCCAGGGTTTCCAGATGACGCACTCGCTGGGAGGTGGTACCGGTTCCGGAATGGGTACCCTGCTGTTGTCGAAGATCAAGGAGGAGTTCCCCGACCGCATGATCATGACGTACTCGGTGTTCCCGTCGGCGAACGTGTCCGACACGGTGACGGAGCCGTACAACACGACGCTGTCGGTGAATCAGCTGTTGGAGAACGTGGACGAGGTGGTGGTGCTGGACAACGAGGCGCTGTACAACATCTGCACGCAGTCGCTGAACCTGAAGACGCCGTCGTTCTCGGACATGAACGAGCTGGTGTCGAAGGCGATGTCGGGCATCACGGCGTGTCTGCGCTACCCGGGTCAGCTGAACAGCGACCTGCGCAAGCTGGCGGTGAACCTGATTCCGTTCCCCCGCCTGCACTTCTTCATGACGGGCTACGCGCCGCTGACGAACAGCGCGAACAGCGCGTTCCGTCAGTACACGGTGGCGGAGCTGACGTCGCAGCAGTTCGACGCGAAGAACATGATGTGCGCGTGCGACCCGCGCTGCGGTCGTTACCTGACGGCGGCGGCGATCTTCCGCGGGAATGTGGCGACGCGCGACGTGGACGAGTGCATGCGCGAGATCCACCAGCGGTACGCGCCGTACTTCGTGGAGTGGATTCCGAACAACATCACGACGAGCGTGAGCAGCGTGGCGCCCGCGGGCTCTCCGATGGCGACGACGTTCCTGGGCAACAGCACGGCGATCCAGAAGGTGTTCCAGCGCGTGTCGGAGCAGTTCGAGGTGATGTTCCGTCGTCGCGCGTACCTGTACTGGTTCACGAGCGAGGGCATGGACGAGATGGAGTTCACGGAGGCGTCGAGCAACCTGGCGGACCTGATCACGGAGTACCAGCAGTACCAGGAGGCGACGGTGGACGACGAGATTCTCCAGGAGGGAGAGGCGGAGCAGGCGCAGCCCCAGGGAGAGATGGAGGTGCAGAATTAGTTGTTTTGTAGTTCTTGCGTGTTTGTTCGTTCTTGAAAGTGAAGATGTGCTTTCCTTGTGAGAGTGAAGACGTGTTTGGCTCTTGGGAGTGACGATGTGTTCATTCTCGAAAGCAAATGCGTGTTTCTATTACAGTAACAGCGTGTTTTCATCAACAACAACGGCGTGTCGCAAACACGACCTCCTCTCGTGTCCTCCTCCCCCTCCTCATTCTTTCTTTGATTCATAATGACTCATCCCATTGTGTGTGTTTTACTATTCTACTTGCTTTCTTTCGCGCTTTCGGAGGAAACGGACAACCGCGGGCAGTGCACTGCCGGATACAGCGGCATCGTCTGCTACCCCATCGACTGCTGCAACCGCTTCGTCCAGTGCGTTGACGGAGTGATTCATCCCCCACAAGTACGCTCCCGTCCTCTCGCTCACCAGCAGGACACGGCGCCCGGAACCAACTGCAAGAACCGCGAGTTCGTTCTCGCCAGCCAGTGCTCCTCCGTCTCCTGTCCCTCCGAACTGCCCGACTGGGGAAGTGGCACAGGCGGTTCTTCTGGAGACGACTCCTCTGGGAGCAATCCGGACAACGCCGGAACGGACTCGGTGACGGGTCAGTTCAAGCTGAACGCCACGAACCACGGGAAGTAGCGGTGGAGAGCGGCATTAAGCGTAGTCTCGCCCTGAACCTCAATCCCGCCAACCTCATCAACGACGTGAAGGCGGTGATGAGCGAAGCCGCCTACGACGACGTCTCCGCCCACACACCGCTCCACAAGATGGGCTGCAGCTTCCACCCGCAGTGGCGCAACCAGGTAGATGTGGTGAGTGGCGTGAAGGGTAGAACACCCAGATGTTCATCGGTCGCCCCTCCGGGACGTGTACGGTGAGCGTGACGACGGTGAAGATCCGCCTGCCCGACAAGTACTTCGGCATGTTCCTCGCGTACTCGCAGGACCAGTACGGCATCTCGCCGCACACGATGATCGCGCTGGCGGCGAAGGAGACGTTCGCGACGGCGCTGTACCCGCAGAACGACAACAGCTACTTCATCGTGGACAAGGAGGACGACCACTTCGACACGCTCTCCAACGACAGTCTGTTCATCGACGGGAACAAGGACGGTCCCTTCCAGGTGGAGACGCCCGCCATGTCCACCGACGTCTCGGTGCTGCCCCAGCGCTTCTTCTTCGGCGACAACTCCGTTCCCGCGTCGCAGCGGAAGCCGAGGTAGGTGTGACGGCGATGCGTGAGCGCCAGCTATCTGTCGGACAACGAGCTGCTGAAGGACTACTCCGCCTTCCGCGCCTACCACGACTCGGTGACGAGCGACATCTACCAGGCGGTGGTGCTGTCGTCGCTGGACCTGCACTTCCGCCACAACATCATCATGCAGATGACGAAGCAGGGCATGCGTCCGGGGTGGGACCTGCGCGCGGGGAACGAGGAGTCGGAGGACGCGCTGGAGTTCGCGGGCGCGATGTACACGTACAACCGCGGTCTGTGGAGCCAGATGAACATGGGCTCGTGCAGCGCGGACAAGAACCCCATCACGGAGTGCAATCTGGACGGGTACGGCGGGCACAGCACGGACATCAACAACGCCTGCCAGCTGCTGAACCAGGCGAGCGAGGTGTACGACTTCGCCATCCGTCTGGAGGACGCGCTGTGGTTCATGAACAAGCTGCGCGAGACGTACCCGTACGAGTCGGTGGCTGGAGTGCACGGCGCGATCCCGTGGAGCACCATCGAGGAGAAGGTCCGCGCCGTGTACCCGCTGATCCTCCAGCACCGTAGGGAGAAGAACGCCTCAGCCGTAGGCATCTCCTTCCGGTACGACTGGCGCCTGCTGCTGGCGGTGATTCGCGCCTATCTCCCGAAGAAGGAGGACTTCTACGGCCCGACGCTGGAGTAGTGGCGAGGGAGTGGCGTGAGGACTAGGAACATGGTGCTGTACTCGTTCATGAACAAGATCGCGCCCGAGCCCCACGCGTGGAGCACCTCGCCCGCCACCAGTCTGAAGAACTACCTCAAGCGCTACGGCTCTGTCTACAGCGAGCAAGAGGAGGTGACTCCGACCACGGCGCCAGTGGGCTCGTGTGGCAACGGCGTGTGCGAGGAGGGCGAGACGGTGTCGAACTGTCCGGCGGACTGCAAGAGCTACCCCGGCACGGACCTCCCTGCCCCGTCGTGTTCGGGACTGAGCAACGGCGTGCACTGCTACCCGTCGAACTGTTGCGGTCGGTACTTCACCTGTCTGAACAACCGTCTGTTCGGACCGATGACGCTGCCCTCCAACTCGCTGTGTTACGACGGGAGCCAGATCAGCTCGACGGACAGTCGGTGTGCGAGCGTGTCCTGTCCGAGCGCGACTCCCCCGTCCTGTGGTGATGGCGTGTGCGCCGTGTACGAGAGTTGCAGCAGTTGTCCCGAGGACTGTGGCTCGTGTGGGTCCACTGTGAAGCCAACTGTCAAACCCACTGCCAAACCCACTGTGAAGCCAACGGTTAAGCCGACGGTCAAACCGACTGTGAAGCCATCTTCGTGTGGGAAGAACGACGTGGGGATCATGTGCTACCCCCACAACTGCTGTGGGTTCTTCCAGCAGTGCGTGTATGGAGAGACCTCGCCGCTCTACCCCGTGTTGAGTGGTGCTGTGTGCTACAACGGGAATCTGGTTGACGCGTCCATCGAGCAGTGCAGAGGAGTGACGTGTGCGGAGCCCTCCTCCTTCTGTGGCGATGGGAAGTGCTCTGAAGACGAAGACTGCTCGAGCTGTCCCGAGGACTGTGGCGTGTGCCCCACTGTCAAGCCCACAACCAAGCCCACTGTCAAGCCAACTGCCAAGCCCACGACCTCCCCCACCACAAAGCCCACCACGAGTCCCACGCCCGCCTCCGAGCGCCTCTTCGTGGGGTACTACACCAACTGGTCGCAGTACCGCTCCGGGACGAGCCAGTACTGGCCGGAGAACATCGACGCGAGCAAGTTCACGCACCTGGTGTACGGATTTGCGTACATCAAGCGCGGGACGTGGGAGGTGGAGCAGGTGGAGTGGAACGACGTGAACCAGTGGCAGCCGACGCAGGGCCTGTACTACCGCTTCAACACGCGCGTGCACAGCACCAACCCGAAGTGCAAGACGCTGCTGGCGTTCGGCGGGTGGAACTTCAACTTCAAGGAGGAGTACAAGGACATCTTCACGACGATGGCGGAGAGCGCGTCGAACCGCGCGGCGTGCATCAACTCGATGATCAGCTGGGTGCGGAAGCACAGCTTCGACGGCATCGACCTGGACTGGGAGTACCCCGCGTGGGAGGACCTGGGCGGCAGACCGCAGGACAAGGAGAACTTCGTGCTCTTCGTCCACGAGCTGCGCGCCGCCATCGACGCCGAGGCCTCGCGCTCCGGCAAGGCGAGACTGCTGTTGACGCTGGCGGTGGCGGCGGGCAACGACAAGATCGACACGGGGTACAACATCCCCGAGCTGGTGGACTACGTGGACTACGTGAGCGTGATGACGTACGACCTCCACGGCCAGTGGGAGACCAAGACGGGCGCGTCGAGCGGCATGTACCCGCCCACGAACTACGAGCCCGGCACGGAGGACGAGTACTACACATGTGACTACGCCGTCCAGTACTGGATCAGCCACGGCATGCCTCGCAACAAGATCGTGATGGGTCTGGCGGCGTATGGTCGCGGCTGGACGCTGGAGAGCAGCACGCCCGGACAGGGACTGGGCGCGCCCGCGATTCGCGGCTGCGACCCGATGAAGGACACGCAGCAGGAGGGCGTGGCGAACTACATCGAGGTGCTGACCGTGCTGAACGCTGGCGGCGTGTCGGCGTACGACGCGGCGACGAAGACGATGTACGTCCAGAAGGGCGACCAGTGGTACTCATATGACGACCCCACGACCATCGTGTACAAGGTGGACTACATAAAGGACGAGGGTTTGCTGGGCGGCATGCTGTGGGCGGTGGACAACGACGACTTCCAGAACGGGAACCCGATCATCACGGCGATCTACAACAACCTGTACACGAGTCGCAGCAACACGCCGCGCTTCGCCGCTCGCGCCGTGCTCGTTCCCTCCATAATCGGAGGCGTTCTTCTGATCGGCGCGATTGCGGCGGTGATCGGAGTGGTGGCGTCGAGGAGACACCGCAGAGAGTTGCCGGTGGTGAAGAAGCCGGTTCGTCAGAGTCGTGTTTAGAGTTGTTCGTATCCATGTTGCGTTTGTTTCAGACTCCATGGAGAGGGCGTTGCGCACGGTGGTTCGTGTGTACTTGCGACTGTTGGCGTTAAGCGTAGCACTCGATGGTGTGCACGGCGTATGACGCGCCTCTGGTTTGGAGAGAGCATGAGCGTGTGGAATTGAAGAAAGGACAGGTCCGCGTGAAAACCGCGTATGCGGGCATCAACTATGCGGGTAGAGTGTTGGAAGGAAGGGTAACGGGAAGACTTGCTGGCGTGCAAAGGGAAATACCAAGAGAGGTCAAAGCCGCCGTTTACGCCGGGACTGGAAGTGAGCGGGGTTGTGAGCGAGTGTTGCGACTGCAAATCGGTGTCGAAGGGCGACCGCGTGTACTGCATCTTTTCTGCGAATGGTGGGTTCTCGGAGGAGTGCGTGGTGGACGAGTCGCGATGCTTCGTGGTTCCAAAGGTGAGAGAGTATTGATTTGGATGAGTTGTAGTCCGTGCCGCTGAAGACGATGTCCATTTTGGGCATCAACTACTGTACGGCTTCCCTGGGCCTGGAGGTGGCTGCCCGCATGTCTGGAGACGAGGTGGTGACGGTGACGGGCGCGGCGGGCGGGACGGGTCTGGCGGCGACCGAGTTGAGTTTGTCTCGCCATCACCCCGTATTCGGTCGTGGCGAGGATGAGAGGTAGACGGTGTGCGTGGTTCGGGGAGAGGAGCAGAAGCGGTTCCTGGAGGGCCTGTTGCGGTCGGAGTATCCTTCGGGGGAGTTCGCTGTGGTGGACTCGGTGTCGACGCCGACGTTCAAAGAGGAGATCAAGTCGCGTTATGTGTGGGAGAGAGAGAGGTGTGAGGGGTAGGGAGGAAGCGACGTGGTGTTCGACACGGTGGGGACGGAGGCGGTGTTCAACCAGAACCTGTTGCGTTCGGTGCGGTTCGGTTGTCATATCCTGGGAGCGTGGGAAGGGGGTCTTAACGACAGGGCTGGTGGTGGTGGGGTTCTCTGGAGGCGAGATCCAGCGCATTCCGGCGAACCACCTGTTGGTGAAGAACGTGAGTGCGGTGGGCATCTACTTGGGCGGGTATCTGAAGAACAAGCCGGAGGTGGTGCAGGGCGTGGGGGAGAGCGTGGCGAGTGAGGCGTAGTGTGTGGAGTCGTTGTGCGAGATGGTGGAGACGGGGGCGTTGCATCCCCACCTGTACGAGGCGTATTCGCTGGAGAGGGCGAACGAGGCGTTGGAGACGATGAGGGAGAAGAAGGTGTTCGGGAAGGTGATTCTGTGTGTGAATGGGAGCGAGTGGTGTGTTTGTTTGTGAGAGTGTGTTGTTATTCAGAGAGATCACATTACCGTTCAGAATACTCACATCACTACTCAGAGAAATCAAATGTCGTCAGGCCGAGTGCGCAAAGCACCCGAAGTGATCGTGTTTGAGGACCCGGACGAGAAGGCGAGACAGCAGAACCGCGCGAAAGGGAGTGGGAGTGGAGTGAGGAGAGACAAGTGGAGATGAGTGAGTAGAAGGAACGAGGAGAGAGACGGAGGAAGGAAGAGAAGGGATTCAACGTGAAAGAGCACTACGACGAGATTCTCGCGTTCTGTGGAGATACTGAGCATTCATAACGCATAGCGAAGACGGCGTTGACGGGAAAGGAGAAACGGAAGTACGAGTTGGAAGTGTTGGGAGCGGTGGTTGTGACAGCGCAGTGGCGTGAGGAGTAGAAGCACCACAAGCCCCACGAGACGATAAAGCTGTACCAGAAGTACAAGGAGGGACGCGACAAGCGCCAACACAAGGCGAAGCGAGAAGTGGGGACGACGAGTGTGTGTGAGGTGTAGCTGAAGGTGAGCGGAATCGTGACAGCCGTCGAGAAGAAGCCGCAGAAGAAGCGGGAGGCGGTGGAGACGAGTATCCTCACTCAGCCCGGTCAGTACAAGAACGGCGTGCTGTACGTGAACCCCAAACTGTTAGGTCGTTGGCGTGTTTGTGACAAACAGAAGCAGTAATGAGAATTACTCGGCAGAACCAGTAGTGGAGTACTTGGAGATGGACTTGCTTCCCTCGGACATGGCGTGCTTCGCCAGCT